>Ga0163161_10000568_pt1 | contig 29734 bp, 29 predicted proteins | sample S45metaG_FD_129847 | JGI IMG/M metagenome (GOLD analysis project Ga0163161, IMG submission 129847) | Switchgrass rhizosphere microbial communities from Kellogg Biological Station, Michigan, USA - S4-5 metaG | ecosystem: Host-associated > Plants > Roots > Rhizosphere > Soil | place: USA... | reverse complement strand
TTGGTGTAGACCTTGGCCGCGTACGCGTCCAGCTTGGCGGCGCAGCGCAGCTTGCGCACGGCGTCCTGGTAATCGTCGAGGATCACAATGTTCATGGCGTGCCATTGTGCCTCGCAGCATTGGGATGTCGCGCCGGTGAACGTTTGGATACCCACCCCCGAAGCGCTTCTGGCGCAGCTCGCCGGGGGAAATGCCTCAGTGCAGGCGCGTTGAACTGGGCGCGGTTTCTGCGGCTTCGAGCGCAGCCAGTCGGTCGAGCTCCGCACAGACATCGGCCATGCGGCCGGAGATCACCATGCGGCTGCGGTCCCGGCCTTTTCCATCGATCACGCGAACCACGCGCAGCGGACGTGCTGGCGCGATGGCGGTTGCCGTCGGTGCTGGGGTTCCAGCGGTGCGCGTGGTACAGGCGGGGCGCACGGCCACGTAGCGCAGTCCGGCGGCGGTGTCGCTGCTGTCCCGGTGGCGGGGGCGACGGGCGGGGATGAGGCGGCTTGCAAGTGACTGCAGCGGCACCCAGAAATCAGCGATGGCGAGGAGGGCGATTCCCATGTGAACTCCAAAAAAGTCTGAGGTTGAACACAGGCAGGATTTCTTGAATCGGCCGCGACAGGGTGATGGCGACTTCGCGCCATACGCCCGCCACCTGTTGCGGCCGGATGGGGTGCTGCTGCAAGCAGGCCGCGAGGCCTACATCAACATGGTGTTGCGGATGAGGCCGACCGCGAGGCCTTCGATTTCGAAAGGCTCGCCGGGCTGCACGATGATGGTCGGGTAGTCGGGGTTCTCGGCGTGCAGCTCGATCACCTGCTTGTTGCGCTTCAGGCGCTTGACGGTGACTTCGTCGCCCAGGCGCGCGACCACGATCTGGCCATTGCGCGCTTCCTTGGTGGCCTGAACGGCGAGCAGGTCGCCGTCCATGATGCCGGCGTCGCGCATCGACATGCCGCGCACCTTGAGCAGGTAGTCGGGCTGGCGCTGGAACAGGGTGTTCTCGACGTAGTAGGTCTGGTCGACGTGCTCTTGCGCCAGGATGGGCGAGCCGGCCGCGACGCGACCGATGAGCGGCAGCGCCAATTGCGCCATGCCCGGCAGCGAGAGCGAGAACTGCCCGCCTTCGCGATGGCGCGTTTCGTTGAGCGAGCGCAGCGCATCGCCCTTGAGTCGAATGCCGCGCGAGGTGCCGCTGACAAGTTCGATCACGCCCTTGCGGGCCAGCGCCTGCAGGTGTTCTTCGGCGGCGTTGGCCGACTTGAAACCCAGCTCATTGGCGATTTCGGCGCGCGTGGGCGGGGCGCCAGTGCGCGCGATGGCGCTCTGGATCAAGTCGAGGATCTGCTGCTGGCGGGCGGTAAGCTTCACGGCGAACTGCATATGTGGTTCCTTGCGGCACTGGCTGAATATCCAGTACCTGTATTTTTAACCAGTTTTTGAAAGTTGACAAGTCATGGCCAATTCCCCGGTGCCCGAAGTGCGTCGCGTGGTGGTTCTGGGCACCGGCGGGACCATCGCCGGAAGAGCCTCCAGCAGCGGCGACAACATCGGCTACACCGCCGGGCAGGTCGACGTGGCGGACCTGCTGGGCGGCATCGATGCACCCGAGGGCATCGCGTTGCTGGCGGAGCAGGTGGCGCAGGTCGACAGCAAGGACATGGCCTTCGACATCTGGCAGAAGCTCGCGCAACGGTGCGTGCATTGGCTGGCGCAACCTGACGTTGCCGGCGTGGTGATCACCCACGGCACCGATACGCTCGAGGAGACGGCTTTCTTCCTTCATTCGGTGCTGGCACCGGCGAAGCCCGTGGTGCTGACCTGCGCGATGCGTCCGGCCACAGCACTGTCGCCGGATGGTCCGCAGAACGTGCGCGATGCCATCGCTGTCGCGGTGACGGCGGGCGCACAGGGCGTGACGGTGGTGTGTGCCGGCGCGGTCCATAGTGGCCTGGATGTGCAGAAGGTGCACACGTACCAACTCGATGCCTTCGCATCCGGCGATGCAGGGCCGATCGGCTATGTGGAAGAGGGCGCGGTGCGGCGCGTGAGGGAGTGGCCGGCCACGACGTCTTCCAGGGCGTTGAAGGCGTCGAAGGCGTTGAATGCATCAGGACCTTGGCCCCGCGTCGAGATCGTCATGAGCCATGCCGGCGCGAGCGGCGCAATCATCGATGCGCTTCTTCGGGAGGGTGCGGAAGAACCTGTCCGCGGACTGGTCCTCGCGACCACCGGCAATGGCACCGTTCACCACGCGCTGGAAGCGGCAGCGCTCAAGGCGCAGGACGCTGGCATTGCGGTACTGCGCGCGACGCGTTGCACCAACGGCCGCATCCTGCCGAAACCCGATGACCGGCTGCGTGACGCAGGCGCGCTCACGCCCGTGAAGGCGCGCATCGCATTGATGCTGGAACTGCTCGGGAAATAAATAGCCGCCCTGTCGAAGGGCGGCGGGGATCAGCTGCTCAATGCCCCCAGGGCACGTTGCGTGATTTCGTCGACCGTGCCGACACCCTTGATCGCGCGGTACTTCGGCGCAGCGGCCGGATCGGCCTTGGCCCAGGCCGAGTAGTAGTCGACCAGCGGACGCGTCTGCTGGCTGTACACATCGAGCCGCTTGCCCACGGTTTCTTCCTTGTCGTCCTCGCGCTGGATCAGGTCCTCGCCGGTCACGTCGTCCTTGCCTTCGATCTTGGGCGGGTTGAACTTGACGTGATAGGTGCGGCCCGATGCCGGGTGCGAACGGCGACCGCTCATGCGTTCGATGATGTCGCCGAAGGGCACGTCGATCTCGAGCACGTAGTCGAGCTTGACGCCCGCGGCCTTCATGGCATCGGCCTGCGGGATGGTGCGCGGGAAACCGTCGAACAGAAAACCCTCGGCGCAATCGGGCTGGGCGATGCGTTCTTTCACGAGGTTGATGATCAGGTCATCGCTCACCAGAGCACCTGCGTCCATGACGGCCTTGGCCTGCAGTCCGAGCGGCGTGCCGGCCTTGACGGCGGCGCGCAGCATGTCGCCGGTCGAGATTTGGGGGATGCCGTATTTCTGGCAGATGAAGGCCGCTTGCGTGCCTTTGCCCGCCCCGGGCGCGCCCAGCAAAATTAGTCTCATGGTGTCCTCGGACGGTTCTTAGATTTTGTGTCACGCCAAGCGACGGCCCGAGGGCTGGGCGAGGCGGATTTCACGTCGAGGATAGCATGCGTCCCCGTAGGGAATTCCCTCCGCGGCGCACGTCTTACGAGGCGGGCCCGGCAGCAAAGACGGCACGCACGCGCGCCAGATCCTCCGGGGTGTCGATGCCCGGCCCGGGCGCGACATGGCTCACATGTACCGCGATGCGATGCCCATGCCAGAGTGCCCGCAATTGCTCGAGTGCTTCGGTGGCTTCGATGGGAGCCGGTGGCAGCGACGGAAATTTCCGCACGAAGCCCGCGCGATAGCCATAGATACCGATGTGGCGCAGCGGCGCAGGCGAGGGAAGCACGGTCGGTGCCGCGCCGCCGGCGGAGCCGTCGCGCCACCAGGGAATCGGCGCGCGGCTGAAGTAGAGCGCGTTGCCTTGGGCATCGAGCACGGCCTTCACCACGTTCGGGTTCATGAAGTCGCTCACGGAGTCGATCTCATGGGCCGCGGTGCTCATTGCGGCCTCGGGATGAAGGGCCAGCGCAGCGGCCACGGCATCGATCAGTTCGGGATCGATGAGAGGCTCGTCGCCTTGCACGTTGACGACGATCTCGTCGCCATCGAGGCCCAGTTGCTCGCACGCTTCGGCCAGCCGGTCGGTGCCGCTCGGATGGTCCTGGCGAGTGAGGATGGCTTCGACACCGTGCGCCTTGCAGGCCGAAACGATGGAAGCGTCGTCTCCGGCCACAACAACGCGCGATGCGGCGGACTGGCTCGCACGCTGCGCCACGCGCACCACCATCGGCAGGCCCGCGATATCTGCAAGTGGTTTGTTGGGCAGCCGCGTGGAGGCGAGGCGCGCCGGCACCAGAACGGTGAAGCGCACGGAGCCGGTCACAGTCCCAGCTCTTCGTCGGACAGCGTGCGCGCCTCGTTCTCGAGCAGCACCGGGATGCCGTCGCGCACCGGATAGGCGAGGCGGGCGCTGCGGGAGCACAGCTCCTGCTTCTCGGGGTTCCAGGTCAGGGGGCCCTTGGTCACGGGGCAGACGAGCAGTTCAAGCAGCTTGGTATCCATCGGGCGATGATAGCTTTGCGTCGAGCGCGGCGAAGAATTCCGGGGCGGGTTCGAAGTGCAGCGGCACGGCCAGCGCATCGGGCGCCTTGCGCCACAGCTTGACTGCATCTTTCTCGGTGCACAGCAGGGTGTATTCGCTGCCGGACGGGCGTTGCCAAGCGTCGAAGTCATGGTGATCGGGCAGTGCGATGGTCTCGGCGAGCGTGAGACCGCGCGCGCGCAGCATGTCGAAGAACCCCTCCGGCCGCGCGATGGCTGCCAGCGCGATCAGCGGCTTGCCCGCGAGAGCCTCCAGAGGAACACGCTTTCCGTCGCTTGCAACAGCATCCTGCGCAAGACTGCGCGTGGCGGTGTAGCCGCCGGCAAAGGCAGGCCGCTCGCCGCTGTGGAGCACCAGGTCGCAGCGACGTGGCCAAGGCTCACGTAGCAGGCCCGCGGGCAACAGCCAGCCGTTGCCGATGCCGCGGTCGTCGAACACGCAGATCTCGATGTCGCGTGCCAGCGCCAGATGTTGCAGCCCATCGTCGCTCACGATCACTTGGATGGGCGGATGCCGCTGCAGCAGCGCGCGCGCGGCTTCGATGCGTCGTCGCGCGACGAAAACCGGGGCGCCCGTGGCGTGGCGAATCAGCGCCGGTTCGTCGCCGACATCATGGGGGTCGCTCCCGTCGAGCACTTCGCGGCAATCGTCGGTGCGGCGTCCGTAGCCGCGCGACACCACGCCGACCTGCAGGCCGCGAGCCTGCAGATGCCGGACGACAGCCATCACGACAGGCGTCTTGCCCGCACCGCCCGCAATCACGTTGCCGACGACGATCACAGGAACGGGTACGCGTTCTGCCCGCAGCCATCCGAGGCTATAGAGCCAGCCGCGCAGCGCAAAGATCGCGCCGTAGAGCTGCGACAGCGGCCACAACAGGCAGGCCAGCAGGCCGCGGTGCAGCCAGGCGTCCTGCAGCCGCGAGGCTGCGCCCGTGCTGCTGCGGCCCTGCGACGGCACTCAGTGCCCGGCTTGCGCCGTCGACTGGGCGGCGAAGGTGATCTGCATCAGGCCGGCGCGGCGCGCGGCTTCCATCACCGTGACCACGGCCTGGTGCGGGCTGCTCGCGTCGGCGCTGATGATCACCACGCTTTCCTTGCCACCGGTGGCCGCGGCACCGAGTGCGGCGGCCACGGAGCTCACGTTGCGGTCTGCCACTGCGATCTTGTTGACCGTGTAGCGGCCGTCGGCGGAGACCGTCACGATCACTTCCTTCGGATAGTCGCGCTGCGCGTCCACGTCCGCCGTCGGCAGCCGCAACTGCATCTCGGTGAACTTGCTGTAGGTGGTCGACAGCATCAGGAAGATCAGGATGACCAGCAGCACGTCGATGAACGGGATCAGGTTGATCTCCGGCTCGTCCCGCGCGCCGTGGCGAAACTGCATGCGGGCGCGGGTCATTTGCGCAGCGCGTTCAGGTGGCGTGCAAAGCGCTCACCAGAGAGTTCGAGGTTCAGCAGGTATTCGTCGACGCGGCTGCGGAAGTAGCGCCAGAAGATCAACGTGGGAATCGCCACGATCAGCCCGAACGCCGTGTTGTAGAGGGCGATCGAGATGCCGTGCGCCAGCTGAGCCGGGTTGCCCGAGCCGACCGCGCCGTTGACGGGCGACTGCGAACCGAAGATCTCGATCATGCCGATCACCGTACCCAGCAGGCCGAGCAGCGGCGCAGCGGAAGCGATGGTGGCCAACGCCGGAAGGTAGCGCTCCAGCTTGTGCGCAATGGTGCGGCCCGATGCTTCCATGGCGGCGCGAAGATCGTCTTCGGTGCAGCGCGGGTTGGCGTTGAGCGCCCGAAGACCCGCAGCCAGCACCTGGCCGAGCATCGAGTTGCGTTCGAGTTTCGTGACGACGTCCGGGCCAGGAATGGCTCCGCGCGAGACAGTGATGGTTTCGTCGAGCAATTTTGGCGGAAGCACCTTCACGGTCTTCAGACTCGTGAAACGTTCTATAACCAGCGCGAGCGCAATAACCGAACAAGCGAGCAGCGGCCAAATAGGCCAACCCGCGGCAACAATGATGGAAAACAAGAAAATCCTCCGGCCCGTAGACTGCAAATGCGCGGCGATTATCCACCGAGCCCGCCATCGGCATGCGGCTTGTTTGCGTGTCAGCAAGGACGCGCAGATTCTGTGGATAACTTTGTGATTAACCTGCTTCGCAACTCGTCCGAGCCCGCATGGATGGGCCTTTCCGCTAGATCGATTGAATTTTGAGCAGTACTTTTTTTAATGAAATCAACCACTTGCACGAGAAACCGTGCACCTTCCCCGCGTGGGGAGCTTTGGGCAGGGATAGTCGGGCCTGTTGTGGAAGAGTGGCTTTCGGCCATTCGTGTGCTTTGTGAACTTGCGTGAAACGAATTCCGCGCCCGGGCCGCGCATCTGGGCTGTCGGCGCGCTGTGCCGGGCCGTGGCCGACACGCTGGACGCGCGCTTCAATCCGGTCAGCGTGCGCGGCGAGATCTCGGGTTTTTCGCGCGCCTCAAGTGGACATTGTTACTTCTCGCTCAAGGACGAGTCCGGCCAGTTGCGCTGCGCGATGTTCCGCCGCGCCGCCGGATTGCTCGATTTCTCGCCCCGGGATGGCGACCAGGTGGAGGTGCGTGGACGTCTTGCCGTGTACGAGCCGCGCGGCGATCTCCAACTGGTCGTCGAAAGCCTGAGGCGTGCCGGGCAGGGCGCCCTCTTCGAGCAATTCCTGCAGCGCAAGGCGCGCCTCGAAGCCGAAGGTCTGTTCGATCCGGCGCGCAAGCGTGCCCTGCCCACCATGCCGCGCGCGGTGGGTGTCGTCACTTCACTCGGGGCGGCGGCTCTGCACGATGTCGTCACCGCGCTGCGACGGCGCGTGCCGCACATCCCCGTGGTGCTGGCCCCGGCGGCAGTGCAGGGCGCGAATGCTCCCGCCGAGCTGGTGCGCGCGCTGCAATCGCTCTACGCGTTGGAGTCGGCCGTCGACGTGATCCTGCTGGTGCGGGGCGGTGGTTCGATCGAAGACCTGTGGGCCTTCAACGACGAGGCGCTGGCGCGGACCATCGTGCAGAGCCCGGTGCCCGTGGTGAGCGGTGTCGGACACGAAACCGACTTCACCATCGCAGATTTTTGCGCTGATCTGCGTGCGCCCACGCCCACCGCCGCGGCCGAGCTCGTCAGCGCGCCGCGCGACCTGTGGCTCGGGGCGCTCGACTTGCTCGATGAACGGCTCGGCGATGCGTTGGGCGCGCGCCTCGACGTGCTCGGGCAGCGGCTCGATCAGGCCGCGAGTCGCCTTGGCCGCCCATCGAATCTGGTTGCTCGCCAGCAACTTCGCCTGGCGCACCATGCGCAGCGCCTGCACTTTGCGGTGCTGTCGAGACAGGAGCGCTTGGCGCAGGTGCCGCGGTCGATCGCGGCTAATCTTCCAACGAAGTTCGATCGCGCACTCGTGCAGCGGCGCGAACGCCTGGAGCGCGTGGCCCTGCGCCTGCGTCTGCTCGATCCGGCACTCGTGCTGCAGCGCGGTTACGCCTGGCTCACCGATGCGGATGGCCGTGCGGTCGTCAGCGCGAAAAAGCTGCATGCAGGCGATGCGGTCGTCGCGCGGCTCGCGGATGGCGAGGTTGACCTGACTGTGACGCATGGAGGGAGCAACAACGGGAACACGTCCGACGCGCCCTCGAAAATTAGTTCCTAGAATCCTTTATTCCCCACAACCAACCCACGAGAAAAAACCATGGAACATGTGCTCCCACCCCTGCCGTACGCCCTTGACGCGCTGGCACCCGAGTATTCGAAGGAAACCCTCGAGTACCACTACGGCAAGCATCACAACGCCTACGTGGTGAACCTCAACAACCTGCAGAAGGGCACGGAGTTCGAAGCTCTCACGCTGGAAGAACTCATCAAGAAGGCCAGCGGCGGCATCTACAACAATGCGGCCCAGATCTGGAACCACACCTTCTTCTGGAACTGCATGAAGCCGCAAGGCGGTGGTGCACCGACCGGCGCGCTGGCCAAGGCCATCGATGCCAAGTGGGGCAGTTACGACGCCTTCAAGGAAGCCTTCGTGAAGTCGGCAGTCGGCAACTTCGGTTCGGGCTGGACGTGGCTCGTGAAGAAGGCCGACGGTTCGGTGGACATCGTGAACACCGGCGCCGCCGGCACGCCGCTGACGACCGCCGATACCGCGCTGCTGACGGTGGACGTCTGGGAACACGCCTACTACATCGACTACCGCAACCTGCGCCCGAAGTTCGTCGAGACCTTCCTGGCGAAGCTCGTGAACTGGGACTTCGTCGCAAAGAACTTCGGCTGAGCCACGCTCGCGCATCAAAAAAGCCGACCCTCAGGTCGGCTTTTTTGTTGGCTGAAGGCGGCAGAAACTCAGCGCTTAATGGCAGAGAACAGTTCGCCGCCGAGCTTCGCGCCCTTCTTGATGTTCTTCTTGGCAAACCAGCCCTGATTCATCTCGAGCACGTAGCGCACGGGCTCTTCGGAGCAATGCGAGTTCTCGGTCAGCGGCTGCATGTCGACCAGGTTGACGATGCGGCCGTCATCCGCCACGAAGGCGGCGGTCAGCGGCAGCAGGGTGTTGCGCATCCAGAAGCACTGCGTGGCGGGCTGCTCGAAAACGAAGATCATGCCCTCGGCCTGAGGCATGGTCTTGCGGAACATCAGCCCGATTTCACGCTGCTGCGGCGTCTGGGCAATTTGGGTATCGATCTTGTACAGGCCGACCGACAACTGCGTGCGCGCAAGATCGGTCTGGGGTTGCTGCTGTTGTTGTTGGGCATGCGTCGGCATCACGAACGAGGCGGACAGCAGGAGCAGGGCGGCTAAACGCTGAAACATCGGACAACTCTTTCAGGGCGGGGGTCGTGGAAGGCCCGGCCCGTAACCAATAAAAATGCCCGCTGATGCGGGCATTGCCGGGTGCGCCCGAAAGCTTACACCTTCTTGGCGGCAGCCGTGTGGGCCTTGGCCACGTGGCGAACCTTGTGCTTCTTCACCGCGTGCTTGGCCTTGGCTTTGTGAGCAGCAGGTGCGGCCGGAGCAGCGGCCGCGGGTGCGGGGGTCTGAGCAAATGCACCGGCAGCGAAGAGACCGGCGACCAGGGCTGCGAGCAGCTTGTTCATGAGAAATCCTTTGATATCGTTGATTTGGATCACCTCCCTGTGGAAGGTCCACATTCAACGGAGCCCGTCGCACGCGGTTGACAGCACTTTGGTTGCGGGGGGCGAAAAAAAAGCGCTCCGAGGAGCGCTTTTTTTCAGGGGACGCCGAATTACTTGGGCGTAGCGCCTTGCGTCGACTTGCGCTTGACGCTGCCGTCCTTGTTGCGGCGACGTTGGTCGCGCGTTTCGGCGCGCTTTTCGCCAGAGGCTGCAGCCTTGTCGCCACCGACGTTGCCGCCTTCAGGCGTCTTGGCGATGTCGCCAGCGGGAGCTGCCACTTGACCAGCGGGCTTGGCTTCCTTCTTGGCTTCGGCGCGTGCTTGCGACTTGCTGTTGGTTGCGTTCCCTTGTTCGGGCGTGGTGCCGGCCGGGTTTTGGGCATAGGCGCCAGCTGCGAACAGACCAGCGATCATGACTGCGAGAATTTTGCTCATTGAAGATTCCTCTATCGAGAATTGGTTGGAAACGCCTCCCGGCGAGCAGAAGGTCAGCCAGTAACGAGCCCAATGGCCCCATGGTTGACAAACGCCAGCTGATGGGCAGCGTCTAAAATGTACAGCGATTTGTTAGCCGTTTGTACAGCGGAACCCCCTCGCTGTCTGAATTCGCTGACACTCCTCAAAATTACATCACTCCCGGAGCCTTCGCCCTCATGCCCAGCTATCAGCACATCAAAGTCCCGGCCGAAGGCCAGAAGATCACGGTCAACGCGGACAACTCGCTGAATGTGCCCGATCAACCGATCATCCCCTTCATCGAAGGCGACGGTACGGGGCTGGACATCACGCCGGTGATGCTCAAGGTGGTGGACGCCGCGGTGGCCAAGGCCTACGGCGGCAAGAAGAAGATCCACTGGATGGAGGTCTATGCCGGCGAAAAGTCGACCAAGGTGTATGGCCCCGACGTCTGGCTCCCCGAAGAAACCCTGCATGCCGTGCGCGACTACGTGGTGTCCATCAAAGGCCCGCTCACCACGCCCGTCGGCGGCGGCATACGTTCGCTGAACGTCGCGCTGCGCCAGGAACTGGACCTCTACGTGTGCCTGCGCCCCATCCAGTATTTCGAAGGCGTGCCCAGCCCGGTGCGCGAGCCGCACAAGACCAACATGGTCATCTTCCGTGAGAACTCGGAAGACATCTATGCCGGCATCGAGTTCGAAGCCGAAAGCGACAAGGCCAAGAAGCTCATCAAGTTCCTGCAGGACGAGCTCGGCGTCAAGAAGATCCGCTTCCCCAATACTTCCGGCATCGGCGTGAAGCCCGTGTCGATCGAAGGCACCGAGCGCCTCGTGCGCAAGGCATTCCAATACGCCATCGACAACGACAAGCCCAGCGTGACCATCGTGCACAAGGGCAACATCATGAAGTTCACCGAAGGTGGCTTCCGTGACTGGGCCTACAACCTGGCCGCCAAGGAGTTCGGCGCCGAGCTGATCGACGGTGGCCCGTGGATGAAGTTCAAGAACCCGAAGACGGGCAAGGAAATCACCGTCAAGGACAGCATTGCCGATGCGTTCCTGCAGCAGATCCTGTTGCGTCCCGCCGAGTACAGCGTCATCGCCACGCTGAACCTCAACGGCGACTACGTTTCCGACGCGCTGGCCGCACAGGTCGGCGGAATCGGCATCGCCCCGGGCGCGAACCTGAGCGACACCGTCGCGATGTTCGAGGCCACGCACGGCACCGCGCCCAAGTACGCCGGCAAGGACTACGTGAACCCCGGCTCCGAAATCCTCTCGGCCGAAATGATGCTGCGCCACATGGGCTGGACCGAAGCGGCCGACCTGATCATCAGCGCGATGAAAAAGTCGATTGCCAGCAAGCGGGTGACCTATGACTTCGCGCGCCTGATGGAAGGTGCGACGCAGGTGAGCTGCTCGGGCTTCGGGCAGGTGATGATCGAGCACATGTAATCGACTGCGCGCTTCGACGTCTTGCGACGTCAGGCAACGAGCCCTTGAACTTCCGGAAGGAATTCAAGGGCTTTTTTGTCGGCCAAATATCCGTCCCGTTCAATAGAAATTACTACTTGCGAATTTCACAGTCGTCTGCCCCACGGATAAATTTCACAGATTAATAGCCTGCCTTCGGTGTTTAACTATTGGTAGAAACTGTGCTCCGCCACAGGTCTGCACAAGCACGCAGAATCGCGCCTATTCGAAAAAGCATAGGGAGCGCGAAATGGGCAGAAAAACAGCGGGTGTCGGTGCTTTGCCGAGCGGAATGCCGCGTGATTTCATTGCGCAATTGACGTCACCTGCAAACCGATAGATTGCAATGACGATCTCTCGACGGGCGCTGTTCGGCAAGCTCAATCTCACCTTGTTTCGCGGTATTGAAGCCGCAACAGCATTTGCCAAACTGCGAGGAAATCCATATGTCGAATTGACGCACTGGATTCATCAAATATGGCAACTCAACGACAGCGATTTGCATCGCATCTGCCGCCATTACCAAATTGATTTTCAGGCTGTCGAAAAAGATCTGATTTCCAGATTGTCGGAATTGCCCGCGGGCGCGACATCGCTGAGCGATTTCTCCCATCACGTCGAAACCGCCATCGAGCGCGCCTGGATTCTCTCCAGCCTCGAATTCGGCGATCGCAGGGTGCGCAGTGCGTGGCTGCTTGCGGCGTTGGTGCAAACGCCAGATCTGCGACGGCTGCTCCTTGGCATATCGCCCGCGTTACGAAAGCTCCCGGTCGAGCAATTGACGGATACCGTCGTCTCTCTTATTGCGGGTTCCCCTGAAGACAACGAAGGATCCCACGACGGCTTGGGCCTCCCGGCCGCAACGCCAGGAGAAGCGAGCGGCGCAATCATTGATTTGCCAGATGGCAAATCTGCCTTGGCCCGGTATTGCAGAGACCTGACCGACAGCGCACGCGGCGGCGAAATCGATCCCGTGATCGGCCGCGAGCACGAGATCCGCACGATGGTCGACATCCTGCTGCGCCGGCGGCAGAACAACCCTCTGCTCACCGGAGAGGCCGGGGTGGGCAAGACGGCTGTGGTCGAAGGGCTCGCGCTGGCCATCGCCAACGGCGAGGTTCCGCCATCGCTGCGCGATGCCCGTCTGCTCAGCCTCGATGTAGGCGCGCTGCTCGCTGGCGCCAGCATGCGGGGGGAGTTCGAGTCCCGCTTGAAATCGCTGCTCGAAGAGGCAAGCAAGTCGAGTCAACCGGTCATTCTTTTCATCGACGAGGTGCACACCCTGATCGGTGCTGGCGGACAGGCGGGTACCGGAGATGCGGCCAATCTGCTCAAGCCTGCTCTCGCACGCGGTACCTTGCGCACCATCGGCGCGACCACGTGGAGCGAATACAAGCGCCATATCGAGAAGGACCCTGCGCTGACCCGTCGTTTTCAGGCGCTGCAGGTCGCCGAGCCCGAGGAGGCCTCGGCCGTCGAAATGGTGCGCGGGCTGGTCGCCGTCTTTGCCGAGCATCACGGTGTCACCGTGCTGGACGAGGCGGTGCGAGCGGCGGTGTCTCTCTCCCATCGCTACATTCCGTCGCGCCAGTTGCCGGACAAGGCCATCAGCCTGCTCGACACGGCCTGTGCGCGTGTCGCCATGTCGCTGCACACGCCACCCGCCGTGGTCGATCAACTGCGCCAGCGGATCGCAGCCCTGGACGTGGAACTCGCCTTGCTGGCTCAGGAAAGCGCGATCTCGCGGGGAAGTGATGCCCGATCAAAGCGCCTCGAAGCGGCAAACGCCCGACTCGATGCCACCGAACATGAACTGTCGACCTACGAGGCCCGGTGGCAAGAAGAGCTTGCGCTGGTTCAGCAGATTCAATCGCTGAGAACAAAGAAGAGGGAGGAGAAGGGGGAGAGGGAGAGTGGCGCCGAGGGCGAGTGGCCCTCGGCGCGACTGCATGCCCTAGAAGAAGAGCTCCTGTTGCGCCAGCAGGACACGCCATTGGTTCTTTCCCAGGTCGACGAGTCGGTGATCGCGGCCATCGTTGCAGATTGGACGGGAATACCCGTGGGCCGCATGGTGCAGGACGAGGTTGCCGCGGTCTTCGGGCTCGAAGCCACGCTCGGCGAACGTGTCGTCGGCCAGGACCGCGCGCTTGCCGCGATTGCGGAGCGCATCCGTGTGTCGCGGGCGCGTCTGACCGATCCGAACAAGCCGGTTGGCGTCTTCCTTCTGGCGGGTCCTTCGGGCGTCGGCAAGACTGAAACCGCGTTGGCACTTGCGGACGCCATGTATGGCGGCGAGCAGAACCTCATCACCATCAACATGAGCGAGTTCCAGGAGCCGCACACCGTCTCGACCCTGAAAGGCTCGCCGCCGGGGTACGTGGGCTACGGGGAAGGCGGCGTTCTGACGGAGGCCGTGCGCCGGAAGCCCTACAGCGTGATCCTGCTGGACGAGGTGGAAAAGGCGCATCCGGACGTCCACGAAATCTTCTACCAGGTGTTCGACAAGGGCTGGATGGAAGACGGCGAAGGCCGCCGAATCGACTTCAGGAACACGACCATCCTTTTGACGAGCAACTCAGGGGCGGAACTCATCGAGAGCCTGTGCGAAGACCCCGCATCGTCGCCCGAAGTCGAAACCTTGCGCGAAGCGCTACAGCCTGTTCTTCGCCAGATTTTTCCCGCCGCGTTCCTGGGGCGTCTGTCCGTCGTGCCTTACCTGCCATTGGGCGCGCAGACTCTGGGTCGCATTGTCTCGCTGCATCTGGACCACGTGGTTCATCGGATGAAAAAGCAGCATGGCATCGAATTGCACTACGCCCCGGGTTTGGTGGCCGAAATCGTCGATCGATGCGGCACGCATGAAGCCGGGGCACGCCGACTGACGGGCTTCATCGAGCAGAACCTGCTCCCGGTCTTGTCGCGGCAGTGGCTCAACGCCCTGCAGGAAAAGCGAACGATCGCCCGGATCTCCGTCGATGCAAGGCCACTCGGGAAAACAGGGCCGCACTTGCAGGAAGGAGATGCCGTCACCTGCCATACCGAATACGTCTGACGCTTCGAAACGAAGTTTTTCCAAGGCTCTATTTCATAGTTTTCATCAGGGAGTTTTCATGACAAACAACAACAGCAGTCAGAAATTCATCGCCCGCAACAGGGCACCACGCGTGCAGATCGAATACGACGTGGAAATCTACGGCTCGGAGAAAAAGATCGAGCTGCCTTTCGTCATGGGTGTCCTGGCCGATCTTTCCGGCAAACCCACCCAGGCGTTGCCGCCGGTGGCCGACCGCAAGTTCCTCGACATCGACATCGATAACTTCGACGAGCGCATGAAGGCGATCCAGCCGCGCGTAGCCTTCGCCGTGCCCAACACGCTGTCGGGCCAGGGTCAACTCATGGTCGACATCACCTTCGAGAGCATCGATGACTTCTCGCCGGCCGCCGTGGCCCGCAAGGTTGAGCCATTGGGCCGGTTGCTAGAGGCGCGCACCCAGCTCGCCAATCTCCAGACGTACATGGACGGAAAGGCCGGTGCCGAAGGCCTGCTCAACAGGCTGCTGCAGGACCCCGCGCTCATGAAGTCACTGGCGCAGGCGCCCAAGCCCCGAGCGGCAACAGATCACAACGATGCATCGACTGCCGACTCGGCGGTGTGAATCCGAATCAAGCGACTTCACATGAACACCACAAGCGATTCCGTACTCGACGCGCCGGTCACGGCGCAATACGCCAACCCCTCCGACTTTGCGTCCCTGCTGGATAGAGAGTTCAAGCCCAAGACCGAGGAGGCCCGCGACGCCGTCGAGGCGGCCGTTCGCACCTTGGCCGAGCAGGCGCTCGTCAATGCCGCGACCATGACCGACGATGCCTATAGCAGCATCGAGGCCATCATTGCGGAGATCGATCGAAAGCTTTCGGAGCAGATCAACCTCGTGCTGCACAAGGACGAGTTCCAGAAGGTCGAGTCGGCTTGGCGCGGCATGCACCACCTGGTCTACAACACCGAGACGGACGAGAAGCTCAAGATCCGCTTCATGGATGTGTCGAAGGATGAAGTGCGCCGCACGCTTCGTCGTCACAAGGGCATTGCCTGGGACCAGAGCCCGATCTTCAAGCGCATCTACGAGGAGGAGTACGGACAACTCGGCGGCGAGCCCTATGGTTGCCTCGTGGCGGATTACTACTTCGACCACACGCCGCCCGATGTCGAACTGCTCGGCGCCATTGCCAAGATTTCGGCCGCATCGCATGCGCCGTTCATCGCGGGATCGGCACCTTCGTTGCTCGGCATGGAGTCGTGGCAAGAACTCGCGAATCCCCGTGACCTCGCGAAGATCACCTCGAATCTCGAGCACGCGCCCTGGAATTCGTTGCGCAACACCGAGGACTCGCGCTACGTCGGACTCGCAATGCCGCGTTTTCTCGCGCGCTTGCCCTATGGCGCAAAGATCAACCCAGTCGACGAGTTTGATTTCGAAGAGGAAACCGAAGGCGCCGACCACCGGAACTACGTCTGGAGCAACGCTGCCTATGCCATGGCCGTCAACATCAACCGCAGCTTCAAGCTCTACGGCTGGTGCACGATGATTCGCGGCGTGGAGTCAGGCGGCACGGTGGAAAACCTGCCATGCCACACCTTCCCGACCGACGACGGCGGCTTCGACATGAAGTGTCCGACCGAGATCGCCATCTCGGACCGCCGCGAAGCCGAGCTCGCCAAGGCAGGCCTGATTCCGCTGGTGCATCGCAAGAACACCGATCACGCTGCCTTCATCGGTGCGCAATCGATGCAGAAGCCGCAGGAGTACATGGACCCCGATGCGACGGCCAATGCCAATCTGTCGGCCCGCCTGCCGTACCTGTTCGCGAGCACCCGTTTTGCGCACTACCTCAAGTGCATCGTTCGCGACAAGATCGGATCCTTCAAGGAGCGCGAGGACATGCAGCGCTGGCTCAACGAATGGATCATGCATTACGTCGATGCCGATCCCGCCAACTCCTCGCAGGAAACCAAGGCGCGCAGGCCGCTCGCGGCGGCTGAAGTCGTGGTGGAAGACATCGAGGGCAACCCCGGCTACTACAGCGCGAAGTTCTTCCTGCGCCCACATTTCCAGCTCGAAGGCTTGACCGTTTCATTGCGCCTCGTCGCAAAGTTGCCGTCTCTCAAAGAGGCGGCCTGACAGGCCTGCCTCCAACCATTCCGAGTCGTTCGATGAAGTAGCGCAAAGACGCTACCCGCGAAGTCGCTCGAAGCGCCGACCGGGCGCCGAAGAGCATCAGTCAGATATTGAAAAAACAAAGTTCAGGGAGTTTTTATGACGCAAGACATTTTTCTGAAGATCAATGGGATCGAAGGTGAATCCCAGGATTCCGACCACAAGAACGAGATCGAGGTGCTGGCCTTCAACTGGAAGGCCTTCCAGGAATCCACCATGCATGCGGGCTCGGGCGGCGGCGCTGGCAAAGCCACCGTCGAGGACCTGGAGTTCGAGCACTACGTCGATCGATCGAGTCCCAACCTGATGAAGTATTGCCTCACAGGCAAGCACGTCCAGGAAGCGAAGCTCACCGTGCGCAAGGCCGGCGGCAATCCGCTCGAATACCTCAAGTTCACGTTCAGTGACGTGATCATCACCTTGGTCCAACCCTCCGGATCGAACTCTGACGAACTTCGTGTCAAGGAGCGTGTTCGTTTGTCGTTCTCAAAGATCAAGCAGGAGTACTCGGTGCAGAACGCCCAGGGCGGCAGCGGTGGCGCGGTCACGGCTGGCTACGACATCAAGGGCAACAAGGAGTCCTGACAACACCGGCAGGGCCTGAGCCAGCTCAGAGCCTCTTGGCCCCAAGCGGCGTGGCGCACAAAGGTGCGTTGCGCTGTTGGTGGCTGTCCCCGTCTCCGGATCGCATCACGTCCTTTTCAGCATGTCATTCAATGTGCCTTGTCCCCGGCGAACCGCCTCGCGGCAATGGCTTCTCGTGGTGCTCTCGTCGCTCGTTCTGGCGTTCGCGCTGGTCACGGCAGGGCCCTCGCATGCCCAGTTCTCCTACCCGCGAGAGCAGACGAAGCTCGACATCACGATCACGGCGGAGGCCGGCGTCAATCCGGACGACAAGGGCAGGGCGGCGCCTATCCTGGTGCGCATCTACGAACTCAAGTCGGAAGGCGTCTTCGAAGCCGCCGATTACTTTTCGCTCTCCAGCAATGACAAGGCCCTGATCGGCAGCGAGCTGCTCGTTCGAGACGAATTCATCATGCGACCCGGCGATGTCAAGACCATCCGCCGCAAGTCGCACCCCGACCTCGCAGCCATCGGTGTCGTCGCCGGCTACCGCGATCTCGCGCAAGCCGATTGGCGAGCGGTGCAGAAGATCGATCCCGCACCGGAAGTCGCCTGGTATCGCTCGGTCCTGCCTGCGAACAAGCTCAAGCTGCAGATCGACCTTCAAGCCAAGGGCATTCAGCTCACCCCCCTCAAATAGGCCTGCGACTTGAACGCACAACGATCGATCCCATGAGTTGGTACAACAAAGTCGCCTGGAGCGAAGGACTCTTCCTGCGCCCGCAGCTGTTCCAGCAGCAGGAGCGCTATCTCGAGCACCTCGCGCACAAGCGCACGGCCTCGCTCAGCCCGTTCTACTGGGGCTTCAATCACTACAGCATCGACGCGGAGTCCCTGTCCCTTGGCAAGCTCGTGCTTGCCAGTGCTGCGGGCATCTTTTCAGACGGCACCCCCTTCGACGCCCCCGGCCAGACGCTGCCGCCTGCGCCGCTCACCATCCAGCCGGAGCATCTGGAGCAGGTCATCCATCTGGCCGTGCCCATTCGCACGCCCAACGGCGAGGAAACGACTTTCGACGACGCGACTGCGGCTGCGGCATCGCTCGCACGCTTCTCGGTCTTCGACACTGAACTGCGTGACGCGAATTCCATCGGGCAAGGTCCCAAGACGGTGCAGCTTTCGCGCCTTCGCTTGCGCCTGCTTCCGCAAAGAGAGCTGACGGATGCCTGGATCGGTCTTCCGCTCGCCAAGGTGACGGTGCTGCGCTCCGATGGGAGCATCGCCACCGACCCGTATCTGATCCCGCCCGTCGCCGGCTACGGTGCGAGCCCGCTACTGGCCGACTGGGTGACGAACCTGCACGGCCTGTGTCGTCTCCGCGCGCAAACGCTCGCGGCGCGGCTCAGCGGCAATGACGGCAAGTCGAGCGAATCGGCCGAAGTATCCGACTTCCTGCTGCTGCAGATACTCAATCGCTACGAGCCCTTGTTCGAGCACTGGCTGCGCGTGCGGGAGACCTCGCCGGAAGTGCTCTACACCGCCTTGTGCTCCCTCAGCGGGGAGCTTGCGACGTTTGTGCGCGCGAGCACGCGTCGCCCCACCGAGCACCCGGCCTACCGGCACATCGATCCCTGCCTGTCTTTCAGGGGGCTGATTGCCGATGTGCAGGCCTTGCTCAACGATGTGCTGGTTCGCAGCGCGCAGAGCATTCCCCTCGCCAATCGCGCCAACGGCGTGCGCGTGGCAAGCGTCGAGCCCTCGGAACTGCAGGGCTTCTCCAGCCTCGTGTTCGCCGTGGCGGCCCATACGCCGCCCGATCAGTTGGCCAGCGAATTTCCGGCGCGCTGCAAGGTCGGGCCGAGCGATCGGCTCGGCGAACTCATTCGCTCGCATCTGCCCGGCATTCCGCTGCAAACGCTGCCGGTGCCGCCGCGCCAGATTCCGTTCAACGCAGGCTTTGTCTACTTTCAGATCGATTCGCGCGGGCCGTTGTGGGAGCACATGGTCAAGCACGGTGGACTTGCACTGCACGTGGCGGGGGAGTTCCCTGGTCTGCGTCTTGAACTCTGGGGCGTGCGAGAGAAATGAAGCCCTTCGTCGGAGATCCCATGCACAACCATGACGAGCCCCACGACGACTCGAGGGGGCCCGATTCGTCTGCCGACCCCTCACCCCCCGATTCCCGGCCGGGCGATCCGGAGAAGCGGGGGCATCTTGCCCCGGAGCCATCGATGCAAGTGCGCCTGGTTGCGGTCACTGCCGCCAGGAATCCCCTGCTCGAAGCGGCGCAGCCATTGCTGCGCGCATTGGCCGACATGCCGGCGACGCTCGGCAGCGAGGGCGTGACGATCCTGCATCAGTTGCTGGAGCGCGAGGTCGCGAGCTTTCAAGCGCTCTGCGGCAGCGCGCAGATCAGGCACGAGCATGCGGTCGCAGCGAGCTATTCGTTGTGCACCGCTCTCGACGAGGCTGCCAACAGCACGGAGTGGGGCGGGGGCAAGAATGGCGAGGCCGGCATCTGGGCCGGACAGCAACTGGCCGCGAAATTCCACGGCGACACGAAGGGCGGTGACAAGTTCTTCCTGCTGGTCGGGCGCCTGGCCGCCAGCCCGCAGGAGCACATCGATCTGCTCGAGCTGATGTACCAGGTCCTGGGGCTGGGCTTCGAGGGACGCTTCGGCACGGCGACCAACGGGCGCCGGCAACTGGAGACGGTTCGCCACCGGCTCTTCACGCTGCTTGGTACGGCACGCGGCGAAGTTCCGCGCGATCTTTCCCCGCACTGGAAGGGTGTGGGCGCGGGTACGTTCCGTCTGTTGCGCAGCATTCCGGTGTGGCTGACGGCGTCGCTGCTGGCGTTGATCTTGTGCGGCCTGTTCGCCTGGTACAAGTACCAGCTGTTGCAGACCAGCGCCGATGTGGAGCAACGCATCGCCGCCATCGGCCGGATGCGCCCGCCACCCGCGCCGCCAGCGCCAGCGGTCAAACCGCTGCGCCTGAAAGAGCTGCTGGCGCCCGAGATTGCACGCGGCACCGTGAGCGTGGAAGAAGATGAGCATCGCAGCGCGGTCACGTTCAGGGGCGACGACATGTTCGTTCCCGGCCAGGCGCGCCTGAACGCAAAGATCCTCCCGGTCCTGGACAAGGTGGCGGACGAGATCAACCAGGTCTCGGGCTCCGTCCAGGTCACCGGCCACTCCGACAACCGCCCGATCAAGACCCGCGAGTTTCCCAACAACCAGGTCTTGAGCGAAAAGCGGGCCGACGCAGTGACTGCCGTGCTGCTGGGCAAGGGCGTGGTGGCATCGCGCATCCATACCGAAGGGCGCGGCGACACGATGCCGGTGGCCGACAGCGCAACGGCGGCCGGGCGAGCCAGGAATCGCCGCGTCGACATCGTCGTCATTCAGGGCGAAGGCGGTGGCGCCGCGTCGCCCGCCGCAAAACCGGCGGCGCGCTAGAGGCAGGCCGAGAGTCATTCATGCAATACCTCAAACAGTTCCTGGCATTTCTTTTTTCCCGGCAGATGCTGGCCTTCGTCGCCATGGTGCTGCTGGCACTGGCGATCTGGTTCGTCGGTCCCTTGCTTGCCGTGGATGGACTGCGTCCGCTGGCCTCGGTCGGCGTGCGCGTGGCGTTCATCGTGCTGCTGCTGGTGCTCGGCATCCTCTGGCTCGTTTCGGGGCCGTACAGCCTGGTCGGGGTGGCCGCGCTGTGCCTCTTGCTTTGGCAGGCGGGGCCTTTGCTGGACATCGGTGCGGCAAAGCCGCTCGCATCGGTCGGCGTGCGTGTGGCGATCATTGGTGCGATCCTGCTGCTGTATGCGTTGTACTGGCTCTATCGTTTCTGGCAGGCCTTGCGAAACAACGAGGACCTGCTCGCAAAGGTCCTGAGCTTCGGAAAGGATGCGGGCAAGGACGAGACGGCCAAGGAAGAGATCAAGACGGTCACCGCCGCCGTCCATCGCGCCTTGGCGCAACTCAAGGGCTTGCGCGGGCGCGGCGGATTGCGTCGCCTGTTCGAAGGCAATCGCTATCTGTACGAACTGCCCTGGTACATGGTCATCGGCAGCGCCAGCGCGGGGAAAACCACGGCGCTGCTCAACGCGGGGCTGCAGTTTCCCCTGGCGCGCCAGATGGGCAATGCGTCGAAGCGCGTGGTGTTCAAGTCGGAAGGGGGCACGCTGCATTGCGACTGGTGGTTTGCCAACGAGGCCGTGTTCATCGACACAGCGGGCCGCTACACCACGCAGGAGCGCAATCCCGCGACCGATCCGGTCGAGTGGCACGCTTTCCTTGGCCTGCTGCGCAAGCACCGCACGCGTGCGCCGCTCAATGGCGTGATCGTCGCGCTCGATGTTGCCGAGCTGCTGACCATGACAGAGATGGAGCGTGCCGAGCATGCGAGCCTGGTGCACGACCGCCTGACCGATCTGCGCCAGGAGCTGGGCATTCGCTTCCCCGTGTACGTGATCGTCACGAAGATGGATCTGTTGCGGGGGTTCAGCGAATACTTTCAATCGCTCACAAGCGAAGGGCGCATGCAGGCCTGGGGCTTCACTCTGCCATTCCGCGGCTTGAAGAACGCGCGGACCGGCGTGCAGGCCCGAGACACCCTGCGCACGCAGGTGGAGGCGGAGCTTGCGCTGCTCAATGACCGGCTGGCCGATGGCCTTCGCGCGCGGCTGAACGAAGAGTTTGATGTCGAGCGCCGCAAGCGTTTGTTTGCATTGCCCAAGGAACTGGCTGCATTGGCTGTGCCGCTGGTGCCGATGCTGGACCAGATCTTTCTTGTCTCGCGTTTCGACAGGACCCAGTTGCACGACACGCTGCGTGGTGTGTACTTCACGAGCGGTGCGCAAGCCCATGTGGAGGTGCCCGCCGACCCCCAGACGCTGGTCCAGCGACTGCAGCGCAGCCTCGGTCTGTCGTCATCTTCGAACCTGCAGGCCGCGGGCACGTCGTTCGAACAGGGGCAGCAAGGGTTCTTTCTCCAGGAGCTGCTGACCAAGGTCATCCTCCCGGAGGCTCACCTCGTGAGGCCCAATCTGCGCTGGGAGTTTCGGTTCCGGCTGCTGCGCCTGATGGGGCATGCCTTGGCGCTCGTGATCTTCGTTTGGCTGGCCGGCGCGCTGGCAGTGAGCTTCGGCAACAACCGCCGATACCTGGACACCGTCGGTCAGCGTACCGATGTGCTGGCCGGACAGGTGAGCGCGCTGCTCGGCAGCTTCAAGCCGTCTGGCGTACCCGATGTGCTGAATGGAGCACGTGAGTTGCCCGGCTATGCGGGGCTGGACATCGACAGCCCCTCGGGCAGCTTTCGCTATGGGCTGTACAGCGTGCCGCCGGTGCTTGCTGCAACGGCCGACACCTATGCCCAACTGCAGGACCACACCTTGCTGCCGACCATCCTGCAGCGCATGGAAGCCGTGCTGACGCAGAGCATGAAGGACGGCGATGCCAAGGCCGCCTATGAAACCCTGCGTGTCTACAAGCTCCTGCACGACAAGGACCGCTACATGAAAGGGGGCGCCCGGGACGTCAGCAACTGGGTTCTCAAGGACTGGGAGCATGCCGACAGTGCTGCCGCCTTCGGCGGACGCGCTTCGATGGCAGGCCATGCAACGGCACTCTTTTCCGGCGAGCGTCCGGCGCAGTCGGCGTCGTTGCCCAACGAGGCGCTCGTGCGTGCGGTGCAGGGCTTCCTGAACAGCAACACCTCGACGCAGCGCGTCTACGAACGCGCCAAGGCCGCAATGCTGCGTGAGGCCCCTCAAGAGTTCACATTGGTCCGGGCGGTCGGGCCGCAAGCCGGCACCGTGTTCTCCCGTGCCGGTGGCCTGCCTCTCGAGAAAGGGGTGCCGGGCCTTTTCACCTACGACGGATACCACGATGTCTTCAGCAAGCGGTTGCCGGAATTCGTCGGGCAGGCCATTGACGACGACGCGTGGGTGATGGGGCGCAATGCCTCGGCAGTGCTCGATGCCGCCGCTCGCAAATTGCAGAACGATCCGTTCCTTGATGACATCCGTCGTCAATACCTGAGCGAATACGCCCAGCACTGGGAAGCTTTTCTCGAATCGATCCGCACGGTCGGAGGCAGCGATACCACCGGGACCAGCCTGGGGTTCGACCTGAGCGTGTTGCGGCAGTTCGCCGCGCCCGACTCGCCCCTGGCGCGGCTGGCGCGTGCGGCGGCGCGCGAGACCACGCTGTCGCGTCCGCTGGTCGTGCGTGCCCAGGAGGAAAAGGGGTTCCTCGACAAGGCTTCCGATGAACTGAACAAGCAGACCAACGCGATCGGCAGGAACCTCGGCATCCGCGCGGAGGAGCGACTCGAAAAGGAAATCGTCGACAACCGCTTTGCCGCATTGCGCGAGGTGGTCACGGGCCAACCGGACATCGGCGCCGGAAATGTCGGCGCTGCCGGTGCCAAGCCGGGGCTCGAAACCATCTCGGGCCTGGTCAACGAGTTCTACACATTGTTGGTCGTGGCCGATACGGCACTGACGGCGGGCAGCCTGCCACCCGGGGGCTCCGAAGTCGGTGCGCGGCTGAAGCTGGAGGCCGGAAAACTCCCGGCGCCGTTTCGCGAGGTGCTGACCGCGTTGGCCACGAGCGGTGGCGAGAAGGTGGTGCTCGGTTCCACAGGCATCCTGCGAAACCAGGCCCAGCAGCAGCTCGATCGCATCATGGGCCTGATGGCGATGCAGGTCAGCGAGCCATGCAAACGCGGCGTGGAAGGGCGCTATCCGCTGGCCGCGGTGGCCCAGGACGCATCGATTGAAGACTTCACGCTGGTCTTCGCCGCAAGCGGCGCCGCGGACGAGTTCTTCAACAAGTACCTGGCTTCCTACGTCGATACCAGCGTGCGCCCGTGGCGCTACAAGGACCCGAATGCGGTCCAGGCCCTTGCCGGTGCCGAGGGTGTTGCCGGCGGAGTGGCGTCAACCCCCGCGACCACGGGGCCGACCTTGCTTGGCGAACTGCTCAAGCTGTTGGCCCAGAGCGGACCGAACCTCGATGCCTTCTACCGCGCCCAGCAGATTCGCGAACTTTTCTTCCGCGATGCGGGCGGCAAGAAACTGGCCTGGAAGATGGATCTGCGGGTGCTCGAACTGGAGCCCAGCATCACCGACCTGATCATCGACATCGATGGGCAGGGCCAGCGCTACATCCATGGCCCGGTGCAGGCGTTTACCGTTCACTGGCCGGGGCCGCGTGGCGGCGCAATGGCGGAGATCACGGCCAATCCGCGAATCTCAGGCCCTACCTCGACCTTTCTGGCCAGCGGTCCCTGGGCGTTGTTCCGATTGCTTGAAAAGGGGCGCATCGTGAACACGGCGACGCCGGGGCGGCTGAGCGTCGAATACTCGTTCGACGGTCGCAAGGCGTTGATCGACATCAACTCGGGCAGCCAGCCCAACCCACTCAGCAGCGATGTGCTCAAGGGCTTCCGCTGCCCGGGTCGCGCGGCATGAAGTCCTGATTCCATGCTCGCAAGACTGATCGCTCCCTGGCGCATACCTCCACCGGCTGTCTGGGGCAGGCTGCGGGGCCACGCGGACCTCGTATGCAGCGGCGTGCGGCAGGGTGAAGCGGAGGCGTGGACGCAATGGCTCGCGACGCAGGGCCTTGACGCGGATATCGGGGCCACCGCGAGGGCCATGTCGGTGCCGGTCGCGTTCGCGCTGCCGCCCGGCACCTTGCCGTTCGCGCGGCAACGGTTTGTGCTTGGCGTGATTGCGCTGTCCGTCGACAGGGAGGGGCGGTCTCATCCCCTGGTGATCTATCAGCAGGAGTTGCCGCGCCGGGCCATGCGGCATTTCGAGGCACAGCTTCGTCAGCCGCTCGACTGGCAGTTCTGGCTTGCGCGCGCCGTCGCCCGCCAGGCATGCATGCATGGGGCTTGCCGATATTCATGCCCTGGAGACCACGTTGCATGCCTTGCGCGCAGAGAGCCGCGAGTTGGAAAAGAACTTCTCCGTACAGCGCGTTCGCTGGATGCAAGCTCTGCTCGATCAGCGAACGGGCCCGGCCTCTCGCAACGATCCCGCGGCCGAACTGCATGGCGTCCGCCATCTTCCGTGGGCCGATTGGCCCCACCGTTTGCAAGGCGCTCGTGCCGAAAGTGCGTTCTGGCAACAGGACGCCAACGGCCGGTTCATCGGTGCAGCCCACAAGCTGAAAAGACTGTGGAGCGTCTCGCCGTGAAAGCTGGCAGTCCTGGTGCGGGGAACACCCACGTGGCTCCTTTGGTTCTTCGCCTCACCCACAGCGGCGGCGAGGCGCGAGATGAAACCATGTCGATTCCGCCGGCCGGCGCAGGCATGGCCGACATCCTCCAGCCGTGTGCCCAGCACCACAGCGTCGGCACAGGAGGCGTCGCCAATCTGTGCCGCATTGCCTGGGGCGGGGACGCGGAGGGATGGCAATTGAGCAATGGCAGCTACACGCTGATGTGCGCGCGCAACGGCAAGCGAGTCCGGGCAGGCGCGGTGGTGCCTGTCGCGGTGGGCGATACGCTCGAACTGGGGCTGCTGCGCTTCGTGCTCGAGCAGGGGATGCAAGAGGTTCGACAGGCGCCCGAACGAATGCCTGTGGCCCTCGAAATACAAGCGGTCCAGTTGGCCGTGTCCGAAGACCGGAGCATGGGCGCCAAATCGCCACAAGCCTTCGATCTGCTCGACCTGGATGGCCGGGGCGGCGACGACGGCCGGCGAATCGATCCTCTGGCAGACCCTTTCGGCGTGCTCGACATCGCGGGTGCAAGGTCTCGCCCCGCTGCGGACACCTTGGCTGCATTACTTGATGAAAGACCGCGGCTCGACGCGCGGCCCATGCCTTCCGCCGGGCCACCACTCGATACCGAACCTGCAAATGCGCTGCTGGACGAGTTGCACGAGGAATTCGTGCGCGTGGTCCAGGACCCTGGCCAGCTCGCCGGCCGCACTCCCTGGGAGGGCTTCGTGGCTTTCGGTACGGAGGCGGCCCCCACGTTGGAAGAGTTGAGCAGGCAGGCCGAGACGTATCCCTTGCTGCGCGACATCCTGCTGCCGCGCGAAGGCATCGACCAGGTCATCGAGGCGTTCGAACCGCTCGCGAGATCGGGACTTCTCGATGCGGAGCCCTCGCCGGAGCTGCTGGGCATGTTCGCTCCGGAGCTTGCCCGCGAGACCAAGGTCCCGTTGCCCAGTCTGACGCGGCGCGAGCACCACGAGCTCTCGCCGGACAGCCATGTCCGGATCGGTTCGGCCGGCACAAGCGCTCGTCATGACGACAGCGATCGCGAAGGCGCTCTGTGAGGCAATCTCCCGCGAGGCCCGCGCTTCAGGAAATGTTCACGCGATTGCGCGATGCCCCTTGGAAGTTCGGCTTCTTTGCCGTATTGAGGCGCATCGGTGCGGCTTGTTCGCCACAGCCCCCGATCGGGCTCGCCAGCCGTCCGCAGCAGGAGTCTTTTCGATTGGGACAGGTGGCGGCATTGATATTCGCGCCGCGCGAAATTGCCGGCGCGGCGCTGCCGGGCGAGCAGCAACCGGCCTTTTCGGGAGCGGCGCTGCAACGCTCGGGAAACAACCCGAACGTTCCCACGGTGCGCGTGTACGGCCTGGGCCTGCTGGGCCCCAACGGGCCGCTTCCGCTGCACTACACGGAGTTGATCCGCGACCGTGTCGAGAACCACAACGACAGCACATTGGCGGATTTCCTGGACCTTTTCCATCACCGCTACCTGACGCACATGTACCGCGCATGGGCGCAGAGCCAGGCGGCGGCGGGGCTGGACCGTGCCGAGGACGAGGCCTTCAGTCGCTACGTCGCGCGACTCACGGGGCATGACCCGCTGGAGATCCGCGATTCGGCATTGCCCACGCATGCCCGCCTCGCGGCCTCGACGCACCTGACCCGCGAGGCCCGCAACCCTGACGGATTGGCTGCCACGCTCGCGCGCTTCTTTGCCGTACCCGTGCAGCTCCAGGAGTTCGTGCTGCACTGGATTCGCATCGACGACGAAGACCAGTGCCGCCTGGGCCAGGCCCGCGCTTCCAGCGTCATGGCGGTGGGGGCGATCGCGGGGGAGGTCGTGGCCGATCGGCAGAACAAGTTCCGGCTGGTGATCGGGCCATTGACGCTCGATCAGTACCTGCGCTTCACCCCTCACGGGCGAGACCTTCCGTTGCTCGTCGAATGGGTGCGGGGCTTCATCGGCCACGAGTTCGTCTGGGAGGTCGAGCTGCGCCTGTGCAACGACAGCACGCCGCCCGCCCGGCTCGACGATTCGGAAAAGCTGGGATGGTCCACGTGGCTAGGTGGCTCGAAGGGCCACGCCGCGCAGGTTGTCGGCTTCACCGTGGGAATGGTGTTCGAGCCTGAGCAATACATCGGCTCGCGCCATCGCAGCGATACCCAAGCCACCCAGGTCGCCCAGGCCGTTCACTGACTCTTTTCTCACGCCATCCATGACCTACGTTGACAGCCCCCTCGTGCCAGCCGTCGAGCTCCAGCCCTTGAACGCCAGGGATCCTTGCGGTCCCAGCCTCGAATATGACGCGGAGTACGCAGTGCTGCTTTCGCGCATGTCACCGCGCGGCGATGCGCAATACGGGCAGTTCGTCGGAACACCGGAAGCGCCGAACTGGGCCGAGATCGAGCGCGATTGCCGCCGCCTGCTGCTGCGGACCCGGGACATCAACCTCTTCGTCTGGCTGTGCCGGGCACGCACAAGGGTGGCGCAGGCCGCGGGGCTTGCACAGTCATTGGTCGTGCTCTCGGAGGTGCTGGAGCGCTGGCCCGACGCGGTGCATCCGCAACTCGTTGTCGAGGGGGAGCGCGACCCGGCGGTGCGCGCCAACGCCCTGGCGGCGCTGGCGGACCCCGATGGATTGCTGGGCGATGTGCGGGAGATTGTTGTCGCGGCCAACGCCGCGAGGCATTTGACGGTGCGCGAAATCGAGCGTGCCTGGTCGGTGCCGCGCCTGGCTGACGCGCCAAGTCCTGAATCGGTCGCCCAGCAACTCGCCCAACTGCGTCTTGCAGCGAATGGAGATGCCGATGCGCCGGTGAACCTGTTGTCGCAGGCACTGCGGGCAATCCGGCAGATCGCTGACTGGGCGGCACGCCAGCTGGGTGGTGACGCGCCTTCGCTCCAGGCGCTGATCGACCTACTGAAGCCTTTCGACGAAATCGACGTGATCCGCCGCACCGAGCCCGTCTCATCTCGCGAAGGCACCGCGCACCCGAGCCTTTCCGGGCTCGCTTCACGCGACGAGGTCCTTCGGGCCATTCGCATTGCACGTGAGTGGTTCGAAAACCACGAACCCAGCAGCCCGGCGGCGGTGTTGCTCAAGCAGGCCGAGCGCATGGTCGGCCAGCGTTTTGCGCTGGTCGCCAATGCCATTCCGCTCGATCTGTTGCAGAAATGGGATTCAGAGGGGGAGCGTGTGTGATGGAACTCGAGATGCAGATCTGCTTTCTGTTGACCTGCATCGTCCTGGGAGCCCTCGGCGCGGGTCTGGGCGCCTGGGTCTTTTCGCAGACGGCTCGTGCGCAGCTGAAGGCACAGCGACGGGCTTTCGAACTCGCCAGTGATCAGGTCCAACGGGACTTGCAGCAGGCCTTGCTGTGCGTGCCGCAGTGGGTCCAGCAGGCGGCGCGGGTTGAACTGGAGCTTCTGGGGCGCCAGCACACGGAGCGCCACAGGGAGCTGCTGCGTGAACAAAAGCGCTGGCAGTCGGAGCAGGAAGACCAGAGGCAAGCCGAATGGCGAGCGTTGCTGCTTGAGCCTGTTACGACTCCCAGGCCCACCAAGCCTCCGAAGCCGAACACGGGGCAGCCATCGGGTAATGAGCCGGCGAAAAAATCTGCACCTGTGCCATCCCCGGCTCCTGCAGATATGCATGAAGCAACGAGCGTCCGCCGGCCACAGCCGGTGCCTGTCGCCGTGCCGGAGGAGCCCGGAAGAGAGCTCACCGATGAGGAAATCGACGCCTTGCCGCCCGATTTGCCGCCTCCGGTCCGGTCGCGAGGCAAAAAAATGTCAGCGCCAAATAAGCCAATACTGCGCAATATCTGAGCAGGGCGGCAATTCGCCGATTTATTTCATGCCCGTGCTGTCGTGCGCGACGCAAGGCCCTTGATTTGTCGAATACGCGCCACCAAGTCTTCTCGCGTCGGCACGGTGCTTGCACGCTCTATAGAATCTTTTTCATGGCAACGAGAATTCCCAAGACTCCCCCCACCCCCCCGGCCCAAAAACCGGCCGGGGATGACGGAGATTCGGTCGTTCTGGAGCGCCGGCCGCAGAAAACTGCGCCGCCCCAGATGTACCAGGTGGTCATGCTGAACGATGACTACACCCCCATGGAGTTCGTGATCGTGGTGCTGCAGGAGTACTTCAGCAAAGACCGCGAAAGCGCAACGCAGATCATGTTGAAGATCCACCTTGATGGCCGCGGCGTCTGTGGGGTCTATTCCCGCGACATGGCAGCCACTAAAGTGAATCAGGTCATGGAGGCCGCGCAGCAGGCTGGGCACCCGCTGCAATGTGTCAGTGAGCCAGTTGCGTGAACCTGTTGAATTGCGCAAGCTCCAACCCATCTGAGAACTTATTTACAGCAAGGCAAAAGGAAATCACATGAT
>Ga0163161_10000567_pt1 | contig 29818 bp, 21 predicted proteins | sample S45metaG_FD_129847 | JGI IMG/M metagenome (GOLD analysis project Ga0163161, IMG submission 129847) | Switchgrass rhizosphere microbial communities from Kellogg Biological Station, Michigan, USA - S4-5 metaG | ecosystem: Host-associated > Plants > Roots > Rhizosphere > Soil | place: USA... | reverse complement strand
GCTGGCGAGCCTGGCAGGTGTCGGCTATGGTCTGGCCTACCGTTTTGGTGGCTTGGGTGCGGCCATCGCCACCCATTTCGGCCTGAACCTGCTGCATTTCGGACTGTTCACCTATCCGATGCTGGCTGGGTAACAACACATATCCTCGTGAAGGGCTGGCTCGCCAACCCTTGGCCAAGCTGTTGCGCGTGGATGCGAAGCTCCGGGACTGCAATTGCCTCCCAATACTTTGCTTTGAGCATCGGGCCGATGTAATGCAGCCCGCGCAACGAATCACCGCCCGCCGTAATGAGCTGGTAATGCTCATCCACCTCAAGCCCGATTTTCTGTCGATCCTGCTTGATCAAGCCATCATGTAGCAATTGATTGAGAATAGGCTGATCCACCGCCGCAATATCGTAGCTCGGGCCGGTTCCATTAATCAGAGCGCCGACCTCGAGGCTACTTACGCCTTGATGACCTCTGAGCGCTACATCGATCCGAAGGCCTGAACAGAGTTTCTCTACCCCCCTTACCCTGCCAGCCAGTTGAACAACCTGCCCCGATTCGATCAGCTGCTTAATGCGGCGCTCGGAGGCTGGTGCCAGGCGGTGGCGGTGGATATCCCAGTACGGCACGACCCTCTGTAGGAATTTGCCCCGCTCTGTGTCTGAAAGGTTTTTCCATAGGGTAGCTGTGTGAGGGCGAAGCTCATTAAGCATATCCCGCCAGTTGCCGCCGTCCGCTTCACGAGCCTTTGCTTCTTTGCGCGCAGCACGGGTATAGGCGCGTATGGTCATGGGGAGGGAAGCAAGCCAGGACGGGAATCCGCTGGTGCGTGGCGGCTGGGGATTGAAGCGGTGACCAAAAGGCAAAAGACCACGGCGGGAAATCATGTAGACCTTGCGGCCCGGGTTACAGCTGGTCAGTCTGAACACCGCATCGATAGCGGTATGACCCATCCCGAGGACAACCACTGGTGCATCTCGGTGAAGGACGTCGATGGCAGCGAAGTCCAGGGCACTGACCACCTGGCTGCTCATTGCGACTGGAATTCCGGCTGGCAGTTTCGGGGCAAAGTGACCTAGCGCCAGCACAACCTTATCAGCCATCACGTCTTCAGCGTTTTCCAGTTGCAGCCGGTAAGGTTTGCAGTCAGTAGAAAGATGTACGGCATTCACTTGCGCATTCACGATTGAAATGACACCGGGGTACTGATCCATGGCGTCCTTTAACTTCTGCTCCAGATACTCGCCATAGAGCCGGCGCGAAATGAATGACTTGGCGTTGAAGGCTGGATCCAGCTCTTCGCAAAACGCGACGAAATCGTTGGGTTCATCAGCAATGGCGCTCATATTGCCTGCCGGAACATTGAGCAGGAGATTATCGTCATCGTAGCGATAGGCAAGACCACGACAGATCTGACTGGTTTTCTCGATTAACAGAATGCGCAGCCCCGTTCCCGGGTTGGCTCTAAGCGTGTTGATGGCTGTGAGGGTTCCACTGAAACCTGCGCCGACGATGGCGATGCAGCATGCAGGAGAGGTAAAGGCGGTCATAGGTATTGGACATCCGTGTGGGCAAAACCAGTTAAGGCACTTGCCAGTGTGAAGGCACCGTTAATATTCCTGACGTAGAGCTGTCATGTGGGAGCTTTCCAAAGAAAATCTGTTGCAGATTGTGATTTAATACAAAAAACAATCAAGCCAAATGACTTAAATAGTGTTTTTTCATATTCACCCACATAAATTGCGTATTGCGACAAGGAAAACTGTCCATGTTAAACCCTGATCTTCTTGGATTGGACGCGCCCGTGGTCTGGGATACGCAGCTCTTCAACCCCACAACCAATTAATGCGGCTAGAACTGCAACCGAAAACAGTAGCGCAACTTTTTCAACCTGAATAAAGCTAAAAAAAAACCCAATTAAAAATCACGCCAATTTATGTCGACGAAGCACTTTCGCCTTAAAACCTATCCGAAAACTCCACCCCAGCCAACTCCATATTTTTTCAATATCTGCTCTAAACAAGTCCTTAAGAGTAATCAAGTCAGGCACGTTTCAAAGTGATCTGCCATGTCTGCCCGAAGTTGGTTTGCGGCTGCTGCGAGCACATCGCCCAAGTGCCAGCACCGAGTCGCCCGATAGCCCGAGGCCTCGCTGGCCCGGGGTTACTGGCCCATGTACCGGTCTCCAAATTTGTCAATCATCTTCCCTTGTATCGCCAGTCCGAGATCTACGCCCGCGAGGGCGTGGATCTGGAGCGCTCAAACCTCGCCGACTGGGTCGGCCAGAGCAGTCAGTTACTGCGACCACTAATCAACACCCTTGAGCGTCACGTCATGAGCAGCCATAAAGCCCATGCCGACGGCACGCCGATTGGCGTACTCGCGCCGGGCAACGGCAAAACCAAAACGGCTCGCTTGTGGACATACGTGCGTAACGACCGACCTGCCGGTTACTCGACGGATCGCAAGGGGCAACATCCCTGTGCTCATTTCAAGAACTTCAGCGGGATCTTGCAGGCTGACGGCTACGCCGGTTTTGCTCAGCTGTGTGCCTGGTGCTCCATTCAGGAAACCGCATGCCAGGCTCACGCCCGCAGCAAGTTTTACGATGCCTATAAAGACCAGGCTTCACGACTTGCCGCCAATGCTTGCCCGCCGGAAGATATCGGCGGTGCGCCAGGTTATGCCGAGTTTCTTGACGCGATGACTGATCCCAGCCACCCAGAGCACGACGACATGTTGGAGTGGCATGGAGATAGCTTCGATCCAACGGTTTTCGAATGGGAGCGCGTCAATCAATGGTTGAAGGATATTAAGGTCTGAGTTTCAAGGCGGTGTAATTCGTACATTTACAAATCATCGCACTTTGCAAGTGAATTTTATCTCTATCAAACAAAGACAAAAAATGAGCAATCAGCTGAGAGTACAACCCATTCCTTACGTATTCCTCAACCGCCTGATTAGGTTGTATTTCATCATGGCCAATAGAGTCGCCAACCACTTGACTAAAGGTACGATTTTCGACTAACGATTCAGTAGCCAGATTTATTTCACAACAAGTGGCGTAATGCCATTGATACGATGATACCCTTTGCAGATCTTACAGATCCAAGGCCTGTCGGCCTCCAGTCAGTCGCCATTTAACTGAAAGTACTTGCAACCCGATATGCATCCAAGCCTGACCAATGGAGTGATGAAGTTGAAAGCAGTGGAACTGCCCACTATTGATGAACTGGTCAAGTCGCCTCTACATGGCGAGTGTGATGTGATCATCGTCAATTACAACGCAGGTGAACTATTGGTTGCTTGTGTAGGGTCAGCATTTGCCGCCGGTGCTTCCAGGGTCATTGTGGTGGATAACAGCTCCCACGATGATAGTTTGAGGACGCTGGAGCGAACCCATACTACCGACGACTCGCTTCAAATTGTACGCAATGCAACCAACCTCGGCTTCGCCGTGGCGTGCAACCAAGGCGCCCTCCGGTCAGCAGCCCCCAATGTATTGTTTTTGAATCCGGACAGCGTACTCGCCGTAAATGCCATAGACCATATGCTACTGGCTCTGCACAAGTCGCCAGAGATCGGTATGGTCGGAGGATTTCTGTGCAACCCGGACGGCAGTGAACAAGCCGGCGGGCGCCGAGTGTTTCCGACACCCAGACGCGCTTTCATGCGGGCTTTCGGGCTTTCGCGGCTCGCCGTGTTTTTCCCATCTGCGTTTTCCGACTTTTTACTGCATAAGGAGCCTCTACCTGCCGCCCCCATTGTCGTTGAAGCCATTTCCGGGGCTTGCATGCTGGTCAAGCGCGAAGCTATCGAAAGCGTCGGACTGTGGGATGAACACTATTTTCTCCACTGCGAGGATCTCGATTGGTGCATGCGCTTCCGCCAGGCAGGCTGGAGCGTTCTATTCGTGCCGGATGCTCAGATAACTCATGTATTCGGTGGCTGCAGTCGTAATCGCCCCTATTTCGTCGAGTGGCACAAGCACCATGGGATCCTGCGTTTCTACAGCAAATTTTTCCGCCGCAAATACTCTGTCCTCTTGTGGATCAGCGTGGTTATCGGGGTCTGGTTTCGATTCAGCCTGATGGTCATTCGCCATGCTGTTATCCAGCTTTTAAATGTATTGAACCTACAGAAAGAGACCTGAGTTGCGGATAGGAATATTAGGTGGTTCCAGCCTCTTGGGTGAACGCGCACTGCCATTGCTGGCACAAGCTGGCATTCAGATAACCGCCTTTACTCGGGGGCGCCCCAAAGCTTCCTGCCCCGGCACTACCTGGAAAAACGCTGACCACTGGCACGGACTGGCATTGGACACCTTCCTGTCATTTGCACCCATCTGGGTTTTACCGGACTACCTTGAGCGCCTCGCCAGCACAAACGTCAAGCGCGTTATCGCCTTGTCCTCCACGAGCCGCTTTGCCAAAGAAGCGTCGCCTGACGCCCGAGAAAGGGTCTTGGCGCAGCGCTTGATAAGTGCAGAAGAGCATCTCGAGAAATGGGCGATCGAACGACAAATCGAATGGGTAATCCTGCGACCGACAATGATCTACGGACATGGGCGCGACAAAAACATTGCTGAAGTAGCACGCTTCATTCAACGTTTTGGCTTCTTCCCGCTGATCGGTGGCAGTACCGGATTGCGCCAGCCGGTACATAGTGATGACGTCGTTCAGGCGTGTCTGTCAGCCATTGGAATTCCTGACCTGCAAAGTGGCGGTTACAACCTTTCAGGGGGAGAAACCTTGCCTTATCACGCAATGGTGAGACGAATATTCCAGGCACAGGGACGTCCAGAGCGAACACTGGCCCTCTCCGCGAAGACATTGAGCATGGTTGTTTCGATCATGCGATGCCTGCCACGCTACCGGCATCTTTCAAGCGCGCTGGTGGAGCGCATGAACCAGAATTTGGTATTTGACCATACGGACGCCAGTGATCGGCTTGGCTTTTCTCCCAGACCGTTTCATTTGACACGCGAAGACTTGCCAGGACATTGAACTCACATTTAGCAACGGGCCTTCCGGTATCCGCCTGACTCAGCCCCTGGAACATCTGATCAAGGCGTGGTTTACCCCCTCCCAGTCTTTTCCGGAACAAGCTCGTCGCGATAAACGTGGGCTTGCCAGGCTCCCCATTTGCTTTCGAAGTACGCCTGGTTTTTGTCCCAGAGTGCCTGATATTCGCCACTGGCGATCAGCTTCCTGAACGATGCCTGCCCGTAATGATGGATAAACGCATCTTCGGCACAGACCGTTCGGTAGCCACTAGCCTGCACGCGACGACTGTAGTCGTCATCCTCGAACATACCGATACCGAATGCCTCATCCAGAAAACCGACCTCATCCAGGACATCCCTGCGAAAGGCAACACAAAACATGGCAAGCATCGAAATATCGAACAGCCGTCCCTTGTGAGCTTCGGTGTAACCATCTGCAAAGTCTTGCATCTGTTGAATATCGGTGTAGGAAACTTTGATTTTCGCTTCGTTTCCTACAGCGTTTGTGACCGGTCCGACCAAGCCAATACTTGAGTCTCTTAAATGATGGACTAACGGATCCAGCCATCCTTTAGGAACCACAGTGTCATTATTGAGCAGCAGCAGAATGTCGCCATTGGCTTCTCGCAAGCCTTGATTGTTGGCGGCAGCAAAACCCCGGTTTTCCGGGTTCAGGATGATCTTAACCGACGGCACTTCTTGACGCAGGCGCTCAAGATAGTCACACGTGCCATCGTCAGAGCCATTATCGACAACAATGAGCTGGTAGTTGGGCCACGTCGTATTACGCAGAATGCTGTTTATACATTGAACCGTCAGATTGAAATTGTTGTACGTAATGACCACGATGGAGACTTTTTCGTACAGATCGACGATGGCAAGTTGCATGCTATTGAATCGATCCTTCCAGTCATTGGCACGGGCTAGCTCAACTCGCCTTTTGTACATGGCAAGATCGCACTCAGCCAAAGCGCACTCTATCTGTTCGATGAACTCATCGACCCCGGTTGCGAAGTACAGCAGGTCTTTATAGACGCTAATTTCTTTGAGCAGAGTGGATACCACCGGCTTGCCCGCACTGATGTACTCATAAAACTTCACCGGATCGACCGCGTGCGTCACGTTGTAGAGCCGGAAGGGGATCAGGCAGGCATCGAAATGGTCCAGATAAAGTGGCATTTGCGAGTAAGGCTTCCTGCCCAGCAACTGCACATTGGGCTTGCGCTCAAGGCCCGCCAGATCTTCGACGAAAATATCCCCCACCAGAATGAAATTCCACTCTGGTCGCCTGTCCGCCAACGCCGCCAACAATGGATAATCCAGCCATTGCGCCAAGGCACCATAGTAGCCAATCACAGGCCCGGTAAGTCCACTCAGCACTTCATTGGCAAAACAGTGTTGCTGGAAAAAAGCGAAATCTACTGCGTTTCTGACCAGCAAGCATCGCGAGTTACAGGCGCACCACTTCTGATAAAGCGAGGCGGCAGAAACGGTCACAAGATCAGCCTGGGCAACCAGGATCTTCTCCTCACTCAGTAGCTGTTCGCCGATGTTCGGAAAGCCGTCCCAGTCATCCATACAGTCATAGTGGATTCGCCAGCCATACGCGGATCGCAGCCTGAGTGCCAACGGGCTCCAGTAAGCAATTTGAATCATCAAGAGAGCTGTTTTTATCTGCATGTCGGCTACTAGAGCAGCAACGGCTCGCAGGTAAATCCGGTTATTCTCAGGCGTCACTATTTTTTCGTAATACTCCTCTTGGACATCGCGCTGCAGTGCCACCTCAAAAATATTCGGTGCTACGGACGTCAACCTATAGAGCTGTCCTTGTTCAGGCACACTGGATGGGACGACATAAAACACCCGATAACCATTGTGCGCAAACTGACTCATCAACTGCTGTGGTCGCTGGAATCGTGCGGCCCAATCAATATTGGCGAAGCAGAGAATATCCAGGCGCCCTGCTGTTACGAAATCCGGATCCACCTCAGGCATCAGTAACGGCTCTGGTGCTGCGGGGTACACGATTGCGCCCACCGTCTCGGGCAGATCTTGCCTAGTTGTAAAACCATAACGCATCAGCCGGACAAGAGAGCGCAGTGGTCGGGTGATGCGCCACGAGCGAGTATTTTGCAGAAAGTCGATCTTTGCCAGCGCGGTATCGCGCTCATTGATGGCTGAATCTCGCTGGGCCAAGGCCGCGTCGCGGTCGATCAAGATGCTATCGAGCTCAGCCATGTGGGTACCCATGCAACAGAGCAGTGTCGCCCTGCGGCCACATGGAGCTGACGGAGCCAGGGCGATAGAACGTTGCAGTCAAGCTGCGGCGTGAGGAACTGCAGCCGCCCACCACCTGCGAGACGGCATGCCAGGAGTTATCCGAGCGCACCAGGATCGCCGAGTTGCCAACCAGGGGTTCAATCTCGGCAGCGACAGAGGCGGGATCATTGCTGTGTAAAATATTCAGGCAACCGCCGTCGTTGCGGTTCCATGTCTCATTGAAATACAGGATATGGGTGACCAATTTGTCTGGCAGATCCGGATGGGCTCCCAGGCTGGCACCAGGGCCGTAATGAAACACGTTGACCTCCATCGGCACATTGCGCAGATCGATCCCCGTCAGTCGCGACATGGCATCCCGATAGTCAGCCGAACCAAGATCTTGCGCCAGACTCAGCCACGCTTCGCTCAGCTCTTCGGGAAAAGCAATGGTATTAGTCCCCATGCCCACCAAGGCACGAGCCTCATAGTCATAATTTTTTTCGCCCCCGTAACCACTCACCGTCTTGAAGTGATCATGGGGAAAAGACTGTGCCAGCGCTGCGGCATCCTTGACTGAATACAGACTACCGATTTCAGCCCATGAGAAAGGATGAGCTTTTAGAGCGGCTGGCTTGAGACGAGAGAGATCTAACATTATTTTTTCTTATTCGCTGCCAGGTTTCTGATGCCACGTGCGATGGAGCGCAGTGGTGCGGTTATTCGGAATGAACTGGAATTTTGCAACTCAAGAACCCTAGCATCACTTAGTGCTAGCTGCTGACTGAGCTGAAAAATCCGTTGCTGCTGAGCCAGCTCTTGTATTGGCAGGTTTTGCGCTGGATTGATGATCTCAGGTACGACGGGGTGTACCGGACATTCAGCTTGCGATGCATCACTAACCTCGACTGCTGCTTCGAGCAGATTCGGCAGATTTTGCAAAAATGCGCCCAACACTGGCTGGGACGAGGTTTTGCCTTGGCGAATGATCGCAGCGACCCGATCCCAGTGCTCAATCAACTTATCCGCCGCTGCGCGAGCCGCGGGCGATGGACAGGTTTTCCCCACACGCGAAATAAACCATTGAGGGTCGACGGTCACCACGTCCGGCAACGCATGGAGTGAGTCGAATTCAGCCAGCGCCGTGTATTTGCCCGTTGTCAGATCCGCCGAGCAAAACACCGGGACGCCAAACGCCAGTGCGGTTATCGCCAGATGGTAGCTATGTCCGATCACGGCTTGCGCCTGACTGAGAATTTCAGCCATCAGCAAAGGCTGCGGCCAAAACGACAAGGTGATGGCATGGGGCAGCCGCTTGGCAATGATCGATGGATCGTCACCCAGAACGGGGCCAATCGGAATAACCAGAAACCGATAGTGCTGGAACGCCTCCGGGTAGTCTTCGAACAGCTGTACAAAGGACTCCACCACGTGAATGGCGTGAATCACGATATATGGCCCGGTCAGCCCTGTTTGCTCACGCAGGCGAGCGAATTCACTGGAGGGTTGCTGCTCATCGATCAAGCGGGGCAAGCCAAACGCGGTATCAGGCAATACTTCGATCTCGGCCTGGTCAGTGAGCGCGCCAAGGGCATCACGTGACAAAGCGTCGCGTACTCGCACGTACTGGCTTTGCTCAAGGGCCATCGTCAATAGCGGCCTGGCCCAGGTGGGAATACTGTTGCAATGCATCCCGGGGGAATTCCACATTACCGGGACCGCATGCTGTAAGGCGATTAGCGCAGGTGTAAGCCAATAGCCCGTAGGGTGATGGATGTCGTGGGTAGTCGGGCCATAGCCATGGGCAACGACTTTATCGAAGCGGATGAGAAAACCACCACCGATCAGAACGCCATCCAGGCTACCGGCAATACTCGGCAGTTCCGTCAGTGACGTCACCGTATACGGCCATTCAGGTTGGGTTTTCGCATTGTAGGAAAAACGATGCAGGTTAACTGAGCCCAAACGCTGAGTCAGCTCCGCTTCGGCAATGATCGGAAACAACAGATCGCCGTAGTTTTCTACGTCAAAGGTACCGAATATAGCAACCTGCCACGCGGGCTCGTTTATGTGCTCTGCCAAAACCTCACTCTCCTTGAGTCCGCCCTTGGGTAGTCGATCGACATTGAGTAGCTTTTCACCCGGCCGAGGGCTGACACTCTGCAGGCCCAGATTAACCATGCCCAGAAAGTCTCTTTGGTTCGGTAGCATATCGAACGCCAACGGCGCTACCTGCTTCTCGATCAATTGCGAGGTGTCTTCAGTCACTCCGTGCAGGAGCTTCAGGGTGACGTGGTAGCGACCCGCCGCGAGGTTGGCCGGGAAGCGCACGGTGATCGCTGTACGCCGCCAGCCATTTTCGACGGGGCCAGCCTGCAGCGCAAAATTCGCCCCACCAATCACCAGCAGCCTTGCTTCCTGGATGGTGAAACTGATGTTGGGTTGACTGATCGACTGATGAAGCAACGCCTCAACACGAATCTCAATGTCGTCGCCATACATGTAACTTGATGAAAGCTCCTGAGTGTTGGTGAAACAGGCAGAGCTGATGTGTCCCTCTTCGGTACCGAAAGCAATGCCGTCCCGGCCCCCCATGAATGATTTGCGCGTAACCGGAATGACACCGCCACTTGCCCATCGGCGTTGCTCGTCGCGCATATCGAGCAAGTACAACTCCGCCATTTCATCGGGCGCGCCGCTGGCTACTACCCGGCCTTCGCGCAAATAAATGACCCGATGGCAAAAACGTTTAACCATGCTCATGTCATGAGAGACGAACAACAGCGTCGTTCCTTTCGTGGTCAGCTCTTCCAGTCGATTCAGGCATTTGAACTGGAAGGATGCATCGCCGACAGAGAGGGCCTCATCGACGATCAGGATATCGGGCTCTACACAAACCGAAACAGCGAAGGCCAACCGTACCAGCATTCCACTGGAGTAGATTTTAATAGGCTGATCGATAAAGTCGCCGATATTGGCGAAGGCGATAATTTCATCAAAGCGAGCGTCAATTTCCGAGCGTTTCAAGCCCAGCACCGCCGCATTCATATAGACGTTTTCCCTGCCGGTGAACTCCGGATTGAAACCAGCCCCCAACTCAAGCAACGCAGCAATCCGGCCATGCCCCCGGACACTGCCACGGGTTGGCATCAACGTCCCGCAAATCAGTTGCAACAACGTAGATTTGCCACTGCCATTACGACCGATGATACCGACTGTCTCACCCTTTCCGACCGTCAGGGAAACATCGTCCAGGGCCCAGAACTCGCGATAAAAACGCTTCCTGCCACCCATCAACATCTGCAGCAGGCGGTCCTTGGGCGCATCATAAATTTGATAGCACTTGCTCAGGTTTTCGGCGCTGACGGCCATTTCAAACGACATCGGCTAAACCCTTCTGTGCGTCACTACCGTTATTTCGAGGGCCCCTGAAAATAGTACTGAGCAGGGCGCTGCGAACTAGTTGAGCACAGACGCGAAGAAAACACGATCTTCGCCCAGCCTCCTCTTCAGTTTGCCACTTACACCTAAAGAACGATCCCAAAATGATCCGGCAAAATGAACTAGCGAGCCTATCGCTGGCGTCAGTTAACTGACTAATACTCGGACGCACCTGATCGCCCAATTCTCAAAAAAGGCTCTGCATAAAAACGAGTTTTGATTGTAGGAAAACTTCAGCACGCGTAATATCTCGCCCCCTCTACCAACGGAATCAGTAGTATCGAAAAAGGAAGTCGACAGCATCGGCAGGGGACCAGCCTGATAGCACAGCAAGTCAGTATGCAGTGCTACAAACGAACAGGTACACGGAGGTTGATTCGTTTTGAGTGGCTCGACAATTAACATTGAATAATATTAGCTCATCGCTTCACGTCGAACGCGCCACTACACCGAATAGATTTACACCTGCCCTACCACTCCATGAGGACGTCGCTCAGGGAGCATGTGATCGACATCGCCTTAAGGATCAAGCAACCGATGCAGCCGTTCAGCACTTCCCCCGCAGCCATGATCAAGAGTGTTCTGATCAATCGAAACTTGATCCATGTCTTGATCCGCAGAGAAGTGATCGGTCGCTATAAAGGCTCGATGCTCGGCATTTTCTGGTCGTTCTTCACGCCCGCGTTCATGCTGGTGGTCTACACGTTTGTATTTAGTGTTGTATTCAAGGCCCGCTGGGCTGGTGGCGGTGACTCCAAGAGCGAATTCGCCCTGGTACTGTTCGCTGGCCTGCTGGTTTTTAACCTGTTTTCCGAATGCGTGAATCGTGCGCCGGGATTGGTATTGGCGAATACCAATTACGTCAAGAAAATTGTGTTCCCACTTGAAATACTGCCCCTCGTGTCGCTCGGTGCAGCCCTGTTCCACACGACTGTCAGCCTCCTGGCCTGGCTGGTTTTCTATGTCGTACTGTTCGGAATCCCACCGGCAACCATTCTTCTACTACCGCTGGTGCTTTTTCCCTTGGTATTGCTAACGCTGGGTATCTCCTGGTTTCTCGCCTCGATCAGCGTTTACCTGCGTGACATTGGCCAACTCATCGGCATTCTCACCACGGCGATGCTATTTCTTTCACCGATTTTCTATCCGCTTTCGACGCTTCCGGAAAGCTATCAAACCGTCTTGCAGGCAAACCCACTAACCCTTCCAGTAGAAATGGCTCGCGATGTACTTTTCTGGGGCAAGACGCCGCAATGGGGCAGCCTGGCCGCTTATTCGGCAGTGTCTGTATTCATTGCCTGGTCAGGCTTTACCTGGTTCCAGAAAACACGCAAAGGCTTTGCCGATGTCATCTGAAATTGTTATCCGTGTTGAACAGCTCAGCAAACGCTATCACGTCTATGAAAAACCCGTTCACCGCCTGCTGCAGATGTTTTCAAGGCAGCGCAAGCAGTACTTCAAGGTTTTCCCTGTACTGAACGACGTGAGCTTCGAGATAAAAAAAGGCGAAACGGTGGGCATCATCGGCCGCAATGGCAGCGGCAAGTCAACTTTGCTGCAGATGATCTGCGGCACGCTGAACCCAAGCAGCGGCCAGGTCACCACCCACGGTCGTATCGCTGCATTGCTGGAGCTTGGATCTGGTTTCAATCCTGAGTTCACGGGGCGTGAGAACATCTATCTCAACGGTGCGATGCTGGGCCTCAGCACTGCAGAGATCAACGAGCGCTATGCCGCCATCGAAGCCTTTGCTGAAATTGGCGATTACATTGAACAACCGGTCAAGAGCTATTCCAGCGGAATGTACGTCCGCCTGGCGTTTGCAATTCAAGCCAACATCGACCCTGAAATCCTGATTGTCGACGAAGCGCTCGCGGTCGGTGATGCCCATTTCGTCCATCGCTGCATGGACCGCCTGCATCAACTCCAGGAACGAGGAACTTCCATCCTGCTCGTGACCCACGACAGCATGCTGGTCAAACGCTTCTGTGATCGCGCGATATGGCTGCATCAAGGCAAAGTGCAAAGCATCGGCGCAGCCAACGGCGTGGTTGATGACTACCTGGCGTGGCTCTTTCAAATGCCCGTCGCCAGTGAAACAAAGAGCCTTGAGCCAGCGCCCCGCTTGCAGGCGGGCAACGACGAAGAACATATTGCAAATATCGACAGGCGCCTGGGCGATCAGCGCTGCCAGATAATTGGTGCACGTTTGTACGATAAAGACAGAAACCCGACCGACGAGGTACAAGGTGGTTCTGATGTCATCCTCAGATTCACCGCGACAAACGTCAGCCTGCCCCATGAACATTCACTGGTATTCGGCTACATCGTCAGGAACTTCAGAGGCGAGGAAATCGCGGCGACCAACACGCGGCTCGAAGGCATGGCCGCGGAACGATTCACGACCCTCGGCGAGCGCATTACGGTCGAAGCGCGAATCCACATTCCTCTGCTACATCCAGGGCACTACTCGATCAGCGTCGGCACCTCCTATGAACAGGACGGCGAGCTGCGACTGATAGTAGCCGACCGAATTATCAACGCGATCGTCTTCAGCGTAAGTTGCCACAAGAAAATTAGCACCATGACCTGTTTCGATACCGAGTTCAGCCTTCAGCGAGCGCCGCAATGTTCATAATCTTTGGTAGCCCACGTTCGGGTACGACGTTCCTCAGAGAATCGCTGAACCAGAACCCGGCAATCGTCATTCCTCACGAAACCGACTTCATCGTTCCTCTCGCGTTTTTGATCGACCGCATACGCGATGAACAAGTTGGTCGCAGACTCGCTGCTGAAATGATTGTTTCGACCAAAGACTTTGCCGCCAGTATTGGCTGCTACCTTGCCCCGAGTGAAGTCGAAAATTGCGTCTATAGCGCCGATTACAACGTGCCTGCCATACTCGAAAGCCTGTACGCACTGGTCGCCGAGAAAACAGGAGCCTCCATTGCCGGGGATAAATCCCCCAATGATTTGGGCTCATTCGGAATCCTGCGCAATACCCAGGTGTTCAACTCGAACATCAAGGTGATCCATATCGTGCGGGATGTACGTGACGTCGTACTGTCCCTGCAAAGTACCGCTTGGGCACCTCAAAACATTGAGAAGACATTCCCGGGCATCTGGAACAACACCAACCTCAACCTCCGACGGTTCGCCACTCAAAAACCGGAGAATTACTTTTTCGTCCGTTATGAGGACCTCGTGGCGGGCCCTGAGTCGATACTCCAGCCCTTGTGCGATTTCCTTGACGTGGCGTTCGATGATCGAATGCTGGATTGGCAGAGCCTCGGCAAGGATTTGCGGCATTTGCCCCATCACAAAAATCTCGGCCAACCACCACTGAACAACCGTTGCTACGCCTGGAAAAATCTCGGCGACGCGGCCAGCTTCCCGTGGGTTGCAAGAGCCAGTGAGGCACTGCTGGAGTTCGACTATGAGCTTGCGTCGAATAGTCAGCAGTAACCGAGCGAGACAACACCTCGCGGCTCAAAATTTGTTTTAAAACGTGCGACTCGCGAACGGTAGATGCCGCGCCTGAGTTGACCGCATTTACCATAGGACCAGAAAATCGCATGGAACAGATCAATCGTCTTGTTGATTGCATCGACCAACTGACTCGCTCAGCAGAATCCAGATCCGTCGAAGCCTTGCAGCTCGTCAAGGAAATCGAGAATCGAGATAGGCTTATCGATCAACTACGCCTTGATTCAAAAGAACTTCGGACTCGCGTATCGCTTCAGGAGCGCGAGATCGAACTGCTGCACGAGCAGTTGCAGACGACTGAACAGTATCTGAAAGATGCCGGTGTGTTACTCCAGGCAAAAGAAAGCGAGGCTGTCGCCATTTCCGATTGGGCGGTGGATTTGCGCACTCGACTGGCTGCAAAGCAAGCAGAGCTGCTTAAGCTCTCTGACTGGAGCAGCGCCATCGAGCGCGCACCGCTGCATTATTCGATACGCAAACTACTGTTTAAATTATCGCGCAGCATCTACGCACACCTGCCGCTCACCGCAAACCAAAAAAGCAGGCTGGCGCGTCGTGTTCGCAGCTGGCTAAAACCACGCAAGGCAACGTCGGGCGAATCACTGACATCGTCTAGCGTTACATCGTTGCCGCTCCCGCCACCTCAAGCAAACATTGAAGTACAGTCCTCCGCTGCGCATCCCACGGTCCTGATGTTCGGAGTCATTGACTGGCACTTCCGCATTCAGCGCCCGCAAAACCTGGCCAAAGAGTTGGCCAGAGCGGGACAGACGACATTTTACATCTCGAATCATTTTATCGACGACGAGGCACCCGGCTTCGAAGTAGAACCACTGGATGAGTCCAGCGGACTATTCCAGATCCGCCTTAAGGTCCTCGGCGCACCGGCTATTTATCATGCTCCGCCCTCAACTGCCGCGATCAGCCAGCTGTGCCAGAGTATCGCCATGCTCCTGCAATGGGCGAAAGTCGATACTGTGGATTGCATCGTCCAGCATGCCTACTGGTTCCCGCTGGCAAGACGCATCCCAAATTCCACGCTGATCTATGACTGCATGGATCATCATGAAGGCTTTGGTAACGTTGCGCAGGAATTGCTCGACCTTGAAATCGCCTTGATGCGCAGAGCGGATCTGCTGGTAGCGACGTCCGACTGGATTGAACAGCACGCCAAGCGAGAAAACCGCAACGTAGAAGTGATCCGCAATGCCGCTGAGTACAACTTCTTCAGCCAACGACCCGACAACGTCTACCGGGATCCTGAAAATAGAAAAATCATCGGTTATTACGGCGCCATTGCCGAATGGTTCGATCTGGACCTGGTCAAGCAAGTCGCTCAATCCTTCCCGCAGCACCTGATACTGCTAATTGGCAATGATACGGTGCAGGCGAAAAAACATCTCAAGGCCTGTCCGAATGTGGTCATGGAAGGCGAAGTTCCGTATGCCTCACTACCGCACTATCTCCATGCAATAGACGTTTGCCTGCTTCCGTTCAAAGTCATTCCGTTGACCCTGGCTACCAATCCGGTAAAGGTCTATGAATACTTGAGCGCGGGGAAACCCGTGGTGTCGGTGAAACTACCGGAGCTGAGCCAGTTCGGGGAACTTGTCTGGACGGCTAAAAACCCGACTGACTTCATCTCGGCAATACACAATATTCTGGAAACACTGCCAGAGGCCGACTCCACGCTGCAAGCGCGTCAATCGTTTGCACAGGGTCAGACCTGGCAGCACCGGGCAGAAAGGTTGCGTCAGGCCGTCGACGCCTTGCCCCTGCCTAAAGTCAGCGTCGTGGTGTTGACCTATAACAATCTGGAACTCACCAAGGCCTGCCTCGACAGCCTGTTGACTCAGAGTCACTACGCGAACCTTGAGATTATCGTCGTCGATAACAACTCCAGCGACCAAACCCCTGCATTCCTCACCGCCTGGGCAGATGGACATCCAGACCGGATCGTCATTCTCAACCCTGACAACAAGGGATTCGCAGCGGGCAATAACGTGGGTCTCGCAGCGGCCAGCGGCGATTATTTGGTTGTCCTGAACAATGACACAGTGGTCACCGCCGGCTGGATCAAAGGCTTGATCCGTCACCTGCAGGACAACAAAGACATCGGGATCATCGGCCCGATCACTAACAACATCGGCAATGAAGCAAAAGTCAGCACCCGTTATTGCCGGATAGAAGACATGCACACCGAGTCTTCAGAAATGACCCGCGCCCATATGGGTGAGTGGTTCGAAATCAATACCCTGGCCTTTTTCTGCGTAATGTTCCCTCGCTCGACCTATGAGCAAATAGGTGGCCTGTGCGAAGAGTATGGTCTGGGGTTCTTCGAAGATGACGATTACTGTCGCCGCGTGCAGCACAGCGGCATGCGTGCTGCCTGTGCCGAAGATGTCTTCGTTCACCACCACTTGTCCGCCTCGTTCAACAAATTAGGCGCAGAGAAAAAACAGGCACTTTTCGAAAAAAACAAAGCGATTTACGAGCGCAAGTGGGGACCTTGGGTCCCGCACACGTATCGAGACGTATAAGCAGGCCGTTATGCGCCCCTTTGCACGACACTGATGTGTTGAACACCTGAGACGATATTTTGTCTAGAGATAGCCTGAAATACGCAGTGGTACTGTCCGTTTTATTAGCAAGTACGGCTATCAGCCTGTACGGTTTTTCGACGCTTGAACTTCCGAGTATGAACAGCGACATCCGGACGATATTGCTGTCGGTGGCAGGTCTGACCGCCCTCACTGTCATCACCCGCCAGTCACCGATAGTTCTGGGCTTCGGTTTGATTACATGCCTGTCCATTGCCTTCGGACAGGCTTGGCCAATGATTGTCGTCGCTGTGTTCGCGCTGTCTTCAACCGTATTCGGCAGATGGATGCTGGGGCAGAGAATATCCGCCGACTGGATCGTCCACTTCCTGATCGGTGCGGGTACGTTTGGCACGCTGACAGGCCTGGCGGCGTACTTCCCGATCAACTACCCTTGGCTGTATTCAGCGCTGCTGTTATTGCCGCTTTTATTGGGGCACAAACACACTACGTCGATATGTCGTGAACTTCTGACGCGAATTCGAGCCGTCCGCCCCCCGGAAACAACAACCCAGACTGTACTTGACGTACTGATTTGTAGCTTCGCATGCCTTTATGTATTGGTAGCCTTCATGCCGGAGGTAGGGCACGACGCGCTGGCTATGCACCTCTTCGTCCCTTCACATCTGGCACAGCTACATCAGTGGAAGTTCGACGCAAACACTTATGTGTGGGCTGTCATGCCCATGCTGGTCGACTGGATCTACAGTATTACCTATATGCTGGCCGGTGAGACAGCATCGCGCCTGACCAACTCCGCATTTACTTTGTTGCTGGCGTGGCAAGTTCGGAACATGACAATTTGGGCCGGAGGAACTGCTACAAGCTCCCGGTGGGCAACCCTTATCTTCCTGTCGACTCCCCTCGCCTTCGCTGAAAGCAGCAGCCTGCATATAGAGTCGGCGTGGACCGCTTTCATAATGGGCGGATCACTCGCAATATTAAAAGTCTCAAGTTTCACACCTGATGCCAAAGAGCGTATGTCGCACCTGCTCCTGGCAGGGACAATGCTGGGCTTCGCCATGGCAGCCAAGGCCGTGACACTGAATATTCTACCGGTCCTCCTGGTTTTTCTCTTGTTGCAATACAAAGCCTGGACCCTCCAAGGGATAGTCAGGACGCTCATCCTGGGCTGCATCTGCTTGATACTGGCGGGGGTTACACCTTACGTCTCTGCCTGGTATCTGACGGGCAATCCCGTCTTCCCGTTTTTCAATGCCATTTTCCAATCGCCACTATGGCCGAACAAAAACTTCGAACCGCCGGCAATCTTCGGCACAGGGGTTACTTGGGATACCCTCTATCGAATGGTCTTCAAGTCGAATCAGTTCATTGAAGGACAAGTTGGCGCGGCAGGTTTCCAATGGCTACTGCTGCCCACGACTGCCGCCGCCCTGGTATTGAGCGGAAACAAAAAAGCGTTGTGCATCCTCTTGGTCGCCGTCGGCGCGATGATCATGACGTTCCACTCAACGGCGTATTTGCGTTATATATTCCCCTCTTTCGCTCTGTTTTCAGTAATTCTCGCCCTGCCCTTCTCCGACAGTAAGGTCTTCCCGCGGCCCCTCGCAATCATTGCCGGTGTCCTGTTGGTCCTGACCAATACCCGATTCATTCAGACGGCGACTTACTATGGTCAAATAAATCCATCTTCGCTGTTCAGTGCGGCCGGTCGAGATGCCTATCTATCAGAGCGTTTGCCCATCAGAAAAATGGTCGACGCAGTCAACGCTTTAAATACCGAACATCATCCCGTGGCGGTCTTTGCGTCCCCCTTGATGGCGGGTTTGAACAGCGATGCCCTTTACACGTCGTGGTACAACGTGAAATGGAAAGCCGAATTCGACGCGGCGACCTCACAACCAAAACTTACGCAGCTATTACGCCGCCGCCAGGTGGACTGGCTGATTATCGACCTCAAGAACACTCCCAAGGCTCAACTCGAACTACTGCTCAATGTGTCCACTTCGTATGCAAAAAACGGTGATCTGGACCTGCGCAAACTTAATGACACTTACTTCGAACGGTTGCTCAACCCCGAGCTATCCAACCTCGAAGGCTGGAGTCTGAGTTCGCTATCGACCTATGACGCGTCTCGAAAAATCCTGACCGTCAATGTAAAGACACCGGCAACACAGCGTGTCGAAGTGACGCCGGGACAACCGTACATAAACAGCGTCTCTGCACGCTGCGCAACGACACCCACTCCCGGAAGAGTCCAGGCCAACTGGATGGATGCCCAAGACGCCTTCATTACTACCGACATCGAGACGTTTGACTGCACGACGGAATGGGAGACACACGAGATGAACGTAGTCGCACCTCTGAATGCCTCGTCCGTAATCATCTATGCGTCCGGCCATACCGATACTCCTCTGGAGTTCAAGTCACTTTCATTCAGACAATAGTCAGCGATATCGATGAACTCAAAAACAGAGCTTTTCACGGAAGAACAACGAGTTGCGGTAGTCATCCCAAGCTACCGGGTAACTGCGCACATCGCAGGTGTCATTGAAGCCATAGGCCCGGAAGTGTGGCGTATCTATGTCATTGACGATGCCTGCCCAGATGGTTCAGGTGTGCATGTGCTGACCTCCTGTCCCGACCCGAGAGTCAAGGTGCTGCCCCACGACGTCAACAAAGGGGTGGGCGGTGCAGTAATGACCGGCTATCGAGCAGCCATTGAGGATGGTGCGAGCATCATCGTTAAAGTCGATGGCGATGGTCAGATGGATCCGGCTCTGATCCCGCTTTTTATTGAGCCGATTCTTGCGGGAGAAGCCGACTACACAAAAGGCAATCGCTTTTTCGATCTGGAAGAAGTTCAATCGATGCCACGAGTTCGCCTCTTCGGCAATGCCATGTTGTCGCTGATGGCCAAACTGTCGACGGGGTATTGGGATCTGTTTGACCCCACTAACGGGTATACCGCGATTCATCGTGATGTCGCCAAGCTATTGCCCCTCGACAAGGTCAGCCAACGCTACTTTTTCGAGACCGACATTCTGTTCCGCTTGAACACCGTGCGCGCCGTGGTTGTCGATATCCCAATGGAAGCCAGATACGGCGACGAAGTCAGCAATCTTAAAATCTCGAAAATCATTGGCGAGTTTCTATTCAAACACCTGCGAAACTTTACCAAACGAGTGTTCTACAACTACTACCTGCGAGACATGTCTTTGGCCTCGATCGAATTACCGATCGGGATTCTCATGTTCTTGTTCGGGACTCTCTTCGGCAGCTATCACTGGCTTGAATCCGCTCAGAATTCCATCGCGACGCCTGCCGGGACCGTTATGCTCAGCGCTCTGCCCATGCTCTTGGGGTTGCAGTTGATCATGGCATTCCTCGGCCATGACATCGCCTCCGTGCCAAGCAGGCCAAGGCATTCCAGGCGCCGTAAGGTAATGCCATTGCGAGAAAAAAACCTATGAAGGCACTGAGAGATTTTCTGTCCGATCCATCGCTCAAGGCGTTGGACGTCGATGGCGTCGAACGCCTTGAGCTTCATGAGAGAGTTCTTGAGCGCAAGCGAATGCTCCGGGAAGTATTCATCGAATTCCATCATTCATTTCATCGTCTGGCCGACCGGTATTTCAAGGTCAAAGGTCTTGAGGTGGAGCTGGGTGCGGGCATCGCGCCCATGCGCAATTCGTACCCTGAAGTATTGGCCACGGACATTGTCTCCACCGAGCAACTGGACATGGCACTGAATGCTGAATCAATGAACCTGGACGACCACTCGGTCAAAGCATTTTATGGCCAAAACTGCTTTCACCATTTTCCTCATCCCGATCGGTTTTTCACAGAGCTGGAGAGGACGCTCAAACCAGGTGGCGGGGCCATTTTAATAGAACCCTTTCACGGACCATTTGCCGCTTTTCTCTATAAGCGTCTGTTCAAGTCCGAGGGATTCGACATGCACTACGAGTCGTGGGAAACACCGTCGACCGGCCCCATGAACGGCGCCAATCAGGCCCTCAGCTATATCGTCTTCGTTCGGGACAGGAACGCATTCGAGCTCAAGCACCCTGGTCTGGAGATCGTCCATCAGGAAATTTGCGGTAATTATCCCCGCTACCTGATTTCGGGCGGATTAAACTTTCGCCAGTTGCTCCCTGATTCGCTAATCCCCTTTATTAAAGTCGTTGAAAAACTGCTTTATCCCTTGCGGCGGGTGCTCGCACTCCATCACATCGTGGTCATCAGGAGGAAGTCTTGACCTTTATCAGGTATGGCGCTATCCAGCTCCTAGCCTATGCGTTGGACATGGGAACCTTTTTGCTTTTGATCTCTTTATTCAAGGATCAACCAGTCCTGGCCAATATCGCCGGCAAAGGGATCGCCGGTGTGTTCGCTTTCTTTTTGCATCGGTACTTTACGTTCCAGTCGACCCGTGGCAGCGGCAAAGCTCAAGCACTCAGCTACTTCTCATTGCTCGCCATTAATATCCCGGTTGCCTCGGCCTTGTTCAGCGCGGGTCTGTATTTCGTCAACAGCCCTACCCCGGTGAAGTTTGTCTCCGACGTGGCCTGTGTAGTCGTGACTTACTGGATCAGCAAACTGTTCGTGTTTCGTTCCGATGCGCACACGTCTGCCGCGTCCGACCGCACTAAAGGCGTATGACGATGAAGCTGCTCATTACCGGTGCGACGGGCTACATCGGACAACGGCTGACATCTCTCGCGGCAGCAGGCGGACACGAGGTCATTTGCGCCACGCGCCAACCGTGTCCCGCAGCCTATACCTGGCTCGCTTACGACCTGCAGGGGCCGCCCCCTGATTGCCCGACAGGAATTCAGGCGCTTATCCATTTGGCTGCCGATACCTCGACAGGCGCTCACACTGGCGCGGACAACGAAGTAAGGGCAGCTCAAGCGCTAATCCGTTGCGCCCATCAAGGCTCGGCCAGGTTCATCTTCATCTCCAGCCAGACTGCCGAGGCCACGGCTCCTAGTGCTTACGGCCGGACAAAATGGCGTATCGAGCAGGAGGTGCTTGCCGCCGGAGGAGTCGTGATCCGCCCCGGACAAGTGTATGGCGGCCCCGAACGCGGGCTGTTTGGTGTGTTGTCAAGACTGGTTCGCCGATCCCCTATCATTCCGATATTAATGCCTGCGCCTTGCGTGCAGCCCATCCATGTCGACGACCTTGCAGCCTCAATATTGGCCGTGGTCGAGCAGGAAGACATTCGCGCCGAGATTTTGAATCTGGGCGCGGTGCAGCCGATTTCGTTTGGCCGCTTTCTCATGTCGATCGCAGTACACCGAATCCATGCCGCTCGCCTGCCAGTCCCCTTGCCGGCGGCACTGCTCAAATTGCTCAGCCTGTCACTCGGGCAATCGCTGAGCACGAAACTGGGCTTGGAGCGGATTTTTTCACTCATCAGTCTCCCGCACATGGACAGCGAGCGTTCCCTGCAAAAGCTGGGTGTCAAGTTGCGTCCCCTTGCTCATGGCATGCACCGCTCTGGCCGTGGCCAACGCCGGCAACTCCTTCAAGAGGCCGCCGTACTCTTGAACTACCTGCTCAAAAACCCGCCGCAAAGAAGCTTGGTCAGTCGGTACGCAAGAGCACTGGAGCGCACAGGCAAAACCCGACCGGTCATCAGCTCACGCCTGTTGATGCGCTGGCCGATACTCCTGACACTCCTCGACAATCACCGCGTCCTGAAGGAGCCCTGCGGTCAGGATCTCTCCTGGCGGCTTCAGGTTGCACTCAGTATTGCCGAAGCCAGCCCCCAGGGAGCGAAGACGTTTCTCGGCACCCTGCAGCAACGCAACCTTGTCACCACGCTGATAGCGCTGGGATTGACCTCGGTCAAAGAGCTTGTGTGGCGGATATCAACCCTGTTGTGCCGCCCCTTTGCCCGCCAGCTGTTTCTTGGAAGGGAAGCCCTGCGTGAAGACTGAATTTGATGTAATCATTGTCGGTAGCGGCCCGGCCGGGACTTCGGCCGCCTATCCGCTGGTTAAAGCCGGCCTGAAAGTACTCATGGTGGATGCCCAGGCCGATGCTGGCTCAGCGGCGGCGCCGACCCGTCCGTTCCTCACCAGCAGGACAAACGACGAACTTCAGTGGAAATGGATGATCGGCGAAAACTTCCACGCGTTGAATCAACTGGATGCGGTATCACCCAAACTGAAGACGCCGACCCATGCCCATGTCTTTCAGGGGTTCAGCGCGAGCAATCGCATCGAAACCAACAACTTTATCGGCATAGGATCATTGGCAACCGGTGGCCTGTCGAATGCATGGGGCTGCGGCGTTGCGCGCCTCCCCGCCAGCGATTTTTCCGATCTGCCCATCGACTACTCCGAGCTGGAGAAGTCCTACGAAACGGTCTCTCGCCGGATCGGTATCAGTGGTCAGATCGACGACGACCTTTCAAGCTACTTCGGCCTCGATGAGTGGTCGCAACCGCCTTTGCCACTGGACAAACTGCATCAACGACTACTTGACAACTACACTCGACGCCGACAGGCGTTTCCCGATTCGGGGTTTCGTCTTGGCCGCTCCAGGGTGGCAGTCTTGAGCCAGCCTCTGGAAGAACGCAAAGCCTGCGATCTGTCTGGAAACTGCTTGTGGGGATGTCAGAATCAGGCGCTCTATTGCGCATCGCAAGAGCTTCCGAAACTCAAGCAATACCCGGGATTCCAGCACGTTCAAGACTTCTTGGTGGATGACCTCTTGAAACAGGACGGTTCGTGGGCAATCACCGACCATCGCTCCTCCCGACGGTTCTCTGGTACGCGCCTACTGCTGGCGGCAGGAACTCTCGCCTCGACCAGACTCGCCCTTAAGCACCTGAATTATTCAGCGCCATTACCACTGTTATCGTCGCCAACGGCAGCCTTCCTGCTATGGCTGCCGAAAATGCTCGGCACCCCAAGAGTTTCGGCGTTTGGTCTGGGCCAGCTATCGTTCGCCCTGGAGCTGACTTCTGATGCTACGGCTTTCGGCTCGACGTTCAGCACCACAGGCTTGCCGATGAGCGAGTTTGTCAGCCGGGTTCCGATGAGCAAACGCTATAGCATCGAACTGCTGAAAAACCTACTCAGCTCTTGCCTTGTCGGAAATATCTTCCTTCCAGGCCACCTGTCCAACAATACGGCAGCGTTGCGCCCCGATGGTTCGTTGAGCATCAACGGTGATCTGCAACCAGAGATACCGACGCTCATGAAAGCTGCCGAGGCAAAGCTGCGTCGAATCTATTGGAAAATGGGCGCGCTGTTGATGCCCATGAGTTTCACCGTCGGAAATCCAGGGGCGGATATCCACTATGCGGGAACCCTCCCCATGCACTCGATGCCCAAGACCGGGCAGACCGATATCTTTGGCGAAGTGGCGGGACTTCCCGGCATGCATATTGTCGACGGGGCTTGCCTGCCCAGCCTTACCGAGAAATCGCACACCCTGACTATCATGGCCAACGCGGACCGGATAGGGCGTTCACTTGCAACAACGATAGGAAATCAAAAGGAATGATTCGTAAGGTACTCTGCATCGTCGGCACACGTCCGGAAGCCATCAAAATGGCACCTGTGATCAAGGCTCTGCAGGCAGAAAAAAATATCGATTGTCGGGTTCTGGCCACCGCCCAGCACCGAGGCATGCTTGACCAAGTGCTTGAGTTCTTCGGAATTACTCCCGATCTGGACCTGGACATCATGCGCCCCAATCAGTCATTGACGACGCTGACCGCACGTTTGCTACTGGATCTGGATGGCGTCCTGCAGTCCGAGAAACCGGATGTAGTGCTGGCTCAAGGTGACACGACCACCGTGATGAGCGCTGCGCTGGCGTGTTTCTATTTGCGGATTCCTTTCGGTCATATCGAAGCAGGCCTGCGCACCGGGGATATCTACAACCCATTCCCCGAAGAAGCCAACCGAGTGATCGCCGGTAAACTGGCCCGCTGGCATTTCGCACCGACTCAGGGCTCCATGGACAATCTACTGCGCGAAGGCGTAGCCCCAGCGAATATCACCATGACCGGCAATACCGTCATTGATGCTTTGCTGATGACTGCTGCGCGGACGCTGCCACTCGATATCGAGCTGGATCCGAGCAAACGTCTGGTGCTGGTGACTTCCCACCGTAGAGAAAACTTCGGTGAACCGTTCCAGAATATCTGCCAGGCACTCAAGAGCCTGGCAGAACGGAACCCGGACATCCAGATTCTTTACCCCGTACACCCTAATCCGAACGTCAAGGATGTCGCATATCAGTTGCTCGGCCAGACACCGAACATCATTCTGTGTGCGCCACTGGATTACGCACCGTTCATTGCCGCGATGAAACGCTCGTACCTGATCATCAGCGACTCCGGCGGCGTGCAGGAAGAAGCACCAGCCCTCGGCAAACCCGTTCTGGTACTCCGGGAGGAAACCGAACGCCCGGAAGCGGTCGACCTTGGCGTGGTCAAGCTGGTAGGTGCCAACCGAGACACCATCATCGAACAAGCACAACGTTTGCTTGATGACCCTCTAGCTTATCAGAGCATGGCACGTGGGGTTTCCCCCTATGGCGACGGCAAGGCCGCAGCGCGCATAGTCGGCGTTTTAAGGCAGCACTTCCAATAATGCGAATGATCTACTTATCCCCGGTGCCGTGGGCCAGCTTCAGCCAGCGCTCGCATCATTTCGTCAACTGGTATCACAACCAGACCGGGGAGTCCGTGTTCTGGATCGATCCGTACCCGACACGCTTGCCATCGCTGAACGATTTCAGACGCAAGCTGCCTGTTGCCGATCAGCAAAGCGTCAGCGTTCCGCCCTGGCTGCAAGTCTGCAAACTCCAGACCTTACCGATCGAGCCCATTCCGGGCTCGGCGATGGTACTAAAGCAACTCTGGCGCAACATTTTCAAAAAAACCGCGGCGTTTTCTGCGGGAGAACCGTGCATGATTTGTGTCGGAAAGCCCTCCGAACTGGCGCTGCAGTTGCTGTCGCGCATGCCTGAAAGCTATGCCGTCTACGATGCCATGGATGACTTTCCGGCCTTTTATCAGGGCCTGTCACGGTGGTCCATGGAACGTCGCCAGGAACACCTCATTCGTCGGGTATCTAACGTGCTGGTGTCCTCCACGGCCCTTCGCGACAAGCACTTGAGCGTGACGGACAAGGTAGAACTGGCCCTCAATGCGTGTGACATGCAGGAACTGGCGCCGATCGAGAGTCTTGACCTGGGCGCAAAACAACAAGTACTCGGCTACGTCGGCACGGTGGGCCGGTGGTTCGATTGGGATCTGGTCATTGCGCTGGCACGAGCCAATCCTGAAAATAAAATCCGGCTGATCGGCCCCATATTCTCTCCGGCGCCTTGCGTATTGCCTGCCAATATCGAGCTGCTCCCCGAGCGCTCCCACGCCAGTGCAATAGCAGCCATGGCAACGTTTTCGGTAGGATTGATTCCTTTCAGACTCAGCCGGCTGACCGCTTCGGTCGACCCGATCAAATACTATGAATACCGCGCCCTCGGCTTGCCCGTCATATCCACCCGTTTCGGTGAAATGGCGCAACGTGGTCAAGAGCCTGGCGTTTGGATAGTGGATGAAGGAACTGATTTACGTAAAACCACCCTTGAGGCGCTCGCCAGTCACAGCGATCATTCAACTATTCATCAATTTCGCCAGAACAATCTATGGGCGAACCGTTTCTCTGCGACGCACATGCAAACACAGGTATACGCCGCTCGAACCGAGTTCGACCTACGCACACAGCAAAACCCGGCGTAGCGCTGTTTTGACGTCATCGCGCTCCCCTAAACCCGCTTCAACATTACGATTGGATTGAGTCATTTCATGACACATAAACAACCTAACCTTCTGGTATGGCATGGCAGCCAGGTCACCGCAGAGGAACGACGTCAACTGTTGGGCCAGAAGCCTGTAACGCTTTGGCTCACGGGACTTAGCGCTTCGGGCAAGTCTACCCTCGCCTACGCTCTCGAACGGTCCTTGATGGACATGGGACGCATGTGCTTCGTGCTTGATGGCGACAACGTCCGTCATGGACTCAACAACAATATTGGATTCAGCCCGGAGGATCGGGCGGAAAACATCCGCAGAGTCGCGGAAGTAGCGAAACTGATGAACTCCGCCGGCATGATCGTCATCGCGGCCTTCATCTCCCCCTTTAATCATGACCGCCAACAGGCACACGAAATCATAGGCGCTGCCAACTTTCGGGAAGTACACGTCAGCACATCTCTGGCCGTTTGCGAGTCTCGCGATCCAAAAGGGTTGTATAGCAAGGCGAGAGCGGGAACCCTGGCGGAATTCACTGGCATCTCCTCGCCTTATGAAGTACCTGAGCAGCCTGACCTGAGAATCGACACTAATATTTCGACGCTGGACGAGTCGGTCAATCAACTGCTCGCCATCATTGATCCCAACTACCCCCTCAGGATTCAAAAACCCTCATAGCTGCTGATAACGCACAGCTGATAGTTCGCATCAACGAAGCGACTACTTCTATCATGGCCTCGTTTACAGCCGCATCTTTTTACCCTTCCCTGCCTGCCTCAGGAACACGCCAAGCATGCCCAATGCATTCGAAAATCTGCTGGTTTCCTCGCCCAATGGAGGGGGGCTGCTCCTTATCCACAATGGCCTGGTATTTCGTCTGGACGACATCAACACCACGGGCATCAGCCTGAGTGGTGACAAATTTTTGAGGGGTTTTCAGCCTGAGGGGCTGGTTTTTTACCAGGGAAACCAAACTTCAGAGGACTCGGGAACGTCAATCCCCGACATCCATGATGTGCTCATCGTGGACTCTTCTCTCTACGCTGTAGGGACGAACGCTAATGAAGTCCTGCAGTTGGATATGAATGCAATCCCGCTGCGCCGATGGACCTTTCCCGGTGAAAACGACGCAAAACATATCAACTGCCTGGCGCTCTGGAATCAGCGCATAGTCTTTAGCGCCTTTGGTGACTTCACGGACCACCGTGAGTACAAAGGCAATACAACCCAAGCCGGTTTCGTCCAGGATTTGCACACTGGAGAACGCTTGATCGAGGCGTTGTCGCAACCCCATAGCCTGGTCCCGTTTGGCGACAAGCTGTTACTCGCCAACTCCGAAACCAGGGAGTTACGGGAATACGACAGCAGCGCAAAACTGTTGCGAAGCAAAACGCTGGACGGTTACACCCGAGGTATCTGCGTTCAGGACAACATTCTGTACATCGGCTTGAGTCGCTCACGCAATATCGATAGCAGTGCCATCGTAAATGCAAACCTGGTGGCACTGGACCTTCAAAGCTGGGAGGAACTGGGGCGCATAGAACTCCCGATATCGGAAATTTACTCGGTCCTGCCCATTGAGGATATCGACGCACTCCCCTCTGTACTTGCTGGCATCAGCCAGCGTGCAGCTGTTGATTATCGACACGCCATAAACACGCGCGACGAACAAATCCAGGAGCTGAAGAACAATAACGAGCGGCTCAAGCTGATGGAAAAGTCCTTGGCTGAGCACCTCGATACGCGAAACAAGCAATACACCGAACACGTCGTCGCCTTGACTGAACGAGATACCCGTATTGTCGATCTGGCTCAAGGAAGCGCAGCGCTGATGCACGAGCTAGAGCAGTCTGCGGCGCTCCGTGCCGACGATAGCCTCAAACTTGTGCAAAGCCAGTCATACATCCAGACGCTCGAAGCTGACCTTCAAGAGTATGCTCAGCAGTCCTTGATCCTGCAGCAGCACTCCAAAGATATCGCAGAGCAACTACAGGAAACCCTTCCTCGCATCCAGATCCAGGAACAACAGATCCAGGACTTGACAGCCATCCGGGCAAAAAACAATGAACGCATCGCCGAGCTCATCGCCCAGGACCAGCAGACCAAACTGCAGTTGGATCAGACCACACAGGAACTCCTGATCGAGAAACAACAGCTCCTGCTAATGACGGATGTGATTCAGGAAAAAGAGCAACAGCTAGAGGCCGCACAAATGTTGTTGGCCGATGTCACGAGGAAGAACAACGCGGAACTGGAAGCGGCCCGCGTGGCGTTGGCTGATGTAACGAGGGAGAAGAACGCACAACTGGAAGCGGCTCGCGTGGCGTTGGCTGATGTAACGCAGGCAAAAGACAATCAACTCGATGCACTGGCGGCTTCACTGGCAGAACGCGATTCGCAAATGAGCGTCATGAGCCAACAGCTCGAAGCAAGTACGCAAATCAACCGCGTCCTGCTCGAGAGCCACTCATGGCGCTGGACACGGCCGCTGAGAGACCTTCGACGCCTGCTCAGGCTTTAAATCCAGCACGCCTCCGATACCGCTGATCAGAGGCGCCAAGCCTTTGACTCCATCAAACAGGTCAGCGAATTGGGAGGACAGAAAAGCGCCTCGTACAACCATTTTGTCAGGCGCTTATTGCCGTTCGGGCCGGCATGATCATGATCGGCAATTTCTTCGTCGCTAAAACCAATTTCGTTCATATAAAAGGGGGCGTACGCCCGTTGGTTCTTTCAGATCATGATCAATCATCTGATGCTCGATCGGCGCAGCCTCGATGATGAGAATCGGTGGCGTCCCGGACAATTTCAGCGAAATTACGCAGATAGCCAACGACCTCTTCCTGCAATTTTTGCCCATGCCGGACTTGCCAGACCACCAGCCCCCTCCAAACTCATGACCAAGCGTACGTTCGCAAAAATGCCTTGAGTACAAAATCGGCGGCGAATCGTACAGCACTTAAAACTGAGCTCCGAATGTTACCAACAACGCATTTTTGAGACACAGCACCCACCATTGAAAAATATTTTCAATAAATCCCCCCCATTGCCGACAACCTGTCAAAGCCTTGCAAAGTCTTGCGGATTAAAAACACCATGCGTAACAACCAGCCTATTACACAACGCGAACGGACCTTCCCGGCTCAGCAACGGTTGATTTCCACTACCGATGCCAAGGGCGTGATCACCTACTGCAACGACGCTTTCGTCGAAATCAGTGGGTTTTCTCGTGAAGAGCTGATCCGTGCGCCGCATAACCTGGTCCGTCACCCTGACGTCCCGGCCGCG
>Ga0163161_10000566_pt1 | contig 29829 bp, 28 predicted proteins | sample S45metaG_FD_129847 | JGI IMG/M metagenome (GOLD analysis project Ga0163161, IMG submission 129847) | Switchgrass rhizosphere microbial communities from Kellogg Biological Station, Michigan, USA - S4-5 metaG | ecosystem: Host-associated > Plants > Roots > Rhizosphere > Soil | place: USA... | reverse complement strand
AAAAGAAGGGAAAAATATGACGAAGTCGGAGTTGATCGAACGAATTGTCACCCATCAAGGGCTGCTCTCATCCAAGGATGTGGAGCTGGCCATCAAGACCATGCTTGAGCAAATGTCCCAATGCCTTGCCACCGGTGATCGCATCGAGATCCGTGGGTTTGGCAGTTTCTCCCTGCACTACCGTGCGCCGCGCGTCGGTCGTAACCCGAAGACCGGCCAATCCGTCAGTCTTGACGGTAAATTCGTTCCGCATTTCAAGCCGGGCAAAGAGTTGCGTGATCGGGTGAATGAGGAAGAGGAGGAGGGGGTTTGACAGTCGCTATCTCTCAAGGGGTTCCTCATGCGTAACCTTAAGCGCATATTTCTTGGCGTTTTTATTCTTTTACTGATTCTGGTGGTTCTAGCGTTTGTGCTCGAAAACCAGCAATCGGTATCGTTATTGTTTCTAGGTTTGAGCGGGCCGCAGTTGCCAGTTTCACTGATCGTAGTCTTGGCGTTGCTGATTGGTATGTTGATGGGGCCAGTGCTCGGTTGGTTTTTGGGGCGCTCCTCCAGAGCGGCGCGCAAACGCCTTGTCTGAAAGCGGCAGGTGCAGGGCGTCTGTCGAAATTGCGCCTCTCCCTGTTTATATCCATTAGTAAAACGTTCGTTAAGCTGTAAAATGCAGCCCTTGTTCGACAATGCTTTATTGCGCGTCGATTCAGACTGACTTTGACGGAAGCCTCATGTTTGGTGGCTTCTGCATTCATGGATTAGACAGTGCTCGTTGATGGCGCTGTCCGCAGCTCAAGGGTATGGTTCCGCGTGAAAATTCTAGTAACCGGCGGCGCCGGGTTTATCGGCTCGGCAGTCATCCGTCACATCATCGCCAACACCACCGATTCTGTCGTTAACGTCGATAAACTGACTTACGCCGGCAATCTGGAGTCGCTGGCCGAGGTTAGTCAAGACGAGCGTTACGCATTCGAACGCGTTGATATCTGTGATCGCGAGCAGGTTGATCGTGTTCTGCGTGAGCACCAGCCGGATGCGATCATGCATCTTGCCGCTGAGTCCCATGTTGATCGCTCGATCTCGGGCCCGTCCGAGTTCATTCAGACCAACATCATCGGTACTTACACTTTGCTCGAGTCCGCACGCCACTATTGGTCGGCGCTGGACGATACCCGCAAGAGCAACTTCCGCTTCCACCATATCTCCACTGACGAAGTGTATGGTGATCTTGAAGGCCCGGAAGATCTGTTCACCGAGACTACGCCTTACCAGCCAAGCTCGCCATACTCGGCCAGCAAGGCCAGTTCCGATCACCTGGTTCGTGCCTGGGCTCGCACCTATGGTTTGCCAACACTGGTCACCAATTGCTCGAACAACTACGGCCCTTGCCACTTCCCCGAGAAACTGATCCCGCTCATCATTCTCAATGCGCTGGAAGGCAAGCCGCTGCCGGTTTACGGCAAAGGTAATCAGGTTCGCGACTGGCTTTATGTAGAAGACCATGCTCGTGCGCTGTACAAGGTCGTGACCGAGGGTGTTATCGGCGAGACCTACAACATTGGTGGTCATAACGAAAAGCAGAACATCGAAGTGGTCCATACACTTTGCGCCCTGCTTGACGAACTGCGTCCGGATTCTGCACATCGCCCGCATGCCAGTCTGATCACCTATGTCCAGGATCGCCCGGGCCATGATCAGCGTTACGCAATCGATGCCAGCAAGATCCAGCGTGAGCTGGGCTGGACGCCTGAAGAAACCTTCGAAACGGGTATTCGCAAGACCGTCGAGTGGTATCTGACCAACACCGAATGGGTAGAGCACGTGAAGAGCGGCACCTACCAGCAGTGGATCGATCAGAACTACGCGGATCGATCGAACAAGGCATGAAGATCCTTCTTCTAGGAAAGGATGGTCAGGTGGGATGGGAGTTGCAACGCTCCCTCCGGCCGCTTGGCGAATTGATCGCACTGGGTCGGCATGGCGTTGACGGGTTGTCTGGTGACTTGACCGACCTGGCGGCCTTGCGCGAGACAATCCGCAAGGTCCAGCCTGACGTGATCGTCAATGCGGCAGCTTACAATGCCGTCGACACTGCCGAGTCCGAGCCAGATCAGGCTAATCTGGTGAATGCGCAAGCTATCCAGGTTCTCGCCGACGAAGCTCGTGAAGTGGGTGCCTGGTTGGTCCACTACTCGACTGATTACGTGTTTGACGGTCAGGGACAAGTGCCCTGGCTGGAAGGCGACGAGCCGCAGCCGCTGAATCGCTACGGCGAAAGCAAGTTGGCAGGGGAGCGCGCCGTCCAGGCCTCCGGTTGCCGTTACTTGCTGTTTCGTACCAGTTGGGTTTACAGCGCTCGTGGCGGCAACTTCGCCAAGACCATGCTGCGTCTGGGTAAAGAGCGCGAAAAGCTCAATGTCATCGTTGATCAGGTAGGAGCGCCGACAGGTGCCGATCTGATTGCGGATATAACCGCACTGGCACTGCAGCAAGCGCTCAAGCGCCCGGAGCTGTCCGGTTTGTATCATCTGGCGGCCGCTGGGGAAGTGTCATGGTACGGCTATGCTTGTCATGTGCTGGATTTTGCCAAGGCCAATGGCGAATCGCTTGCCGTACAGGCAATTGAACCCATTGAGGCAACGGCTTATCCAACTGCCGCACGTCGTCCGTTGAACTCGCGCTTGAATACACAAAAGCTGCGCGACAATTTTTCTCTACACTTGCCGGATTGGCAAAGTGGTGTAACTCGAATGCTTAGGGAAGTTCTGAACAAATGACCACCAATAATCGTAAAGGCATCATCCTCGCCGGCGGTTCGGGCACTCGCCTGCATCCGCTGACCCTCGGCGTGTCGAAGCAGATGCTGCCGATTTACGACAAACCGATGATTTTCTACCCGCTTTCGGTACTGATGCTTGCCGGCATGCGCGAGATCCTGATCATCTCCACGCCGGAAGATCTGCCGAACTTCCGCAAATTGCTGGGTGATGGCAGCCTTTACGGTATCGAGCTGACTTATGCCGAGCAGCCGAGCCCGGATGGACTTGCACAAGCGTTCATCATCGGTGAAGAGTTCATCGGCAAGGACCCTTGCTGCCTGATCCTGGGTGACAACATCTTCTACGGCCAGCACTTCTCGGACAATCTGCGCTCCGCCAACGAGCAGAAGAGTGGCGCCACTGTGTTTGGTTATCACGTCTCCGATCCGGAGCGTTTTGGCGTGGTCGAGTTCGACGCGACAGGCCGTGCCCTGAGCATCGAAGAAAAGCCGTTGAAGCCGAAATCCAACTACGCGGTGACCGGTCTGTATTTCTACGACAACGAGGTCGTGGAAATCGCCAAGAATATCAAGCCGTCGGAGCGAGGCGAGCTGGAAATCACAGATGTGAACAGCGCCTACCTCAATAAGAAGTCGCTGAATGTCGAAATGCTCGGCCGTGGCTTCGCGTGGCTGGATACCGGTACCCATGACTCCTTGTTGGAAGCCAGTCACTTCGTTCACACCATCGAGCAGCGTCAAGGCTTGAAAGTAGCGTGCCTCGAAGAAATTGCTTACCACAATGGCTGGATAACAGCAGAGCAGCTGGGTTCTCAGGCAAATGCCTTGAAGAAAGCCGGTTACGGTCAGTACCTGCAAAAACTGCTGGACTCGCCTTCTCGCTGATTCGAAAGCCTCGCGCTTTCAATCGGTGGGTTCAATCGCTGCTAGCAGGAATGGCATGCCAGTAAAACATCCCAAGATTGCGGTTTTGCTGGCTGCCTACAATGGCATGCAGTGGATCGAGGAGCAGGTAGCCTCGATCCTCGGTCAGCAGGCCGTCGATGTCACTATTCATATCAGCGTTGATTTGTCCGATGACGGCACCGAGGCCTGGTGCAAAGCTCTCGGAGAGGTCGACAGTCGCGTGATTCTTTTGCCTCCTGCCGGGCGTTTTGGTGGTGCGGCGCGCAATTTTTTTCGTTTGATTCGAGATGTTGATTTGCAGGGCTACGATGCTGTGGCGTTTGCGGATCAAGATGATATCTGGCACCCCGACAAGCTGTTGCGCGCAACACAGACGCTCGCTTCGCGCAGGGTTGATGCCTACTCAAGCAATGTCACGGCTTTTTGGCCAGACGGACAAACGATCCTGCTCGACAAGAGTCAGCCGCAAGTGGCCTGGGACTTTTTGTTTGAGGCGGCGGGACCCGGTTGTACCTACGTCCTGAGTCCTCAGCTTGCCGCGGCACTGCGTCAACAGGTCATTCATGATTGGGAGCAATTGCAGCAGGTCAGTCTGCATGACTGGTACTGCTATGCCTTTGCCCGTAGTCATGGGTTCGAATGGTTCATCGATTCCCACTCAAGCATGCTCTATCGCCAGCATGAGAGTAACCAGGTGGGGGCCAATACCGGGCTTTCATCGTTGCTGCAGCGATATGTAACCATTCATGAGGGCTGGTGGTTCAGTCAGGTCGGGATTATCGCGTTGTTGATCGGGGTAGGTAACGCGCCATTTGTCAGGCGCTGGCTGAAGCTGCGGCGACGTGATCTGTTGTTGCTATCACTGCACGGCGGGCAATGTCGCCGTCGGTTCAGGGACAAGTTTCTGTTCTTCTTTGTTTGCTGCCTCACGGCGGCAGTGGGGAGGAAGTCCTGAGCCAGAGAGGTGCGTGTCATCGGGGTGGGGCTGCTCGAAGCCTAACCACGATGATAAAAACTCTCTATAATCGCGCGCTTCGTGAAGGGAACGAATGGAGCAGGTGCGGCAGAAACGCTGAGTTGGATTTTCAGCTTTCCCGGCCAGTGTTTAATTGCAGTGGAGCATACAGTGTCAAGCCCTTTGTCAGCGGATTCCGCGAGCTCCAGCCTGGACTCCGACATTGTCGAAGTATCGGAAAGACGTGAGACTGTCGCGATATTGATGTGCTCTTTCAACGGTGAACGGTTCCTCCGTGAGCAATTGGCCTCCATCGAGCATCAGGATCATGCTCAGTGGCGCCTGTTTGTTTCTGATGACGGTTCAATCGACTCGACACGCGATATTCTTGAGTCTTTTCAAGCGCGTCTCGGTGATCAGAAGGTCACGCTGTTTTCAGGTCCCGGAACGGGGTTTGCCAGTAACTTCATGTCAGTGACCTGCCGGGAAGAAATCAACGCTGACTTCTTTGCCTGGTCGGACCAAGACGATATATGGGCCGCCGACAAATTGAGCGCAGCCTTGACGTGGTTGCGTCAGGTGCCCGTCGATGTCCCGGCGCTGTACGCCACCCGGACGACCCTGGTCAATGAAGAGGGCGTGGCCGTGGGGCTGACGCCACTCTACTCTCGCACTTTCGGCTTTCCCAATGCTCTGGTTCAGAACATAGCCGCTGGCAATACGATGGTTTTCAATCGTGCCGCGCGTGAACTGTTGAGGTCCAAAGCGCATCTGAACATCGTCGCCCATGACTGGTGGGCTTATCTGCTGGTGACCGGCGCCGGTGGGCTGTTCCATTTCGATGAGGTTCCGCATCTTCTGTATCGCCAGCATGAAGCTAATTCGATTGGTGCCAGCACCGGTTTCAAGTCGACCATTGTTCGCATACAGAAGCTTTTCCAGGGGCGACTCAGTCGCTGGATCGATCAGAACATCAGTAATCTGGAAGCCGTGGAGTTTCTTCTCGCAGAACAGAATCGTGAAGTGTTACAGCGTTTCAAAACTGCCCGTTCCCGAAATCTGCCCACTCGTCTGTTCGGTATATGGCGCTCCGGCGTCTATCGGCAGACGTTCATGGGGAATTTGGGGTTGCTGGTCGCTGTGATTTTCAAAGGGGTTTGATCAAGAATGTATCAATGGAGTTTATTTATGAATGTTTTTGAGGTTGCTGGCTGATGCAGATATTTTCAGCTTCGCCCGGCGTCATGTTTACCAGTGTCTGGCGCAATCGCGCGCTTATCGCTGCACTGATCAAGCGAGAGGTTATCGGTCGCTACAGGGGCTCTTTCATGGGGATTCTGTGGTCGTTCTTCAATCCTATTGTGATGCTCTCGATCTATACGTTCGTTTTCAGCTTCATCTTCAATTCCCGGTGGGCAGGCGCAGGTGATTCGAAGTCGGAATTCGCGTTGATTCTGTTCGCCGGATTGATGGTGTTCAACCTGTTTTCCGAGTGCGTCACCCGCGCACCGAACTTGATTATTTCCAATGGCAACTATGTCAAGAAAGTAGTCTTTCCGCTGGAAATACTGCCATGCGTGATCGTCGGCGCGTCCTTGTTTCATGCTTTGGTGAGTTTGATTGTCTGGACGGTCGCGTACGGCATCGTGTTCGGCATGCCGCCTGTGACCATGCTTTATCTGCCCGTGGTGATCGCACCATTGATATTGATCATTCTGGGCTTGTCCTGGGGGTTGGCTTCGCTGGGTGTATACATGCGTGACGTTGCGCACTTCATCGGCCTGGTGACCAGCGGCCTGATGTTTCTAGCGCCTATTTTCTATCCCGCCACTGCGGTGCCGGAGGAGTACAGAAGCTTGTTGCAATTGAACCCGCTGACCGCTGCGGTAGAGAACGTCAGAAGCGTTCTGTTTTTCGGGCAGCAACCGGATTGGCAAGTCCTTGGCATCTATTCCGCCATCGGAATAACTGTCGCTTGCCTTGGCTTTGCCTTTTTCCAGAAAACCAGAAAGGGGTTTGCCGATGTCCTCTGATATTGCAATCAAGCTGCAGGATGTTAGCAAGTGTTATCACATCTATGACAAGCCGAGGGATCGACTGGCGCAGATGTTTGCGGGTCAGCGCAAACAGTACTACCACGAGTTCTGGGCGCTACGGAACGTCACGTTCGATATCAAGCGAGGCGAAACTGTCGGTATCGTCGGCCGCAACGGCAGTGGCAAGTCGACGTTGCTTCAAGTGATCTGCGGCACACTGAATCAAAGCGCCGGTCAGGTGCAGACAGTGGGTCGCATTGGTGCCTTGCTTGAGTTGGGGTCCGGTTTCAATCCGGAATTCACGGGGCATGAAAACGTTTACATGAATGCTGCGATCCTCGGCTTGAGTCGGGCCGAAGTTGATGAGCGTTATGACGACATCACGGCTTTCGCTGATATAGGCGAATTCATACATCAGCCCGTGAAAACCTATTCCAGTGGCATGATCGTTCGTCTGGCGTTTGCGGTTCAGGCGATGGTAGATCCGGATATCCTGATCGTCGACGAAGCGTTGGCGGTCGGTGATGAGCGTTTTCAGCGCAAGTGTTTTGCTCGCCTGGATGAGTTGAAGGCCAAGGGCACCTCGATCCTGTTCGTGTCTCACTCGGGACCGCAAGTCGTTGAGCTTTGTGATCGCGCGATTCTGATGGAACGTGGTGAGCGCATCTGCACAGGGTCACCGATGGAGGTGGTGCGCGCGTATCAGAAATTGATCTATGCGCCGGCGGATGAGCAGCCGAGGTTGATTGAAGAGTTCAGGCAGATAGGTAGCCAAAAACTCGCTATCGAAGCCAGCGACGTCGAAAGGGTCGAGGTTGATGAGCAGGAGGCGCCGGAGGATCAGTATTTCGATCCTGGAATGGTTCCCGAGTCCACAACCGTCTATCCGGAGCAGGGCGCTCGTATCGACAGCTTCGAGATCTTCGATAAGCAGGGTCGCCGATGCAATGTTCTGAAGGCGGGCGGTGACTACGATATCGTCATGACGGGGGAACTGAAGGAATCCGTCTCAAGGGTTTTCTTCGCCACGCATATACGAACCGTATCGGGTGTGGTGATTACCGGCCAACGCTTCCCGGACGAGGGCAAGTACTTCGAATGCGATGGCACGGACCGGACTTTTAAAGTCACCTACAGTTTCAAGATGGTCATGCTGCCGGGCGTATACTTCGTTGGTGGAGGAGTCTGGTCGGAGGGTGAGCCTGCCCTGTGTCACAGAATTCTGGATGCGCTCATGTTCCGACTGGTATCGGATCAGGGCACAAGATCTTTTGGTTATATGGACGCTTCTAATAATGAGCCAGCACTTGAATTACTCTGACAGCATTCCTGCGGATCAACTCAGGGATATCCACACGTTTCACAAGATCACCGATGGCATGATCAGTCTGGAAGAGGGGCTGGTTCTTTATAAATTGGCCAGTCTGGTCCAGTCTGGTTGCATCGTGGAAGTCGGCTCCTACCGCGGTCGTTCTACCGTTTTCCTCGGTCGTGGCTCTCTTGCCGGCCATAAGGCCCCCGTTTATGCCGTCGATCCGCACAAGCCCTTCATCGGGGTGCTCGGTGGCGTTTTCGGCCCAAAGGATCGTACCGAATTTTACAAAACCATGTTGATCACTGAATGCAGTGAGATTGTCTCGTTGATCAATATGAGCAGTGAGATGATCGTTCCCAAGTGGAACGAGCCCGTGGGCCTGCTGTGGATCGATGGTGATCACAGTTATGAAGGTGTGAAACGCGATTTCGAGTGTTGGTTGCCGCATGTGGCTGAGGGCGCATGCATTGCTTTTGACGATGCCTCTGACCCGGTTCTGGGGCCACGCATTCTGATCAATGAGCTGCTCGCGACGCAGGCGTACGAAGAGTGCATCAGCGTTGGCAAAGTTTCCGTGCTCAAGAAAAAACAATAAGCCTGAGAGGACGGTAATGACGAGCAATGACGACCAGCGTTTGTTGGATTTTCTTACCTGGAATAGCTGTGTTTCACAGGAGCGGAAATTATTCTACGTAGCAACGCCTAAGGTGGCTTGTACATCTCTGAAATGGTGGTTTGCTGAGATGGAAGGCGTTGCCGAGGCGATTCGACAACTCAAAACCAGTTCCGAAACCGATCCTGAGCTTGTCATTCATGACTCGTTGCAAGTCGCTGCACCACAATTGTGCCTTCGTTCACCGGAGCAACTCGAGGAAATCAAGGCTGACGGTTTCTTCAGTTTTGCCCTGGTAAGAAATCCGTACAAGCGGCTTTTTTCGGCTTGGCAGTCAAAGATCTTGCTGCGCGAACCGTATCAGATCGAACCTTATCTGGGACAAGCGTTTGTAGAATGCCCGGTTGAAACCATGCTTGATGTCGCTGCCGCGTTCGAGTGTTTTCTGGAATACCTGAACACCTATGAAATCGATGATTTCAAGGATTGGCACTGGGCGCCGCAATATGACCTGCTCAAGCCTCAGCTGTTTCCCTACACCGTTGTATCGAAGATTGAGGACACGAGCGCGTTGAACGACGCGTTGCGTGCTCATCTGGGTGATGCTTACGTCAATCCGTTCACCACGTCGAAAGCCAACGAGAGCCTGATTCCTTATCTGCCGGAATTTATCAGCCCAAGAGCTAAAGCGCTGATTGACCGGCTGTATGCGAAAGACTTTGAAGTTTACGGCTACTCAACCGAACTACCGCCGGCCAAAGAGAAGTTTTCGCAGGAACATCTGACGTTGGCGTTGAAGGGAATCGAGCTTCTGCGTGGCCGACATGCTCGGATTGGTGAAATGCGGCAGCAATGTCGTGCCGAGTTTTCGGCATTGTTGAAGGACAAGGAGTGGCTGGCGGAGCAGCGTGAAAACTGGATGGCCGTTTGCAAGGAAAAGGAAACGGAGCTGGTTAACCTGCAAGGCTTCTGCGCTGGTGAGGTTGAAAAGTTCGAGATGGCGCGTGCGGAACTCGAGCAATTGAAGTTGGAGCTTGCACAATCCAACGCCGCGCTCGCGCAAGCGAACTCCGAAATTGGCCAGTCCAATGCAGAGCTGGCCAAGAGGAATGCTGAAGGGGCACGGCTGGAGGCGGAGCTGGCCGAGGCCGCATCCCAGGCCAATCAATTGAAATCCGAGTTGGCGGCGACGGCGGCAGATGTTGAGCGATTGAACTCAGAATTGGTGCAAGTGACTGCCGATTGGGTACAAGTGAAGTCTGAGTTAGTCCAGGCAAATTCCTTTTTGGTACAAGTGAAGTCTGAGCTGGTCCAGGCAAACTCCGTTTTGGCGCAATCGAAATCTGATCTGGCGCAATCGAACTCCGAACTGGCTCAATCGAATTCCGAGCTGGCGCGACTGAAAGCAGACCTGGCACGATCAAATACCGAGCTGGCTCAGTCTGGCAATGATCTGACACGGTCCAACTCTGAACTGGCCATGTCAAACGCCGAACTCGCGCGCTCAAACACCGATCTGGCGCAATCCAATGCTCAACTGGAATGGTCGAGAGCCGAGCTAGAGAAACTGAAACTGAATGTTGGATCATTGATTTCCGAGCGTGAGGCATTTGCCCTTAAACACAAGCGATATCTCGCGGCTTATCGCTTTGTCGAAGCAGGATTGGTTAGCCGGTTGCGTAAAGCCGGGCGGCTCGTAAAAGGGCGCAAAGGAGAATAAAAAGTGGCAAAGGTTTCGGTTGTACTGACTTCTTATAATCACGAGAAGTTTATCGGGCAGGCTATCGATTCTGTTCTCAATCAGACGTTTACTGATTGGGAGCTGATCATTGTGGATGACGTTTCGCCGGATGGGTCCTGGGGCGTGATCGAAAGTTACAATGACCCGCGAATCATCAAGATTCAGAATGACAGGACGCGTCGTTATATTTACAACATCAATCGGGCCATCGAGTCGCAAAGTACCGGTGAGTACATTGCCATCCACCATTCGGATGATGCCTGGGAACTGGATAAACTGGAGAAGCAAGCGGCTGTGCTGGACGCTAATCCTGGCGTAGGTGCAGTGTTTTCACATGTTCAGTGTATTGATGAGAACAACCGGCCACTCGCCGTCGAGTGGTTCAACCAGCCGAACAAACCGCGGACCGCCTGGTTGCGTTCCTTGTTTTTCAACGAGAACCAGTTGTGCCACCCAAGCGCATTGGTTCGACGCAGTGCGTACGAAAAGGCTGGGTTGTACAGAAGCGCAAATGCGCAGACGGACGATGCGGAAATGTGGACGCGCCTGTTGAAAATTGCAGATATCCATGTCGTTCAGGAACGACTGACCCTGCATCGCATTTTCTCGGATCAGTCCAATGAGAGCGGTGCGCGTCCCGACAGGCGTGCCCGGATGTGGCTGGAATGGTACTTGCAGAAAAAGCACTACGCAGGCATGCCTCTGGCCGACATTTTGGAGGCGTTTCCGGAGAGTGAGCGGTGGGTCACTCCAAAAGGGGCAAATAGCGGGTACTTGTTGGCCATGTTCGCTATTCAGATCGGCGGGTGCCCGGGTACGCGGTTGTTTGGTGTCGAGCATCTGTATCAGTTGATGAACGATGCCGAGCAGCGAGCAGAGATCGAGTCGATTCATGGCTTCACGTATCTCGATTTCATTGCCCTTACTGGCCAGGAAGATTTTTTCAATCCGGCGGCAGTCGAGCCGGTAGCGCCGAAGCCTATCGTCACCAGCCCGTTGCGGCGTTTTGCCGGTAAGGTAGTGCGCAAGCTTCGCGCGTTGTAATCGGAAGAACAGGCTTACTCTCCGGTCGGACCTTCATTTTTGCGTTGCCGGATTTACGCGGACGGAAGGTCCGTCGGAGAGCGGTTTCTATTGTGTGTAATGTTATTTTTGATATGGGGCAGTGAGTGAGGGTCGATCTGAAAATTTTGAGGGGGGGGCTCTTTTTTGCGTTTATTGCGATCGGGGTGCTGGCCTTCGCTCGCTGGACGGGAGTTGGCAATATGGCAGTGCCTGCCCCGGTTGTTCTTCCGCAAGGGTTAGATATGGCAGTAACGGCTGCAGCGCTCACGCTGGAAGTGAAGGGCTGCGACATCGACAAATTGGGCGATGAGTTCTTCCTGCATCAATACCCCACCGATGCTTCGAATGCGGGAGCTGAGGGTTTCATAAATCAGCAGTTCAATCTGAAGGCTTTAAAACCAGTCGAAATCAAAACTCAGGAAGGCCTCGTTTCTTGCCAATACCGGGTGGAGTTTTCGCCTGTTGCAATCAGTCGGGTTGCGCTAGGACAGTTCAGAATGCCCGAGGGGCGTTGCTGTGACATTCTGTGGAATAAAGAAGTGAACCTGGATGAATAACCCTTTACCCGTCGGTTCAGTTCCCACCGCCCACCGTTCCTTCGGTCTCGATGTCTGTCGAACCCTCGCCTGTCTGCTTGTTGTGTTTGGGCATATGCTGGCGCATTCGAAACCTCATCCCGTCCTGGCTGGCTTTGCGTTTCTTGCAACGTTCGGCGTAGATCTGTTCTTTTGCCTGAGTGGTTTCCTGATTGGCAGGATTCTGCTTAAAGAGGCGACGCATTGGCGGGAGGAGAAAATCGGCGGACTGACCGGGTTCTGGTATCGCCGATGGATGAGAACATTACCGCTTTATTTCTTTTTCTTTTTCGTTTCGCTGAAATTTGACTGGGCCGGTGCGACCACCTTTGTCGAGCAATTCCATTACTTGATATTCGCCCAGAACTTTGCCTGGAACATGACAGACTTCTATCGCCTGTCGTGGAGTCTGGCGGTTGAAGAATGGTTTTATTACACCTTTCCGCTGGTCATGATGTTGATGATTGGCCTGGGTGCCGGTGTCAGACGCGCGGCAATGATCGTCATCGTGATCTTCATGGTCGTACCTTTCCTCACGCGTATCGGATTGCCTATTCAGCCGGTGCGCTACGATGATGCTCGGTATGTTGTCCTCTATCGGCTGGACGCTATCGGTTTTGGTGTTTTGATTGCCTACATCTACACGTGGCACAAACAGATTTTCGATCGCCTTGCCAGGTTTTGGTATGTTCCTTTTGCATTCGCTGTGGCACTGATCGTACTGACTCGCCAAGGGTTGCCGTGGACTGCGGGCAGCAAGCTTGAACAGTCTTTGTTCTTCACATGTTCGGCGATATTTTTCGCAGCATTGATCCCGGCATTTTTCAGTTTGGGCGCATCACGTTCGAAGGTGCTTAACCGATTTGTGAGATACACAAGCCTGATTTCCTATTCGATCTATCTCGGCCATATTTTCGCTTTTATATTAGTGATCAATGTGCTGAACCGTTATGGGTTGCAGACTATTGTCTATGACAATCCATGGTTGGCTTATCCCGTTTTCATTGCGTGCGTTTACGCGCTCGCGCACCTGACGTATACCTGCGTGGAGAAGCCATTTCTACGGCTTCGTGACGTGAATATTTTGTCGATGCTGAAGTTTTTGAAAGGCCTTCAACGTTTCGGAACAGGGAAGTAATCAATCGTTATGTCGAACTCCATGCAGCATGATTTTGCCCCTGATTCCGGTTTTGGAAAAATGACGAAAAGATACCAAGCGGACATTTCGGAAACTGGCGCTCTCGCGCAGGACTACGTTCTCGTCATCAGCAGTTCCAGTGATGCTTCCACGGATTTTTCCGATCTGTATCGGTCGCTGTGCGGCCAGACATTCCAGGCCTGGAAGTGGCTGATCTGCTTCGACAAAAGTGAGGGGCAGGTCCTCAATGTGGCTTTTGTAGAAACCCTGGCGGGTGACGAGCGTGTGCGGATGGTCAGTCGGGCAGAGCTGACTTTTGGCCATGACATTTGGGTGCGACCGGAGTACCTCGTACTGGCAGATGCGGCGACGACGTTCGATCCGACCTTCATTGAAAAGGGAATCTGGTGTCTTGAATCCAACCCTGAGTTTGCCTTTTGCAACTCGTTCGGTGTGATGACGGCAGACGGGGGAGTGACGAACCGGCAGAACTTGATCGAGGGTAAGTATTACCTGGATAACCCTCACGCCAAGGTCAGAGGTATTGTGGCTCGCAAGTCGGCCATTTTGCAGGTCAGTTCGCACGTAATCATCTCGCCCGACGGTCGGGATCCGACTCCGCTTCTGGTGAGTCTGGCGGACGCCGGCCATTGGGGTTTTACCATTGCAGAGTGTTTGCAGACCTGTGGCAACGTGCCAGAGGCGCAGAGGGTTGCGACGACGCCTGCGATACCGCTCAAGCCTGTCCCCGCTCCTCAGCGCCGTTATCCGTCGGCCTATGAATCATTGCCCGAAGGTGTTGGTTTCGAAAACCCGTTGAAGCGCAATGCGAATGGCAGACGGGTCATGTTTTTGCTGCCGTGGATGGTCGAAGGCGGAGCCGATCGAGTCAATATCGACCTGATCCAGGGCCTTGTGGCCGGTGGGGCCGATGTCACCGTATGTGCCACGCTTGATGCGGATCATCGCTGGCAGGACAGGTTTGCGGAGCTGACTGCGGATATTTTCGTCCTGCCGAATTTTCTGTCGTTATCGGATTTTCCGCGCTTCCTGTTGTATCTCATTGCCTCCAGGCAGATGGATACCGTGCTGATTGCCGGAAGCACCCTGGGTTATCAACTTCTTCCCTATTTGCGCACGATTGCATCGAAGACGACATTCCTGGACTTGTGTCATACAGAAGAAATGCATTGGCTCAACGGCGGGCATCCACGATTCGGAGTCGGCTATCAAGACGCCCTGGACATGAATGTGGTGAGTACACGTCATTTGTCCGAATGGATGGCCCAGCGCAATGCCGATGCTGGAAAAATCCGGGTCATGTACACGGGAATCAAGTCGCACCCGGTTTCGCTCTCGCAAGCTCAGCGCGCTGAGACTCAGCGCAGTTTCGGCCTCGACGAACACGCGTTGACTATCATTTTTGCCGGGCGCATGTGCAATCAGAAGCGCCCGCTGAAATTGGCGGAAATTCTCCACGCCCTGAAGCAGGCCGGTGTCCGTTTCAATGCATTAATTATCGGCGAGGGCGAGTTGCGTCCGGAATTCGAGGGGTTGATAAGGCAGTACGATCTGGACGCAGAGGTTCACGTTGTAGGCGCAAAACCGCATGCCGAGTGGCTATCGTTGCTGGCGATTTCCGATGTGTTGCTGATGCCTTCGGAATATGAGGGAATTTCGGTAGCGCTGTTGGAGTCAATGGCGGCAGGGGTCGTGCCGGTGGTCGCAGATGTTGGCGGGCAGGATGAATTGGTGGGTGACGAAACCGGTTATCTGATTCCCCATGGTGCAGATGAAGTCAGCCAGTATGTCGAGGTATTGCGACGGCTCTCGTTGGATGCCTCGATGCGTGAGCGCAAGGCACAAGCTTGTCGGCAGTTGATCGAGGCTCACTACACTGCAGCCGCCACCCAACGTCAGTGGTTACAAATACTGGATGAGGCGCAAGTCAATCGAGCGCACGCGCCACAACCGTTTTTGCCGGCGGGGCTGGCGAGAGAGTTGGCAACGACGGCCTTGGAAAATCGTCGCGTGACCTCGTATCTGGATTACCTTTATTCCACTCATTGCCTGACAAATGACGCTCAAACCGAGGTGCCAGTCAGTGGCAGCATTTCGCGTTTGTTGATTGCGCGAATCCGCCAATATCGAGTGGCGAAGTACCTGCTCGATAAACCCCTGATACAAAATATACTGCGGAAGTTGAAAGTGTTGGTTTCTTGACGCTTTTGCACGCATGTGTTACTTTTTTTGTCATTTTTGTTGGCTGATTAACGTCAATTTTATTGCCATGACTTCGATGTCAGTCGAGAGTTTTTATGAAAATTACAGTGTTTGGCGGCGGCGGTTTTATTGGATCAACCATTGTTGATCGGTTGTTGCAGGATGGGCATTCCATTCGCGTTTTTGAACGACCGCGCGTGGTTGAATATCGTAAGTTTTTATCACATGAATGTGTCGAATGGATGACAGGTGACTTGTCGTCAACCAGCGATATAAACAAGGCAGTAGAGGGTGCAGATGTGGTTTTTCATCTGGTCTCTACAACTTTGCCGAAAAGCTCGAACGAAGACCCGGTTTATGATGTGCAAAGCAATGTTGTCGCAAGTTTGCAATTGCTGAACGCGATGGTTGCGCACAATGTTGGAAGAATCGTGTTCATTTCTTCCGGCGGCACGGTTTATGGTGCGCCGAAATACCTGCCTATCGATGAAAAACATCCGACAGATCCTGAAGTTTCCTATGGCATTACCAAACTGACCATCGAGAAATATCTTCAGATGTACAACCACCTCTATGGCATCAAACCTGTCGTTCTTCGGGTTGCCAATCCGTACGGTGAGCGCCAGCGTGTGGAAACTGCACAAGGGGCGGTGGGTGTATTCATTCATAACGTACTCAAAGGCTTGCCAATCGAAGTCTGGGGTGACGGCAGTGTCGAACGCGACTTCCTCCACGTCAGTGATGTCGCAGAAGCCTTTGCCAAGGCCGTTACCTACTCGGGTAGCGCCAGCGTTTTCAATATCAGTTCGGGTGTCGGCACCAGTCTTAACAGCCTCATGTCGATGATTGAGGACGTCAGTGGCGAACCCGTCGCCAGAAACTACAAGCCGGGGCGGTCTTTCGACGTGCCTGTCAGCGTGCTGAGTAACGATCTGGCTCGGGATGAGTTGGGATGGACGCCTAAAGTCTCCATGAAGGAAGGGATTTTCAGAACCTTCGAATGGGCAAAGCAGCAAGACGCGCAAAAGTGAGGGTTAACCCGTGAGCGGTCATCAGTCGTTTGCAATTGCTGGTGGCGGTCTGGAGTGAAAGTACTGCTCACGGTTCACCAGTTTTTCCCGGAATTTTCTGCTGGTACGGAAGTCCTGACGCTGTCTGTCGCCAGGACCTTGATCGCTCAGGGGCACGAGGTTCGCGTATTCACCGGGTATCCGGCGACCACGGCGCTCGGCGACGACGAGCGATTCGACCGATACCATTACGATGGGATCCCGGTCGATCGCTTCCTCCACGCCTACGAGGCCATGGGGGACCAGACCTCCAAAATCGAAATCGGCTATGACAACCATCTCGCTGCGAACTATTTCGAGCACCTGCTGAGTGAGTTTCAGCCTGACGTTGTGCACTTTTTCCATCTCAATCGCCTCGGCACTGGCCTGATCGAAAAGGCCGTGGCGGCAGGCGTTCCAGCGTTCTATACGCCAACCGACTTCTGGAGCATTTGTCCTACCGGACAGTTACTCAGATGTGGTGGACGTGCCTGTGAGGGACCCAGTCCCGACGCGGGTAATTGTGTCGTACACTTTTCGGCCAATCTCGCGGGTCCGAAGATCGGAAAACTGATTACGGCGCTTCCGGACAAAGTTGCTGATGCGCTGGTAAGGGTCGCCCGATCGCCATTCCTGCCCGAGGCTTCGTTGGTTACAGAAGTGCACGCACTTGAAAATCGTCTGGGGCGCAATGTTCGACGACTCAATCTTCTGAACGGCATATTTGCGCCCAACAATATGATTGAGGCTCTGCTACTGAAGCACGGCGTGCGTTCGGATATCGTCGTCAAATCTGCTTATGGTATTGATCTGGATCACGCTGTCTTGCCTCGCGCCAGACGAGGCGAAGAACGCCCCTTGGTTCTGGGTTTCATCGGCACACTTGCGTCACATAAAGGATGTCATGTGCTGTTGCGGGCCATTCAGCGGTTTTCTGCCCAAGAGTTGCGTTTGAATATATACGGAAAGCATACGGACTTTCCCGAATACGTTGCCGAGTTGAAACAATTGGCTGACGGTCATGAATCGGTGTCTTTCTGCGGTACTTTTCCCAATGGGGAAATATTCAATGTGCTGGGTGGTCTGGATGCCTTGGTTGTACCTTCAGTCTGGAACGAGAATACCCCCCTTGTCGTTTACTCTGCTCAGGCAGCGGGTTGTCCGGTCGTCGGCTCCGATGTGCCTGGCATCGCAGAAGCAGTCACCAGCGATGTCGATGGTTTGTTATTTGAGCCAGGCAGTGTTGAGGCGTTGAGCCTTGCCTTGAAGCGCTTGCTAGAGGAAAGGGGGCTGTTGGCCGGTCTTGCAGCGAACTCGCGACCACCCAAATCCATTTCAGCTTATGTTGAAGAATTACTGCAGGAGTGGGGGCGACCCCTGTAGGGAAATTCTCTACTTTCCTCGCTTCAGTGGGTTTTCCTTGGCGTAAACATTCACCGGGTCTATCCTTCTCGCTTGATTTTGGGCCTGGGCTTCATCCGGATTGAGTGAAATAGTCTCCGGGATGGGAAGCCTGAATTTAATTAAATGTATAGAGCAATGGTGTAGTTACGATGGCTGAAAATCTTGTGGCTCATCAAATGGTCGTCGACCGGGGCCAGCGCAGTTCGATCAAGAAACAACGACCTGCGGTCTTGTGGTTTACGGGTCTGAGCGGCGCAGGCAAATCAACCATTGCAAACGCGTTGGAACAAGCATTACTTGAGCAGGATCGTCATACGTATTTGTTGGATGGCGACAACATGCGTCTTGGGTTGTGCCGTGATCTTGGGTTCAGTGACGTTGACCGAACGGAAAACATTCGTCGAATCGCTGAAGTCGCCAAACTCTTTGTCGACGCTGGGCTGATCGTAGTGACCGCATTCATCTCTCCGTTCCAGCGTGACCGTGCATTGGCGCGTGATGTGATCGGGGACGCTTACTTTGTCGAAGTGTTCATCAGCACGCCGCTGCTGGAGTGTGAGAACCGTGATCCAAAAGGCCTCTACAAGAAGGCCCGTTCGGGTGATCTGAAGAACTTTACCGGCATCGATTCACTGTATGAGCCGCCGGTCAATCCTGATATCTGCATCAATACACTGGAAGATGATGTACCCAGTGCCGTCGCCAGGATAATGCAATATCTGGTCGGACGGATCGAGCCTTGAAAACCCTGATTATCATTGGTGCCGGTTTCAGTGGTGCGGTAACGGCCATTCAGTTCTTGCGGACCTGTGGGGTCGGTACTCATGTAGTGCTGCTCAATCGATCCGGCGACATGGCGCGCGGATTAGCCTATGGCACCAATAGCTCCCGGCATTTGCTGAACGTCCCGGTCGGGAACATGTCCGCACTGGCTGATGAGCCAGAGCATTTTTTGCGATTCTGTGAAAGCCGTTTTCCTGGCACTACGGCAGCGTCTTTTGTACCGCGAAAACTTTATGGCGAGTATCTGTCGGGTTTGCTCGCCGACGCTGAGAATAATTGCGGCGCCGGCATCAGCTTCGAGCGTATCACCGCTGAAGCCCACAGTCTTGAAGCGAGAGGCGACAAGGCGTTGATACAGTTGGCCGATGGCCGCGAACTGACAGCCGATCATGTGATTCTCGCGTTCGGTAATTTTGCCCCCTTCAATCCTTCCATCACTGTCGGCGCCCAGAGAGAGGGTCGCTATCTGGCTGACCCATGGTCCGGCGCGATTGAGGTGCCAATTGCTGCGGATGCACCGATTCTGTTGATGGGTGCTGGTCTGACCGCACTGGATGTGGCGCTGACCCTTGATCAGCAAGGTCATCGCGGACCGGTCTACATGCTTTCCCGGCGTGGTGTACAGCCGTTGCCGCATCGAGCCTCCAGACATACGAAACCAATCGGCTTCGATGTCGTGGAACGTATGCGTTCCTGCAAGCCTGGCGCGTTGAGCTACTTGCGCGAAGTGCGTTCGATGGCTGAAGCGGCGGCGGGTGATGATATCGACTGGCGCGATATCGTCGGTGCGCTGCGGCCGATTACCGCTCAGTTATGGGGAGCTTTGAGCGAGAAGGAGCGGCAGCGTTTTCTGCGCCATTTGCAGGTGTATTGGGATGCTCATCGGCACCGGGTCGCACCGGCGTCCTACGCAGCATTCAGCGAGCAGATCGAGCAAGGCAGACTTCGCCCGATGGCGGGCAGAATCTGCGACATCGCTCCGATGCACGACGGTCTACGTGTACACGTCGCGATGCGGGGGGCAGAGTCTGTCAAAGCCATAGACGTTTCCCACATCATTAATTGCACGGGGCCGAACTCGAATTTGGCCAGGGTCGAAGATCGCCTGATCGTGCAGTTGTGTGAGGCGGGTCTCATACAGCCCGACACGCTTGAGCTCGGGGTCTGCGTGGATGAATCACTGGCAGCCCGCAATAGTCACGGTGTCGGCACGCCTTGGCTGAGCTATGTCGGGCCGATGCTGAAGGCTCAATTCTGGGAGGCCACGGCTGTTCCGGAGTTGAGAGTCTATGCCCGGGATCTGGCCAAACGGATTACTGCAAAATTCAGCGAGTAGCACGCAGGGTCATTCGCTTGGCTCAGATCCTCCCATGTATCGGACACTGACCAAAAGCCTATGACCCAATGACGATATTGCTCAATCAAGTTTGATGTCACGAACGACTTTGCCTGTTTCGGGATTTTGGCTGATGAATAACCGTGGTTTCGTGCCTGGTGCATATTTTATGTCTGCAGGTCGGCTTCAATGAGTATCAAAGGCCTGCTGGTTACGGGCGCATCCGGATTCGTGGGTTCAGCGTTGCTGCAGCACCTGGCGCGCTCGAAGAGCCATTCATTGATAGCGGCATTACGGATCGAATGCCCTGATCTTCCCGGTGCTGTCCGTCGCTTCAAGATCACGGAACTGTCCGCGACAACTGATTGGAGTCCGGTGCTAGGCGACGTTGATGCCGTAGTCCACGCTGCAGCTCGCGTGCATGTCATGGATGAGACCGCGACTGATCCGCTCACCGAGTTTCGGCGCGTGAATGTCGACGCGACTTTGAATCTGGCGCGACAGGCTGCGGCGGCAGGGGTCAAACGGTTCATTTTCATCAGTTCAATCAAGGTCAATGGCGAGGGTACCGAGCCAGGTTGCGCCTACACCGCAGACGATATTCCGGCCCCCGCGGACCCCTATGGCATTTCAAAGCTTGAGGCTGAACTGGGTCTCAAACAGCTGGTGGCTACCACCGCAATGGAGTTGGTGATCATTCGCCCGGTGCTGGTGTACGGGCCGGGGGTCAAGGCCAATTTCCTCAGCATGATCCGCTGGCTGCAGCGCGGAGTGCCGTTGCCGTTCGGAGCGATCGATAATCGGCGCAGCCTGGTCAGCCTGGATAACCTGGTTGATTTGATAGAAACATGTCTCGAGCATCCTTGCGCTGCGCACCAGACTTTTCTCGTCAGTGATGGCGAGGATGTCTCGACCACCCGGCTTTTGCGTATGATCGCCGCAGCCCTGAACAAACCCGTCTGGCTGCTGCCAATACCTGTGGAATTTATGAAAGTGATGGCAGGACTGATGGGTAAAGGGGCAGTGGCGCAAAGGGTATTCGGTTCGCTACAGGTGGATATCGAAAAGAACAAGCGTCTACTGGGATGGGGGCCGCCAGTATCTCTGGGGCAGGGCCTGAGCAAAACGGTAAAGCCATTTCTGGAATCGCGAAAATCATGACGTGTTGGTGGCTTATTCCGGTGGTTGCCGGACTTTCATTCATGCTCACTGCATTACTGCGGCGCTACGCGATATCGCGCAGCTTGATAGACATTCCCAATCAGCGCAGTTCGCACGTCGTGGCGACACCGCGCGGAGGCGGCGTCGCGATCGTGGTGACGTTCCTCGTGGCGATAACGGTCCTGTTTTTCTCTGGCATCGTTGCACCCGCGGTGTTCATTTCACTGGCTGGGGCAGGGAGCATCACCGCCGTTGTCGGTTTTCTCGATGATCACGGTCATGTGGCCGCGCGCTGGCGTCTTCTGGCGCATTTTCTGGCCGCCGGGTGGGCTGTCTACTGGATAGGCGGCTTGCCAGCATTGACGGTCTTCGGCGTCGATCTGCAGGCGGGCTGGATTGGGCAAATATTCGTGGTGGTCTATCTGGTCTGGATGCTCAATCTCTACAACTTCATGGACGGTATAGACGGAATTGCCGGAGTCGAAGCTGTCACGACCTGCGTGGGGGGGGTACTTCTGTATTGGGTGGCTGGCGTGCCAGAATTGTCTTGGCCCGCCCTCATGCTCGGTATCTGCGCAGCGGGATTTCTGTGTTGGAATTTCCCCCCTGCCAAAATATTCATGGGCGACGCTGGCAGTGGATTTCTGGGCGTGATCCTGGGGGGCATGGCATTGCACGCGGGCTGGGCTGATTCAGCGTTGTTATGGGCCTGGCTCATATTGCTTGGCGTGTTCATTGTCGATTCAACTTTCACACTGATGCGGCGACTATTGCGAGGGGACAAGGTGTATGAAGCACATCGTAGCCACGCCTATCAATTTGCATCACGTCGTTTCGGCAAGCATTTGCCAGTCACTTGTGCTGTCGCCGTTATCAATATGCTTTGGCTGTTGCCTATGGCGTTCTGCGTAGTTTATTTCCGTATTGACGGTGCCCTCGCGCTGATGGTGGCTTACGTTCCACTGATATGGCTGGCGGTCAAATATCAGGCGGGGCAACTGGAAAGGTAAATCGTCAAACTAGTAAACAACGATAGGGCTTTTTGGGTTTACAGTATTTGTTGTACCTGGAGGCGTTGCAGCTTATGCCTCCAGTTGAGCGGAGTGTACTCAGGTGTTGGGCGAGGTTATGGATAAAGTCAGGACTTATCTGTTGGGGTTACCCCGACGGCGCAAACGGATTCTTCAGGTAGCCACCGATACGTTCCTGGTATGGCTTGCGCTTTGGCTCGCGTTTATTGTCCGTTTGGGCATCGACGACATGTATAATCCGCTCAAAGCCCACTTTTGGCTTTTTGTCAGCGCTCCGGTCATTGCCATTCCGCTATTCATCCGCTTTGGCATGTACCGCGCGGTCATGCGCTACTTCGGCAATGACGCGCTGATTGCGATCGTCAAGGCCGTAAGTCTGTCTGCGTTGATCCTAGCGTTGGTGGTGTACTGGTACAGCAATCACCAGGCCGTTGTGCCTCGCTCGATCATTTTCAACTACTGGTGGTTGAGCCTGGTGATCATTGGCGGATTGCGTCTGTGTATGCGGCAGTACTTCATGGGTGACTGGTTCAATGCGGCGCAGCACATGCCATTCACCAACCGCGACGATGGATTGACCAAGGTGGCGGTCTACGGCGCCGGTGTGGCCGGCAACCAATTGGTCGCGGCCCTGCGTATGGGGCGTGTATTGCGTCCGGTGGCCTTCATAGACGATGACCCCGGCATCTCGGATCGTTCAATCTCCGGGCTTCAGGTGTACAAGCCCAAACACATCCAGCAAATGATAGATGTCACGGGGGCACAGGAAATTCTCTTGGCATTGCCGTCCTCTACACGAGCGCGGCGCAGGGAGATTCTCAATCTGCTCGAAGGCTTTCCGCTGCATGTTCGCAGTGTTCCGAATTTTTCGGATTTGGCGAGTGGTCGAGTCAAGGTCGAAGACATCCAGGAAGTGGATATAGCGGATTTGCTCGGTCGTGATGCGGTTCCTGCTCAACCGGATTTGCTCAAGCACTGCATCGAAGGCAAGACGGTCATGGTCACCGGGGCCGGTGGTTCAATCGGCTCGGAACTGTGTCGGCAGATCTTCTCGTTGGGGCCCACTACGCTTTTGCTGTTCGAGCACAGCGAATTCAATCTCTACAGCATTCTGTCGGAACTGGAGCAGCGCGTTTGCCGAGAATCAATTCCGGTTCGTTTACTGCCAATCCTCGGATCCATTCGCCAGCAGGACAAACTGCTTGATGTGATGAAAACCTGGAAGGTGGACACGGTTTACCATGCGGCCGCCTACAAGCATGTGCCGATGGTCGAGCACAACATCGCCGAAGGCGTGTTGAACAACGTCATCGGTACGCTGAATACGGCTCAGGCTGCATTGCAGTCGGGAGTTGCCAACTTTGTTCTGATTTCCACCGACAAAGCGGTACGGCCGACTAATGTCATGGGCAGCACCAAGCGTCTCGCCGAAATGACGCTTCAGGCGCTCAGTCGTGAAGTGGCTCCGGTGTTGTTCTGCGATAACGCCAATGTTTCCCGAGTCAATAAAACCCGCTTTACGATGGTGCGTTTCGGGAATGTCCTGGGCTCGTCGGGATCCGTTATTCCGCTGTTTCATAGCCAGATCAAGTCGGGCGGGCCATTGACGGTCACTCACCCGAAAATCACCCGCTATTTCATGACCATCCCTGAAGCCGCGCAACTGGTGATCCAGGCGGGATCCATGGGGCAGGGCGGCGATGTGTTTGTTCTGGATATGGGAGAACCTGTGAAAATCGTGGAGCTGGCAGAGAAAATGATTCATCTGTCAGGTTTGAGCATACGTTCCGATCGTAATCCGCAAGGTGATATCTGTATCGAATTCACTGGATTACGCCCCGGGGAGAAGCTCTACGAAGAGCTGCTGATCGGTGACAACGTGGTGGCGACGCCGCATCCGATGATCATGTCGGCCAATGAAGATCATCTGCCGTGGGACGTATTGAAAGCCAGACTTGGCGAACTTCTGGCAGCTGTTGATAAAGATGACTATTCCCGTGTTCGTCAGCTCCTGCGTGAAACGGTCAGTGGCTACACCCCGGACGGCGAGATCGTCGATTGGATCTATCAGCAACGCCGTCTCGAACCCTGATTGTTTCACATCCTGTAACGCACGCATTTTTGACATCGCTCCAGCATGACCTACGTTTGGAGAGCAGCTTCGGAAAAGCTGCTTTCTCAAACGATGATGGAGCGTCACTAATGCGTACCGGTTACTTCTACTCTCTGATTTTCGCTTTCCTTACCAGCGCCTCGATCGCCGCTATTGCCGCACCTGTTGCGCCAGCGGAGTCGCCCAAGGCGCCTTTGGTGATGGATACCGCGGCACCTTCCCTGAGTGCAAAAATCGATCTTAACGATGCCGACGCGGCAACGCTGCAAAAGGAGCTGGCGGGAGTTGGTGAGGCCAAGGCCAAAGCGATTGTTGCTTATCGTGAAACAAACGGGCCTTTTGCATCGGTGGATGAGTTGCTGGAAGTGAAGGGTATTGGCAAGGCGATTCTGGATCGCAATCGCGACAAGCTGGAAGTCAACTAAGCTAAGTGTTCAACGCCAAGGGGGCCGGTCATTGACCGGCCTTTTTTACTTGCGCAGCGTATGGCCGCTAGTGTTGGTGGAGAGGGCAGCCGTCGGCCACTTTAAAATTACGGCTATCATATTGCGTTTGGATTATGCCTATAATAATTTGCCGGTGCGTCGAGCCAACGTGGCTCATCGGCAACTTCCTTCATCAAGCGTTCCAGGAGCATTCTCATGAGTTCCGCCCAATCCCAAGGTACTGCTCTCGTTACCGGCGCATCGTCCGGTATCGGTGCGATTTACGCTCAGCGCCTGGCGGCGCGTGGTTTTGATCTGCTGCTGGTTGCCCGTGACAAGGACCGTCTGGAAAGTGCTGCAAGCCGGTTGCGTGACGCCCATGGCGTTCAGGTTGAAGTTCTCAAGGCCGATCTGACACAGAAGGACGACGTGCTCAAACTCGAACAGCGCTTGCGCAGTGATTCGAGCATCAGCCTGCTGGTCAATAACGCCGGTGTGGCAGCGGACGGACTGCTGGCCAACGCCGATATGGACCAATTGGAGCGCCTGATCCAGTTGAACATCACCGCAGTCACCCGCTTGGCATCGGCTGCTGCTGCCAGTTTCGCCAAGGCCGGTCGTGGCACGATCATCAATATCGCCTCGGTGGTGGCGTTGTTTCCGGAACGCTTCAACGCTACCTACAGCGCCAGCAAAGCTTATGTACTGAGCCTGACCCAATCGCTTAACACTGAACTCGAAGGCACCGGCGTGCAGATCCAGGCCGTGCTGCCGGGCGTGACCCGCACCGAAATCTGGGAGCGCTCGGGTATCGATGCCAGTGGCATTCCGGCAGAAATGGTCATGGACGCAGGCGAGATGGTCGATGCGGCGCTGGCCGGTCTGGATCAGGGCGAGTTGATCACCATTCCTTCGCTACCTGACGCAGGCGAATGGCATGCCTTTGTAGCGGCTCGTCATGTCATGGCACCGAACCTTTCCCGCAGTGCTGCAGCCCAACGCTACAAGTCCGGCAATTGAATTGATCAGAGGTCATCACGGTATGGATTCGCGTCGAATAGTCGTCACGGGCATGGGCCTGGTTTCACCCTTGGGCAGCGATCTTGAAGTCGTATGGCAGCGCTTGCTGGCCGGGCGTTCTGGTCTGCGTAACTTGCCTGAGGCAACGGTCGCTGATTTGCCCACGCGAGTCGGCGGCGTGGTGCCGACGCTGGAAGAGGATGCTGAAGCAGGCTTTGATCCGGATCGCGCCACGTCACCCAAGGAACAGAAGAAGATGGACCGCTTTATTCTGTTCGCCATGGAGGCTGCCCGGCAGGCGCTGGAGCAGGCTGACTGGCATCCGTCGGAGAGCAAAAGCCAGGAGCGTACCGCAACGATCATCGGTTCCGGTGTCGGTGGTTTCGGCGCGATTGCCGACGCCGTGCGCACCACCGACAGCCGCGGTCCTCGGCGTTTGTCACCATTTACCATCCCGTCGTTTCTGGTCAATCTCGCTGCAGGGCACGTGTCCATTCAGCACGGCCTCAAGGGGCCTTTGGGGGCGCCGGTGACGGCGTGCGCTGCGGGTGTTCAAGCGATTGGCGATGCGGCGCGCTTGATTCGCGCCGGCGAAGCGGATATTGCCGTGTGCGGTGGCGCGGAAGCTTGCATCGACCGCGTCAGTCTTGCCGGTTTTGCGGCAGCACGGGCACTGTCGAGCGGTTACAACGACACCCCGGAGCGCGCATCTCGACCATTCGACAGCGGTCGCGACGGTTTCGTGATGGGCGAGGGCGCGGGGCTGCTGGTGATCGAATCTCTGGAGCATGCCTTGGCCCGGGGGGCCAAGCCTTTGGCTGAGCTGGTCGGTTATGGCACCAGCGCCGACGCCTATCACCTGACGGCCGGGCCGGAAGATGGCAGCGGTGCCAGGCGGGCGATGACGTTGGCACTGGCGCAGGCGGGTATCGAGCCGGAACAGGTGCAACACCTCAACGCTCATGCGACTTCGACCCCGGTGGGCGACCTCGGCGAACTGGCGGCGATCAAAGCGTTGTTCGGCACGCAAAATAAAATCGCCGTGACCTCGACCAAGTCAGCCACCGGTCATTTGCTCGGCGCTGCCGGCGGGCTTGAAGCCATTTTCACACTGTTGGCCATTCGTGATCAGGTCGTTCCGCCGACGCTGAATTTCGACAATCCCGATCCGGCGAGCGCAGGGGTGGACATCGTCCATGGCCAAGCGCGGCCGATGTCGATCGAATATGCACTGTCCAATGGTTTCGGGTTTGGCGGGGTCAATGCCAGCGTATTGTTCAAGCGCTGGCAGGCTTAGTCGCGGTTCTTGAGATGATCGCGGGTGACATCGAGGATGCGTTGCGCAAACTCGGCATCCGCGACGCTGCGTGACAGCAGCAGCGCGCCGACCAGTGTCGACATGATGACGATGGCGCGGTCAGCGCTGTTCTCTCCTTCGAGACTGTTTTCGATCTGCTCCAGCCGCGCGTTGAGGACCACGTCGCTGGTGGGGCTCGGTTGGCCACGCAGGCCCAGCTCGGAAGAAATGGTCAGCAACGGACAACCTTCATGCGGCGATGTCTGGTGCCATTCGGACAGATACGTTTCGATGAAGACATCGAGCGGATTGTCCTGGGAAAAAATCTCGGCGCACAAACCGTCGACCTGGTTGCCGGCCTCTTGCAAGGCTTTCTCGACAAGTTCGTCCTTGGACTTGAAATGTGAGTAGAAACCGCCATGGGTCAGACCCAGCGCTTTCATCAGGGGTTGCAGACCTGTAGCGCCGATTCCGTCCTTGCGAAAGCGAGCCGAAGCCTCCTTGATGATGCGCTGATGGGTCTGGGCTTTATGATCCTGCGAATAACGCATGTGGAACTCTCCGCAACAATGTCCCCATCTTAACCAAGGAAAATTAGATGGTGACTGTACTTCTACTTCTTAAAAGCGTGCAGATAGGTCCAATGGCTATAAAAAGCACAAACCCCGCCGATCAGGCGGGGTTGTGTTCAGCGGTCCTGCGCATCTTTGGCGTCCGCTTCGGCATTGCGTTGGGCAACGCGTCGGCGTTCTTCATCGGTCAGATCGACCTTGTTGGCGGTGTCGCGCAACATCATCAATCCGCCGACGATCGAGCCGATTGCAACGACTAGAATCAACCAGGCATACCAAGGCATAACGGCTCTCCTTAAGGGCAGGTCGACGGACGAGGATTTCGCCGTGCGACGCTGCATACCACGTTTGAGCGAAGTGAACTCGCAGTGGTTCCATTCTAGGCCGCTTGCACCCGGTACACCCGAAATCCCTCAATTGCCCGTCAGCATCGCATCGGCCGGTGCGTTGGCACGCAGTTGTCCGGTGAGCAGGAAGTAGCCGAAACCGACTGCCATGAAGCCGAGGAAGATCAGCCCGATCAACGCGTTGAACCACGCCATCGCCACCAGACACACCACCGCCAGCACCAAGGCAATCAGCGGAATCAACGGGTAGCACGGCGCGCGGAAGGTACGTTCCAGATTCGGTTCCGATTTACGCAGTTTGAACAGACTGAGCATGCTCATGATGTACATCACGATCGCGCCGAATACCGCCATGGTGATCATCGCGGCGGTGAGGGTCATGCCGCCGAGGTTGATCAGACCGTCGCTGTAAATCGCCGCGATGCCGATGATGCCGCCGACAATGATGGCGCGGTGTGGCGTCTGGAAGCGTGAGAGTTTCGCCAGCGAGGCTGGGAGATAACCGGCGCGGGCCAGGGCGAAGAACTGCCGTGAATAGCCGAGGATGATGCCGTGGAAACTGGCGACCAGACCGAACAGACCGATCCACACCAGCATGTGCAGCCAGCCGGAGTTGTCGCCGACCACGGTTTTCATCGCCTGCGGTAGTGGGTCGTTGATGTTGGCCAGGGTGCGCCAGTCGCCGACGCCGCCGGCAAAGAACATCACACCCATCGCCAGCAACACCAGGGTCAGAATGCCGCTGATATAAGCCTTGGGAATCGTGCGTTTCGGATCCTTGGCTTCTTCGGCAGCCATCGCCGCGCCTTCGATGGCCAGGAAGAACCAGATCGCAAACGGAATGGCCGCGAACATCCCGGCAATCGCCGGCGCGCCAAACACGTCGGAGCCGGCCCAGCCATTCAAGGCAAAGTTGCTGAAGCTGAACGCAGGGGCGACCACGCCCATGAACACCAGCAATTCAGCCACGGCCAGCACGCAAACAATCAGTTCGAAAGTAGCCGCCAGTTTCACCCCAAGAATATTCAGCCCCATGAACACGATGTACGCACCGACCGCCGCGTGTTTCGGATCGAGCGCCGGAAACTGCACATTAAGGTAGGCGCCAATGGCTAGGGCGATTGCCGGTGGGGCGAAGACGAACTCGATCAGCGTTGCCAACCCGGCAATCAAGCCACCCTTTTCACCGAAGGCGCGACGGCTGTAGGCGAACGGCCCACCCGCATGGGGAATTGCGGTCGTGAGTTCGGTGAAACTGAAGATAAAACAGGTGTACATGGTCGCGACCATGAACGAGGTCACCAGGAACCCCAGGGTCCCGGCCACACCCCAGCCGTAACTCCAGCCGAAGTACTCTCCGGAAATCACCAGCCCTACCGCAATGCCCCACAGGTGCAGCGTGCCCAGCGTGGGTTTGAGTTGTGTGTTCATGCGTTTGCTCCCTGAACGGTTTGAAAAGCTCGGGAAAGGGCGTTTGCAGTGGGCGTGCCATTGCGTTGAAACAAGTCGTAATGAGTTGAAAGCTGTCGTATCGGGGATGTTCGCGGTGGGATAGCTGCTTTTTGTGCGCCAGTTGGGTGCGATGTCGGCGTTGATGCCGTCTTCGCGAGCAGGTGAATGCATTTCAAAATGTGGGAGCGAGCCTGCTCGCGAAGAGGCCCGCCTGACGGCGCAAAAACCTGCTGTAACGCCGGCATAAACCCACTCTTTACGCTTTCTTTATGCCCAGCCAGACCCCTCGCTCTCGTTCCTTTACAGCCTCCTTTCCGACAATGCCTCCACACGCGGCAATACGCCGTAACACGGAGATCTTCCATGAGCGTTCTGGATGGGGTGTCACTGCTGCTGGCAGTGGGGCTGTTCATTTATCTGTTGGTTGCGCTGTTGCGCGCGGACCGGAACTAGGAGCGGCTATGCACAGTTATGACTATTGGCTGATCCTCGCGTTTTT
>Ga0163161_10000564_pt1 | contig 29865 bp, 31 predicted proteins | sample S45metaG_FD_129847 | JGI IMG/M metagenome (GOLD analysis project Ga0163161, IMG submission 129847) | Switchgrass rhizosphere microbial communities from Kellogg Biological Station, Michigan, USA - S4-5 metaG | ecosystem: Host-associated > Plants > Roots > Rhizosphere > Soil | place: USA... | reverse complement strand
TGGGGCCGCGCCGACGTGATGATCCGCGCCAGCGACCGCAAGCCCTTCCTGCTCGAGATGAACACCTCGCCCGGCATGACCAGCCATTCGCTGGTGCCGATGTCGGCGCGCGCGGCGGGCATTCCTTACGAAGAGCTGTGCCTGCGCGTGCTGGCCTCCGCTTCGCTGGATGCCAGGGGAGGAGCGCAATAGCCATGGCCGACAGCATCCCCGCGCCCTTCGACGTCAAGCTCATGAACATCGTGGCGAACCTCGCGTTCGTGGCGGTGGCACTCATGCTGCTGGCTGCGGGCGCGTGGTGGGTGCTGCGCCAGCCTTTCTTCCCGCTCGCGGGAATCAAGGTGGACGGCGAAGTGACGCACAACAACGCGGTCACGCTGCGCGCCAACGTGGCGCCGCAGCTCTCGGGCAACTTCTTCACCATCGACCTCGCGCGTGCGCGCACCGCCTTCGAAGCGGTGCCGTGGGTGCGCAGCGCGGTGGTGCGGCGCGAGTTCCCGAACAAGCTGCGCGTGACGCTGACCGAGCAGGTGCCGGTGGCCAGCTGGGGCGACGAGGCGGGGTCCAAGCTCATCAACGGCTTCGGCGACGTCTTCGAAGCCAACGTGGCCGAGGTGGACGAGGACCTGCCGCGCCTGGACGGCCCGATCGAGCAGGCCGGGCAGGTGCTCGGCATGTACCGCGTGCTTGCACCGCAGTTCCAGCCTTACGACTTCGGCATCGACGCGCTCACGCTGTCCAGCCGCGGCAGCTGGAAGGTGGTGCTGGACAGCGGTGCGCAGATCGAGCTGGGGCGCGGGCAGAGCGAAGAGGTGTCGGCCAGGCTGCAGCGCTTCCTGAAGACCGTGACCCAGGTCGCGGGCCAGTACCACCGCACGGTGGCCGACGTCGAAGGCGCCGATCTGCGCCACAACGACGCGTATGCATTGAGGCTGCGCGGCGTCACCACGGTCTCGCCCGAGACCCCAAGAAGAATCAAGTAGCGCACAGCGAGAAATCGAGGACATATTTCAATGCCCAAAGAATACAAAGACCTGGTCGTAGGCCTGGACATCGGCACCGCGAAGGTGATGGTGGTCGTGGCCGAGGTGCTGCCCGGCGGCGAGCTCAAGCTCGCCGGGCTCGGCATCGCGCCGAGCAATGGCTTGAAGCGCGGCGTGGTGGTGAACATCGACGCCACGGTGCAGAGCATCCAGCAGGCGCTGAAAGAGGCCGAGTTGATGGCCGACTGCAAGATCAGCCGCGTCTACACCGGCATCACCGGCAGCCACATCCGCGGCATCAATTCGAGCGGCATGGTGGCGGTGAAGGACAAGGAAGTGACGCCCGCCGACGTGGCCCGTGTGGTGGAGACCGCGCGCGCGATCAACATCTCGAGCGACCAGCGCTTGCTGCTGGTGGAGCCGCAGGAGTTCGTGATCGACGGCCAGGACGTGAAGGAGCCGATCGGCATGAGCGGCATGCGGCTCGAAGCCAAGGTGCACATCGTGACCGGTGCGCAGAGCGCGGCCGAGAACATCATCAAGTGCGTGCGCCGCTGCGGCCTGGAAGTCGACCAGCTGATGCTGAACCCACTGGCCTCGAGCCAGGCGGTGCTGACCTAAGACGAGCGCGAACTGGGCTTGGTGCTGGTGGACATCGGCGCGGGCACGACCGACGTGGCGATCTTCACCAACGGCGCAATCCGCCACACGGCGGTGATTCCGATTGCGGGCGATCTCATCACCAGCGACATCGCGATGGCACTGCGCACGCCCACCAAGGACGCGGAAGACATCAAGGTCGAGAGCGGCTATGCCAAGCAACTGCTGGCCGACCCCGACCAGCAGGTGGAGGTTCCGGGCCTGGGCGACCGCGGCCCGCGCATGCTGAGCAAGCAGGCGCTGGCGGGCGTGATCGAGCCGCGCATCGAGGAGATCTTCTCGCTCGTGCAGCAGGTGGTGCGCGAATCGGGCTACGAAGAGGTGCTCTCTTCGGGCGTGGTGCTCACCGGCGGCAGCGCGGTGATGCCGGGCATGGTCGAGCTGGGCGAAGACATCTTCCTCAAGCCCGTGCGCCGCGGCATCCCGAAGTATTCGAGCGCGTTGTCCGACATGGTGGCGCAGCCTCGCGCGGCTACCGTCATGGGTCTGCTCGAAGAGGCGCGCTTCGCACGCATGCGCGGCTTCAAGGTCGCGCAGAAGAACGGGTCGGTAAAGACTGCGTTCGGACGTTTCAAGGACTTCATCGTGGGGAACTTCTGACCATGAACCACTCCCCACTCTGGCTCGCTCGCGGCAGTCCGCCGTTGCATTTCAACGAGCGATGGCGACGAACAGGTCCACCATCGTGACGGCGCTCTCGTTGAACACGTCACGGCAAAAGAATTATTCATAGATACATAACGGCAACTGCAATATTCAAGGAGTTAGAAATGACCATCGAAATGATCGAAGTCGAAGAATTCAATCAAGGCACGCAGATCAAGGTGATCGGTGTGGGCGGCGGTGGCGGCAATGCAGTCGCACACATGATGGAGCGTGGTGTGCAGGGCGTGCAGTTCGTGTGCGCCAACACCGACGCGCAGGCGCTCACGCGCAGCAACGCGAACAAGATCATCCAGCTGGGCACCAGCGGCCTGGGTGCCGGCAGCAAGCCCGACAAGGGCCGTGAAGCCGCCGAAGCCGCCGTGGACGAAATCCGCGCGGCCATCGACGGTGCGCACATGCTGTTCATCACCGCCGGCATGGGCGGCGGCACGGGCACCGGCGCTGCGCCGGTGATCGCGCGCGTTGCCAAGGAAATGGGCATCCTCACCGTGGGTGTGGTGACCAAGCCCTTCGACTGGGAAGGCGGCCGCCGCATGAAGAACGCGGACGACGGCCTGGCCGAACTCGAAGCCAACGTCGATTCGCTGATCGTGGTGCTCAACGAGAAGCTGCTCGACGTGCTCGGTGAAGACATCACCCAGGACGAAGCCTTCGCGCACGCCAACGACGTGCTCAAGAACGCCGTGGGCGGCATCTCGGAAATCATCAACGAGTACGGTGGCGTGAACGTCGACTTCGAAGACGTGCGCACCGTGATGGGTGAGCCGGGCAAGGCCATGATGGGCACGGCCGCAGCCGCAGGCCCCGACCGCGCGCGCATCGCAGCCGAACAGGCCGTGGCCTGCCCGCTGCTCGAAGGCATCGACCTCTCGGGTGCCAAGGGCGTGCTGGTGCTGGTGACGGCATCGAAGGGCTCGCTGAAGCTGAACGAGTCGAAGCTCGCGATGAACACCATCCGCGCCTACGCCTCGCCGGACGCGCATGTGATCTACGGCGCTGCCTACGACGAAGCCCTGGGCGACGAGATGCGCGTGACCGTGGTGGCCACGGGCCTCTCGCGCGCGGACGCACGCCGCCAGGCGCCGACGCTGGAAGTCATTCGCACCGGCACCGACAACATCCCGTTCAACGTGCCCACCATGGGCGGCGTCGGCCACACCAGCGGTCATGGCGGCGGTGGCAACCAGCCGAACTACGACGGCATGGCGGTTCCCAGCGTGTGGCGCACCAACCGCACGATGGCTGCTGCGAAGGTGGATGCGCTGTCGTCGGGCGGCATGGACGATTTCGAGATTCCGGCATTCCTGCGCCGTCAGGCGGACTGACGGAAGGCGACCGAACGCTCAGGGCACGAAGGTTCGCAAGGGGTACAGGGAAGACCTGAAAGGGACTTCCGCTGGCTCTAGGCGCTGCGTTCACTTCGTGCCCTTTGCGTCCATTGCCGGGATTGCATAGAACCGATGTCTATCGCTGCCATAGCGAGGGGATTAGGTCGCCACGCCCGTGGCGCGCCTAAAATCCCCGGCGTGCTGCAACAACGAACCCTCAAGTCGATCAGCCGCGCCGTGGGCGTGGGGCTCCACAGCGGCCAACGCGTGGAACTGACCCTGCGACCGGCCCCGGCCGACACGGGCATTGTGTTTCGCCGCGTCGACCTGCCCGAGCCTGCTGAAATCCGCATGACCGCCGAAGCGGTCACCGACACACGCCTCGCCTCCACGGTCTCCACCGGCGGCGCGAAGGTGCAGACGGTCGAGCATCTGATGTCGGCCTGCGCGGGCCTTGGCATCGACAACCTCTACATCGACATCACGGCCGACGAAGTGCCGATCCTCGACGGGTCGGCGTCGTCCTTCGTGTTCCTGCTGCAAAGCGCGGGCATCGAGCTGCAGAAGGCACCGCGCCGCTTCATCCGCGTGACCCGCAAGGTCGAGGTGCGCGAAGGCGAGGGCGCCAACGAGAAGTGGGCGAGCCTGGAGCCGTACCACGGCTACAAGCTGAGCTTCGAGATCGACTTCGATCACCGCGTGGTCAATTCCACCGGCCAACGCGTGGAGTTCGACCTGGGCACCGATTCGTACAGCCGCGACATTGCGCGTGCGCGCACCTTCGGCTTCACGAAAGAGGTCGAATACATGCGCAGCAAGGGCCTTGCACTCGGCGGCGGCCTGGACAACGCCATCGTGATGGACGACACCAAGGTGCTCAACGCCGGCGGGCTGCGCTACGACGACGAGTTCGTGAAGCACAAGATTCTCGATGCGATGGGCGACCTCTACATCATCGGCAAGCCGCTGCTCGCGGCCTACACCGCGTTCCGCTCGGGCCATGCGCTCAACAACAAGCTGCTGCGCGAACTTCTCTCGCACAGCGACGCCTACGAGGTCGTGACTTTCGACGACGAGAAGCGCGCACCGCGTGGCTTCGGCGAAGTGGCGCGGGCCTGGTAGGTCGGCGCGCTCCGGACGATGCTTCTCTTTCGCTGGGCCATCCTGTTTCTGCTGCTGGTGGCGGGCGTCTCGTTCGCCTTTTATGCGGGCACGGGGCAGACCAAGTACCGGCGCTTCGGCTGGATCGTGCTCAAGTGGACGCTGCTCGCGGCTTTCGGCTTCTTCGCTGTGCTGATTGCAGAGCGCGTCGCGTAGCAGGTCTTCTTCAGCGCGAACGCCCTTGCCGGTACGTGCCGGCATGGGTCTTCGACAGCTCGGCCGCCTCGGCCAGCCGCGCCATCGAACGCCCGACTTGCGCATGCGTGATCGCGATGCCCAGCGCGTCGGCCGCGTCGGCGCCGGGCAGCCCGGGCAGATCGAGCAGCCGCTTCACCATCTCCTGCACCTGCGCCTTGGCGGCCTGGCCGTGGCCCGCGACCGCCTTCTTCATCTGCAGTGCGGTGTACTCGGCCACCGTGAGGTTGCTGTTCACCAGCGAGGTCACGCAGGCGCCGCGCGCCTGTCCCAGCAGCAGCGTCGATTGCGGGTTGACGTTCACGAAGATGATTTCCACCGCCGACGCATCGGGTTGGTAGCGCGCGGTGATTTCGGCGATGCCGTCGAACAGCACCTTCAGGCGCGCCGGCAGGTTGCCGCTGCCCAGGTGCCGCGTGCTGATGGTGCCGCTGGCCACATAGCGCAGCGCGTGGCCGTCCGCATCGACCACGCCGAAGCCGGTGGTCGTCAAGCCGGGGTCGATGCCGAGAATTCGCATGTCTGTCAGGCGTTGAAGTACCAGCGAATGGAGTGGAAGAAGATCGGCGCCGCGAAGCACAGCGCATCGACGCGGTCCAGGAGGCCGTTCGCACCGGTCACGCCCACGCCCTTCTTGCCCCAGTTCGGAATGCCGCGGTCGCGCTTGAGCGCCTTCATCACGAGGTGTCCCATCGAGCCCGCGATGCAGGCGATGACCGACACCGCGAGCGCCTGCCCGAACTTGAACGGCGTGATGAACGAGAACAGCGCGCCCACCAGGCTCGCCACCACGATGCCGATGCCCCAGCTGGTCCAGTTGAAGCTGCGACTCACGTTGGGCGCGAACGGCGTGCGCTGCGTACGGCGCGAGATGAGGTGCTGCACCAGCACCGAGGTCTGCACCACGAACACGAGGAAGAACACGAGGAAAGCGCTCTTGCCTTCGTAGCCCGGAAAGCTCAGCAAGAGCAGCGCCGGCACGTGGCTCATGCCGTAGACGCAGACCATGATCCCCCACTGCAGCTTGGCGTTGCGCTCGAGGAAATGGCTCGGGTCGTTGGCCAGCGCGCTCGCCACGGGAATCGCGAGGAACACGTAGACCGGAATGAACACGGTGAAGAGATCGAAGCGCGCCGTCGCCACCAGCCAGAACTGGATCGGCAGCACCACGAAGAATGCGAGGATCAGGCTGCGATGGTCGCCGCGCCGCGTGGGCGAGAGCGTGATGAACTCGCGAAGCGCGAAGAACGAGATCAGAGCGAACAGCACCGTGGCCACCGTCTCTCCGAGCGCCCAACCGATCCAGAAGATCACCACCATGAACCAGGTGGTGCCCAGCAACGCGCGGAAGTGCGCGAGCTCGGCCTGCCAGGTGGCGTCATGCACCGGGTTGCGCTTTTCCCGGAAGCTCAGGAAGAAGGCCGCGGTGCTGATGATCACCAGCACGCCGAAGACGATGAGGAACAGGGCCGCGACCTGTTGGGTCGGGGTGAGGCTGCGCAGGAACTGGTTCATGTCATCAGATGTCGCGCAATGCGATCACTGCGGCACGCGCGCGATCGAGGAAGGGGCGGCGCTCTTCGCCATCCTCGACGCGAATCGGAGCGCCGAAGGTGACCGAGCAAAGAATAGGAACCGGAACGATCTCGCCCTTGGGCATGACGCGCTGCACGTTGTCGATCCAGGCCGGCACGAGCACCACGTCTGGGAACATCGTTGCGAGTGTGTAGAGGCCGGACTTGAACTTCTGCGGCTCGCCCGTGTAGCCGCGCGTGCCTTCGGGAAAGATGATGATCGAGTCGCCGCTGCGCAATGCTTCGACGAGCGGCGCGAGAGGATCTGTGGGTGGCGACGCGGGCTCGGCCGGCGGCGGCGCGGGTTCCGCAACGAATGGCGGCGGGGCGATGGGCGCGGGGGGCGGCACCGGTGCTGGAAGGTCGAGCTCGCCTTGCAGCTCGTTCACGACTTCGGCACGCGGCGCTTCGGCCGGCAACAGCGGCTCCATCGAAGGTTCGATGCGCTCAGTGGGCGCTGCAGCGACAGCCGGCTCGGCCGGCATCGGTTCAGGCGCAGCTGCAGCAGCAGGCGCCGTGGCCGCGCGCTCCACATACACCGCGTTGAACACCTCGGTCGTGATCCACCGCTTGACCGGCGTGTTGGCCCAGTAGTCGCGCGCCGCGATCGGCCGCGTGATGCTGCGCAGTTCCTCGGGCAGGGCCGCCCAGATCATCACGAGGTCGGCGTGGCTCTGGTGGTTGGCGAAATAGATGCGCTGCTCTGCCTTCGGTGGACAGCCGTACCAGCGCGCCTGCGCGCCGGTGAGCAATCGGACGAACCCCAACAACAACCAACCTGTGAGCTTTGCCAGCATATGGGCGCGATGATACGGGCCATGCGATGGCGATTCGATCCTCTTTCACTGGCGTGGGCGGTGGCCCTGTTCGTTGTTCTTGCGTTGCTGGCCACCGTCGGCGCGCGCTGGGGCTGGCTGCGCAGTTTCTTCGGCGACGTGCTGGCCGTGGTGTGGGTCTACTTCGTCTTCAAGACCGTCATCGCGGCGCGCGTGCTGCCGCTGGCACTGGCCGCGCTCGGCGTGGGCTACGCGGTGGAGCTGGGCCAGTTCATTGTGTCGGCCTTGCACCTGCACATTCCGAACCGGGCCTTGCGCATCGTGCTCGGCAGCACGGCCGACTGGTGGGACGTGCTGGCCTACACGATCGGCTTCGCGGCCGTGCTGGCTCTCGAAGCGCTGCGTACCAAGCTCGGCGTCAGGGCAGCTCGGCCGACGACATCCGCGCCACGACCGTCGACGCCCGTCCGCTGAGGTACGGCGAGCCGGGGCGGCGCTCGAAGAACTTCGGGCTCGGCAGCATCACCGCGAGCCGTGCGGCCTCGTTGGCACTCAGGCGCGAGGCGGGCTTTTTGAAGTAGTACTGCGATGCGGCCTCTGCGCCGAACACGCCTTCGCCCCATTCGACGTTGTTCAGGTAGAGCTCGAGGATGCGGCGCTTGTCGAGAAAGACTTCCAGCAGCGTCGCGAGCACCAGTTCCTGGCCTTTGCGCAGCATCGTGCGCTCGCCCGAAAGCAGCAGGTTCTTTGCGAGCTGCTGGGTGATGGTGGAGCCGCCGCGCAGGCGCACCGGCTGCATCGGCTTGCCGCGCGCCGCGGCGCGGGCGGCGCGTTTGGCGGCCAGCTCTTCGGCCTTGGCGTTGCGTTGGCGCGCGCGCTCGATGGCTTCCCATTCCACGCCGTTGTGATCGACGAAGCCGGCGTCCTCGCTCGCGATCACGGCGCGCTTGAGCGTGTCGTTGATCTGCGCATACGGCACCCACTCTTGCCGCCAGCCGCCTTCGCTGCCTTTGTGGATCGCGACCTGCCAGGCCTCGGAGCGCTGGAACGCGGTGCTTTGCGGATCGATCACCGCCATGGCCGCGATGCGCGCCACGAAGAAGAGTTCGAGCGCGAGCCCCGCTACCGCGAGGCAGGCAATGAGGCGCAGCACGGCTTTCATTGGGTCATTGGCCGGCGGCGAGCGATGCGCGCAACTCGTTCAGCACCTGTGCCGACGGCGGGCGCACGCCGCGCCAGATCTCGAACGATTCGGCCGCCTGCTCGACCAGCATGCCGAGCCCGTCGCGCGGCACGGCGCCGTGTGCCTCGGCCCAGGCCGTGAAGCTCGCGGCCGCGGGGCCGTACATCATGTCGACGGCAAGCGCGCCGGGCCGCAGCACCTGCGCGCTCACCGGCACTGCATCGCCGGAGAGGCTGGAGGCGGTCGCATTGACCACAACGTCGAAGCTGCCCGGTACTTCGTCGAGTGCCCAGGCTTCGAGTGCGGCGCCGTGGCCGAGCGCGAGTGCGGCATGGCGCCGGACCACCGCGACCGCTTTGTCGACGGTGCGGTTCGCCACCACGATGCGCGAAGCACCCGCGTCGAGCAGCGGACCGAGCACGCCAGCAGCAGCACCGCCGGCACCGATCAGCAACAGCTCCTTGCCCGCCAGCGTCACGCCCGCGTTGTGAACAATGTCGTTGACGAGCCCGATGCCGTCGGTGTTGTCCGCATGGATGCTGCCATCGGCCTCGAAGCGCAGCGTGTTGACCGCCTGCGCGAGCAGGGCACGCTCGCTGGTGTGCTGCGCCAGGGCGGCGGCTTCGAACTTGAAGGGCACGGTGATGTTGCAGCCGCGCGCACTGTCGCCGCGCTCAGCGGCTTCACGGCGGAATGCGGCAATGCCTTCGGCGAAGGCGCCGAGCGGAATCAGCCGACGGCCGTAGTCGATCTGCTGGCCGCAGAGTTCGGCAAAGCGGGCATGGATGCGCGGCGAGCGGCTGTGCTCGACGGGGTTGCCCATGACGCAGTACAGGTCCATCGCTGCAGCCTCGATCAATGCTTATTGGGAGATTTCCATCGTGCCGTCGCGCGCGAAGCGGAACGTGCCCTGGATCACCATCTGGTCGGCCTGCTCCTGGCGCATCGCGTTGGTGAACTTGCCGAAGTTGCCGGTGCTGCGAACGATGGCCTGCGCCCGGCGATCGAGCGCGATGTTGCCCGAGCTCTGGTCGACCACGGCGGCGAGCACGTTGCCGTCGAAGTTGACGGTCAACGTCATCTTGAGTTCGCCGTACAGCTTCTTGCCGGCCAGCTCGGGGAAGTTTTCCGCGGCGCGCGCCTCGACGCGGCGCAGCATGGTGTCCACGTAGACCGCGAACGCAGCCTCGCGCGTGGACGGGCTGACGTAGCGCTTCTTGGGGCGCGAGTTCTCTTCGTTCACCCGGCGCTCGATCTGGGCCAGCAGCTCGACCATCTGGCGGCGCTTTTCTTCCTGCGCGGCGGCTTCGGTCGGGTCGCCCGCGTTGCGCGGATCACGCACCGGCATGGCGGCGATGTCGCGCTTGAGCTGCGTGATCATCTGCATCTGCTCGGCCTGCAGGGCATCGACCTGTTTGCGCGCGTCTTCGAACGAATCGCCCACCGCGGTGAAGCTCGACGGCGGCAGCGGGCTGGTGGCGCGGCCCTTGTCGAGGTCGCCGCCGCCCGCGAGCGAGGTCTGCGCCATCAGCTTGGCATTCGCGTCGGGCCGCTCCTTGGTCTTGCTGTTGACCAGGATCACCTCGAGCGGCGTGTCGGTGAACGCGCGATTGAATGATTCGGGATCGACGAAGCGCACCGCCAGCAGCGCGGCATGCGCAATGACCGACACGCCCAGGGCAATCTGCAGCGTGCTGAGGTCCTTGAAGTTCATTCTCGAAACTCCTCCAGGGGGCGCACTTCTCCGGACGTCTCGCCGGAGTTCATGCAGGTGCGGGTGTGTTTTCCGGCGCGGCCTCGCTGTCGCTCAAATCGACGGCAATGGCGATCGGGCCGGCGACTTCTTCTTCATCCTCGCCGCTCTCGTCTTCCGCCGAGGCATCGGCCTTCGGCGTGTCGAGGCGTTCGAGCACGGTGCCGTTCACGTCGAGCGCGATCTCGTCGATCTCGCCGAGCTTCACGCGCAGGCGCGCACCGCGCTCCTGCTGGCCCGCGACCGGGAACACCAGCGGCAGCGCATCGGCACGCACCAGCGCGCCGTTGGGAATGTCCTTGATGACCGTCGCCTCGAGCTCGGTGATGCCGTTCTGCTGCAGGTACTTGAGCGTCCAGAAGCGTTCCATGCCGCCCTGGTAGCCGTTGTACGTTGCATAGGCGGCGTCGAAGCCCGACAGGATCGAGAACAGGTCGGCGTCCTTCGGCTTGAAGGGCGCGGCCAGCGCGGCGGTCTTGCCGTGACGGGCGGCCGCGATGATCTGCCACTGGTTCACCAGGTCGGTGTAGCGGCGCAGCGGCGAGGTGCTCCACGCATAGCTCTTCACGCCCAGGCCCGCGTGCGGCAGCGCGCGTGTGCCCATGCGCACCTTGATGCCGGGCGCCAGGCTCGCTTGGCTGCGGTAGAGCCCGGGCACGCCGAGTTCGCCGAGCCAGCCGCCCCAGCTGCTGTTGGCCAGGATCATCGCTTCCGAGACGATCAGGTCGAGCGGCGCGCCGCGCTGGCGCGTGGTGATCTGCACCTGCTCGTTGCCGGTGGGTTCGTTGCCGTCGTTGCCGACGAGGCGGAAGTTGTAGTCGGGCCGGTTGAAGTTCTCGGGCTTGCCGCGCACCACTTCGCGTTGCGCCTTCAATTGTTTGGCGAGGCGGAACAGGAAGGAGAGCGGGGCGCGCAGGTTCGCGGCGGCCTCGGGCGTGTCGGGGCTCGTGACCGTGGCGTCTTCGAGCCAGGGCTGCGTGACGACGGCGTCGAGTTGGTCGTGGCGCAGGTTGGCGACGATCGGCACGCGTTCGAGCTTGGTCTCGGTGCCTTGCAGTTCGAGCGTGGCTTCGTCGAAGCGCGCATAGAGCGACACAGCCGGGCGGTCGGCGCCTTCGAGCAGCGTGTAGGTGTTGACCACCTCGTCGGGCAGCATCGTGATCTTGTAGCCCGGCATGTACACCGTCGACATGCGCGCACGCGCCACGTTGTCGATGGGACTGCCGGGCGTGAGTGCCAGGGCCGGTGCCGCGATGTGGATGCCGACCGTGACGGTGCCTGTGCCCAGGCCCTGCACCGAGAGCGCATCGTCGATTTCAGTGGTCTGCGAATCGTCGATCGAGAAGGCTTGCACGCCTGTGGCGACAGGCAGGTCGTCCACGATGGCCGGTGCGGCGAGCGCGGGGAAGCCGTGGCCCTTGGGGAAGTTCTCGAACAGGAAGCGGCGCCAGTGGAACTGGTAGGGCGAATCGATCGCGCCGGCGCGTTCCAGCAGATCGAGCGGCGGGCGCTGCGTGGCGCGCGCGGCGTCGACCACGGCCTTGTATTCGGGGGCGTTTTTGTCGGGCTTGAACAGGATCTTGTAGAGCTGCTCGCGAATCGGCTGCGGGCACACGCCCTCGGCCAGTTGTCCGGCCCATTCGACGATCTGCGCCTGGATGACCTTTTTCTTCTCGATGGCGGCAAGCGCCTGCTGCACGATCTCGGCCGGTGCCTTCTTGAAGCGTCCCTTGCCCGCGCGGCGGAAGTAATGCGGCGCCTCGAAAAGGGCGAACAGCGCGGCGGCCTGCTGGGCGAGCGAGGGCTTGTCGCTGAAATAGTCGGCGGCCAGGTCGGCAAAGCCGAACTCGCCGTCGGCTGCGAATTCCCAGGCCAGGTCGAGGTCCATCGCGGCGGCGAGCGAGCGCGCCTCGGCGATCAGCTCGGCCGGGGACGGTTTCTCGAAACGCAGAACGATGTTGGCGCCCTTGACCTTGACGCGCTTGCCGGTCTCGAGCTCGACCTGCGCCGAGGCTTCGGCCTCCGACAGGACACGGCCGCCGAGGTACTTGCCGGCTTCTTCAAACAATACAAACATAGGCGCCGATTCTCCCACGGCGAAAGACGGGCTCTCCCCCAGGCTTGCCCACTTCGTGTGGCCTCCTTCCCCCTTCCGGGGGACACACCTGCGGCCCGGCGAAGCCGGTTCCGCGGTGTTCCTGGGCTCAGACCGGGTTGATGAACGCCATGACGTCGTCCAGGTGCGCCGTCTCGAAATCCGACAGCGCGTGGTCGCTGCCTTCCAGCAGCTTGATGTTGCTGTCCGGATAGCGCGCCGACATCTCGTGCCAGTCGAGCGCTTCGTCGCCCTTGGCGATGATCGCGAACACGCGCTCGGGCCGCGTGAGCGAGCCGACTTCCATGGCGCGCAGCTCGTGGATGTACTCGGGCCGGAAATAGAAATGCTCGGCCGGATCGTGCCAGACGGTCTGGTCGCCGATGTAGAGCGTGAGGTCGCGCGCGGGGTGCACGGCCGGGTTGAGCAGCACCGCGCGGCAGCGCGTCATGCCGGCAACGTAGGTGGCGTAGAAGCCGCCCAGCGACGAGCCGATCACGGCCATCGACTTGCGCGGCCAGTGCGCGATGCCCTTCATCACCATGTCGATGGCGTCGTGCGGCGAAGGCGGCAGTTGCGGGCACCACCACTCCAGGTTCGGATGCGCCTGCGCCACGCGCTGCGCCACGAGCCTCGCCTTGGTCGAACGGGGCGAGGAACGGAAGCCGTGCAGGTACAGCAGATGGGTGGTTTGCGGGTCCATGGAGGGAAGGGCGGGAAGGTGCGAACGCCGTACCTCGCTGGCCGAGGCGAGGTAATTCTGCATGAGGTCCGTGCCCGCAAAGCGGCTCGCGGCATTCAAAAAACCTGCGGCGAGGGGCTCTTGGGGAAAGCGATAACTCATAACGACTTACACCGCATGAACGTCCCGTCGGCCTCGGCCCTGCGATGGTCGCATGGCTTGAGTTCGAAAGTATTCATGGGCTGCTCCTCGTTGCCGGCGTCGCACGCTCGGCGATGAACCCGCGGCAAAAAGAAAAAGAAAACGCCCAATTCTCGGTACGCGATCCGCCGTGCGCATCCCATGAAAGAGGTATGCATGTCCAGCATTCGGCAAGGCGCCGAGGCTTATGCTTCATCCCATGAATACAGAGGCTCTGGACGACGGGACGCTGCGCCGCTGGGGCGTGCTGGTGGTCGAGGACGACAGCCGCGCGCGCGCCTTCTTCGAAGCCAGCGTGCAGCGCAGCCCGCGTCTTTTCTGGCTCGGCAGCGCGGGCACGGTGCAGGAGGCGCGGGGCTGGCTGGCGCGCACCACGACGATCCCCGATGTGCTGCTGGTCGATCTCGGAATGCCCGACGGCACCGGACTGGACGTGATCCGCGACGCCGTCGCGCGCTTTCCCGGCTGCGAGCCGCTGGTGGTGTCGGTCTTCGGCGACGAGGAGAACGTGCTCGCCAGCATCGAGGCCGGTGCCGTGGGCTACATCCACAAGGACGCCGCACCCGAAGACATCGCGCAGACCATCGTGGAGATGAAGGCCGGCGCATCGCCGATCTCGCCCATGATCGCGCGCCGGGTGCTCGCCAAGTACCGCAGCCTGCAATCGGCCAGCCTCGCGCCGGGCATGGCTGCTTCGGGCGCGGCACCGGAGGCCGCCTTCGACGAGAACGAGCGCGGCCTGCTGTCCGCGCGCGAGCACGAGGTGCTGACGCTGATCGCCCGCGGCTTCTCGTACGCGGAAATCGCGCGGCTCAAGGGGCTGAGCGTGCACACGGTGCAGACCCACATCAAGAACCTCTACGGCAAGCTCGCGGTGCACTCCAAGAGCGAGGCGGTCTTCGAGGCCACGCGCCTCGGCCTGCTGCCTCACCCGGGCTGAGGACGGATGCTGGCGAGGCTGGGCGCACTGCTTTCGCTTTGGTTGGCGGTGCTGGTGACCGGCGCTGCCGGCTTGGGGGCTGCGTCGGCGGAGCCGCTCCAGGCGGCTGATGGCTCGATCGAGTTGCGTCACGGCACCATCACGACGTCGGTCGACGGCATCACCCGCACCGGGCCGGTCGAGCTCTCTTATCACTGGGACCGCCAGCACCGCGGCCGGCCGGGCCTGGCGAGCTTCGACCTGCCGTTCACCCTCGCGGCCGCGCCGGAAACGCCCTGGGGCATCTTCATTCCCCGCGTCGGCAACGTCTTCGAGGTGCAGCTCAACGGGGCGCTGCTGCAGGTCTACGGCGACATGAGCGTTGGCAATGACGCCGATTACGCCAAGGCGCCCATCTATGTGCCCGTGCCGGGGCACCTGCTGACTGCCGGCGAGAACCACCTGCAGATCCGCCTGCATGCCGACAGCGCCCGGCGCGCGGGACTCTCGCGCGTCGTCGTCGGCCCCGCCACGCCGGTGCGCACCGAACTCTTCGAGAGCGCCTACGCCTGGCGCTTCACCGGCTCGGTGCTGCTGACCGCCTTCAGCCTGATCGTCGGCAGCATTGCGCTGGCGCTCTGGCTCACGCAGGTGGACACCGGCGCCGTGGGGCGGCAGCGGCGCGACGGCATCTATTTCTGGGCGGCGCTCGCCGAGTTCTGCTGGGCGGTGCGCGTGGCAGACGGCGTGATCGCCGAGCCGCCGCTGCCCTGGGTTCCCTGGGGCGTGCTGATGGCCGCCTGCTATGCGGGCTGGGCGGCCTCGGCCATGATGTTCTGCTATCACCTCGCGGGGTGGGCGCGGAATCCGCGCCTGCAATGGCTGCGCTGGCCGCTCGCCGTGGTCGTCGCCGGAACAGTGGTGGCGAGCACGCTGGCGCTGCAGCGCGAACAACCGGTGTGGCTCACCGGCTGGCTCGCCATCGAGATCGTGATCATCGGCGTCTTCGTGGGCGGCTTCGTGGTGGCGACCGTGCGTCGCCCGAACACCGAGCAGATGCTGGTGGCCATCGCGGCGCTCGTCACGGTGGCCTTCGGCATGCGCGACTGGCTGGTGATCCGCCTGAGCGACGCCTACGGCGAGACCACCTGGGTGCGCTATTCGTCGATCTTCTTCGGCATCGCGCTGCTGCTGATCGTGCTGCGGCGCTTTCACGCCGTGAGCACGCAGGCGCGCGGATGGGTCGCGGCGCTGGCCGACCGGGTCGCGCAACGCGAGCGCGAACTGGCGCTGACCTATGCCGAGCTCGAACAGGTGGCGCGCGACCAGGCCCGCACCCACGAGCGCGAGCGCATCCTGCGCGACATGCATGACGGGGTGGGCTCGCACATCAGCTCGGCGATCCGGCAATTGCAGTCGGGCCAGACCAGCTCCGAGGAGCTGCTGCGCACGCTGCGCGACTCGCTCGACCAGCTCAAGCTGTCGATCGACTCGATCCACCTGCCGCCGGGCGACGTCGGCGCGCTGCTGGCGGCGCTGCGCTACCGGCTGGAACCCCGACTGGTGGCGGCGGGCATCGAATTCGAATGGGCGGTGGAGGAGGTCGGGCCGGTCCAACTGCTCGATGCGCATGCGATGCGGCAGCTGCAGTTCCTGCTGTTCGAGGCCATCTCCAATGTGCTGCAGCACGCGCAAGCGAGCGTGCTGCGGATCGAGGCGGACATGCAGGGCGACACCGTGCGGCTGCGGGTGATCGACAACGGCCGGGGCTTCGACGCCTTGCAGGTCCCCAGGGCCCTGTGGGAGCGCGCCGGTGCCATCGGCGCGCGCCTGGTGGTCGAAAGCCGACCGGGGCGCACGGTCGTTCAGCTCGCTTTCGGCTGAAAGGACATGCGGGGCGCGGATAATCCGCCCCATGTCTGCCGTGTTCAATCAGCCCTCCCTGGCGCGTCGAATTGCGCCCATCTTCCAGGGCTTCGACGGCTTTCTGGCCTTCGCCGTGCTGCTGCTCGCCTTCGCCGGGCTGCTGACCATGTATTCCTCCGGCTACGACCACGGTTCGCGCTTCGTCGACCATGGCCGCAACATGCTCCTGGCCGGCTTCATCATGTTCGTGGTGGCACAGGTGCCGCCGCAGCGGCTGATGATGTTCGCCGTGCCGCTCTATGCGGCGGGCGTGGCGCTCCTGATCGCGGTGGCGCTCTTCGGCATCACCAAGAAGGGCGCCCAGCGCTGGATCAACATCGGCGTGGTGATCCAGCCTAGCGAGATCCTCAAGATCGCCATGCCGCTGATGCTGGCCTGGTGGTTCCAGCGGCGCGAAGGCCAGTTGCGGCCGCTCGATTTCGTGGTGGCCACCGTGCTGCTGGCGGTGCCGGTCGGGCTCATCATGAAGCAGCCCGACCTGGGCACCTCGCTCCTGGTGCTGGCGGCGGGCCTGGCGGTGATCTTCTTCGCCGGGCTGCCCTGGAAGTTGATCGTGCCGCCGGTGGTGATCGGCGCCATTGCGGTGACGCTGATCGTGAGCTTCGAGTCGAAGCTGTGCACCGACGGCGTGGACTGGCGGGTGCTGCACGACTACCAGAAGCAGCGCGTGTGCACGCTGCTCGATCCGAGCAAGGACCCGCTGGGCAAGGGCTTCCACATCATCCAGGGAATGATCGCCATCGGCTCGGGTGGCGTCGGCGGCAAGGGCTTCATGCAGGGCACGCAGACGCACCTCGAATTCATTCCCGAGCGCACTACCGACTTCATCTTCGCCGCCTATTCCGAGGAGTTCGGGCTGGTGGGCAACCTGGCGCTGATCTCGGCCTTCATCCTCCTCATCTTCCGCGGGCTGGCCATCGCGACCAGCGCGGCCACCCTGTTCTCACGCCTGCTGGCGGGGGCGGTCACGATGATCTTCTTCACCTACGCCTTCGTGAACATGGGCATGGTGAGCGGGATCCTGCCGGTGGTGGGCGTGCCGCTGCCGTTCATCAGCTACGGCGGGACGGCGATGGTGACGCTGGGGCTGGGGCTGGGCATCCTGATGTCGATCGCCCGGGCTCGAAAGCTGGCGCAGAACTAGGCGCCCGAGTGCCCTTGGGGGCGGCGCGGAAGAGGGTGGCTGCCTAGAATGGCAGCCATGATCTCTCGCGAACCCACCATCGAGCGCCTGGCAACAGCCCAACAACTCCTGCTCACGCCGTTCGGACTCGACGAATCGCACCTGAGCAGGGCCCTCGCCGAGATCACCTCGCACAAGGTGGACGACGCCGATCTCTACTTCCAGTACACACGCAGCGAAGGCTGGAGCCTCGAAGAGGGCATCGTCAAGACCGGCAGCTTCAGCATCGACCAGGGCGTCGGCGTGCGCGCGGTCAGCGGCGAGAAAACCGCGTTCGCTTACTCGGACGACATTTCCGAAGCCTCGCTCCTCGACGCGGCGCGCACGGTCCGCTCGATTTCCTCCGCGGGCCGCACCGGCCGCGTGAAGACGCCGACCCGCAAGATCGCCTCGAGCCGGTCGCTCTACAACGGCGTCGACCCCATCTCCACGCTCGACAGCACGGCCAAGGTCAAGCTGCTCGAAAAGACCGAGAAGCTGGCGCGTTCGCGCGATCCGCGCGTGGCGCAGGTCATGGCGGGCCTCGCAAGCGAATACGACGTGGTGCTCGTGGCACGCGCCGATGGCACGCTGGCTGCCGACGTGCGCCCGCTGGTGCGCCTGTCGGTCACCGTGATCGCCGAGCAGAACGGCCGCCGCGAAGTCGGCTCCGGCGGCGGCGGCGGGCGCTTCGGCCTCGCCTACTTCGACGACGAGAAGATCGCCGAATACGTCGACCAGGCCGTGAAGGCCGCCTTGACCAACCTTGACGCCCGCCCGGCCCCTGCCGGTGAGATGACCGTGGTGCTCGGCTCCGGCTGGCCCGGCATCCTGCTGCACGAGGCCATCGGCCACGGGCTGGAAGGCGACTTCAACCGCAAGGGTTCGAGCGCGTTCTCGGGCCGCATCGGCCAGCGCGTGGCGGCCAAGGGCGTCACGGTGCTGGACGACGGCACGATCGCCGACCGCCGCGGCTCGCTGAATGTCGACGACGAGGGCAACGCCAGCCAGCGCAACGTGCTGATCGAGGACGGCATCCTCAAGGGCTACATCCAGGATTCGATGAACGCCCGCCTCATGAAGGTCAAGCCCACCGGCAACGGCCGCCGCGAGAGCTACGCCCATGTGCCGATGCCGCGCATGACCAACACCTACATGCTCGGCGGCGACAAGGACCCCCAGGAAATCGTGGCCAGCATCAAGAAGGGCCTCTACGCCACCAACTTCGGCGGCGGGCAGGTCGACATCACGAGCGGCAAGTTCGTGTTCTCGGCCAGCGAGGCCTTCTGGGTCGAGAACGGCAAGATCCAGTACCCCGTCAAGGGCGCGACCATCGTGGGCAACGGCCCCGACGCGCTCACCCGCGTGACCATGATCGGCAACGACATGGCGCTCGATTCCGGCGTGGGCACCTGCGGCAAGGAAGGCCAGAGCGTGCCGGTCGGCGTCGGGCAACCCACGCTGCGCATCGACGGGCTCACGGTAGGTGGAACGGCTTAGGACTTTCGTCACTTGCCGGCTGTTTCCTTCGGTTGCTAAGCTGCGCTCTTTTTTTCGAACGACGAGTCAAGGAGCATTTCAATGGGGAACAGGATCAATTCGCCCGCCGTGCTGTGGGCCGTGACCGCCGTGGTGGCGCTGGCCACCGCCGGTTGCGCCTCGCGCGGCGGTTCGGGCAGCCAGCCCGCCGCAGCACCGGCACCCGCTGTTGCGGCGCCCGCGGCGCCCAGCGGTTCCAAGGCCGGCATGGACGCTCGCGGCAACGTGACCGATTCCTCCAAGGTCGAGGCCGGCAGCGGCCGCACCGTCAAGGGCCTGAACGGCTACGAAGGCGAGATCACCGGCAATCCGGCGCGCAACAGCAAATTCACCCGCCTGCAGATCGGCATGAGCGCCAAGCAGGTCACCGACCTCGCCGGCCCGCCGACCGACCAGGGCGCCTACGTGACGGGCAAGGCCTTCATTCCCTTCTATTTCGGCAGCGATCGCCATCGCTTCGAGATGACCTACAAGGGCCAGGGACGGCTGATCTTCGCGGGCGGCGGCATGGGTGATTTCTCCAGCGGCAACCTGATCTGGATCATTCACAACGCCAACGAATCGGGCTATCGGTAAACCACCCCTGGGCCCGGGCCGCTTGACCGGGTCTTCATTTTCCGTGCTACATTCCGCCCCTATGTCCGCCCTCCGCGCTTATTTCTTTGCCTTCTTTTGGTTCCCGGTTTCCGGCGGACGAGAGGCGAGCGCGTAAAGCAAACGAACACCCTCCCAAAACCGCCGGCGCCTCAAGCCCCGGCGGTTTTTTTATGCCCTGACGATTTCACTCCAACAAGGAAAAGCACCATGAGCACGAACACTGCCCCCGCCAGCGACAGCTGGTATGCGAGCGTCGAAAAAACCAGCAAGACCGACGACGAACGCATCAAGGACATCAACGTGCTCCCCCCTCCCGAACATCTGATCCGCTTTTTCCCGATTCGCGGCACATCGGTCGAAACGCTGATCGAGGGCACCCGTCGCAACATCCACAACATCATGGCCGGCAAGGACGACCGGCTGCTGGTGATCATGGGGCCCTGTTCGATCCACGACCCGGCCGCTGCCGTCGAATACGCCAAGCGCCTGAAGGTGGAGCGTGAAAAATACGCCGGCACGCTCGAGATCGTGATGCGCGTGTACTTCGAGAAGCCGCGCACCACCGTCGGCTGGAAGGGCCTGATCAACGACCCGTACCTGGACGAGAGCTTCCGCATCGACGAGGGCCTGCGCATCGCGCGCCAGCTGCTGATCGACATCAACCGCATCGGCCTGCCGGCGGGCAGCGAGTTCCTCGACGTGATCTCGCCCCAATACATCGGCGACCTGATCTCCTGGGGCGCCATCGGTGCGCGCACCACCGAAAGCCAAGTGCACCGCGAACTGGCCTCGGGGCTGTCGGCACCCATCGGCTTCAAGAACGGCACGGACGGCAATATCCGCATCGCGACCGACGCCATCCAGGCGGCGGCTCGTGGCCATCACTTCCTCTCGGTGCACAAGAACGGCCAGGTCGCGATCGTGCAGACCAACGGCAACCGCGACTGCCACGTGATCCTGCGCGGCGGCAAGGCACCCAACTACGACGCAGCCAGCGTCGAAGCCGCCTGCAAGGACCTCGAAGCCGCCAAGCTGCCGCCCACGCTGATGGTCGACTGTAGCCACGCCAACAGCTCCAAGCAGCACCAGAAGCAGATCGACGTGGCCAAGGACATCGCGAGTCAAATCGCCAACGGCTCCAACCGCGTGTTCGGCGTGATGGTCGAGAGCCACCTGCAGGCCGGTGCTCAGAAGTTCACGCCGGGCAAGGACAAGCTCTCGGGCCTCGAATATGGCAAGAGCATCACCGACGCCTGCATCGGCTGGGACGATTCGACGCAGGTGCTCGAGACGCTGTCGCAGGCCGTCAAGGCCCGCCGCGGCTGAAAAGGGTCAGAGCATTCCGGCCAGTTCGGGCCAGTGGTGCCGCATCGACGCCGCCTCGTCGCTGTCGGGCGGCACCATGGAGAAGTCGGCGAAGTCGAAGCCCGGGCCGACCATGCAGGTGACCAGCGTGTAGTCGCCTGACGAATGGCCCTGGATCGGACGGGCCGCCTGCCACTGGCCGGTCGGCACCACATGCTGCGGGCGCGTGCCGTGTGCGTCGACCGGCCCCAGCCGCACATGGGCTGGCGCCGTTCGCATCGCGGCATCGCAGGTCCAGAGGGCCAGCGGCACGCCTTCGAGATGCACCCAGACTTCATCGGACAACACCCGGTGCCAGCGCGAATGCTGGCCCGCCTCGAGCAGGAAGTAGATGCTGGTGAGTGCGTTGCGAGGTGTACGGCCGTCGGCCGGCGTGACCCTGGCCGCCGAACGGAACACCTCGCTGTACCAGCCGCCCTCCGGGTGGGGCTGCAGCTTCAGGCTGTCGATCAGTTCCCGGGCGCGCATGGCGCTCATGATGCCGCCGCGGCGCGCAGGGCCGCAAGCAGTTTGTCGTGCACGCCGCCGAAGCCGCCGTTGCTCATGCAGACGATGTGATCGCCTTGCCGGGCGGCCGCGACGATCTGCGCGACCAGCGGTTCCACAGCCCCGGCGACCTGCGCGCGGCCACCCATCGGCGCCAGGGCCGCAGCGGCGTCCCAGTCGAGTCCGGCCGTGTGGCAGAACGACAGATCGGCCGACTCCAGGCTCCAGGGCAACTGCGCGGCCATGACGCCCAGCTTCATCGTGTTGCTGCGCGGCTCGAACGCGGCGAGGATGCGCTCACTTTGCTTGCCGGCGTCGTCGAGTTTCTTGCGCAGGCCGTCGAGCGTGGTGCGGATGGCGGTGGGGTGGTGTGCGAAGTCGTCATAGACCGTGATCGAGCCCACCGTGCCGCGCAACTCCATGCGCCGGCGCACGTTGCGAAAGCTGCCGAGCGCGCGCGCCGCATCGGCCGGCGCAACGCCGACGTGGTCGGCGGCCGCGATGGCGGCCAGCGCATTCATCTGGTTGTGCAGGCCCGAGAGCTCCCACTCGACCCGGCCGACTTTTTCCCCTTGCCGGAGCACGTCGAAGGCGTCGTGCGAGCCGCTTGCCTGCCACTCGCCACCGGCACCGAATCGCGCAAGCTCGCTCCAGCAGCCTTGGGCCAGCACGCGCTGCAGGCTCTCCTCGGTCGCATTCACCACCAGCCGCCCGGTGCTGGGCACGGTGCGCACGAGATGATGGAACTGCCGCTCGATGGCGGCGAGGTCGTCGAAGATGTCCGCGTGGTCGAACTCGAGGTTGTTGAGCACGGCGGTGCGCGGCCGGTAGTGCACGAATTTGCTGCGCTTGTCGAAGAAGGCGGTGTCGTACTCGTCGGCCTCGATGACGAAGGCGGGGCCATCGCCGAGGCGTGCCGACACGCCGAAGTCCAGCGGCACGCCACCCACCAGGAAGCCCGGCGCCTTGCCGCCCTGCTCGAGCACCCAGGCCAGCATTGACGTGGTGGTCGTCTTGCCGTGCGTGCCGGCCACCGCCAGGACGTGGCGCCCGAGCAGCACGTGCTCAGCCAGCCATTGCGGCCCGCTCGTGTAGGGCTTGCCGGCATCGAGGATGGCTTCCATCAGCGGGAACTTGGGGCTGCCATCAGGCATGCGCGCCCTCGAAACCACGTTGCCGATCACGAACATGTCAGGCACGAGCGAGAGTTGATCGGCGGCGAAACCCTCGATCAGGTCGACGCCGAGGGCGCGCAACTGGTCGCTCATCGGAGGGTACACGCCGGCATCGCAGCCCGTGACCCGGTGGCCCGCTTCGCGCGCCAGGGCGGCCAAGCCACCCATGAACGTGCCGCAGATACCCAGAATATGAATGTGCATCGGGCGATTCTAGGGAGGCGGAATTCAGGCCCCGCCTCGCAAGCCCGGCCTTCGCCCCGAGCTTCGTGTTGATTTCGTGTGCATGACGCCTACTGCGGGCAAAATGCCCCGATGGACACGTCCAAGCGCGAAATCGCCGCCACCGCAGCCCGCCTTGTCGTCGAGGAAGGGCTGGAATACGGCCCTGCCAAAAGGCGGGCGGTGCGCGACCTGGGCCTGTCGGCACGCACTTCGCTGCCGAACAACGACGAAGTCGAAGCCGAGGTGCGTGACTACATCGCGCTCTTCTGCGCCGACACCCAGCCGCAGGAATTGCATGCGCTGCGTCTGCTGGCGCTGGAGTGGATGGAGCGAATGGCAGCCTTTCGCCCGCACGTGGGTGGCGCTGTCTGGCATGGCACGGCGACGCGGCTCTCGGATATCTATATCCAGTTGTTCTGCGACGATTCCAAGTCGGCCGAGATCGCTCTCATCGACCATCATGTGGATTACGAACCGCGCATGGTCGCCGGTTTTCACGGCGAGCAGGTCGAGGCCTTGAGCGTGCACGCGCCAAGCCGGTTGCTCAATGAAGAGATTGGGGTGCACTTGCTGGTCTATGACCTCGACGACCTGCGCGGCGCCCTCAAGCCCGACGCCCAAGGCCGCACGCCGCGCGGTGATCTGCCCGCCTTGCGCCGATTGATTGAAAGAGAAAAGGACAAGTGAATGACTTCTTCGCCGACACGACGCGGCATGCTCTATGGCGGCGTGGCGGCGGTGGCCGCCGCTGCCGGGGTGGGTGGCGCCTGGTGGCGGGAACGCAGCGCCGGCAACAATGCGGCGGGTGGCGAGCAACTGGACGCGAGCTTCTGGGCCCAGAAATTCGAACGGCCTGAGGGCGGTGAACTCGTCCTCTCAAGCCTTCGCGGCAAGCCAATTCTGCTCAACTTCTGGGCCACCTGGTGCCCGCCCTGTGTCGAAGAAATGCCGATGATCGACGCCTTCTTCCGCGAACATGGCGCCAAAGGATGGCAAGTGGTCGGATTGGCCATCGATCAGCCGAGCGCGGTACGCAAGTTCCTGCAGCGCACGCCGGTCACCTATCCCACCGGCCTCGCGGGGTTGCAAGGCACGGAGCTGGTCAAGAACCTGGGCAATACCGGTGGTGGATTGCCCTTCACGCTGGTGCTGAACGGTAACGGCTCTGTTGCAGCTCGTAAAATGGGCAAGCTCGAACCCGCCGATCTGGAGACATGGCGGCGTGAACTTGTTCATGGTTAGAATCGGCCGCCCAAGCTGGCGTTAGCCACCAAACGCTGAAAATCGCCGATTTTCAGCCCAGTTATATCCGAATGACCGGCAAAGCCGGCACTGGAGTCCCATGGATCTGCGCAAACTCAAGACACTGATCGATTTGGTGTCCGAATCGAATATTTCCGAACTGGAAATCACCGAAACCGAAGGCAAGGTTCGCATCGTCAAGGGTGGCGGTGCCGCACCGGTGCAGTATGTGCAAACCTTGGCAGCTCCCGCTGCTGCCGCTCCGGTGGCAGGCGCACCCGCTGCCCCGGCCGCTGCAAGCGCCCCCGTAGTCGAAGCCGCACCGGCCGGACACGCCGTCAAGTCGCCGATGGTGGGAACGTTCTATCGTTCGTCCAGCCCTGGCGCCGCCGCGTTCGTCGAAATCGGCAGCAAGGTGAACGAGGGCGACACGATCTGCATCATCGAAGCGATGAAGATCCTCAACGAAATCGAAGCGGACAAGTCCGGCACGATCACCCAGATCCTCGGCGAAAACGGGCAGGCGGTCGAATACGGCCAGCCGCTGTTCATCATCGAGTGACCATGTTCAAGAAGATCCTGGTTGCAAACCGGGGGGAGATTGCCCTCCGGATTCAGCGCGCCTGCAGCGAGATGGGCATCAAGGCCGTGATGGTCTATTCCGAAGCCGACCGCGACGCCAAGTACGTCAAGCTGGCGCAGGAGGCTGTGTGCATCGGCCCGGCCCCGTCGGCGCTGAGCTATCTCAACATGCCGGCGATCATCTCGGCGGCCGAAGTGACCGACGCGGAAGCCATCCACCCCGGCTATGGTTTCCTGAGCGAGAACGCCAACTTCGCCGAACGCGTGGAGCAGAGCGGCTTCCAGTTCATCGGCCCGACGCCCGACAACATCCGCACGATGGGCGACAAGGTGTCGGCCAAGCAGGCCATGATCAAGGCCGGCGTGCCTTGCGTGCCCGGCTCCGAGGGCGAGCTCTCGGACGACGCCGCCACCAACAAGCGCATTGCCCGTGCGATCGGCTACCCGGTCATCATCAAGGCGGCGGGCGGCGGCGGTGGCCGCGGCATGCGCGTGGTGCATACCGAGGCGGCGCTGGTCAACGCGATCCAGATGACCAAGGCGGAGGCCGGCGCGGCCTTCAGCAATCCGGCCGTGTACATGGAGAAGTTTCTCCAGAACCCGCGCCACATCGAGATCCAGATCCTCGCCGACAAGCACAAGAACGCGGTCTACCTGGGCGAGCGCGACTGCTCCATGCAGCGCCGCCACCAGAAGGTGATCGAGGAATCACCGGCTCCCGGCATTCCGCGCAAGCTGATCGAGAAGATCGGCGAGCGCTGCGCAGCGGCCTGCAAGAAGATCGGCTATCGCGGCGCCGGCACCTTCGAGTTCCTCTACGAAAACGGCGAGTTCTACTTCATCGAGATGAACACGCGCGTGCAGGTGGAGCATCCGGTGACGGAGTTCACCACCGGCATCGACATCGTGAAGACGCAGATCATGGTGGCCGCCGGCGAGAAGCTGCCGTTCACCCAGCGCCAGATCGAGATGCGCGGCCATGCCATCGAAGTGCGCATCAACGCCGAAGACGCGTGGAAGTTCACGCCGTCGCCGGGCCGCATCACCATGTGGCACCCGCCGGGTGGCCCTGGTGTGCGCGTCGATTCGCACGCTTACACCAACTACTTCGTGCCCCCGAACTACGACTCGATGATCGGCAAGATCATCGTGTACGGCGACACGCGCGAGCAGGCCATGGCGCGCATGCGCACGGCGTTGAACGAGACCGTGATCGAAGGCATCCAGACCAACATCGCGCTGCACCGCGAGCTGATGGTCGACGCCAAGTTCATGAGCGGCGGCACGAACATCCACTACCTGGAAGAGTGGCTGGCAGCGCACAAGCGCTGACCCACGAGACGACGCCATGTTCGAACTTCGCCTGATGGCACCGGAAGACCGGGTCGAAATGCTCAGCGACGCGCTCGACGCACTCGATGCGCTGAGCGTGTCCGTCGAGGACGCCGACGCGCAGACCGATGCCGAGCAGGCGCTGTTCGGCGAGCCCGGCATGCCGCCGCCCAAGGAAGGTTGGCAGCGCTCGCGCGTGATCGCGCTGTTCCCCGACGAGGCGCTTGCGAACGAGGCCGCATCGCTGCTCGCGCTGCAGGACTTCTTCGAGGGCTGCTCGGTGCTCGGCGTGGCGAATGTGCCCGAGCAGGACTGGGTGCGCCTCACGCAATCGCAGTTCGCGCCGGTCGAGATCACGCCCGAGTTCTGGATCGTGCCGACCTGGCACGAGCCGCCCGAACAGGCGAAGCAGGTGATCCGTCTCGACCCGGGCCTGGCCTTCGGCACCGGCACGCATCCCACCACGCGCATGTGCCTGCGCTGGATCGCCAGGCAAGGCGAGGGCGCCTTCGGCAAGCAGCGCGTGCTCGACTACGGCTGCGGCTCCGGCATCCTGGCGATCGGCGCGGCGAAGTTCGGCGCGCGCGACATCGATGCCGTCGACATCGACGAAGCTGCGGTCTCCTCGAGTCGGCTCAATGCCGAAGCCAACGGCGTCAGCCTGAACGTCGGCTTGCCGGACGCGGCCAAGGGCGCCTACGACACGGTGCTCGCCAACATCCTTGCGACGCCGCTCAAGTTGCTCGCGCCGCTGCTGCGCAGCCATGTGGCCCCGGGCGGATCGCTGGTGATGGCCGGCATCCTCGAGCGCCAGGCCGACGAGCTGAAAGAGGCCTACGCACCGTATGCGACCCTCGAGGTCAGCGACAGCGAGGACGGCTGGATCCTCATGACGGCACGCTGCTGAGCAGCGGGGCCGGGTTTTCGCACCGCCGCGCACCGTTCGCGGGGCGGGGGCCCAACCCTACAATCGCCCGGTCATGAGCCTCGTCACGCGTTGCCCCGCCTGCACCACCACCTTCAAGGTGGTGCGCGACCAGCTTCGCATCTCGGATGGTTGGGTGCGCTGCGGCCGCTGCAGCCATGTGTTCGATGCGACGCTCGACCTGCACGAATCATCCGATGGACCGTCGGCCGGAGCGCCCCCCGCACCGTCCCCGGCTGCCGCTTATTCGCCCTCGCTGGTCGAGCCTTCGTCCGAGCATCGGGCCGATACGCCGCCGACAGCGGCGCCGTCTCCTTCCCAGGCTTCCGAAGACGCGGATTTCTTCGACGACGAACCTGAAGCGCATGCCCATGCAGAGGTGGCGCATTCGCCACCCGCAACGGAAGCTTCCGAGGCCGTGGAAGTGGCGGTCGCGCCGCAGCCTGAGCCACCTTCGCCGCCACCTGCATCACCCCCGCAGTCCCCGGCGCTCTCGCTGCCCGCGCACGGCATCATCGCGGACGAGCCGTGGTCCGACCTGGATGTCAGCGAGCCCACGTGGCGGCCGCCGGCAAGCTCGCTGCCGCCGTTCCCGAACATCGACCTGAATCTCGCGCCCCCGCCGCCATCGCCGCCGCCTCCGGTGCCGCCGCTGCCCGAGCCTCGCGTCAAGACGCATGGGCTGGTCGAGCCCACCCTCGACGATGACGCCGAAGAGAAAGAAGAAAAAGAAGACGACCACGACCAGGTCCAGATGCAGAAGGCGCTGCGGCGTGCGCGCACCAAGTCGGCCAAGATCGCGAGCGCGCACAAGTCGCGCGAAGCCAGGGCCGCGGCCAAGGCTGCGTCGTCATCTTCTTCGTCGTCATCGGTGGTGCGGGAGGCGAGCGAGCCGGAGAGCCCCGCCTCGTTGCCGCCGATGTTCGCGGAGCGCGAGGAGGACCACCGTTTTTCCGACGACGAAGAGCACGACACCCATGCACCCGGCTTCTGGCAGCGCAAGGGCGTGCGGCTGTTGCTGGTCGTCCTGGCGGTGCTTGCCGTCCTGCTGCTCATCGTGCAGATCGTTCGCCATGAGCGCGATGGCATCGCCGCGCGCCAGCCGGGCCTGCGCCCCGCGCTGGCGGCGCTGTGCCAGTACACGGGCTGTGAGCTCTCGGCCCTGCGCCAGATCGGCGACATCATGATCGAGGGCGCCGCCTTCGCGCGCGAGAAGAGCGGCGGCAACGACTACCGGCTGAGCTTCACCTTGCGCAACGCCGCGACCGTGCCGCTTGCGATGCCGGCTGTCGAGCTGTCGCTGCTCGACACGCAGGAGCGTGCGGTCGTGCGGCGCGTGCTGATGCCTGCGGACTACGGCGCGCCATCGGTGCTCGCGGCGCGCGCCGATCGCGCGGCCTCGTTGCCGCTGACCCTGTCGCCGACCGAAGCGGCTGCGCTGCCCCCCATCGCGGGCTACCGCGTGGAAGCCTTCTATCCCTAGCCGGGCGCCTGCACGCAAGCAGCCGCCCTTCACCCATCTCTATTCAACGAAAACGGTCCACCCATGGCAGCAGTGATTTGCGGTTCCCTCGCGTTCGACACCATCATGACTTTCGAGGGACGGTTCGCCGATCAGATCCTTCCGGACCAGCTTCACATCCTGAACGTGTCGTTCCTCGTGCCGGGCCTGCGCCGCGACTTCGGCGGCTGCGCCGGCAACATCGCCTACAGCCTCAACGCGCTGGGCGGCAAGGCACTGCCGATGGCCACGCTCGGCAGCGACGGCGCCGACTACCTGGAGCGCATGCGCACGCTGGGCATCGACACCGAGTTCGTGCGTCAGCTCGACGACACCTTCACCGCGCAGGCGATGATCATGAACGACGTCGACAACAACCAGATCACCGCGTTCCATCCCGGCGCGATGCAGCAGGCGCACATCACCAAGGTGGCGGCGCGCGAGGACATCAAGGTCGGCATCATCGCGCCCGATGGCCGCGAGGCGATGCTGCAACATGCCGAGCAATTCGCCGCCGCCGGCATTCCGTTCGTGTTCGATCCAGGCCAGGGCCTGCCGATGTTCGACGGCGATGCGCTCAAGCACTTTGTCGAGCTCGCGAGCTGGGTCGTGGTCAACGACTACGAAGGCAAGATGCTGTCGCAGCGCACCGGCTGGAGCCTGGCCGAGATCTCCAAGCGCGTGCGCGGCCTGGTGGTCACGCTGGCGGCCGAGGGCTGCGAGGTCTGGATCGATGGCGAGCGCGAACATGTGCCGGGCGTGACGCCCACTGCCGTGATCGAGCCCACGGGTTGCGGCGACGCATGGCGCGGCGCGCTGCTGTTCGGTCTGGAAAAGGAATGGCCGCTCGCGCAATGCGCGGCGCTGGGCAACCGCATCGGCGCGCTCAAGATCGCGCAGCGCGGGCCGCAGAACTACCAGGTCGACCGCAAGGCACTGGGCCTGTAAGAAGCCGCTTTTTCGAGCGCCCATAAAAAAACCCGACACCGTGAGGTGCCGGGTTTTTTGCCGTCAAGGGCGCTGAGAAAACTCAGGGCTTGCTGGCCGTAGGAAACGGCCAGGCTGCCTGGGGATTCAGCGTCGTTTGCGCAGCAGGGGCAGGCGCTACAGCAGCCTTGGCGGGTGCCTTGGCAGCCTTCTTTGCAGCAGGCTTCTTGGGCGCCGCCGCAGGCTTCGCAGCAGCGGCAGGCTTGGCAGCGGGCTTTTTCGCGGCTTTCTTGGCCGCAGCCTTTTTCGCAGGAGCCTTCTTGGCAGCGGCCTTCTTTGCAGGGGCCTTCTTGGCGGCTGCCTTCTTGGCAGGAGCCTTCTTCGCTGCAGCCTTCTTCGCAGGCGCCTTCTTGGCAGCGGCCTTCTTCGCCGGAGCCTTCTTCGCAGCAGCCTTCTTGGCCGGTGCTGCCTTCTTCGCTGCTACCTTCTTGGCAGGAGCCTTCTTGGCGGCGACCTTCTTGGCAGCAACCTTCTTGGCCGGAGCCTTCTTCGCTGCTACCTTCTTTGCCGGAGCCTTCTTAGCGGCCGCGACCTTCTTTGCCGGAGCCTTCTTTGCAGCGGCTTTCTTAGCCGGCGCTTTCTTTGCAGTTGCCATTTCTATTTCTCCTTGATCAAGTTGAAAAAATCAACCTATTGAAGCACTCC
>Ga0163161_10000561_pt1 | contig 29982 bp, 29 predicted proteins | sample S45metaG_FD_129847 | JGI IMG/M metagenome (GOLD analysis project Ga0163161, IMG submission 129847) | Switchgrass rhizosphere microbial communities from Kellogg Biological Station, Michigan, USA - S4-5 metaG | ecosystem: Host-associated > Plants > Roots > Rhizosphere > Soil | place: USA... | reverse complement strand
CCTGTTCGACGGCAAACAGCGCAAGGACACCAAGATCGGCTACGTGTTCCAGAACTACCGCGAGGCGATGTTCCCGTGGATGCGCACCATCGACAACATCGCCTACCCGCTGAAGCTCGAAGGGCGCAGCAAGGCCGAGGTCGATCGCCGCATGGAAGAACTGGTCGCCTCCTTCGACGTCAAGTTCGACCTGAAGCGCTTTCCGTACGAGCTCTCCGGCGGCCAGCAGCAGACTGCGTCGATCATGCGGGCCCTCGCGCCGAACCCCGAGGTGCTGTTCCTCGACGAACCCTTCTCTGCGCTCGATTTCGAGATGACGCTCTTCATCCGCGAGAAGCTGCAGGAGGTGTTCATGCAGACCGGCACCACGATGCTGCTGGTGTCGCACGACCTCGAAGAGGCCGTGTACCTCGCCGACGAAGTGCTGCTGCTGACCAAGAGGCCCACCAAGGTGGCCGAGATCCTGCGCTACGGCGATGCGCGCCCGCGCACCGTCGAGACGCTGAGCACCGAGAGCTTCGTCGCGACGAAGAAGCTCAGCCTCGACATCTTCCAGCGCGAGGTGCGCCGATGACATTGGAAATCAACCTCCCCGAGGTGCATGCCGAAGTCAGCGCCGTGTTCGCGCGCTACGAAGAAGCCCTCGTGACCAACCAGCGCGCCGTGCTCGACGAGCTGTTCTGGAACAGCCCGCACACGCTGCGCTACGGCTTCTCCGAGAACCACTACGGCCACGCCGACATCCGCGCCTTCCGCGCCTCGCTGCCGGTGCAGAGCCCGCCGCGCGAGCTGCTGCGCACGGTCATCACCACCTACGGCCGCGACTTCGCGACGGCGAACGTCGAGTTCCGCCGAGAAGGCAGCCGCGAGATCGGCCGCCAGAGCCAGACCTGGATACGCACCGCCGACGGCTGGCGCGTGGCCGCGGCACACGTGAGCCTGCCGGTCTGAACGCCCGGCACATCGCGCACGGCACATTTTTTGCACTTCCTCCCCACTCCTCGAAAGAACGCCATGACCCACTCGATCAATCGTCGCGATTCCCTCAAGTCCCTGGCCGCGCTCGGCGCCGCCGGCACCCTCGGGGGCTGGAGCGCCCTCGCCAGCGCACAAGCCAAGCCGCTCACCGTCGGCGTGATCTACGTCGGCGCGCGCGACGACTACGGCTACAACCAGGCGCACGCCATGGCGGCTGCCGAGATCAAGAAGCTGCCCGGCATCAAGGTGGTCGAAGAAGAAAACGTGCCCGAGACCGCCGCCGTGCAGAAGACCATGGCCGGCATGATTTCGCAGGACGGCGCGAAGCTGCTGTTCCCCACCTCCTTCGGCTACTTCGATCCGCACATCCTTGCCGTGGCACCCAAGTACCCCGATGTGCGCTTCTCGCACTGCGGCGGCCTCTGGACCGAAGGCAAGCACCCCAAGAACGCGGGCAGCTTCTTCGGCTACATCGACGAGTGCCAGTTCCTGAACGGCGTGATTGCCGCGCACATGACCAAGAGCAACAAGATCGCCTTCGTTGCCGCCAAGCCGATCCCGCAGGTGCTGCGCAACATCAACGCCTTCACGCTCGGCGCGCGCTCGGTCAAGCCGAACATCACCTGCAGCGTGATCTTCACCGGCGACTGGTCGATGGCCGTCAAGGAAGCCGAGGCCACCAACAGCCTGGCCGACCAGGGCTGCGACGTGTTCACCATGCACGTCGACGGCCCCAAGGTGGTGGTCGAGACGGCAGCCAAACGCGGCAAGATGGTCTGCGGCTACCACGCGAGCCAGGCGAAGCTGGCGCCGAACGCCTACCTCACCGGTGCCGAGTGGAACTGGCTCACCGCCTACAAGACCGCCATCGAGGCCGCGCAAGCCGGTAAGCCGCATCCCAACTTCCTGCGCGGCGGCCTGAAGGAAGGCTACGTGAAAATGTCGGCCTACGGCCCGATGGTGCCGGACGCCGCGAAGAAGCAGGCCGACGACATCAAGGCCAGGATGATCGCGGGCACCTTCGACATCTTCAAGGACGGCATCAAGGACAACAAGGGTGCGGTCGTGGTGCCGGCCGGCAAGGTGCTGAAACAGACGGACCTTGAACTCGAAAAGATGAACTACCTCGTCGAAGGCGTCATCGGTTCGGCCTGAGTTCCACGCCATGCCCATGCCTTCGCCCATGCGCAGCGCGCTCAAGGAATTCGCCCTGCCGGTGTTCGCCATCGCGGCGGCGCTGCTGCTGTTCGGCGTGCTCGTGGCCTTCGCCGGTGTCGATCCGGTGGAGGTGTGGGCGACGCTCTTCAAGGGCGCGTTCGGCGACTGGTTCTCGTGGCAGAACACCTTGCAGCGCGCCGCCCCATTGATGCTCACCGCGCTGTGCGTGGCGTTGCCTGCGCGCGCAGGGTTGATCGTCATCGGCGGCGAAGGCGCACTGGTGCTGGGCGGGCTGGCCTGCGCGGCGCTCGCGCATGCGGTGCCGCTGCCCGGCAATGTCGTGGGCACGGCGATCGTCTGCATCGCGGGTGCGCTCGCCGGTGCGCTGTGGATCGTGCTCGCGGGCTGGCTGCGCCAGTACCGCGGCATCAACGAAACCATCAGCAGCCTGCTGTTGGCCTACATCGCCATCGGCATCTTCAAGCACCTGGTCGAAGGGCCGCTGCGCGATCCGGCGAGCCTGAACAAGCCATCGACGTACGCGCTGAACGACGGGCTGCTGATCGGCGGCATCGGCGGATCGGACGTGCATTGGGGCCTGGCGATCGGCGTCGTGGCGTGCCTGGGGCTCGGCTGGTGGCTGCGCGCGACCGCCTCGGGCTTCTCGGTGCGCGTGGTCGGCGGCAATCCGCGCACCGCGCAGCTCGTGGGCCTGCCGGCCACGCGACTCATCCTCGGGAGCTGCGCGCTGGGCGGCGCGTGCGCGGGGCTCGCGGGCGCGGTCGAGGTGGCGGCGGTGCACACCAACGCCAACGCCTCGCTGATTGCGGGCTATGGCTACGCGGGCATCCTCGTGTCGTTCATCGCGCGGCACAACCCGGTGGCCATCGTGCCGGTGGCGATTTTGTTCGGCGGCTTCGGCGCGGCGGGCAGCCTGCTGCAGCGGCGGCTCGGGTTGCCCGATGCGTCGGTGCTGGTGCTGCAGGGCATCGCGTTCGTGCTGATCCTTGCGAGCGAGGGCCTGCGCATGATCGACTGGAAGGCGCTGCGCGCGCGCCTGTTCCGCGCTTCGGGGAGCCCGGCATGAGCGCCCTTTTCATGCTCCCTCCCCTTCCGGGGGAGGGCTGGGGTGGGGGCACGACGGCGCTCACTCAACCACGGCGCTTGATCAAGGGCCTGCCCCCATCCCAGCCTTCCCCCGGAAGGGGAAGGAGCAAGAACGGGGAGGTTGCCGCATGACCGCCGATCAATGGATTGCTCTTGTGGCCGGCATCGTCGGCGGTGCGTTGCGTGTGGGTGCGCCGTTTCTGTTCGTGAGCCTGGGCGAGTGCCTCACCGAGAAATCGGGCCGCATCAACCTTGGGCTCGAAGGCGTGCTGGTGTTGTCGGCGATGGCGGCCTTCGGCGGCGCCTACCTCACCGACTCGGCGTGGCTCGGTGTGCTGATCGGCGCGATGGCGGGCGCGGTGCTCGCGCTGCTGCACGGCCTCCTGTGCTCGCTCGATCGCGTCAACGACGTGGCGACCGGCATCGCATTGATGCTGCTCGGCACAGGCCTCGCGTTCTATCTCGGCAAGCCGCTGATCCAGCCGCAGGCGCCGCAGATCCCCGCGATACCTCTCGGCTTCTGGAGCGACAACACGGTGGTGCGCTCGGCGCTGCAACTCAATGCGCTGGTGCCCATCGGCATCGCGCTCGCGGTGCTGCTCTGGTGGGGCTTCGCACGCACGCGCGCCGGCCTCCTGGTGCGCATGGCCGGTGATTCGGCGCAAGCCACACGCGCGCTCGGCTACTCGGTCTCGGGCCTGCGCATCGCGGCGACCACGGCGGGCGGCTTCATCGCCGGGCTCGGCGGTGCATCGCTCACGCTGTTCTATCCGGGCAGCTGGAACGAAGGCATCTCCAGCGGCCAGGGCCTCATCGCCGTCGCGCTCGTGATCTTCGCGCGCTGGAGCCCTCTGCGCTGCGTGGGCGCGGCCTTTCTCTTCGGCGGAGCGGGCGCCATCGGGCCCGCGCTGCAATCCATCGGCATCGGCTGGGGCTACCACCTCTTCAACACCGTGCCCTATGTGCTCACGCTGGTGATCCTGGTGCTCACCTGCAAGCCGGGGAGCGCGGCCATCGGCAGCCCCGGCGAACTGTCTTCGACAAGGAACTGAACACCATGAGCGGTCTGGGTGGCCTCAACAAATCGGCGCACGGCGTCGTCGTCGGGCTGGTGCAGTTGCAATTGCCGAACGTGAAGACGCCGGCCGACCTGGCCGCGCAGACGCAGCGCATCTGCGAGATGGTGGGCAAGGCGCGCCGCAACCAGTCGACGATGGACCTCGTGGTGTTCCCCGAGTACGCGCTGCACGGCCTCTCGATGGACACGAACCCCGAGATCATGTGCACGCTCGATGGCCCCGAGGTCGCGGCCTTCAGGCGCGCCTGTGTCGAGCACCGCATTTGGGGCTGCTTCTCGATCATGGAAGCCAACCCCAGCGGCAACCCGTACAACAGCGGGTTGATCGTCGACGACCAGGGCGAGATCAAGCTCTACTACCGCAAGCTGCATCCGTGGGTGCCGGTCGAACCGTGGGAGCCCGGCAACCTCGGAATCCCGGTGTGCGACGGCCCCAACGGCAGCAAGCTCTCGCTCATCATCTGCCACGACGGCATGTTCCCCGAGATGGCGCGCGAGGCCGCGTACAAGGGCGCCGACATCATCCTGCGCACAGCGGGCTACACCGCGCCGATCCGCCACGCGTGGAAGATCACCAACCAGTCGAATGCCTTCTGCAACCTCGCCTACACCGCGAGCGTGTGCCTCTGCGGCAGCGACGGCAGCTTCGACTCGATGGGCGAGGGTATGTTCTGCCACTTCGACGGTACGGTGCTGGTCGAGGGCGGCGGACGCGTCGACGAGATCATCACCGCCGAACTGCGCCCCGACCTCGTGCGCGAGGCGCGCACCGGCTGGGGCGTGGAAAACAACATCTATCAGCTCTACCACCGCGGTTATGTCGCGGTGAAGGGCGGCGCGCAGGACTGCCCCTACACCTACATGCACGACATGGCCGCCGGCACCTACAAGCTGCCATGGAGCGCCGACGTGAAGGTGACCGACGGCACCCCCTGCGGCTTCGCGCCGCCGGAACGCAACTACCAAGGATGAGCATCGACATGACCACAGCAGCAGCAATCACCGCCGAACGCCACGTGGCCGCCGAGCCCTACGCCTGGCCCTACAACGGCGACCTGCGCCCCGAGAACACCGCGCTGATCGTGATCGACATGCAGACCGACTTCTGCGGCAAGGGCGGCTACGTCGACGTGATGGGCTACGACCTCTCGCTGGTACAGGCGCCGATCCAGCCGATCGCGCGTACGCTCGCGGCGCTGCGGCCGCTGGGCTTTCACATCATTCACACGCGCGAAGGCCACCGGCCCGATCTTGCGGACCTGCCCGCCAACAAGCGCTGGCGCTCGCGGCAGATCGGCGCCAACGGTGTGGGCATCGGCGACGACGGCCCGTGCGGGCGCATCCTCGTGCGCGGCGAGCCGGGCTGGGAGCTCATTCCCGAACTCGCGCCGCTGCCCGGCGAGGTGGTGATCGACAAGCCCGGCAAGGGCTCGTTCTATGCCACCGACCTGGAGCTGATCCTGCGCACGCGTGGCATTGAGAACCTGATTCTTGCGGGCATCACCACCGACGTGTGCGTGCACACCACGATGCGCGATGCCAACGACCGCGGCTTCGAATGCCTCTTGCTGTCGGACTGCACGGCCGCTACCGACCATGGCAACCATCTGGCGGCGCTGAAGATGATCACGATGCAGGGCGGCGTGTTCGGTGCGCACACGACCTCGCAGCAACTGCTGGCCGCGCTGGGTTGATGCACAAATGAGCGCTGCTCCCCACGCCATCGGCGCACTGCCCGCAGGCAGCGGCGCGCTCGCGCTCGATACCTACGAACTGACCAAGCGATTCGGCGCCTTCACCGCGATGGACAAGGTGACCATGCGCGTCGAACCCGGCACGGTGCATGCGTTGCTCGGCGAGAACGGCGCGGGCAAAAGCACGCTGGTGAAGTGCGTGGCCGGCTTCCAGCGCGCGGAGGAGGGCAGCATCCTGATCGACGGGCGCGAGCAGGACATCGCCAACCCCATCGTCGCGCGCGCGCTTGGCATCGGCATGGTCTATCAGCACTTCACGCTGGCGCCGGGCATGACGGTGGCCGAGAACCTGCTGCTGGCCGGCGGCAAGACGCCCGCGCTCATCGACTGGAAGACCAAGCGCGCGGAGCTGAAGGCGTTTCTCGCGACCACGCCCTTCAGCCTCGACCTGGATGTGCGGCCGTCGGAACTTGCTGCGGGCGAGAAGCAGAAGCTCGAACTGCTCAAGCAGCTGTACCTGAAGCCGCGCCTCTTGATTCTCGACGAGCCCACCTCGGTACTCACGCCGCAGGAGGCCGACGAGGTGCTGGGCCACGTGCGTGAGTTCGCGCGCAGCGGGATGTGCACTGTCCTCATCATCACGCACAAGTTCCGCGAGGTGATGGCGTATGCGGACAGCGTGACGGTGCTGCGAAGGGGCAAGGCGGTGCATCACTGCCGCGTGGCGGACACGAGCCCGGCGCAGCTGGCGCAGGCCATGATGGGTGGCGAAGAGACAGCGGTTGCTGCGCCCGCTTCGTCGCCCGCCATCAGGAAGCCCGTGGCCGACGCGGCACCTGTCGCCTTGAAGGTCGAAGGCCTCAAGGCGCAGGGAGATCGCGGCACGCTCGCGCTGCACGACCTGAGCCTGTCCGTGCGCGCGGGGGAAATCCTCGGCGTGGCGGGCGTCTCCGGCAACGGACAGCGCGAGTTGGTCGAAGCCCTGGTCGGGCAGCGCCCGCGGCTGGCCGGCCGCGTGACCGTGATGGGCCAGCCCTACAACGCACGCCGCGCCGAGAACCGAAGCCTCAAGGTCCGCAGCCTGCCCGAAGAGCCGCTGCGCAATGCCTGCGTGGGTGACCTCAGCGTGGCCGAGAACATGGCGCTGCGCGATTTCGACAGGCCGCCCTTGTCGCGCGGCGGCGTGCTGAACTTTCCGTACTGGCGGAGCCGCGCACGCGAATGGATCGCGGAGTACGGCGTCAAGACGCAGGGCGAGGGCGCGCCGATCCGCAGCCTCTCGGGCGGCAATGTGCAGCGCGCGGTGCTGGCGCGCGAACTGGCTGGCGACATCAACGTGCTGATCGCGGCGAACCCGGTGTTCGGCCTTGACTTCGCCGCCGTCGCGGAGATTCACGAACGCATCGTGCAGGTGCGCGAGAAGGGCGGGGCGGTTTTGTTGATCAGCGAAGACCTCGACGAGTTGCTCGAACTAGCGGACCGCATCGTCGTGATGAGCGAAGGGCAAATCGTGTTCGAGACCCCGGCGGCGGGTGCCGAGCGGCACGTGATCGGCGCACACATGGGCGGCGGGCATCACGAGCCGTTGAAGGCTGCCGCATGAGTGCCCTGCTGTCTGTTGAGAGTCCGCCCGATGCGCGGCACGGTGCGGTCGCCCCCACTGCGCCGGCCGCTTCGCGGCTCCCCTGCGGTGCTCGCGTTTCGCGGGGTCTCGCAGAACTCGCTTCGCTCAGACAGCTGCGAGCCCTGATCCGCGAAACGCTGCGCTCCTCGGCGGCGCAGAGGGGGCGACCGCACCGTGCCGCACACCGGGCTCCAAGGTGGTGTGTTCGCCGCCCATCGCCGAGCCCCTGCCCTCAAAACCAACGAGACACGGCATGCGCATAGAAGCAAACCCCTTCGTCTACGAGTTCGACGTCAAGAAGACAGCCCTGGTCCTCATCGACATGCAGCGGGATTTCATCGAGCCCGGTGGCTTCGGCGAAACGCTGGGCAACGACGTGTCGCTGCTGGAGGCGATCGTTCCCGCGACGCAAGCTGCGCTGGCCGCGTGGCGCAAGGCCGGCGGCCTGGTGGTCCACACGCGCGAGGCGCACAAGCCGGACCTCTCCGATTGCCCACCCGCCAAGCGCAACCGCGGCAACCCGAGCTTGCGCATCGGCGACGAAGGCCCGATGGGCCGCATCCTCGTAGCCGGGGAGCCCGGCAACCAGATCATCGATGCGCTTGCGCCGGTCAAGGGCGAGATCGTCATCGACAAGCCCGGGAAGGGCATGTTCTACGCGACTGGCCTGCACGAGCTGCTGCAGCAGCTCGGCATCACGCACCTGCTGTTCGGCGGCGTCACCACCGAGGTCTGCGTGCAGACCAGCATGCGCGAGGCCAACGACCGCGGCTACGACGGCCTGCTGCTCGAGGATTGCACCGAGAGCTACTTCCCGGCCTTCAAGGCGGCGACGCTCGACATGATCCGCGCGCAGGGCGCCATCGTCGGCTGGACCGCTCCCAGCGCGGCGCTGCTCGCCGCGCTGAGCCACGCGACCTGAAGCCGGTGCCAGCGACTACCATCCCCCACGTGTCTACCGTCCGACCCCGCCCAGCTCCCTCCGCGCCCGCGCCCGCCGCCGATACGGCCGTTTTCCGTACACGCGCCGACGAGGTCTACGCGCAGCTCAAGCGCGACGTGGCCGAGTTCATCCTCGTGCCCGGCGACCGCTTCACCGAGAACGAGATCAGTGACCGGCTCGGCGTGTCGCGCACGCCGGTGCGGCAGGCGCTGTTCCGGTTGCAGCAGGAGGGTTTCGTCGAGGTGCTGTTCCGCAGCGGCTGGCGCGTGCTGCCCTTCGACTTCGACCAGTTCGAGCAGCTCTACGACCTTCGCATGGTGCTGGAGACCACCGCGGTGCACCGCATCTGCGAGGCCGACCACCGTGTCGACCGCAGCCTGCTCGACACGCTGGCCGGCATCTGGCTCGTGCCGGTGGCCGAGCGCAGCACCGACACCGCGCAGGTCGCGCAGTGGGACGAAGCCTTTCATTGCTCGCTGGTCGCGGCCGCCGGCAACGCCGAGATGGCGCGCGTGCACAGCGACGTGACCGACCGCATCCGCATCATCCGCCGACTCGATTTCACGCAGCAGCCGCGCATCGAAGCTACCTACGACGAGCACGCGAAGATCCTGAAGGCGATCCGCGCGAACCGGGGCGATCAGGCCGCGATGCTGCTGCGCGCGCACATCGAGACCAGCCAGGCGGAGGTGCGCAAGATCACGTTGCACCAGGTGCATCTGGCGCGGCATGCGGGGAAGACGACGCTGCGCTAGGGGCTATGGGATTGGCTCCTTCCCCCTCTGGGGGAAGGTTGGGATGGGGGCAAGCGGCCCTCGAAAAGGCCGCAATCTTTGCGAAGGCCGCGTGCCCCCACCCCGGCCCTCCCCCAGCGGGGGAGGGAGAAAAACGGGGACTCAGTCCGCGGTGATGTTCCCGCGCTTGACCACCCCCGCCCACCGGTCCGCATCCTTCTTCACCAGCGCCCCGAACTCCGCAGGCGTCGAGCTCGCCGGCACCATCCCCTGAGACTCGAAGGACTTCGCCACGTCGGGTTGCTTCAACACCGCAGCGATCTCCTTGTTGAGCCGCGCCACCACATCGGGCGGCGTGCCCTTCGGGGCGAGCACGCCGTACCACATGTCCACGTTGTCGGCGGTCACGCCGGCCTCGGCGAGCGTGGGCACGTCGGGCAGTTGCGGCAGCCGCTTGCTGCTGCCCGTGGCAATGGCCTTGAGCTTGCCGACCTGGATGTGCTGCAGCGCCACGTGCACCGGCAGGAACATGTAGTCGATGCGCCCGCCCAGCAGGTCGGTCACCGCGCCGGCCGTGCCCTTGTACGGCACGTGCAGCAGGTCGGTGCCGGTGCCCTGCATCAGGAGCGCCATCGACAGGTGATGCGGCGTGCCGACACCCGGCGTGGCGTAGGTCAGCTTGGCCGGCTCCGCCTTGGCCGCGCTCACCATCTGCGCGACCGACGTCGCCTTCTGCACGTTCGGGTTGGTCACCAGCAGCAGCGTGCCCCACGAGGTGAGCGACACCGGCGCGAAGTCGGCAACGGGGTCGTAACTCAGCGACTTGTAGAGGCTGCGGTTCATCACCAGCGTGTTGACCTGCACCATCAGCGTGTAGCCGTCGGGCTTGGCGCGCGCGACTTTCTCGCTGCCGATGTTGCCGCTGGCGCCTGCCAGGTTCTCCACGATCACGGGCTGGCCCAGGAGCGCGGGCAGGCGGGCCGAGAGCTGGCGCGCGACGAGGTCGATGCCGGTGCCCGGCGTGTAGGGCACGACGAGCGTGATCGGCTGGTCGGGCCAGGCATGGGCCGCGGCGGCGCTCGCCGCAACGAGCAGGGTGGTCAGGGTCTTGGCAATCAATCGCATGGTCTGTCTCCGTCTTGTTCTGTGAGGGAAGTGCCGGCGCTCAGAGGTAGGAGGCGCGCGCCTTCAGCGCGACCGGGTCGTAGCCCGCCACGCGCTTGTAGTTGTCCGAGATGGCCTGCAGCTCTGCACGGCTCACCACGTCCTCGATCTGTCCGAAGCGCTTGCCGCCCGAGCGCTCGAACACCTCGCGCAGGATCGCGTCGGGCGGGTTGCTGCGGTTGGTCAGCACCACGTTGGTGGTGGCCTTCACGCGCACGCGGTCGTAGTCTTCGAGCGCCGCGGTGCCGACGCCCAGGTCCTTGAGCGCGCCCGCAAGAAATCGCGCATCGATGATCGCCTGCCCTGCGCCGTTGGAGCCGCGCGGCACCATCGGGTGCGCGGCGTCGCCCAGGAGCGTGAGTCGGCCGTGTGTCCAGCGCGGCAGCGGGTCCTGATCAACCATCGGGTACTCGAGGATGGTGTCCGAGGCGCGGATCAGCGCGGGCACGTCGAGCCAGTCGAAGTGCCAGTCGGCAAAAGCGGGGAGAAAGTCCTCGAGCCGGCCGGTGCGGCTCCAGTCGCGCATCGCGGGCTGCGGCGCGTGGATCTCGGCCACCCAGTTCACGAGCTGATGGCCTTGGTCGTCGATGTCATTGCGGATCGGGTAGATCACCATCTTGCCGACCGCGAGCCAGCCCGCGCGCACCATGCTCGCGCCCGAGAGAAAGGGCTTCCAGCGCGCGGTGCCGCGCCACATGTTCACGCCCGAATAGCGCGGCGCGCCTTCGTTCGGATAGAGCTGCTTGCGCAGTGCGGAGTGGATGCCGTCACAGCCGATGGCCACTGCGCCGTGCACGGCGGGCGCTTCGGCGAAGTGCACGGTGACGCCGCCCGCGTGCTGCGTCACGCCGGTGCAGCGGTGGTTGCAGACCACGCTGTCGGGGCCCAGGCGCTTGAGCGTTTCTTCGAGCAGCACCGTTTGCAGATCGCCACGATGGATCGAGAACTGCGGCCAGTCGTAGCCGGCATGCTCGCCCGCCGCTTCCTGGAAGATCAACTGCCCGTGCTCGGTGAAGAAGATCGACTCCTTCGTGCGCACGCCCACCGCATCCAGTTGCGGCAGCAGGCCGAGTTCGGTCAGTTCGCGCACGGCATGCGGCAGCAGGTTTACGCCGACGCCCAGCGGCTTGAGCTCGGGCACGGCCTCGTACACGCGGCACGCAATGCCGGCCTGGTGCAGGCTCAGCGCGAGGGTCAGGCCGCCGATGCCGGCGCCCAGGATGATCACTTGCTTGTCGTTCATGGCTCTAGAAAGGGCTCCAGGGATTCCGTTTGTCTCGGGCCGTATTGGGAACGGAAATCAGGCATTTGGGAAATTTAGATGTGCTATGGATTTATCATGAATCCTTATGAACCTCTCGACCCGCCAGATGCGCGCCTTCTTGCAGGTCGCGCGCCTGGGCAACTTCACGCGTGCGGCGGAGCAGGCCCACATCACGCAGGCGGGGTTGAGCATCCTGATCCGGGAGATGGAGCGGCAACTGGGCTGCCGGCTCTTCGACCGCACCACGCGCGTGGTGACGCTCACGCCGTCGGGCCGCCGGCTGCTGCCGGTGGTGGAACGCCTCGTCACCGACCTCGACGACGTGGCCGCGCAACTCGGTGCCGAGGGCGACGAGGCGCGGCAGACCTTGCGCATTGCGGCCACGCCGCTGGTGTCCTCGCACCTGCTGCCGCAAGTCTTCAACACCTTTCGCGAGGCGCATCCGCAGGTGAGCCTGCGCCTCTTCGATGCCGACCTGCGCGATGTGGAAGCGATGGTCGCGGCCGGCGATGCGGACATGGGCCTCGGCTTCTTCTTCAAGGCCGCGGCGGGCCTGGAGCGCACGCCGGTCGGGCGCTTTCACCTGATGCGCGTGGTGTCCTCCGCAGAGGAAGACGATGAAGCGCCAGCCATCGGCACCGCGCCGTGGTCCGCGCTGCGCAGCGCCGAACTCATCGGCCTGCCATCGGGCAACCCGATCCAGAAGGTGATCGACCAGCACCTGGTGGCCACCATCGGCCGCGCCAATGCGCAGCGGGCCACCTTCAATTTCTTCGGCACGCTGATCTCGATGGTCGAAGCGGGCTTCGGCACTGCGGTGATGCCGACCTTCGCGCTCGCGGCCTGCCGCCGCCACCGCGTGCGCACCGACGTGCTGGTCAAGCCGAAGGCGGGACTGGACTTCTATCGCATTGCCAAGCGCGGCACGCACGAGACCGAGGCGATGCAGGCCTTCGTCGCGACACTGGAGGAGGCGCTGCCCGCGCTCTCGCGCTAGCCAGTCAATCCGCCCCCGAGGGCTCGGCCAGGCGCTTGCGCAGGAACTCGACGAACGCATAGGCGATCACCGGCAACTGCCGGCCGCGCAGGCTCGCCAGCACCAGTTCGCCGCGCGGAAAGCCGCGGTCCTCGATGTCCCGGGCCACGATGTTGGGGTCTTCAGTCCGGGTGCCGATGGCCATCTGGAACGAGATCGACTGGCCGTCGTACAGGCAGCCGCGCAGGAACTCGAAGCTGTTGCTCTCCACCATGGCCCGGATCGAGGTGGAGCTGCGCGCGAGAAATCGCTCGAGCAGCTGGCGCCCGCCCGTGTCGCGGTTCGGCAGCACCACCGGGTAGTCGGCGCAGTCGCGCAGGCGCAGGTCCTTGGCCTTCGCGAGTGGATGGCGCCTGTGCATGATCGCCATGAGCTTCTGCTCGACCGCGCACACGCGCTCGATGTCGGCCTCGGGCGCGAGGTTGAACACCAGCGCCAGGTCGGTCTCGAAACTGCGCAGCGCGCTGGCCGCCTGCACGTGATCGCCGATGCGCGCGTCGAAGCCCACCAGCGGATGCGTCTTGCCGAAGTCGTTGATGGCGGCCGGCAGGAAGCGCGGCGCGAGCGCCTGGCTCGCCACCAGCCGCACCGCGCCGCGCCGCAAGCCCTGCAACTCCTCGATCTCGGAGCGCACGCGGTCGAGCTCCGACGCGCGCCCGCGGATGTAGCGCACGAACAGCTCGCCCGCCGCGGTGAGCCGCATGCCGCGCGGCAATCGCTCGAAGAGCGGCGTGCCCAGTTCCTCTTCCAGGTCCTGGATGCGGCGGTTGACGGCGGAGGGCGCAACGTGCAGCCGCTCGGCCGCCTGGCGGATCGATCCGGCCCGGGCGACCTCGTCCGCGTAACGCAGAAAGCGAAGGTGGTTCATGCCCGCGGACGTTGCACGAAGCGCGCCAGAACCGGTGCCTCGATCGTTGCCGCAACGGCAACGGACAGTACGTGAATCGGTATGGATCGAGAGCACCTTCTGGCACGTCGGCTGCGTGCCCGCATCGCATGACACGCCGATCCGCGCCTTCGCGCACCAACACAGAGCAACCGTCCGTTCACTTCGGCCCGGCGCCTCACAACGCGTGGACGCTGGCCGGCGGCCGCGTCAGCCTGGTGCGCGCACCGAAGCGGCCGCGGCCGGTGCAGATGCCGGCCGAGCCGCAGCCGATCGATTTCGACCTCGCGCGCAGCGCGCTCGTCGTGGTCGACATGCAGAACGACTTCTGCCACCCCGAGGGCTGGTTCGCGCAGAAGGGCATCGGCATCCGCGCGGCGCGCAAGCCGATCGCGGCCATCGCCCGGTTGCTGCCCGCATGGCGCGCGGCAGGCGGTGCCGTGGTGTGGCTCAACTGGGGCATTCGCGCGGACCGCCTCAACCTCTCGCCCACGGTGCAGTTCAAGGGCAAGCGCAGCGCCGAGGGCGTCGGCTATGCGGAGCATTCGCCCATCGACCGCGGCCCCTCGCTGGTGCAGGGCGAGTGGGGCGCGCAGGTGATCGACGAACTGGCCGTCGCGCCCGGCGACATCACCGTCCACAAGCACCGCCTGAGCGGTTTCTGGGACAACGAGCTCGACAGCGTGCTGCGTCAGCAAGGCATCACGACGCTGCTGTTCGCCGGCATCAACACCGACCGATGCGTGTTCTCGACGCTGCAGGACGCGAACTTCCTCGGCTACGACTGCGTGCTGCTGAAGGACGCGTGCGGCACCCCGTCGCCGGCCTACGTCACGCGCGGCATCCATTTCATCGTGCAGCAACTGCATGGGTTCGTGGCGACCGCCGAGTCACTGCTCGCTTCGCTTTCCTCCCTTTCCTCCACTTCCTCTTCATCCAAGAAACGCTAGGAGTCCTCGCATGCCCCCGTCTCTCTTCGCCAAACCGCGCCTTGCGCGCTCGCTTGCGTCGCTCGCGGCGGCCGCCGGCCTGGCTCTCGCCGCCATTGGCGCCTCGGCGCAGGTGCCGGTCAAGCTCGTGCTCAACTGGAAGTACGAAGGCCCGCAGGCCTGGTTCTTCGTGGCCCAGGACAAGGGCTACTTCAAGGCCGAGGGCTTGGACGTTCAGATCGACCAGGGCGAGGGCTCCGCCGCCTCGATTCCCAAGGTCGCGGCCGGCGCCTACCAGGCCGGCTTCGGCGATCTCAACGCGCTGATCGACCTCGCATCGAAGCGCCCGGCCGACGCGCCGGTGGCTGTCTACATGCTCTACAACACGCCGCCCTTCACGATCGTGGTGAAGCAGGACAGCCCCATCAAGACGCCCAAGGACCTGGAGGGCAAGACCATCGGCGGCCCCGCCAACGACGGCGCGCTGAAGCTGTTCCCGGCCTTCGCCAAGCTCGCGAAGGTCGATGCCGGCAAGGTGACCCTCACCAACATGGCGCCCAACCTACGCGAGCAGATGCTCACGCGCGGGCAGATCGACGCCGCCTTCGGCTACGTGACCACCGTGAGCTTCAGCGCCAAGGCGATGGGGCTCGACCCGGCCAAGGACCTGCGCTTCATCCGCTACGGCGACAACGGCATGGACCTGTACTCCAACGCGGTGTTCTTCTCGCGCAGCTTCGTCAGGGAGAACCCCAAGGCGGTGCAAGGCTTCGTGAAGGCGCTGAACCGCGCGGTGAAGGAAGTCATTGCCGACCCGGACATGGGCATCGACCACGTCATGAAGCGCGAGCCGCTGCTCAAGCGCGAGGTCGAGAAGGAAAAGCTGTTCGCCACGCTGCGCAACGACATGAGCCACCCCGAGGTGGCCCGCATCGGCCTGGGCGACGTGGACGACGCGCGGCTGAAGAAGTCCATCGACATCGTGGTGGACGCCAACCAGTTGCCGCGCACGCCGGCGCCAGCCGAGGTGTTCGACCGCAGCTTCCTGCCCGCGCGCGCCGAACGCCCCTCCAACACATCGAACGCATCGAACTGAAAGCGAGTAACGACATGGACCTGCAACTCAAAGACAAGGTGGTGCTCATCACCGGCCCGGCCAAGGGCATGGGGCGCGCCGTGACGCTGGCCTTCGCGCGAGAAGGCGCGAGGCTGGTGCTGGCCGGGCGCGACACCGGCGCCATCGACCCCGTGGCGGTAGAAGCGCGCGCGCTCGGCGTCGCGGCGATCGTGGTGCCTTGCGACCTGACCGTGGGCGCGCAGACCGAGGCTCTGGCGGCGCATGCGCTGGAAGCCTTCGGCCGCATCGACGTGCTGGTGAACGTGGCCGGCGGCTCGGGGCCCATCGGCAAGACCGGCTGGGAAACCACCACGGAGGAGTTTGACGAGATCGTGCAGCTCAACATGACCGGCTGCTTCAACACCATGCGCGCCGTGTTGCCCTCGATGATCGAACGCAGGAGCGGCAAGGTGGTGAACGTGGGCGGCACCTTCGGCATGCGCGGGCGCGCGGGCCGCGTGGCGTATTCGGCCTCCAAGTGGGGCCTGCGCGGCATCACCAAGAGCTTCGCGCTGGAGGCCGGGCCGCACGGCATCAACGTGAATTGCGTGGCGCCGGGCATGGTCGACGGGCCGCGCTTTCGCGAGAAGGTGTGCGCCGACATGGCCGAGAAGCTGGGCATCACGCTGGAAGAAGCGATGACGCGGCACGCGGCCGACTACGCGCTGCGCCGCGTCTCCACCGATGCGGACGTTGCCAACGCCTGCCTCTTCATGGCGAGCGACGTGTCGCGCCAGATCACCGGCGTCGACCTGCCCGTCGATGGCGGCTGGGCGATGCTCTGAGGAGGATGCGATGAACAAAGAAGTCGACCTCGTCATCCGCGGCGCCCGCGTGGTTTCCGCGGACCAGATCATCGAAGCCAGCGTGGCCATTGCCGGCGAGCGCATCGTGGCCGTCGGCCACGACGACACGATGCCGCCCGCGCGCGAGGAGATGCGCGCCGACGGCCTCTACCTGCTGCCGGGCGCCATCGACAGCCATGTGCACTTTCGCGACCCGGGCTACCCGAACAAGGAAACCTGGAAGACCGGCTCGGCCGCTGCCGCGATGGGTGGCGTGACCACGGTGTTCGAGATGCCCAACACCAACCCATCGACCGGCACCGTCGAGGCGCTGCGCATCAAGCAGAAGGCGGCCGAGTCCTCGTACTGCGACTTCGGTATCCATGGCCTCTTGGGCGACGACACGGTCGACCGGCTCGAGGAACTGCTCGACGCGGGCGTCACCAGCTTCAAGGCCTTCGTCGGCAACACCTTCGGCAACCTGCCCGCGCCTACCGACGGTGCGCTGCTCGAAGGTTTCGAGAAGCTCGCGCCGCTCGGCATCCGCACGGTGGTGCATGCGGAGAACTCGTCGATCCTGCAGCGTCGCCAGAAGAAGATGCAGGCGGCCGGCCGCATCGATGCCATGGCCCACCTGGCCGCGCGGCCCGCCGTGGCCGAGATCGAGGCCATCGGCCGCGTGCTCACGCTGGCCGAATGGACCGGCGCGCGCGTGCACATCGCGCACCACAGCGCGGCCGATTCGCTGTTCCTGCTGCGCGAAGCCAAGCGCCGCGGCGTGGATGTGACGGCCGAGACCTGCCCCCAGTACCTGCTGCTGAACACCGGCCACATGCTGAAGCTGGGCGGCGTGATGCGGCTCAACCCGCCGATCCGCGAGGCGCGCCACAACCAGCCGCTGTGGGACGCACTGATGGACGGCACGCTGGACATGATCGCCACCGACCACGCGCCGCACACGCCGGAAGAGAAAACCCGCGAGAGCATCTGGGACTGCGACTGCGGCTTCCCCGGCGTCGAGACACAGATGCCGCTGATGCTGACCGAGGTGAACCGCGAGCGCGCGACGCTGATGGACTACGTGCGATGGAGCGCGGTGAACCCGGCCAAGGCCTGGGGCCTGTACGGCACCAAGGGCGTGATCGCACCCGGCGCGCATGCCGACATCGCCATCGTCGACATGCAGCGCGCGGGCACGCTGTCGCAGAACAAGCTGCAGAGCATCAGCAAGATCTCGCCGTGGAACGGCCGCGCGGTGAAGGGCTACCCGCTGCACACGCTGCTGCGCGGGCGCTTCGTGATGCGCGAGGGCAAGCTGGTGACCGATGCGGTCGGCTGGGGGCGTTCGGTGAAGGGCGTGCAGAAGATGCCCGCGCCCGCGCCGCGCAACACCGAGCACTACAGCAGCGCGATCCTGAAGACGCCGCCCGGTGTGCCTGCGACGGCTGTGCCGGTGGGCGCGGTGGATTGGGACGCGGCATGAGCGCGGCACGCGTGCAGCAGGTGCAGGTCTGGCGCATTCCGTGCAGCGGACCGGGCGACCTGCGTGGCGTGAAGGCGCTGATCGACGCCGGGGAGATCGTCGCGGCCGACATCGTGGCCGTGATGGGCAAGACCGAAGGCAACGGCTGCGTCAACGACTTCACGCGCGAGTACGCATCGACCGCGTGGTGCCACCTGCTCGCACCCGCGCTCGGCTGCACGCCCGAGGCGGTGCATGGGCGCGTCGCGCTGGTGATGTCGGGCGGTACCGAGGGCGTGCTGTCGCCGCACTTCACCGTGTTCGCGCGGCGCTGGGTGTCCGGTGCGCCTGCGGACCTGGGCAAGCGCCTGGTGATCGGCATCGCGCAGACGCGCGACTTCCTGCCGGAGGAAATGGGCCGCGCCGCGCAGATCGACGCCACTGCCGAAGCTGTCGCCGAGGCCATGCGCGACGCCGGCATCCGGAGCGCGGACGACGTGCACTTCGTGCAGGTCAAGTGCCCGCTGCTCACCTCGGCGAAGGTATCGGAAGCACTGGCGCGCGGCGCCTCGCCGGTCACCCACGACAGCTACGAATCGATGGGCTATTCGCGTGGCGCGTCGGCGCTTGGCGTGGCCGTGGCACTGGGCGAGGTCGCGCGTGAAGAGATCGGCGACGCGAGCGTGATGAGCGACTGGCAGCTGTTCTCCGCGCGCGCCTCGGCGTCGGCCGGCATCGAGCTGGAGGGCAACGTCGTCATCGTGCTCGGCGAGGCGGAGGGCAGCGCGTCGGCGTTCCGCATCGCTCATGCGGTGATGCGCGATGCGATCGACGCCGCGAGCGTGCGCGCGCTGCTGCGCGATGCCTTCGGGCTCGATGCGGAACGCGATGCACAAGCGCTGTCCGCGCGCCTCGTGAACCTGCTCGCGAAGGCCGAGGCCAGCCCGGACGGCCGCGTGCGCGACGCGCGCCACACCATGCTCAACGACTCCGACATCCACTCGACCCGCCATGCGCGCGCCGTGGTGGGTGGCGTGCTGGCTTCGGTGGCCGGCCACACGGCGCTGTACGTGTCGGGTGGCGCCGAGCATCAGGGGCCCGCGGGCGGCGGACCCGTCGCCGCAATCCTGCGGATGGACGACGACACGGCCTTTTCTTCTTCTTGAAAGACCTCATGGGCAACGCATTCATCCAACTGTCCGACGTGATGCTGCGCTACGGCGGCGGCACCATCGCCCTGGACCACACGACGCTGGACATCGAGAAGGGCGACTTCGTCGCGCTCGTGGGTCCGAGCGGCTGCGGCAAGTCGACCATCCTGAAGCTGGTGGCGGGCCTGCTGCGGCCGAGCGCGGGTGCGGTGATCGCCGGCGGGCGCGAGGTGGGCGCGGCCGGCACCGTGGTTGCGGCGGGCGCGCACGCCTCGCCGGCGCCGCGCCTTCGCATCGGCCTGGCCTTCCAGAACCCGACCATGCTGCCGTGGCTCACGATCCGCGAGAACGTGATGATCCCGCTGAAGATCGTCGACCCGTTCCGCCAGCACTACCGCAGCAAGAAGCGCGGCGAATACGCCGAGCGTGCCGACGCGCTGCTCGCGCAAGTGGGGCTCAAGGGTTTCGGCGACAAGCGGCCGTGGCAGTTGTCGGGCGGCATGCTGCAGCGCGCCTCGCTGTGCCGCGCGCTGGTGCACGAGCCCGAGCTGCTGCTGCTGGACGAGCCCTTCGGCGCGCTCGACCAGTTCACGCGCGAGGAGCTCTGGGACATCATGCAGACGCTGTGGATCGCCAAACGCCCGACCGTGTTGCTGGTGACGCACGACCTGCGCGAATCGGCCTACCTGGCCAACCGCATCTGCGTGATGAGCGCGCGGCCGGGACGCATCCTCGAGACGCGTGAGGTGGGCTTCGCGCGGCCGCGCACGCTGGAGAGCAGCTACGCGCCCGAGTTCGCGAGCCTGGTGCAGCAACTGCGCATGCGCATCGCCGAGGCGCGCCGCGAGAGCGATGCCGTGCCCGCGGCGCCGATACATGCTCAGACGCACTCGCTCGAAGAGGTGGCCGCATGATCGCGCCGCTCGCACGGCAGCGCCTGCTTTCCGCGGGCGCGCTCGTCGGCTTCTTCGTGCTGTGGGAGGTGGTGTGCCTGGCCTTCGGCGTGTCCGACCTGATCCTGCCGCGCCCGAGCCAGATCGCGCTGGTGCTGGTCCAGAAGATGCCGCTCCTGTGGCCGCACACCGTGCAGACGCTCTACACCACGCTCGCCGGCTTCGTGCTGGGCGTGGGCGCGGGCATCGTCATCGGCGTGGTGATCGGCTCGTCGAAGCTGGCCTACGACGTGACCTATCCGCTGCTGGTGGGCTTCTCCAGCATCCCGAAGGTGGCGGTGGTGCCGCTCTTCGTGGTGTGGTTCGGCGCGGGCACGGTGCCGGCGATCCTGACCTCGATGGTGATCAGCGTCTTCCCGGTGGTGGTGAACGTGGCCACCGGTCTTGCGAGCACCGAGCCCGAGCTGGAAGACGTGCTGCGCGTGCTCGGCGCGAGAAAGCGCGACATCCTCTGGAACGTGGGCCTGCCGCGCGCGCTGCCCTATCTCTTCGCCTCGCTCAAGATCGCCATCACGCTGGCGTTCGTGGGCACGGTGCTGAGCGAGACCGTGGCGGCCAACCAGGGCATCGGCACGGTGATGATGATCGCCAGCGGCAACTTCGACGTGCCGATGGTGTTCGCCGGACTCTTCCTGCTCGCAGCGATGGGCGTGGCGCTGTACGCCGTCTCCTCGCTGGTCGAGCGGCGGACGACCGGCTGGGCGCAACGCAAGACCGACATGGCGATGGCATGAAGAACGACCTCATCCAGATCACCGCCGGCGGCCTTCGCTTCATGGCGCAGATGCACCCCGATGCACCGCTCACCGTCGCGGCCTTTCGCAAGCTGCTGCCTTATCGGCAGAAATTGATCCACGTGCGCTGGAGCGGCGAAGGCTGCTGGGTGCCGCTGGGCGATTTCGAACTGGGCGTGGGCTTCGAGAACCACACCAGCCACCCCTCGGTGGGGGACATCCTGTTCTACCCCGGCGGCTACAGCGAGACCGAGATCATCCTGGCCTACGGCGCCTGCAGCTTCGCCAGCAAGATGGGCACGCTCGCGGGCAACCACTTCCTCACCATCGTCGAAGGACGGGAGCAGTTGCGCGCGCTCGGCACCAAGGTGCTGTGGGAAGGCGCGCAGGACGTTCTCTTCGAAGCCCTCTGACTCAACCCACGAAAGCCTCGCATGTCTTCTTCAGTGTCCCGCCGCGCGGCGGTCGTCGCGGTGTCCGCCGCATTGGGCGCTTCGCTCGCTGCGCTTCCGGTGCGCGAAGCGCGCGCCCAGCCGCTCACACCTGTCCGGTTCGTTCTCGATTGGAAGTTGCAGGGCATCCATGCCTGGTATTACCTCGCGGAAGACCGGGGCTACTTCGCCGCCGAGAAGCTGGCGGTGGCGATCGACCAGGGCGACGGCTCGGCGGCGACCGTGACCAAGGTGATGGCCGGCGCCTACGACGCAGGCTTCGGCGACGTGAATGCGATCGTGCAGAACGCAGCGGCCAAGCCCGGCGCAGCGCCCGTGATGGTCTACATGGTCTACAACCGCGCGCCCTTCGCCCTCATCGTCAAGTCGGGCAGTCCCATCAGGACGCTGAAGGACCTGGAGGGCCGCACGTTGGGCTCGCCGGCCGGTGGCGCCGCACTGCGCATGTTCCCGCTGATGGCGGCCAGGAACGGCGTGGATGCGAGCAAGGTCAAATGGACGAACATGGCGCCCAACCTGCAGGAGCAGATGATGCTCAAGGACCATGTCGAAGGCTCGGCCGTGTTCTCGGTGACGAGCTACATGAACCTGGTGGCCCAGGGCTTGGACCCGGACAAGGACATCCGCTGGTTTCACTACGGCGATCACGGGCTCGACTTGTACGGCAACGGCGTGCTGGTGTCCCGCCAGTTCCTGAAGGACAAGCCAGAGGCCGTGGCCGGGCTTGTGCGCGCCATCAACAGGGGACTGCGCGACACCGTGGCCGACCCCGACGCAGCGATTGCCGCGCTGATGAAGCGCGAGCCGCTGCTCAACGCGGCGCTGGAAAAGCGGCGCCTGCTCTACACGCTTCGCACCGTGATGCTGACGCCCGAGGTCGCGGCCAACGGCATGGGCGATGTGAACGATGCGCGCATGGCGCGCGCCATCGGGCAGGTCAGGGAGGCGTTCGAACTGGCGAACGCACCCGCGGCCGGCGAGGTCTTCGACCGGCGCTTTCTGCCTCCGCTGGCGGAGCGCAGAATCGCCGCGCCGTAGATTCATAGACGCAACCGACGACGAAGGAAACGCCATGCCCGCTCCGATGCACGAAGGCCCGCTCGACTGCGCATGGCTGCTGGCGGATCCCGGCGCGCATCCCGCGCAGGCCGATGTGCACATCGAACTGGAGGGCGATCGCATCCGCTCGATCGCGCCGCTGGCAGAAGAAGGCGGCGGCACCGGTGGGCCGCGCCTGCTCGCGCTGCCGGCGCTGGCCAATGCGCATGACCATGCGCGCACCTTTCGCAGCGCCACGCTCGGCGCCTTCGGCCAGCCGCTCGAGAGCTGGCTGCCGTTCCTCGGCGTGGTGCCGGGCATGGACCCCTACCTTTGCGCCGCGACCTCGTTCGCGCGTTCGGTGCGGCACGGTGTCGCGAACCTCATGGTTCACTACACGCGCGTGCAGGGCGGCATGGCCTATGTCGACGAAGCCGAGGCTGTGGCGCGCGCGGCGCGCGATGTCGGCGTGCGCATCGGCTTCGCCATCGCAATGCGCGACCGCCACGGCATCGCCTACAGCGACGACGCGACCGTGCTCGCGGCGCTGCGTCCGGGCATCCGCGATGCGGTCGCCGGGCGGCTCGCGGTGAAGCCGGTGAGGCCGGCCCAGCAGCTTGCGCTGGTCGAGGAAGTCGCGCGGATGGTGGAGGAGGGCGGTCACCGCCAGCACGTGACCGTGCAGTACGGCCCGACCGCGGTGCAGTGGTGCAGCACGCCGCTGCTCGAAGCGATTGCAGAGGCGTCGGCCGACACCGGCCGCCCGGTTCACATGCACCTGCTCGAAACGCGCTACCAGCGCGAGTGGGCCGATGCGAATCACCCCGGCGGCATCGTCCGCTTTCTGGACGACATCGGCCTCCTGACGCCGCGCCTCACGCTCGCGCACTGCGCCTGGGCGCGGCCCGAGGAGCTGGCGTTGATCGCCGAGCGTGGCGCGACCATCGCGGTCAACACGAGCTCCAACCTCGGGCTCAAGTCGGGCATCGCGCCGGTGCCCGACATGCTGAAGCACGGCTGCCGCATCGCGATGGGCCTGGACGGCATGGCCTTCGACGAAGACGACGATGCATTGCGCGAGATGCGGCTCGCGTACTCGCTGCATCGCGGCTGGGGCTACGACACCACGATGACGCGTGAACAGCTCTGGGCCTTCGCGTCAGGCAATGGCCCTCGCAGCGTGCGAGGCAGCCTGGCCGTGGGCGGCCGCATCGCGCCCGGCGCTGCGGCCGACCTCGTGCTGCTGGATTGGGACACGCTCGACGACGACGCGCTCTTCGCCGATACCGACCCGCTCGATCTGCTGCTCGCGCGTGCCAACGGCAGCCACATCGCCAAGGTGCTGGTCGGTGGGCGCGTGGTGGTCGATGCGGGGCGCGTGCAGGGGATCGACGAGCCCGCATTGCGCGCCGAGTTGCTGGCGCGCATGCGCAACGCGCTGGCTGCAGACCATGCCGGGGTCACCTCGTGGCGCGACACCGTCAGGGCGATGGCAGAGGACCTCGGGCCGTTCTATCGCCGCGGGCAAATGATGGGCGGTTGCTGCTAGACAGGCCGCCTCGCAGGCTCAGAGCGTGAAGTCGTAGTCCACCGTGATCGGCGCGTGGTCGCTGAACTTGATGGTCTTGAAGATCTGTTCGGTGCGCGCGAGCGCCGCGGTCTTCGGCGTGGCGAGGTGGTAATCGAGCCGCCATCCCACGTTGTTCGCATAGGCCTGGCCGCGATTGCTCCACCAGGTGTAGGCCTCGTCGGTGGTCTCGGGCTTGAGCATGCGGTAGACATCCACCAGGCCCGCGCCCTCGGCGCCGGCGTCCAGCAGCCTCGTCATCCAGGCGCGTTCCTCGGGCAGGAAGCCGCTGTTCTTCTGGTTGCTGCGCCAGTTCTTCAAATCGATCTGCTGGTGCGCGATGTTGATGTCGCCGCAGAGCACGAACTCGCGCTCTTTCTTCAGCGCCACCAGGTGCGGGAAGAAGCCTTTGAGAAAACGGAACTTGGCCAGTTGCCGCTCCTCGCCCGAACTGCCGCTCGGGAAGTAGCAGCTGATGACGGAGAACTTGCGTTTGGGCGTGTCGAAGCGCAGTTCGAGGTAGCGGCCTTCGGCGTCGAACTCGGCATCGCCCCAGCCCACGATGACCTGGCTCGGTGCGTGCTTGGTGTAGATCGCGGTGCCGGCGTAGCCTTTCTTCTCGGCGAAATGGAAGTGGCCCTTGAGGCCCGCCATCTCCTCGAAGCGGCCTTCGATGTCGCTCGCCTGGACCCGGATCTCCTGCATGCAAATACAATCCGGCGCAAGTTCGGCCACCCAATCGGCGACGCCCTTGGTGGCCGCCGAACGCAGGCCATTGAGATTGAGACTGGTCAGTTTGAACACAAGGAATTTCCCGATGGCTGTAGATGGTGAGAAAAGCAGCGCGGTGGCGCAGGACTTCGTCCAGTTCGCGCGCGATGCCGGCGTGCTTCGCTTCGGCGAGTTCAAGACCAAGGCCGGCCGGATGAGCCCTTACTTCTTCAATTCGGGGCTCTTCGACGACGGCGCCAAGATCGCACGGCTCGCGGGATTCTATGCAGACCGGCTCATCGAGAGCGGCCTCGAATTCGACATGATCTTCGGCCCCGCCTACAAGGGCATCCCGCTGGGCGCCACGGTGGCCGCCGAGCTGGCCCGGCGCGGCCGCAACTACCCCTTTGCCTACAACCGCAAGGAAGCCAAGGCGCACGGCGAGGGCGGCAACCTGGTGGGCGCGCCGCTCAAGGGCCGCGTGTTGATCGTCGACGACGTGATGTCCGCCGGCACCGCGGTGCGCGAATCGATCGCCGCGATCCAGGCTGCCGGCGCCACGCCGCATGCCGTGGCCATTGCGCTCGACCGGCAGGAAAAAGCCACCGAGAACGGCGTCGACGTGGACCACAGCGCCGTGCAGTACGTGCGCAACCAGCTCGGCCTTTCGGTGATCGCCATTGCCACGCTGGACGACCTGCTGAGCTACCTCTCGGGGGATGCCGCCGCCGACCTGGGCGCGCACCGCGAGCGCGTGCTGGCCTACCGCACGCGCTACGGCGCCCACTGAGGACCGAACAGCGATGCGCACACGCGATCACGGCAAGCCCCACCGCCTGCTGGCGGCGGCATCATTTTTTCTGGTGGCTTTTACTTCCGTCGGCGTTGCGCATGCACAGGGCAAGGACGCACTCGCCGGCAGCATCTACACCTGCACCGATGCGCAGGGCCGCACGCTCACGGCGGACCGTCCGATTCCTGCCTGCAACGATCGCGAGCAGCGCGAGCTGAGCCCGAGCGGCCTCACGCGCCGCAAGATCGAACCCACGTACTCGGCGCGCGAAATGGCCGAGCGCGAAGACCGTGCCCGCGAAGCCGCCGTGCAGGCCGCCAAGGCAACCGACGAGCGCCGCCGCGAGCGCGCGCTGCTGGTGCGCTACCCGAGCCCCGCCTCGCACGACCGCGAGCGCAATGAGGCGCTGTCGCAGGTCGATGCGGTGATCCAGGCGGCGCAGAAGCGAATCGCCGAACTGGGCGAAGACCGCAAGAAGATCGACGAGGAGCTCGAGTTCTACAAGAAGGACACGAGCAAGGCGCCGGGCGCGATGCGCCGCAAGCTCGAGGACAACACACAGAGCATGGCGGTGCAGCACCGCTTCATCGCCGAGCAGGAAGAAGAGAAGAAGCGAGTGAATGCGCGCTTTGATGAAGAGCGCGCGCGGTTGAAGCCGCTGTGGGGACCTGCCCCGAGCGCGGCAACTGCCGGAGCGGCGGCTCCGCGCTGAATCTTCCGGGGCCGCGATGGCCCCGGTATTCGTTGATCGATCTCAGCCCAGCTTGGCTTTCAGCAGCTCGGTGACCTGCGCAGGGTTGGCCTTGCCACCGCTGGCCTTCATCACCTGACCCACGAGGCCATTCAGCGCCTTCTCCTTGCCGCCACGGTATTCCTCGACGTTCTTCGCGTTCTTGGCGATGACTTCGTCGAGGATTGCGTCGAGCGCGCCGGTGTCGGCCATCGGCTTCAGGTCCTTGGCTTCGATGATCGCGTCCACGTCGCTGCCTTCGCCGGTCCAGAGGGCATCGAACACCTGGCGCGCCGCGTTGTTCGGCAGCGTGCCGTCGGCGATGCGCTTGATCAGCTGGCCGAGCTGCAGCGCGCTGACGGGCGCTGCCTCGATGCCGATCTCTTGTGCGTTCAGGCGGCGCGCCATCTCGCCGGTGATCCAGTTGCTCGCGAGCTTCGGCGTCGCGCCAGCCTTCACCGCTTCGTCGAAGTAGTGCGCGAGCGCGAGGCTCTGCGTGAGCTGCGCCGCGTCGTATTCCGACAGGCCATGGTCGCGCACATAGCGCTCGGCCATCGCGCGCGGCAGCTCGGGCATCTCGCCGCGCACGCGCTCGATCCACTCGGCTGCAATGACCAGCGGCGGCAGGTCCGGGTCGGGGAAGTAGCGGTAGTCGGCCGAGTCTTCCTTGGCGCGCATCGCACGCGTCTCGCCGGTGTCGGGGTTGAAGAGCACGGTGGCCTGCTCGACCTTGCGGCCGTCTTCGATTTCCTCGATCTGCCAGCGGATCTCGTAGTCGATCGCCTGCTGCATGAACTTGAAGCTGTTCAGGTTCTTGATCTCGCGCCGCGTGCCCAGCTTGTCGCCGGGCTTGCGCACCGACACGTTGGCGTCGCAACGGAAGCTGCCTTCCTGCATGTTGCCGTCGCAGATGCCGATCCACGTCACGATCTTGTGCAGCTCCTTCGCATAGGCCACGGCCTCGGCGGTGGAGCGCATGTCGGGCTCGGTCACGATTTCCAGCAGCGGCGTGCCGGCGCGGTTCAGGTCGATGCCGCTCTGGCCGATGAAGTCCTCATGCAGCGACTTGCCCGCGTCTTCTTCCAAGTGGGCGCGCACGAGGCGCACGGTCTTCTTTTCTTCGCCGAGGAAGAAAGAGACAGAGCCGCCCTGCACGACCGGAATCTCGAACTGGCTGATCTGGTAGCCCTTGGGCAGGTCGGGGTAGAAGTAGTTCTTGCGCGCGAACACGCTGCGCGGCGCGACATACGAGCCGAGCGCAAGGCCCAGCTTGATGGCGCGTTCGACCGCGCCCTTGTTCATCACCGGCAGCGTGCCGGGCAACGCGAGGTCCACCGCGCAGGCCTGCGTGTTCGGCTCGGCACCGAAGGCCGTGGAGGCGCGGCTGAAGATCTTGCTCGCGGTCGACAGTTGCGCGTGCGTCTCGAAGCCGATGATGACTTCATAGCCACGCACCAGCGGGCCGGTCGGGCGGCCTTGTTGTTGTGCTTCGAAGGTGTTCACTGCGGTCTCGCTCATTTCAGAAGCCCTCCGGCGTGCGCGTGTGCCAGTCGGTGGCTTGCTGGAAGCGGTGGGCTGCGTTGAGCAGCTTGGCTTCGCCGAAGTAGTTGCCGATCAGCTGCAGGCCCACGGGCATGCCTGCGTCGAAGCCCGCGGGCACGCTCATGCCGGGCAGACCAGCGAGCGATGCGGGCAGCGTGAAGATGTCGGCGAGGTAGTCGGCCACCGGGTCGTCGCCGTGTTCGCCGATCTTCCATGCGGTGGTCGGTGCGGCGGGGCCGGCGATCACGTCGCATTGCTTCAACGCCTGCTGGAAGTCGTCGGCGATCATGCGGCGCACCTTCTGCGCCTGCAGGTAGTACGCGTCGTAGTAGCCGTGCGAGAGCACGTAGGTGCCGATCATGATGCGGCGCTTCACTTCGTCGCCGAAGCCTTCGGCGCGCGAGCGTTCGTACATCTGTGTGAGGGCGCTTTTCTTGCTCTCGGGGTCGATGAAGTCCTTTGCGCGATGGCCGAACTTCACGCCGTCGAAGCGGCTCAGGTTGCTCGACGCTTCGGCCGCGGCCAGGATGTAGTACACGGGGATCGACAGCTCGGTGCGCGGCAGCGACACCTCGACGCGCTTGGCGCCCAGCTTCTCGTACTGAGCGAGCGCAGCGTCGATGGCGGCGCGCACCCCGGGTGCCACGCCTTCGCCGAAGAACTCCTTCGGCACGCCGATGCGAAGGCCTTCGAGCGAGTCGTTCAGCGAGCGGCCGAAGTCTTCGGGAGGCCTGTCGATGGAGGTCGAATCGCGGTCGAGGTCGGGGCCGCAGAAAGCCGAGAGCAGCAGCGCGCAGTCTTCGGCCGAGCGGGCCATCGGGCCGGCCTGGTCCAGGCTCGATGCGAAGGCCACCATGCCGTAGCGCGAGGCGCGGCCGTAGGTCGGCTTGATGCCGGTCACGCCGCAGAACGATGCGGGCTGGCGGATCGAGCCGCCGGTGTCGGTGCCGGTGGCCGCGGGCGCGAGGCGTGCCGCCACGGCTGCCGCGCTGGCGCCTGAAGATCCGCCTGGAATGCGCTCGCGGTTCCACGGGTTCTGCACCGGCACGGCCTTGTCGTGGCCCACGGCGGGCACGGCGACGTTCTCGTTGGCCGAGCCCATCGCGAACTCGTCGCAGCTCAGTTTGCCGAGCGTGACTGCGCCGGCCTCGGCCAGGCGGCGCACCACGGTGGCGTCGAAGGGCGAGCGGTAGCCCGCGAGCATCTTCGAGCCGGCGGTGGTGGCGAAATCGGTGGTGACGAAGATGTCCTTGTGCGCGATCGGCACGCCGGCCAGCGCCGGTGCGTTGCCGGCGGCAAGGAGCGCGTCGGCCTTGCGGGCCTGGGCCAGCGTGACTTCTTCATTGACGTCGACAAAGGTGCCGAGCGATTCGTGGGCCTTCATGCGGCCGAGAAAAGCCTGCGAGGCTTCGACAGCCGAGACCTTGCGCTCGGCCAGGGCCTTGGCCAGGGCGACCACGCCCATTTGGTGCAGTTCGCCGCTCATTATTCGATCACCTTGGGCACGAGGAAGAGGCCGGCTTCGACGGCCGGGGCGCTCTTCTGGTTGGCTTCGCGGTTGTTGGGTTCGCTCACGACGTCGTCGCGCAGGCGCAGCGTGATGTCTTCGATGGCGGCCACCGGATGGGCCAGGGGCTCGATGCCGGCGGTGTCGACCGAACGCATACGTTCGACTAGATCGAAAAAGCCGTTGATCTGGCTGAGCATGCGCTCGCTTTCGTCGGAGGCAAGCTGCAGCCGCGCCAGGGAGGCGATGCGTGCGATATCTGAAGCGTCAAGGGACATGGGTCGGACCGGTCAAAAACCGAAGGTAATCGCACGCCTAAGGGGGTGCTAACACGGGAATCAGAGGGGATTCGGGTATTATCCCGCCTTTGCCGCAACCCCCGCGAACGCGCCGGCTTTTGCGCCAAAAACGATCAATTCACCCCGTCAAACGACCCAAAAATAGAGCGACGACCTGCCGATGCGCAGGCCGTGCTCAGAGGATTCCGCACATGTTTGGAGCTTTCCGTCGGTACTTTTCCACCGACCTTGCGATCGACCTCGGCACCGCCAACACCCTGATATTCGCCCGCAACAAGGGCATCGTGCTGGACGAGCCCTCGGTCGTCGCCATCCGCCACGAAGGCGGCCCCCACGGCAAGAAGGTGATCCAGGCCGTCGGCCGCGAAGCCAAGGCCATGCTGGGCAAGGTGCCCGGCAACATCGAGGCGATCCGCCCGATGAAGGACGGCGTGATCGCCGACTTCGTGATCACCGAGCAGATGATCAAGCAGTTCATCAAGATGGTGCACCCGCGCACGCTGCTCACGCCGAGCCCGCGCATCATCATCTGCGTGCCCTGCGGCT
>Ga0163161_10000558_pt1 | contig 29997 bp, 30 predicted proteins | sample S45metaG_FD_129847 | JGI IMG/M metagenome (GOLD analysis project Ga0163161, IMG submission 129847) | Switchgrass rhizosphere microbial communities from Kellogg Biological Station, Michigan, USA - S4-5 metaG | ecosystem: Host-associated > Plants > Roots > Rhizosphere > Soil | place: USA... | reverse complement strand
CGACCAGGAATATTCGACGACGTTGCTGGGGGACTCCGAAATATTGAGCATTAAGCACTCGCCAAAATCCCACATACCCGCAGTCCGCAAGGGCCCGGATGACTGTTTCAAAGTCTTGGCTATCGTTGACAGCGAGCAGGTTAACGACGTTCTCAAGGACCACCCAGCGAGGTTGAGTTTCTTTGAGGATTCGTATGACTTCCCAGAATAGGCCGCTGCGTTCGCCGCGTAGTCCGCGGGTGGCTCGGTTGTGTTCTCGGGCGCCGGCAATGCTGATGTCCTGGCAGGGGAAGCCGGCGGTAATGACATCGACGGGGGACAGATTGTGGGCGCCGCACTGGCGCACGTCTTCGTATTGGCGTGCATGGGGAAATCGATCGGCAAGCACAGCCCGGTTAACCGGGTTGAGTTCAACTTGCCAGGCGCTGCGGTAACCGGCGTTTTCAAATCCGACATCAAAGCCTCCTATGCCTGCGAACAGGCTGCCAATGGTGGGTTGCTGCATTCATGAACTCGTTGTTCTGGATGCTCGCGGCACGCTGGGGGGAGGCTCTGGGCCTTCAGGTAATTAAGTGTCCGGCAACGCGGGCACTTGATTTGTAATTCAAGGAAGCCGCTGGCGGCGGCGAGTTTGCGGCTGCACTGGCCGCAACGTATGTCCTGCATGAAAATCGTCCTTGATGGGGGATAAGTCAGCCGTTAGCGGTTAGCGGTATCGCCAACCGGGCTCATGTTTTTTCTGCCTGCATCCGCTTCCACTCCCGATCCATCGCCCGCTTTGCCGCTTTCTCAGTGGAGTACAACCACCGCAACCGCTTCGGTTTGCTCTGATCCCCAGCCGTCACGGTCTTCTCCTTTCCGGTCTTCTTGTCGCGGTAGTGGGCAACGATGCCGGTGAAGTCATCCTTGTTCTCTTCGGCCAAATCCTCGACGGTGTCTTCCGGCAGTTTGCTCTCCAGCTCCAGGCTGACGGTGTAACCGTTGTCCGCGCTGAGGGTGTGCTGCACGTTCCCGCCGTACCAGATGATTGCGTCGATCTCTTCCTTCACGCCCTGGAGCGTGTAAGTCAGTTCGGGAATCAGGTCTGGTCGCCCCAGTGCCAGCGTGTAACTGAGGGTGGCGCTGCCGCGTTGCAGGCGATTGAACTCGGCCCGGGCAGCACGCAAGGCTGATTGCCGATCGCTGTAGGTGTGGCGCAAGTCTTTGAGGGTTTCGCCGCCGCCGGCAATGGCTTCCTGTTTCTTGGCGCTGTTCACGTCATAGAAGTAGGCGCGCACGCCGTCATAGCTGTAGCGGTCGGCTTGCAGGTAGCGGTGCTGGTCACCGTCGGCGCGGGTGAGGGTGATATGCGGCAGTTCGGCGCCGCTGGCGGCCTTGCCGCCGCCCGCTGGGAGGCACAGCAGGCAACCGGCCTTGATGGTAACCACCGCATCGAACTCTTCACCGATGCGGCTGATGAGGTTGGCGTCGGACTCGTTGGCCTGGTCGAGCTGCAGGATGGGCAAGCCATCGAGGGAGCCGGCGATGGTCGCGGTCAGACCATTGCCCAGAGCGACGTCACCCAGTACGTCGCCGAGGGTGGTGTTGCTCCAGCTGCGTTCGCGTTTGGTTTTCAGGCTTTTGCGCAGGTCAGCCGATCGGGCGCGGATGCTCAGCACGTCGGGCGCGCCGCTGTGTTCGGTTTCATCGACGGTGTAGGTGCCCTTATCGACCAGGCCGGTGTCGCTCCAGCCGAGCCAAAGTCGAAAGATCGCGCCTGTGGGCGGGATGGCCAGCAGGCCGTCATGGTCGCTGAGGGTGAGGCTCAACTGATCGGCTTCGATGCCGCGGTTATCGGTCAGCTCCAGGCTCATCAGTCGCGGGCTGATCAGTTTGGCAATGTCGTTGCCGTCCACCGTGATGCGAAACGCCGGTACCGGGTAGCCGGCTTCGCGGCGGTAGCGTTCGACGGCGTCATCCAGAAAACCGGTAACGCGAGAAATGGAGGTATCGATCACAGCAACGACCTCATGATGCTTATGCCTGCGCGAGTGCCGGCGCCGATTAGATCGATCCGGTCGTCATCGATGCGCTTGAGGGTGAGAGTGAATTCGATGCGGCGCGGTGTGCCGTCGCGGAAGAAAAACGTCTTGGTCTCGCTCAGGCTTTCGATGGCCCATAAGCCGTAAATCCGACCGCTGCCCTCGACCATGGGCCAGGCCTTGCCGGTGTTGGCCATCAGGCGCAGCGCGTCGAGGCTGAGGGCGCTGCCGGCCAGTTCCGGCAGGATGACACCGGGCAGGGTGATTGCGTCTTCACCGCGGCCAACAAACTGCCGCGCGGGTGCCGCGCCTATACGGCTGTTGCTGGTGTGGCGCCAATCGGTCTGGCGTTGCAGTTCCTGGTAGGCGGCGGTGGAGAGGCTGAAGACGAACATGCCCAGGGCAAGCATCATGGGGATTACTCCAGGTCGGCGAGTCGGCTGCGCCGGCGAGCGCCTTTCTCACGTTCAATACGGGCCAGTTCGGCGCGTATGGCGCGGGCGACGGCTTGCGGGTCCATGCCGGGCGTTGCAGGGATGTGGATCTCGTAGGTGTCGTGGCTGTCGTAGGCCGGCGCCGAGGTAGGTTTGAGGGGCGCACGGTCATCAATGGCGAAGGAGGGCATGGACATCGAGCCGAACGCCAATGCTCCCGGAGCCCACTGCTTGCCGAAGTTGACGATGGCCGGCAGCAACCCACCACCTATGGCCCCCGCAATCGGACGTTGTTCGAACAGAGGTCCCCGTGCAGCTACGTGGGCTTCCTTGGCCTGTTCGACAGACGCAGGTCCAGTGAACACGGTAGCGTCAAACGCAGGCCGTGGAATTGCCGGGGCGGCGAGCGCAAACGCGCCGGCCTTGGTGATTTGCTTGCTGATCTGGTTGATGGCCTGAAGCGGGCTTTTCTCCCCATCTTCCAGGCCTTGCGCCAAGCCGGCCATGGTGAAGCCCCCCAGCTCGGCGAACACCCGCGAAGGGCTGTGAATGCCGAGCTTTTCCTTGAACCAGCCAATGGTTGCGTCGCTGATATCGCCCATGACGTTCTTGAGCTTGCCGAAGCTTGCTTTGAGCCCGTTCACCAAGCCGTCGATGAGCATGCCGCCGAACTCGGTAAAGCGGCTGGGCAGGTCGATGCCCAAGTAATTCATGACCGCCGCAAACGCCTGGTAGATCAGTCCAAGAGGGCTGAAGTCGATCAGGACTTTAAGAATTCCACCGATTCCGTCACTGAACCCTGCTTTGATTTCGCGCCAGGCGCCGGTGAAGTACGCCTTCACCGCGTCCCAGTTTTTGTAGATCAGGTAGGTGCCGCCAGCGATGGCCGTGATCGCTAGGCCGATGGGGTTGAGCATCAGTGCACGGCCGACCATGAGCAGCGCTTTGCCAACAAAAGGCAATACGGTTTTACCGAGGGTCCACAGCAGTCCTATCAGACCGGGTAGTCGAACGCCTAGTTGAGCGAACATGAAACGCAAAGCCACAAACGGCAGTAGCACGCTGGCCACTGTGATGAGCAATCCGCCCAGCACCATGGCCAGCGCGGCGATGATGGCGACCGTTTTGACGAGCCCAGCGGCGAGGTTCGGGTTTTCGCTGGCCCAGCTTTTGATCTCGCGGATGATTTCGGTGACTGACTGAATCAGCCCGCGCAAAGGCCCATCCTGTTGCTCTTGCAGTTCGATGCCCAGATCCTGCCAGGCACTGCTCAAGGTCGTCAGATCGCCCTTGAGGTTGTCGGCCATCACTGTAGCCGTTTGTGCTGTTTCGCCCTGACTTTGGCGCAGACTCGCGATGAGTTTTTGCAGGTCACCCGTACCGGCCTGCTCAACCAATTGCGCCATGCCTTTGACCGCTTCCGCGCCGGCAATGGCTTTGAGTAATCCACCTTTGTCAGCAGTGCCCAGGTCTTTGGTTTTGTCGTAGATCTCTTTGAGGATGTCCGGCAGGTTTCGCAGGTTGCCATGGGCATCGGCGGTGGTGACCTTGAGTTTGGCCAAGGCTTTTTCCGCTGCCTTGGGCGGGGTGGCCAGGCGGTTCATGATGGTACTGAGCGCAGTGCCGCCCATGCTGCCCTGCAAACCGGCATCGCCCAATTTACCCGCCATCGCCGCGGCCACCTCGAGTTCGACGCCGTAGGTTTTCGCCATGGGGGCGGCGTACTTCATCGTTTCGCCGAGCATCTGTAGGTTGGTGTTGGAGCGGGTGAAGGTGCCCACCAACACGTCACCCAGTTTGCCCATCTGATCGGCACGCATGCCGAGTCCGGAGAGGATGTTGGAGGCGATGTCAGCGGTCTGTGCCAGCTCGGCGCCACCGGCCGCCGCGAGGTCGAGCATCCCCGGCATCGCGGTTTTGATGGCCGCCGGATCGAAGCCGGCCATGGCGAGAAAGCCTTGAGCATCGGCGGCCTGGCCTGCGGTGAATTGCGTTGAACCGCCCAGTTCCCGCGCTTGCTTGCGCAACGCCGCGAGCGCTTCTGAGTCTTTCTTCAGTCGGGAGATAGCCTGCGTTTTACTCATGCTGGCATCGAAGTCGATGCCCGGAGCCATCAGCTTGGTCCCCGCATACAGCGTTGCACCGCCGCCGGCTACGGCGGTGGCGCCTTTGCCAGCCATATCGCTGGCGAGGTTTCTGGATTTATCAAAGGTTGCGCGCGCCGCTGCCAAGCGTCTCTGTTGAGCGGCCAGCGCGGCCAGTCGATTGGTTTGTTCAGTGATGCTGTGGTTGGTGGCGCGGACCTGCTCGCGTAATTGACGCTCATGGTTGCCAAGGTTTTTGGTGCTGACTCCGGCGGCATGCAAACGGGTGCGCAAGCCTTGGAGCTGTTCGTTCTGTTGCTGATGCTGCTGTTTGAGTTTCTGCGCTTCACGCACAGCGGTGTGAAAGTCCTTGGTCATGGCCTTGGTGGGCGCACCAGTGGCTGCGATTTGCTGACTGAGTGCCTTCACCTTGTCGCGGGCGGCGTGCAGCGCCTGCTCGGTCTGCTGCGCCGCAGCGCGTTGCGTACGCCAGGCGCTGACATCTTTCTGTTGGGCGTTGAGTGCCTTGAGACGATCGCGGGCATCCTTGAGTGCGCGAGCGGCGCCGATGCTCTCGTTGTTGATCGCCCTCAGCGGGCGCGTGGCCTTATCGATGGCGTTTAGCAGCACTCGAAGTTTTAAATCATTCGCCATCGGCGACGCTCCGCACCCTGGCGCGCTCGCGCCATTCCATCAGTTCTTGCAGGCCCAACTGATCCATATCAGCCGGCGCCCAATGAAAGACCACGGCCAGGTCGGCCATGGCGTCCTCTACGCAACGAGGGAGGCGTCCGTCTTCACCGACTTCTGCAACAAAAAACCGGAAATCTTGCTGCCACACGCGAGCAGGTCGGCGGGGTCCATGCCCGCGGCTTCCGGCACGGTAATGCTGGGGCTGGTGAGGCGCGGCAGGATCTTGATCAGGGTGGCCACGTCCATGTTCAACAACTCCACCAACTGCACGCCCCGCAGTTCACCGGCCTGTGGTTTACGTAAGGTGAGGGTGTCGATGGTGGTCTTACCGCGTGCGATCGGCGTGTCGAGGGTGACGGTGTTGTCTTCGGTGATGGGCTGAACTTCTATGGTCTGCATGGGGTTTTCCAGATAGCGGTGGGAGGGTTAGAGGCCAATGGCGGCGCGCTGCTTTTCCAGCAGGTCGACGCCGTTGACCTTCTCGATGAAGTTGAGCAAGTCGATCTCGATGATGTCTTCGTTGTCGACGATCAGCTTGTAGTAGGAACAGGTGGTGGTGATGCTGTGTTCGGTGTCTTCGCCGGGTTCGTGGTCACCCATTTCGATGGTTTCGTGGCGGCCGCGCAGGACCACCTCCACGGCGCTGACGTCGCCGGTATCGTCCTGCTGAAACGAGCCGGCAAAACGCAGAGCGATGCCCGACGCATTGACGGCGCCGAACTGGCGCAGGGAAATAAGATCGAGGCCGCCAGTCTTCCAATCGAACTGGATGCCATCGTCGGAGAAGCCCAGGTCGGCCTTCACGGGACCATTCATGCCACCGCCGCGATAGGCTTCCATCTTGCGTCCCAGGGGTGGCAAGGTGACCGACTTCACGACGCCCACGTAGCTGTTGGCATCGTTGAACAGGTTGAGGTTTTTGAGTTTGCGCGGCATGGCCATGGCGCTGTTCTCCGGTTAGCGATTGATCTGGCTGGCGAAGTTGATGAGGTAGCGGTCGGTAATGCGCTGGCGCAGGGTGAGGTCTTCCAGCGGCGGGATCGGTGTGTAGTCGTAATCGAGCCAGAGCTTGCCGGCCTTGAGGGTGTCTTTGGTGTTGATGTCTTCGGGGTACCAGCAACTTCCGCCGATCAGGTAGCCGGCGGAAACCTTGCTGCGGAATTCGGCGTTGACGCCTTCGATCATGTCGCGCACCAGGGACGCGTGCAGCGGCTTATCCATGGCCCACATCTGCGTGCCGGCCATGGTATCGGCCAGCACCTGTGCGGTGCGGGTGTAGCTCTCGAAAGCAAACAACGGATCATCGCTGCAGGTGCGGCTGCCCCAGAAGCGCAAGCCGCCCTCATTGATCAGCGTGCTGACCTCGTTACTGTTGAGGTAGTTGGCATCGGTGGCGGGGTTTTGCAGGTCCCAGAACACATCGGCGTTGATGCCGGTGACGCCGTTGACGGCGATGTTGGAGAGGGTTTTGTGCCAACCGGTTTGCTGGTCGATCTTGGCGCGCAAGCCAAGGGCGCGAGCAACGGCTGTGGCGTTGACGGTCTTGTTGGTGGCGGTGTCCCAGCTCAGGAAGTCCGGCCAGATGACCATGACTTCACGGGCGCCGAAATTCTTGCGGTAGGCGACCGCTTCTTCCTTGGTGTTGCAGCCCCAGGCGCTGACATAACTGAACGCCCGTAGTTGCTGGGCGATGGACACGAGTGCTGTGGCGACGGGTAGAGTGTCCAAGCCAGGGACACCCAGAATGCGCGGTACCAGGCCGAGCCGCGATTTGGCGGCCAGCAGGGCTTTCATCCCGGTGTATTTGCCGGTGTCGGTGGTGGTGCCGATGAGGGCGCTGGTGGTCTCGGCTTCATCCTGACCTTCTTTGACACGGACGACGATGACGTAGGGTTTGGTCTGGTCGGCGATGGCTTGCAGGCTGGCGGCGAGGGTGCCTTTCACGCCGGCTTGGCCGATGGCGGTCTGGACGCTGGTGATCAGGACTGGGGTGTCAAACGGGAAGACTGTTGCGTCGGCATCGTCGGCGGTGCAGACCATGCCGATCACGGCGGTGGGGATGGTACGGATCGGGCGTGAGCCATCGTTGAGTTCGATGACTCGCACGCCGTGAAGATAATCGGACATGGAAGCAGCCTGTGCAGTAATTGTTGAGCCAGTGCACAGGCTGCCGCGCGCACGTCAATTCGTCGCGCAGTGAGGGTTGTAGGGGGTATGGCTACAGCATGCGGGTTTAGCGACGCTGCTGTTGGGGTTGAACAGGCCACACAATGGCGTTGGGGAAATGGGCTTGTTGCTCGATGCGATTGAGCTCCACGCTGTAGTGCATCCAGTCCACGAGGGAGGCCTGTTCCTCGGGTGTGGCGGTGCCCAGTTTCTCTGCGTATTGAAGGGGCGCAATGCGCAGTTGCGCCTCACGCTGCAGGTTATCTCGATGGTCCCGGACTTGAACGCCTTGAGTCGCGCGTTGGGCGGATTCGTCGAGTGTCCATTGCTCATTGATCCATTTGAAGTGTTCGCCGGGACATGGCTGTGTTGTCAGTCCTTCGGGCAGTTCGCCCAACTGTTGCCATGATTGTTCCATGCCGTCAGCAGTGCGGAAAACGGTTCCTCTATGGTCGAGGACCTGTTGGATTGTTCCATCGAGCAGCGCCCATGTTTTGCCTGATTCTGACGTAGCCAGAACCTTCGGGACCTGCACCGCATTGCCGGGGAGTTGCGGGCCGAACCCCGGGATGGCCGGGAAGGTAACCGGGCCAGACAGCGCGCCGGCCTCATCAATCAAATAGGTAATCATCGAGACCTCAGATCATTTTGATACGGCCGGGATAGGCAATGTTTCTTGGGCGGGTTTCTGCGTTGCCGATGCGGCTGAGGTAGGGAGGCGAATGGTGAGTAGACGATACGTAGTCTAATTTTGCGCTGCCACGGTTAATCGAATTAGGGATCAGTGAATGTTCACTACCAGTACCGTGTCCGAAGGAAGCGGAGTGGGTATGGCGTCCAAACGCATCGGGTGTCCATGAACCCGCTACTCGTCCAGCGACTTTCCAATGACCATTGCCATCCATTTCTGATGGATTTGAAGCGACCACTTCCCAATCTTTGATCGAGATGACTGTTGTACCTTGGGGAAAACCTTCACCCTCCAGTGGCATTCCAGCCTCCACAAATGAGGATTTTCTAGCATCTGAGATGACTGGGCTGCCTGCGATCACCTTACCGGTGACCTCTGATTTATCGACTCGGCGGCCTTGGTCGAGCACCCTGAAAAACTCGCCCCTGGCTTCTGGCGCACGAAACGTCGACTTGTTATCACCGGTGGTCCATCCCCCCTCCATGTACTTCTGTTTCTCCGGGTAGAGCATTCCCGATTGTTGAGCGTGATCCCATAGCCATGGCCACTCATCCCGTTTCAGTAGTTGTCCATTCAAGGCACCGTAACCTCCGGGGCTGAATACGATCGTGGTCTCAAAGACCGGGCGACCCAGCGGCGTGTTATCGAAGCGCCCAACCGGCCACCAACTCCCAGACCCATCACTGCGCAAATGCCACCAATCGCCCGCGCCCATCAGCACCAGAAAGGGGTAGCCCGCCGGATTCAAGTGAGTATGAAATTTCAGGGTGTCTTTGCCTTTTGCTTTGATGACCAGGCGATTGATGCTGTTGTCTTTGCGGTGAACAATCACATCGCGCGTGCCCACTGTGACGTCTGCCGCCGGCAGTTGGATGTTCAATGAACCAGCGCTGGCGTCGATCAGGATGATGCCCATTTCTTTGGGTTTTAACGCTCTGGATGACGACACCGTGGTGAAGACGGCACCGGCATTTATGGATCGATCCACGTAGTCGCGGGTGGCCAGCACCACGGACGGATCAATCTTGAGCTGAATGTTGGCGGTGCCGCTGGTGATGATGTGCATCCGCACCACCTGGTTGCGGCCCGCACCCTGGGCCAACAACGGTTTGTAGCTGGGCGCCAGATTCGCCACTGCGGAAAACACACCGTCCTTATCCTCAAGGGCCAGTTCCGTCATCCACCAGCCACCCACTTCGGGAGGCAGCACCACTTCGGCAATCAACACATTCGGATCGGTGGGGGAGACGCGCAGTTGATTGAGCTGCGCGCGGTGCACCTGATTGACCAGCCGTGTCTGCGACGGATCCGGCACCGGGTCGTCGCCATTGGCATCACCGATCAGCATGTAGCTCGGCTCCCAAGGAATGCCGAGGGCGTCGCAGTTGGTTTTCTTGGCGGCGCCGAGGGTGGTGAGCATGCCGCCGAAAAGGGAGTTCTTATCAACCATGAAGGTACACGTCCAGTTCGTCGAGGGTGTAAATGCTGGTGCCGCCATAGCCCTGAACGAACACATCGATGTCCGGGTTTACCCACGGATAAACATCGATTTCGTCGCCGTCATCGATGGCGATTGCGGCATAGGTGTCGACGCGGGTTTCCAACGTGATGTCGAGGCGGGTCAGGTGGCGGGTGAGGGGCTTGGCATCGTCAATGAGCCAGGTCAGCTCCTGATACATCTGATCGGTGATGCCGGATTCGGAGACGCTGATGTTCAGGGCAAACGTGGCGCGCGGGCCGAGCGGGATGGTCTGCCACCATTCCACGATTTCAATCACAAAACCCAGCGGCTCGACGACGCGGCGCAGTGAGCCGAGGGTGCCTTTGCGTGAGTGGATGTAGTACGCGGAGCGGATGGCCGAACGCTTGGCCGTTTCGGGCCATTGGCTGTCCCAGCGGTCTACGGAGAAAGCCCAGGCTAGATAGGGCAGCAACGGCACGGGACAGAGGTCAGGGTTGTAGAGCTGGCGTAGCGGGATCGGTACGCGTTGGATCTGAGCCAGGGCTTGAGCGGCTTGATGCTCCAGTGGTGTGGCGTTGCGCGGGAGCAGTGACAGATCAGTCATCATCAAACCCCAGTGACAGGTCTATGTCGGTGCAATAGGGCGCCTGGTAGGGCGTGGCGACAATGTCGTCCCAATCGTCCAGCACCACCTTGCGCACACCCTCGACGTGCAGCGAGGCGTGGAGGATAGATTCGGATATCTCCAGACCCAGCCGACGGCGTTGATGCACAAATTTCAGTAGCCGCTCTTTGGCCGCTTTCAGGATCAGCTCTGACTCTGGTCCCGATGTCAGCAGGTAGAGTTCGGCGCTGATTTCGTAGTTGATGATCTGCGCGCCTTGAACTCTCAGGCGGTCGCCTAATGGGCGGCGGTCATCGTCGCTCAGGTAGGCTTTAACCGCGGCCAGCAGATCCGCCGAGGCGCTGCCGTCGCCCAGTGCCGATTGCATGGTGATGACTGCTTCTGCGGGTTTAGGGCTCTCTGCTGTGGCGTCGGCGACGCGACCGTCGGCGGAGCGAGCGTGGAAGATGTAGCTGTTGCGCGGGCCTGCCGTGCTTAGACCTTCCCAGGCCATTTGCGCACGTTCGCGCAGGCTGTCGTCGCTTTCCATCAACTTGGGAATGGGCGGCACCGCTGAAGGATTGGCGACTTGGATCACCAACCGCCTCACGTTGTAGTTCGCGGCCAGGTTCTCCAGATCGGCGCCCGTGGCCAAGGCGAGCATGTTCGCCACCGACGCCTCATTGACCCGCTGGCGCCAGACCATTTCGCGGTAAGCGTTTTCCTCGAGCAGTTTGGTCAGTGGTTCCGATTCCATGTTCAGGCGTGCTGCGATTTCTGCCTGTTCCTCGGTTGGCCAGAGGCTGATGGCATAGGCTTTGCGCTCGACGAGGATCTGCTCGTAATCGATCTGTTCGACGACCTGCGGCGCGGGCAGCTGGCTCAGGTCAATGGCGACGAAGGTGTTCATGCGCTGCCTCCCAAACGAAGAGGAACGCTCAGGCTCAATGGCTCATTGGTATCGACGATAGTGCCCTCAAGATCCAAGATTGATTGGCCTGCCAGCGTGGCGCCGAGCAATTGCACGCGACTGAGGCTGATGCGCTGTTCCCAACGCATCAGGGCCATGACGGTGGCGGCATAGGCCTGTAACCGGATGAAGTCGTTGAATGGTTGGTCCACCAGCTCGGGCAGCAAGCTGCCGTACTCGCGGCGCATGACGCGGGTGCCAAGGCGCGTGGTCAGGATGTCGGTGACGGACTGGGTGATGTGTTCGACCCGGTCGAGGGCGGCGCCAGTTTTTCGGTTCATTGCGGCTGTCCTGTTATGCCGCCGCCAGGCATGACGCCACCGTGAGGGTGTTTGACCAGGCTGATGTTGTCTGCGACCACGTCCACTGACGCGGTGATTTTGCCGGTAATGGTTTGGTTGCCGGTTTGGGTGTAGTCGCCGTTATGGGTGATCGGGCCGACGATGTTGATGCCACCGGTACTGACCAGATTGGTGGTGCCCTTCTCGGGCAAGGTGGCGTTCAGGTGGTGGGAGATGCTGTCGTATTCGATGACGGCGCCGTCACGGTAGGTGCGGCGGTGCAGTCCTTCGCGGTCGCCGTTGGCGGGGATGTGGTCGCTAAACAGGCCGGTTAGGACAATGCCATTGCCGAGCTGGCCGGATGGGCTAAACAGGATGACTTGTTCGTTTACGGTCGGCGGGTCCCACTCGCTGTCGGGACCGGCTCGCGGCGCGATCCAAGGTAGCCAGCCAGTGGTCAGCACGCCGGTTTTGACTCGCACGCGTGGAGGCTTCATCTGGATCTCGGCGATGGTGCCGAGGCGGATGAGATTTTCGATCAGACGGGCGAGGGTGGCTATGTCGTTCATGACTTCGATGGTGGCGTCATGGGAGCTGAAGCGCACTTCCGTTGACTTGTATCGGGTTGAGGTACATTGAGGGCAGTCTAGAGATTTTTTAGCAAAGGAAAGAGCCCGGCACTGTGATTCAATGGTTGGCGGAGAAGTGCATCATCACCAACTAGTGGGTGTTCTGCCGTGTCGTAGCAAAAAAGCGTGATGAAGCATGAGTTTTTAGAAAGCAATTATCCAAACGCTGAGTTGAAGGGGGTTAAATGTGATAGGTATTTCCGCGAGTCAAATTCCGGCACCTGTGAAATGGCAAGATTTTGAAGGACTATGTTGTGATCTGTGGTCAAAAATATGGGGTGATGAAAACACTCAAAAAAATGGTCGTGGAGGTCAAAATCAGCATGGGGTGGACGTCTCGGGGAAAAATTTATTAAGTAGTGGAGGTGTGTGCGGGGTTCAATGCAAGGGAAAAGATAATTATTCTCAAAAAAAGCTGACTATTACTGAGTTGGAGTCGGAAGTTGATAATGCGAAGAGCTACTCTCCGAGTCTGAAAGTTTTCATAGTGGCTACTACCGGTCCGAAGGATGTGAAAGTAGAAACCAGAGCTAGGGAAATCACTGAGGAGCATGAAAAATTAGGATTGTTCTCAGTAGTAGTGTTTGGGTGGGCAGATATAGTTGAGAAGTTAGAAACGCATACGGATATTTTTGAAAAACATTATCCTTGGATGTTTAGGCGAGAGTTCAAGGCCGATGAGTATTTTTTTGATTTTTGGAAGCTGGAGCTTAACCCAAAAAAGATGAGCTATCACTGCAACCAGTTACCAATGGCAACGTTTAACTTGCATTTTTCTGAAATGTTCCTTCATCAGCTTAAAACATACCTTATGAAATGTGATGAGGTACTAGATGACTGCACTAATACGGGGCTTTCGGTTAACTTGCATGCGGCGGCTCTGAATTTCAATAAAGTGGCATACGATGTCCTGGCTACATGCTATCAATATGAGGAGAGCGTATGCGATATTCGCGGTGAATGGACCTATTGGGTTAGAGATTCTCATCTTGCTTATGAGCATAAAGGTAAGTTTATTGAATATAGAAAAGGTGTGCTTCGCGCGCTGTTCTACAGATTGATACAGGCAGCAAATTATATAATAAAAGTTAGAAATAAAAACTCTCGTGTCGCGCTTGAGTCATATATTGGTTTTCGTGATGATTTTGCTTATAATTCACCGATTGTGGGTGAGCTGTACCCGTCTCCCGAATACTATCCGATGTATGACGATGAAAGTGAGGGGGACTTCTATCCTGGGCTTTTCGCAGTTGATTCGTCTATAAGATTACAAATTTATCCTAAAAAGCCGCTTTTCACTTCGATACTAGCGCCGATAACAGCGGTGAATGATGCGCCAATTTGGTAGCTGTGTCTCCAGATTACGCACGGCGCTGATGCTGGCGCCTTGCGTGTGTCAATGAAAAATCTGAGGAGATGAGCGTGTACTTACAACTCAGCGGTGGTGCAAGTTATAGGTGTTTTTTTAGAATATCATTATTTGTCGAGCTTCTTCGGTCGGGGCTGGCGTGGTGGAATGTTCTTGGCGATGCTTAAGACCTTTTTACCACTGACTACAGTACGCTGTAGAAACTGCTCAAGTGCGGTAAGTAAGTTTTGAAATTCTGCTCCGTCTGGAGACCATGCGCGATGGGCCGCGGCGCTCCCAGCATTCGCGACTACTCCCAAAGTAGATGCTTCAGTTTCTCCAATAAAACCATTCTCTTGAAGTTGCTTTATTTTTTCGTCCAGTGAATGACCGGGGTCGATTTTCAACACTTCAGTAGCTCGATCAAAAGCTGTTCGCAGTCCGACTGCCGCGAGTATCAGAGAGTTAGCCTCATAGGCTGTGTAGGTCTCATCTAGAATTCTATGCAGTTGGGGGTCGATCTTTGCGATCTCCCAAATCCAGTCTGGTTTTTGATTCTGTTCAACTTCGGGGGCTGGGAACGTAGTTGTTTTTATAATTGGAACTTGTACTTGGTCCCGCTTGGCGTAATCATATTCGATCTCAAAAAGCTCACTGTCCCAGCTTTGTATGTGCAGAAATACAGTTTCGCAACCACAGCACTGCAGGAGTCTTGATTCGTCTCTTCCCCAATTATAATTCACATGATCGCCAACCTCCCAAGGGACGTTAACGAAACCGTGTACTTGACAATTCCTTTCGCCCTTGCAGCGAGGGCATAGCGCTTTGAGAATTGTTTTTTGTTCTTCCATATTGCTCTCCTAAGGCAAAACCGTATCCCGATAGCAAGCATTGCACATTATGAATGGTAATGAGAATAGAAATTCAGCGGCGTGTTAGGTGACAAAGTAGACTGTCGCGGATCAAATCTAAGTCTGTGTCTGTAAATCCAAGCAACTTTCTTTTGTCGTATCGCACCTTTGGAACTCCACATTCAGCGCGATCGCTCAGTCCGTACTGATGCACACCCGCGATCCGCGCAGCCCGGCCAATGAATCCAACGCTGATACAGTTTTCGTCGCTTTGAACCTTCAAAAATCTTGCTGTGCGCAGCTTCTGAAACATCTCAACTTTTCGCTTTATCCTCCCTTGTTTACCTCGCAGGTCGCGCTGTTTGCGCGGCGTGTATTTGCTTCCGCTTGGGTTGCGCTGAACAATGATTCGTAGTTGTTGGCTACGGCGTAATTCCTTGGCAAGGCTGTGAGTGAGTTTGTTGCGCGATGCCGGCTCAAGCTGTCCGAGAAGGCCTGCGGCCCAACTCTCCAGCGCTTCCAGTCGATTGCTCATTTCGACACGACCCATTCACTACCGGTGCCCTGGGCGCCCGGCACCCAGTTCGGATCGAGGAGAGCGGCAACTCGCTGCGGTTCACCAAGGTGGCGGGTGGTGGTGTTGCCTTCGTCATCCTTGCCCACCACCACACGTTCAGTTAGTGGCAACGTCAAACTCATGTCCACTCTGCTGCTGTCGAGAATGTCCGCTTCAAACTGGATACCATCGGTGGACTTGTTCAGGTTCTCCAGCAACTCAGACTGATGCACGCTCAGCCAACCGAGCAGGGGCAGCATGACGCTGTCGGGGTGGCCGGCGAAGTCGGTCAGGATGATCTGCAGGTCGAAGGTGTATTCGAACGACAGGGATACAGCGGCAGTGCAGCGAACCTTGCCGTTTTCGATGAACATCAGCAACCGGTCAGGGTTGTGCTTGAGTTCGGCAATGGTGCTCAGCAGGTGGGTGCGCAGGCTATCGGGTTTGTTCATGGCGGTCTTTGGGGCTGATGTCTGGATTAGCGATGGAAGGGCGGATCATGCGACCACCACCTGACCGCAGCCGCAGTTCTCATGCTGCTCGTAGGCGCGCTGGAGCTTGATGTCGTACAGGTTTCGTTGGTAGTCCGGCCCGTTGTAGAGCTTGGCGAACTCGGCCCATTGACGTGCCTTCAGTGCCTTGTACAACGCCGAGTCGGTTTCGATGAAACGCACGAAGGCATCGAACTGCTGCGATTCGTTTGCGCTCATGGCGGCGACGAAATCTTGCACGCTGGTATAGCCCAAGCGTTTCCAGTGAAAGCCCATGATCTGGAAGGCGCCCCATGACGCGGACTCCAGGGCGGCAATGTCGTTAAGCACGCGGGCGCTGCCCAGCCGTTGATGTTCGGCTGTGCCGCCGACGTAGCCGCCAGCTTTCGGGTTGACAATGGCCGGGTGAGCGACGGCGAGTTGATCGGCGCGGCGTTTGAGGTCGGCGGGGTTATCGCGTTCGTGTCGAACTGTCGAAAGCCGGCGGTACATGATGTGCCGCTCGAACAAAATCACCGGCTTGCCGATATCGAGAAAACCGCGGCCTTTTGATTCGACTTCGTTGACCGCGTAGAGGGTCGCCAGCGGCATGTCGAGTCGTTGCGCGGCGTTGACCAGGTCGGCGTTTTTCAGCAGTTGCTGGCAGTCATTCCCGGCGAGCGCTGCCTGCGTTTTGTGACCGGCGATGCCATCGGCCACCAGACCGATGCTCAACTGGTGGGCACGCACAGCCGCTTCGGTGGCGTCGCCGTAGTGGCCGTCAACGATCAGGCGGGCGCCAATATTGTTCAGGTTGGTTTGCAGGTGGCGTACCGCTTGCGAGCGGTCGCCGTGACTTAATGGGATCATCGTGAAGCTTCCTTGCGAATGAAAAATTTCCTGGCTGCTGCGCGGGTTCCTTCCACGCCGAGCAGGCCGATAATGCCACCAAAAAAAGGCGCGGTGGACGCGGAAACACCGAGCAACGGTAGGCCATGGCTGGTCGCTAGTGCCAAGGCGCCGCAGAGCGGGGCTTCGATGGCGATACGACGCCAAGTGCCGCCGCCGTACATGATTCGAAGTGCCGCAATGATCAGGGCCAAGAGGCCGGCGTACAGGGTTGGCCAGTGCTGTTCGAGCCAGGCAGCGAGCCATGCCCAGGTGTCGGGACGTTCAGGCATGCGTTTCCTTCCATGGTTCACGGTGGGTTCAAGGACACGTCGCCAATGGGTCAGTCCCACAGGTTCACCATTTGCCGTTGAGGTGCGGCGGTTTGTGTTTCGGGCATTTTCACGGCCAGGCCTTGGGGCGATGTCGGTCCGTGGTCGGCCAGTCCGGGATTGGCTTCTAGTACCGCTTCGGTCACGCCAGCAGTCCGGCCGTAATGCCGCCAGCAGAGGGCATCGACGGTATCGTTTTGCTGGGCGCGAACGGTGACGGCCATCAGATCAACTCCACGGTGGTGCGACCAAGGCCGAGGAAGTCGCGCACGGCCCAGCGTTGGTCGCGGCGCAGTTCGTCGATGCTGGGGGTGAGGTCGTCGGCGTTCTGGTTACCGCTGTTGGTACTGTCGTAAGAGCGATAGCGCTCGCAGATTTCTGCACCGGCCGCGGCGTAGATCGCCCGTTGGTACAGGTGGATGAATTGCGACACGTCTTTGACCCGATCGACAGGGACGTCGGCGAGGGTGGCGTAGCCCTCGGCCTGTTTGGTCCGGCGCCATTCGGCGAACTCGCGGTTGACGCTGATGGCGGCGGCGATGGTCGCGGTTTCCAGTCGGATACCGGTGACGCTGGAATCGATCCTTAGCGTTCCGCGCACGTCGTCCAGGTTGATCGATGGCCAGAAAGGGTCGGTGTTGATGTGGCCGCTGGGGGCCTTGCCGCCCGCGATGAATCCGCTCATTGCGCTGCACTCTGCAATAGGTCGCCGGTGGTCGGGGCTTCACGTTCAGGTACGTGGCCTGACCGATCCGCCCCGAGCCGGCGGGGTGCGTGGGGACGCTCGGTTAGCCGCTGATGGCGGCGAGTTTGTTGAGCAGGCGTTCGGCCCGCTCCAGATCTTTTTTGCCACCGCAGGCGTCGTGCAGCTCGATGGCTTTTTTCAGCAGGTCGATACCGGCCTGGACTTGACCGGGTTGGCCGGGGAGTTCTTCGGTGATGCCTTCCAGGGTGGCGCGACCCATGGCGAGGAACAGCTTGGCGCGGGCCTGATCGGGCATGTCTTCGGCGTCGGTCAGTTCGGAGGCGCGATGCAGGGTGGTCAGGTCGAACGGTTCGTTGATCTTCTGGGCACTTAATGCTGCCGTGGCGATGTCTTCGGCGACCAGGCAGCCCAGCGTGCGGGCGAAGCGATCCGGCATGACCATCTTGTGCTTCAGCACGTATTGGGCGATGTCGAGGCCGCCGCTGAAGTCGCCGGCATCGAAGCGCCAGACCATGATGGTGGTCAGCACTTCGTCTTGCGCACCGAGCCCTGCTTCCAATACGCCTTGAACATAGGGCACGTAGTCGGGCAGCAACTGGCGTTTGAGTTCGGCTTTGCCCTGATTCGACTGGATCTGTTTCAGGCGCAGGCGATCCTGCAGCAGCTGGTTCAGCTGATGTTCATAGGCGGTGGCGCCGGCCATGGTTTGGTTGGGTTCGACCGCGGCCGCCTCAATGGCGGCGGTGACCCGCAGGAAGTGATGGCGGCAGGGGTTGGTCATGGTCGTCTTCCTTATGATGCGATTTCGATGTTTTCAGCGAGGGCCGTGCATTCCAGATCCTCGATCACGTAGGCGTCGTTGACCGACTCGTAGTTTTCGATGCGGTCGCGTTTGGCGTTGTCGAGGACGGTGCGGCGACGACTGCCTTCCTGCCAGTAGATCGACAGGTTTTCCAGCTTGGTGACCAGCAGGCCGCGAGCGGGGAAGTACGGCACACGCACCGCCGGCAAGTTACCCAGGCGCTTCTGGCTGGTGACGATGTCGGCGGCTAGCATCTCGGTTGGCGCGTTGTCCTTGTTGATGATCGGGAAGTACTTGTCGGCCAGCAGCTGGCGGCCGCAGATCACCACCAGGTCCGGGTCTTCCTGATACCAAGGCGCAATGAATTCTTCGACCATGCTGAAGACCAGGGCGTCGAGGTTGGTGAAGTCCTTGCCGGTGCCGATGGCGATCTTGCCCGAGCCCTCTGCAATTTCCTTCATCACCCGCGCGGCGTTTTCGGTGCGCATCTTTTGCAGCCAGCCGATGTTGACGTCCTGGCGTAGCGGGTTGGTCGCCGGGTTCGAGGTGGCGGCGCGGCTGGTGCCGTTCCAGCCGATCAGGATGCGGTCCAGCGCCTGGCGCTTAAGGATCGCGTCACGGATGCGTGCCTGGAAGTCCGGGAATTTGGCCCAGGCATCCAGCTTGCTGTAGCGCAGGTGAGTGTCGAAGTTGGTCTGCGAGCAGAAGTAGCCGCGGTCATCGAGGGTGGTGATGTCGGTGGTTTCGCGGTCTTTCTGGGTGGTGTCGGTGGTGCCGGCGTTCGGTCCGCCGATGCCCATGCCGATCTTTTCACCCATCTGCTCGGTGACGCCGTAGATGTTGATCGCGCTGAGGAACTGACTGGATTCCTGCATGCGGGTTTCCAGCGTCTGGGTGACGCTGGGGGCGGTGGCGAATTTGGTGGTGACGTCGGGCACGCCGTGCAGCTTGGTCAACTGGCCGAGGTAGGCGTTGAAGAGGTTGCGGGTGTCGTTGCGCATGGGGTCGTCCTTGGTATCAGCAGTCGGTCATGACCTGGTTTCCGCCGCCAGTGACGGGAGGGCGTGTCTTTTGGTTGTGGTCCTGGGTGTTCGAGAGTTTGGTTTTCAGTTCGGTGAAGTCCTTGGCCAACTGGTCGAGCTGCGTTTTCAGCACTCCGGAAAATTGCCTCTCCGCGGCCAGTTGGTCGGGGAGGTCTTTAACGTGCTCGGCGATGGTTTCGACGGCTTGGCCGATCTGGGCGAACTCGCTGTCGTCCTTGACCTGTTTGCCTTTGAGTAGGGTTTGCACCTTGCTGAAGAGCTGGGCGCCGAGGCTTGGCTTTTCTTCAAACTCTTCGAAAGTCAGTTCGGCTTCTACGGCCTCGGTGAACATCGAGGTTGCGGAGTAGTGCCGGTCTTTGAAGGGGCTGACGTCGGGCTTCTGAGCTGAGAAGGCGAGTACGTCTGTGCCAAGGCTGGCGGGGGAGTCCGTCACGGCCAGACCGACGATGTAGGCCTCACCGGTGTCGGCGAAGCTGTCGTCGATTTCGATTGATGTGTAGATCTTTTGCTTGGCCTTGTTCATGGCGATCAGTTCGAGGGTAGGTTCGACCTGGGCGAACAGGGCCAGTTTTTTTTGGCCATTGATGTCGATTTCTTCGGTCTTCACCGCGAGGACGTCGCCGTAGGCCTTGAACGGGCTGTCTGGTAACAGGCTGCGGAAATGCTCCAACCAGATGCGGGCGCCGTAGGTGGACGGGTTGAAGTTCTTGGCGGCCTGTTCCAGCCAGTCGCGTTTGATGGTGCGTTTGTCCGAGGTCGCGCCTTCGACGGCGACGCGGAACCAGTTGCTGCGAAATTTTTTCATGCCGGGAATGCTCAGTGCGTTGCAATGAGGGGCATGGTCGGGTCGCGCGCGGGTGGCGGCAATGAGGCGGGATTGTAGGCGGGGAGGGCACAAGGGACGGTGCTATTGAGTCGCGGGTCTGGGCGGCAGCATCGCAGTCATGACTACGACCGCGCTCTTGCCCATCGATCCCCGCCGCCAATCCAAGTTCCTGTACTGGATGGGCTGGCGTGTGTGCGAGATCGCCGAGGCGACGGGCGAAAAGGAGAAAACGCTGCACAGTTGGAAGGCCCGAGATGAGTGGGATCGGGCGGATAACGTGGAGCGTATCGGTGGGGCGCTTGAGGCGCGGTTAGTGCAACTGATCCTCAAGGACGGCAAGAGCAGCGGCGACTTCAAAGAGATTGATTTGCTGCATCGGCAGTTGGAGCGGCAAGCACGTATTCAGCGCTTTCAGGGCGGCGGTACTGAGACCGACCTTAACCCGAACCTCGCCAAACGCAACGAAGGGCCGAAGAAGAAAAAACCGAAGAACGACATAAGCGAAGACCAGGTCGAGCTGCTTCGCGAAGCGTTCATCGATGGCTGTTATGACTACCAGAAAGATTGGTACCGGGCGGGTAATCAGCGCACCCGCGTCATTCTCAAAAGCCGGCAGATCGGCGCGACTTTCTATTTCGCTCGTGAGGCATTGCTTGACGCCCTGGAGACCGGGCGCAATCAGATATTTCTGTCTGCTTCGAAGAACCAGGCCTATCTGTTCCGGGGTTACATTCTGGCGTTTGCCCGTGAGGTGATTGGGGTTGATCTGACGGGCGATCCCATCGTCTTGCCTAACGGCGCCGAGTTATTTTTCCTCGGAACCAATGCCCGCACCGCCCAGGGTTACCACGGGAACTTCTACTTCGATGAATTCTTCTGGACGTTCAAGTTTGAGGAGCTGAACAACGTCGCCTCGGGCATGGCTATGCACAGTAAGTGGCGCAAGACCTATTTCTCGACGCCGTCCAGCATGGCCCACGAGGCATACAGCTTTTGGACCGGTGAACGCTTTAACAAGGGCCTGCCGGCCGCGCAGCATACGAAGGTGGATGTGTCCCACGGTGCGCTCCAGCAGGGGCGGTTTTGTGAGGACCAGCTGTGGCGGCACATCGTCACTATTCTGGATGCGCGGCAGGGAGGCTGCGACAAATTTAACCTTGAGGAACTGCGTCGGGAGTACAGCGCCGAGGCGTTCGCCAATTTGCTGATGTGCGAGTTTATCGACGATGGGGCGAGCATCTTTCCGCTGACGTTGTTGCAGTCGTGCATGGTCGATAGCTGGGTTGAATGGGCTGAGGACTATAAGCCGTTTGCGATGCGGCCATTTGGCGATCGACAGGTGTGGGTGGGTTATGACCCAGCGGAGACGGGCGATTGTTCGGGGCTGGTGGTGGTTGCGCCGCCTTTGGTGCCGGGTGGGAAGTTTCGCGTCCTCGAGCGGCACCAGTTTCGCGGCATGGACTTCGCTGCGCAGGCCGCGTTTATCAAGAGCGTGTGCGACCGCTATTGGGTGACCTATATCGGCATCGACGTCACTGGTCTGGGCAGCGGCGTGGCCCAGCTGGTGCGCCAGTTCTTCCCGGCCGTCACCTCCTTCAGCTATTCGCCCGAGGTCAAAACGCGCCTCGTGCTGAAGGCCTATGACGTTATCCACAAGGGGCGGCTGGAGTTCGATGCTGGCTGGACTGACATGGCGCAGTCGCTGATGGCCATCCGTAAGACAGTCACGGCCGGTGGTCGTCAGTACACCTACACGGCAGGGCGCAACGATAACACCGGTCACGCCGATCTGGCGTGGGCGCTATTTCATGCATTGCACAACGAACCGCTTGAGGGGCAGACCGCTGCCAATACTGGGCGGATGGAGATTTATTGATGATTGAACAATTGGCTGGCCAGATTCTGGTGTCCACGACCACTCCCGTCAGCACGGGGACACAAGTGTTTAGTTTTGGCGAGCCGTCGCCGGTGCTGGGTGGCAGGGAGGTGTTCGAATACCTGGAGTGTTGGTACAACGGGCGGTGGTATGAGCCACCATTGTCGCTGGATGGTTTGGCCCGGTCGGTGGGGGCGAGCGTGCATCTGCATTCGGGGTTGATGTTTAAGCGCAATTTGTTGAGCAACACGTTTATCCCGCATCCGTTGTTGTCGCGAGCGGCGTTTGAGCAGTTCGCCCTAGATTTTTTGTGTCTGGGGAATGGCTACTTGGAGGCGCAGCGTTCGGTGTTGGGCAACACTCGGCAACTGGTGCCACCCCTGGCTAAGTACATGCGTGCCGGACCAAATGGCCTGTTCTACCAGGTGAGAGATTGGAAAGATGAACATGCGTTTGAATCGGGCAGCATTTTTCATTTGCGGGAGGCTGATCTGCACCAAGAGATTTATGGGTTGCCGGAGTGGATCAGCGCTTTACAGTCAGCGTTGCTCAATGAGTCGGCTACTTTGTTCCGCCGTAAGTATTACGAGAACGGCAGTCATGCCGGCTTCATCCTGTATATGACGGATGCAGCACAGACCGAGGCTGATATCGATGCACTGCGTAAGGCGCTCAAAGACTCCAAAGGACCTGGCAATTTCCGGAATCTGTTTGTGTATTCGCCGACCGGCAAGAAGGACGGGATTCAACTGATCCCGGTAAGCGAGGTGGCGGCTAAGGATGAGTTCAATTCGATCAAAAATCAGACACGTGACGACGTGCTGGCCAGCCTGCGGATACCGCCACAATTGATGGGCATCGTGCCTCAGAACGCTGGGGGCTTCGGATCGATCAGGGAAGCAGCGCAGATTTTTTCTGCGAATGAACTAGAGCCTATTCAGGCGCGGATGACACAACTAAATAATTGGCTTGGAGAGGAAGTTATGAAATTCAAACAATATGAAGTTGCGGGGGGGCATGTGATAGAATGATAAGTAAAGGCGGGCTATTTGTTTGTCATGATTAATCTTCAGTCTTATTACGTCGGATTTTGTAGGGTTAAGGAAGAGCGTAAAAGTGTTTTGCCGCCGCTTGGATACGATTTAGGACTGGTTTGAATCCTCGAAAATTTATATTTTTTTGATCGGCTTTTACCACTTTTTGCGAAAAAGTATTCTTGCTATATACGAGATGACTAGGTGCTTTATGAACAACGCAGAATCGTTGGCCGTCGACGATTCTGTTCAGAGTTGCTCGGGTGAAGAAGTCCTCCATCATGGTATCTTCGCCAGAAACTTTTAGCGGTGTGAATACAACATATAAATTCTGGGCGACATAATAAAAATCGCGAGTCTTGTCGAAAATTTGCGTTTTGCCTACAGTGGTAGTGTATTTGTTTCCTGTCACAGCTCTTAGCGCGTTGAATATTTTCTGAGAGCCATCATCATTGTCTACAACTATAATGGTTGGATGCTGGAATGGGTGGTTTTTATATTTGCCGCAACAACTGACGTAGCGTTTAATTAATTCTCCTATATCTCCTGTACCGCCGGCTAAATCAAGTAGTCGATGGGTAAGTTCGGAATACTTAAAAAAACCAACATTAAGTACGGGCTTGCCGCTGGCATCTATTTTCGCAAATAAACTAAAGGACTTTGCCAAGCTTTTCATCGCGCATTGCAGGTAAATGTTATCTGTTTTACCTTCGCATAATATCGTTATTTTTTTGTTTCCGTAAAAGTGCTTATAGAAAATAAAATTAGCATGGACTTTTTCCATTGCGCTCAATGGGGTTTCTTCGTGGCGTATAGCGCTGTTGTCGACTATTTTTGATCTGTTAAAATTTTCAACCATGTAGATGTAGCTAAGCATGCCGCCCAGTTGGTTTATCGTTCCCGGGACTGTTGTTTTGGATTTTGGGTTTTTGTCTGATACATAAAATGAGCCGGAGTTGAATAGGCTGTGGGCCATAGCTCTCACGTTATGTCTATAAATTGCCGTAGAGTTGATTTTTCTATTTACAGTGAGTCCGGTAACGCTTTGGCGCGACTCTTGGTATTGCATTCGGGTTTTTTTGGCGTTTATTTGAAAGCCACACTTCGAAATTATCTTTGCTAGCGTCTTACCGGCCGTCCACTCATTCGGAGCAGCTGAATGTGCAATTTCTTTAGGGAACGTTTTTTTATTGGTTGAGAACGTAATGTCGTCAGCATATCTTGAGTAAGTGCAACCTAGCTTTGAGGCTAACTCAACAAGGCGTATGTCTATAAGGTGCCCAATTAAATTTGAAACTATTGGAGAGGATGGTGCGCCTTGAGGTAAAGAATCATCATGGCAGACAATTTGCGCTAAAGCTCTCGCGACCTTTGGCTGTAGTGAGAAGCTATTATTTTTTGTGAGGAATCCAAAGACTCTTCCTCTGTGAATTGATCCAAAAAAATTCTCAATATCTATATTAAAAACAAATCTCTTTTTTCGATGGTTGTCGGCGTTCGTCATTATTGAATGCCCTTTCATGAAGCCGTGAGAAAGGGATGATTTTATATTTAAGTCTGCGTTCATATTGTGAATGCAATCTTGTAGTAATTTTGAGACTTTAGCTTGTAATGCTTTAAGTTCCTCTCTAGGGGCAGCGATTGAGCGCGTGCCGCCCGAGCTTTTAGATATTGTGAAGTGTGTATATCTAGATGGGATTTTGTAGGTTATATACGAGAGCGCCTTAGGATCGTATTGTAATAGCGCTGCAAGTTCATGAATCCCGTGCGCTGACCTCAGAAGAGCTAGTTTAGACAAGTTAGTTCGTCCTGAAAATTAGTAGGACTTATAGATACTCATTAGCGTCCGCCAGACAGGTACCATGGCGTAAAGACTGCTGATAACTGTATGAGCAATCACTCACACAAAATTTGCAAATGTCACGAAACATGACAAAAAATCTATCTATAAGTCCTGAGCCAAAGGTAGCACGTGGCTATCATGCCGAGTCAAGAAAATTATTTGTAGATTCCAGTCTCTCACAGACGAAGTGTTCCATTTTTGGCATCAACGATGCTTCAACTTCTGTAACTCCTTAACTTTTAACACTTACCAGAACTCTACGTTTTTATGCACCATTTTGGCTCATTCCTGTTGGGTGCAATTCGGTCCTAGCGTAGCGCGCACCGTCATCCCCCCACCTCGCCTGCGGTCTAAATGCGTCTTTTTTTCCGCACTTCTGCAACTGGCTGAGGACCGCAAAGACAGGGCGCTGGAGAGGGCGCGTAGGGTGAAAAAAAATCCTGCGAATCCCTGCGAGGAGGCTAACGATGAGAGGTCGCCACGGTGGTGTTTGGCTGCTCTGTACTGATCGACTAAGCGAGCATGGATTTTCGGGAACGCTGTCGGGAAAAGGTAATGGAGTAAAGCGAGGGCTACGGCATCGCTGAAAGCCCCGTATTCATTGGCTTTTCTGGATTACTTCGGAAAGTGATTTTGAGTAACGAAAAAGGTAATGTGACCTTAAAATATTGATTTTTAACGGTTTTGCACAATAGTAAATTACCTTACTAAAGAGTAATTATCTTACTTCTACATTACTTAAAAATTACTTTGCTCGGAGTCTTCGAATGCCAATGAAATCAAGCTTTTAAAGCGGGATTGTGGAGCGTATTACTGATCTTACTCGTTTCCGAGGGCTTTCCCGAAAACTGGCGGGTCTCTGTATGCCTGCGTGAGCTTTATGCTCAAATGCACCAACAGACAAACAGTCACCAAAACTGTTACCAGTCTTGAGCAGCCAAGCTTCCATCCCGCTGGAAGCCTTGAAAACAGTGGCGCGGGTGAAGGGAATCGAACCCTCGTTATCAGCTTGGGAAGCTGATAACGAGCCATGTCTGATTAGGTGAATGCGGGTTGGATGTGGCGAAACTTAATTCGAAAAATCACATTCTGTTTTAAGTGGTTGTAGATTGTTTTTCGATCTCAAGCGAGTTCTGATACTGCGAAGTTTCGTTCTAAGTTTCCAAGTCCTTGTTCTTTAAGAAAACTAAGAGCACCGTCTTCAGAGGCTGGTGGAAACAATTCGCTAGGAGACGCTGGGTTTGATAGCTTGAAGCCTGGCTTGAGACGGATTTTTAAGCTTAGATATCTCGCGCAGTAATTGCGAGCGAGATTGCCCGCACCGCCAAGTAGCCCACATTTTTGTCTTGCTGGTCTGAGGGCTTCACTGTGTGACAATATAGATTCTAAGTCTAGATATGTGTGCAGGCCCTTTATTAATGGGAAAATAAATACCGTTGGCCAACTTTCTGGGTCTGAGTTGTTCCAATGATAGTTTTGATATTGCATTTTTCCTTCTTTATTATTAGTGCACCTATGGGTTGCAAACCATGTCGCAATCTCTGGATCTTTAGTGATGTCTATGTATGCAGACGGGGCTCCATACTGCTGTAAAAGCAATCCTCTTTGATAAGACGAAAGCCCTTCCTTTGTAACGGCAGCTACGCCTTTAGCGGGTACGCCGATGTGGGATTCACTATTTGATGGAGAAAGAAACTTTGCGCAATGGACCCATTCCGCTAACTCAAGAATCAGGCTTTCAAAGTTTTCAATATTGTCTAATTGCGTATCATATTTTCGATAAAGAGAAGGCGTAAAATCCGACTCTCTGATATTTGAGTAGGGGGTAACTCCAACTTTTGCCAGATCTAAACGATCCGGAGTAAGATAATCCTTATTTTGTCCGCGAAACCAGAGTTCAACCTCTGGCACTTTTTCGGCGGATTTATTTAGCTCGCTGATGAGCTCGAATAGCTCTGCCTCAGATCCTACGTGAACTTCTGGTGTCATACTTCGCTTTAATGGGTCTTTCTCGAGCGGGAGTATGTTGTCGAAAAGGAATCTTCCTGCTAAAGCTCCTGCAGAAAGCATATTGTCCGCTCGATTGCTCCAAAGTTCACGAGATAGTTTTTTTGGCATTGATTGGAGATGAGCTATCCAAATATCAATTGCGAAGCAATAATTGCGTATCCGGTTTTCTTCTTTCCAGAAAACGAATCCATAAAGAGGGTCCAGCAGATATAGCGGTTCTTGTAACTCGTTTTTTTTGAGGATTACTGAGTGAGAATTGGGCGCATAGCACGCAAGCATTTCTAGCGATAATAGCGAGAGTTTTGAATGCTCATATTTAGAGCTGAGTGTTGAATTTATTTTCAACTTGTCAAAAGTTTTTTCGAGAAATTGAAACTGCACAGGATGAGTAGGCTCAATTGTAAGGGCGGTTTTTTCGTGAGGATTAGATAGCCCCAATTTTTTGATTACATGGTTTAACTCTGAAAAGTATGAAGCTCTTGCAGCTTGGTCGCGATGGAGACCTTTGAATACCTTAAGGTTTTCAGGTTTTTGAGATCGCTGGTGAGCCAGGGAAATCTCTTTCTTCCATTCGTTCCGAATATTTTCAAGCATTATATTTTTATCGAAATATTAGTGATAGTGGTTGGCATGTTACATGCTTTGATTTTATGGTCGGAGCAGGAGCTTTGAAGTGTGTGTTGTCCGACATTGCTTAGTATATATCATCTGGGTGTTTATCGAAAGCCACTTAAATATTGAAGTGGATAACAGTTAGCAGATGCTCAAGGGCGTAATAACCGAAACCAGTTGGTTTTCCAGCTCACCCTGTTTTTTCTTTGGACATCTGCATTTATATCAAGTGGGTGTACGTTAGGATTGGTTTTTTTTGAGATGAATCCCATATATTCAAAATCATTATTTTCTATAAGATCGTTTGGTGATATGGCAGCGGATAATACAACCTCTTCTGGATAAATATTTGCAGCGCCGTACGCTTCAACCACCATTTGAGAACAATAAATAGATTTTTTTGGAGGGCCAGATCTCAAACGGCGCTTTATAAGGTAGTCCCCAATATACTCTACAATGCTTCTCGATTTTTTACCATGTTCCATAGCTCTGTATGCAGCTCGTCGGAATGGCATGCGATACGCATCTGACTTCGCATACGCATATCCATCGAAGGAACATGCTTTTGCTAGTACATCCCGTCTGCGCTTACCCGCGAGTCCGCGGTATCGAAGAACCTGCCCTAGCTCAAATGCTTTGATCAAATTACCTACGTGGATTTTGCTAATACCGTCAGGTCCCGCATCAATAGAAATGCTATTTCCAAGATAAATACCTACGTGGGAATAAGCGCCCTCAGTCGCCTCTCGGATACCTGTATGCGTTTTTCTATCTTTTTTGACTATGCCAAGGGCGTACCATACAAGCACATCACCCGGTTGTAGTTGACGGACGGAAAGGCGCCCAGGATATGGGCCTATTTTTAGTCCGGGTGTGAGAAAGGTTTTTCCTGTTAGCGGGTCATATTCGGGGATTAGAGGCATAGCAGTGACAGCTTCCTAATGTTGAGTGATGATGCTTATGGCAGCGCAGAAAATTGAATTCCAAAGTCCTATTTGTAGGGTGTTCAGTGGTAACTGATTGCTGAGTCTTTGATTGAGAGATGTCGCAGTGCCATTATATGCTCCGAGGATTGGTTGTAAGCAATAATTAACAACGAAATGGCGAGTTGGTACAAAATTGGCACGAGCTAGAGTTCACCGCACCGGATGACCTTGCACACGGTTTTTTCAGAGATTCGACCATCATCGAGCAGACTGAGCAGTTGTTACGCGGGAAGCCGACAGCTGGTTTCGATGGCACATTTCCCCTCAATGCGCATCGCTTCTTCGTTTGGACGACCTTAATGAACGCTGTCATCATCTTTGGCCAAATGACCCGAAAAGAAGGATTTTTTTATGTCCAATCAGGTACCCGACGAGCCTGCCCAGGGAACTGACACGAAAACCAGCTACAAGGGATCCCCGCACATATTCGAATTAGTGCAAAAAAACGCTCGGAAGTACCGTCGACGGATGCGTCGAGAGAAGTTCGTCGAGCGCAACCCGTTCGCCTGGTTCTTCAATGAGTTACCCGCTCAGGAAATGTATAAGGCATCGCCGGAGAATCGAAGGAGTACTCGACAGGATATGCGCTACCACAGGCTGAGACAGCGAACCAGCTGGTCCTTCTGGTCGCACCTAAAATCGTCAACGGGGCTCAAATTTGCGGCGGTGGCAGGTCTAGTTAGCGCGCTCTTCCAGGCAGCACCAGCCCTACGAGGGCAGGTGAGCGGTACAGAACCCTTTAACTGGTTGTTGGTGGCTGGGCTGTTTTACATTGTTGCTGTGATCTGGTTCGAACTGTGCTGCCCAACTTTGCTCAAACAGTCGTTGAACCAAAAGCCTCGTTATCTAGGCATAGGTGGCAGGAGGTGGTTGCAAGCTTTAGTTGAGGATGAATTACGTCGCTGGTGGAGCGTACGCAAGTGGTGGCCTGATACAGAACTGCTCGACATGAAATCTTCTCAGGACGAAAACGTCTTGGTCATCATGAGTGGCTACGGAGTGCCTGCGTTTGCCGGTTTCGGTGTCTATGCCTGTGCCCATATCGAGCAAGCACTCTACGAGTACAGCCAAGTCACGGGGGCAAGGATCTGGCGGCGAGACCGAGCCGGTACTTCACTGGAGGCATTCGGTCCAAGCTATGCTTTCGAGGGCAATAGACCGCTGATGCGTAGATTGATGCTCAGCCACCTGAGGTCCTATGACGTTGAGGTGGAAGACGAAGCGAAGGTAGGAGACTTTGTCATCGAATGGTTCAGATCTCCGGTTAGCATTGCGCACAATTTGCCTAATCACAATCAAGTGAACATGGCCTCAGAAGCTGAAGGTTTGGTCTATCTCTTCAAGGATGACCGCAGTGCGTTGGCGTTCGCAGAGATCATTGCCTTCTGGCAAGACAACATGCGACCGCTCCGGCGTTTGGTGCTGATGATGCTGTTCACCGGCAGTGCTTTGGCCTTTGCTTGGTTTGTTTTTCTACAGCTGCGTATCGTGCTTTCAGGCATTTCCTTTTGATGACTCAAGCTCAACAAAAATCGGATTGCTTGCTCCGCAATCAACGCCAGAGGGTTGACGGATAAGGGTCTCAGAAATTAGTGCTGGCTCTGAATTGTGTAGCGATTACAATCCTAAGTAATTGATTTTAAAGTAAATGAGTCCGGACTTAAAATCCCCCGCTCGTAAGGGCGTGCCGGTTCGATTCCGGCTTCGGGCACCATCTTAAATCAAGGGTTTGCGGGCGAAAGCTGATGCAAACCCTTGTTTGTTTCTGGTCCGCTATTT
>Ga0163161_10000556_pt1 | contig 30048 bp, 29 predicted proteins | sample S45metaG_FD_129847 | JGI IMG/M metagenome (GOLD analysis project Ga0163161, IMG submission 129847) | Switchgrass rhizosphere microbial communities from Kellogg Biological Station, Michigan, USA - S4-5 metaG | ecosystem: Host-associated > Plants > Roots > Rhizosphere > Soil | place: USA... | reverse complement strand
TGAAGGAGATGGACCTGGACGCCTACTTCATGGAATACGACGACGCCCGCTCGGGCGACTTCAAGCCGCTGCGCTACCTGCCCAAGGGCAAGACCGTGGTGCTCGGCCTCGTGACCACCAAGTTCGGCGAGATGGAAGACAAGGACGAGCTCAAGCGCCGCATCGAGGACGCCGCCAAGTACGCGCCGCTCGAACAGCTCGCGCTGTCGCCGCAGTGCGGCTTCTCGAGCACGGTGCACGGCAACAACATCGCGGTGGAAGCGCAGCGCAACAAGCTGCGTTTGGTGGTCGAGACGGCGCAGGAGGTCTGGGGCTCGACCTGAGGCACCGTTTCTGGTGAAGTCGGGGGCATGACGACTCACATCTATTCCGGCCCCCTCAGCATGTTCGGCGCCAAGGTCGAGATCGCGGCGCGCGAAAAAGGCATCGCCTTCGAACTGACCATGGTGCCGTTCACCAAGGACGACGCCTACGAGCCGAAGCACCCCGAGGTGCTTCGGGTCAACGCAGTCAAGCAGCAGGTGCCCGTGCTGGTCGACGACGCGGTGGCGCTGTTCGACTCGACCCAGATCTTCGAATACCTCGAAGACCGCTACCCCACTCCCGCACTGTGGCCCGAAGGCATCGCCGACCGGGCACGGGCGCGGCAGCTGGAGCAGAAGTCCGACGAGGTGTTCTTCCCGAACGTCATCAAGCTCTTCGGCCTGCAGCACGACATGCGGAGCGCCCCAGCCGTCGCCGCGTGCGCCGCCTGCGCGCGCTACTACGCCGAGATGGAAGGCCTGCTCGCCGGGCGCGAATACCTCGCGGGTCCCCACTCCTTCGCGGACATCGCCTTCTACATGGCCTGCATCTTTGCCGACCGCAAGGGCGCCGGCATGACCGATGCCACGCCGCGCCTCATCGCCTGGCGCAACCGCGTGCGCGACCGGCCCGCGGTGCATGCGGTGGTCGATCCGATGATGAAGTTCCTCGCCTCCGAGGGCCGCGAGGTGCCCGCCTTCCTGCAGCGCTGAACAGGCCACGGCGCGCTGAGGCATCATCGGCCCCATGCCGAATACAGGGTTCGACTGGCTGCCTTCTCCCTCGCAGCATTTCCTCGTCGTCACTTTTGCGCTGCTCGTCTACGTACTGACCACGCGCGCGCGCCGCGAGCAGCGCGCCCCCACCACCGCAATTGCATGGGTGATGGGGCTGGTGCTGATGCCCTACCTGATCCTCCCGATGTACCTGCTGTTCGGCCAGCGCAAGCTGCGCCCGGCCGGCTCGCCGCGGCCGCCGCGTTCGGTGCCGCCGGGGCATTGGGCGGCCGACCTGATCGAGAGCTTCGGCCTCGCGCCGCCGGGGCGCTGCACGGTGCGCCTGCATGCCGACGGCGAACAGGCGCGGCTCGCGCTGTTCGAGGTGATCGACGGCGCACGCGAGCGCATCGACGTGTGCACCTTCATCATCGGCGACGACCCGCTGGGCCATGCGGTGCTCGCGCGGCTCGCGCAGCGGGCGCGCGACGGCATCAAGGTGCGGGTGCTGCTCGACGGCTTCGGCGCGCTCTCGCTGCCGCGCCATCACTTCGACCTGCTGCGCGCGGCGGGCGGCGAGGTGGCCGTGTTCCGCCCCTTCTTCAGCCTGCGCCGCACCGGGCCGCGCAACCTGCGCAACCACCGCAAGTTCACCATCGCCGACGACGGCTGGCTCTGGTCGGGCGGGCGCAATCTTGCGGGCGAATACTTCACCGGCAACGACAAGCATCCCGAGGCCTGGCGCGATCTCTCGTTCGACCTGCGCGGGAACGTGGCGGCCGCCGCGGCCCGCCAGTTCGACCACGACTGGAGTTCCGTGCGCTCGCGCAAGGCGCGTGCCATCACCTGCGACGACGTTCCTGAAGGCCCCGGCACCGCGATGGCGCAGTTCCTGCCGAGCGGCCCCGACCAGACCGAGGACACCGCGCACGCGCTCCTGATCGACGCGTGCTTCCGCGCCGAACACCGCATCCTCGCCATCACGCCCTACTTCGTCCCCGGCGACGGCCTGCGCGATGCGTTGCGGCTTGCAGCGCGGCGTGGCGTGCAGGTGACGATCGCGATGCCCGCGCAGTCGAACCACCGCCTGGCCGACTTCGTGCGCGCCCGCGCCATGCGCGACCTCGCGCGCGCGGGCGTGAGCTTTCGCATGCTGCCCTTCATGGCGCACGCCAAGGCGGTGGTGGTCGACAACGAGCTGGCGATGTGCGGCTCGATCAACCTCGACCTGCGCAGCCTGCTGCTGAACCACGAGGCGAACGTCGTGTTCTACGGCCCGCACGAGATCGACTGGCTGGCCGAGTGGATCGACACCACCGCCTCGGCCGGCGAGCCTTATCGGGCACGGCGGCCGGGCCTCGTGCGCGACCTGGCCGAGGGGCTGCTGCTCACCGTCGCTTTCCAGTTGTAGGCGGGCGACGTCGCCCCGGGGAGATCAGCGCAGGTTTGTGAAACTCGCGTTGCCCAGCCCCGTACCGATGGTCAGCACACCCCAGTGCTTCACCTCGCGCATGAAGGGCAGTTCGCTCAGGCCCTGTACCACCGCGTCGTTGTGCATCAGCACCAGCGTCGGCCCCGAGCCGATCATCGGCATGCGGCGCCACACTTCGCTCGGCAGATGGAAAGCGTGGCTCTCCCAGTCGCCCGGCAGGTTCTGCGCGCCGCGCGAGATGGAGCCGTCCCGGCGGATCAGGCCCGGGCAGCCGATGCCGACGAAGGGCGCGAGCCGAATCTTCTTGCGCTCGCTGTAGAGCACCATGTCCTCCAGCATCTGGGCGATGTGCTCGACGATGCTGCCGCGGTTTGGCCCGTCGTCGGCATGGCGCCACTTCACGCGCCGCACCACCTTAGCGAGCGAGAAGTCGCGCGCTTTGCGATGGCGCGTCTTGACGATGCCGCAGCGGATGTTGGTGCCGCCTATGTCCACCGCAAGAATGGCGTCGTGCCCCTTGAGCATCTCCGGCGGTGTGAGATGCACCCAGCCGATCAGCCCGCCATCGTCCACGTTGTGCGAGAGGCGGCCCAGCTGCACGTGCACGCCCATCTCCTCGAGGATGGCGCTGGCCTGCAGGATGGCCCGCTCGCCCACGTCGCTCTCGGGAAAACCTCCGCCGATCACGATGCGTTGCACCTTCTCCCAAGAGGGCTGGCGGGTGAAGCGCTGGATCACGTAGGCCAGCTCCTCGGCGAATTCCTCGATGGCGCCGTGCATCACGTCAGCGGCTTCGGACGCCTTCTTCGCCTGCAGCGCGTGGTCGAGTTGCTTCTTGCTGAGATTGCGCGAATGCGAGAGGCCCAGCGGGTCGCGGCCTTCCTTGCGGCGGCGCTTGCGCCAGCGTTCGAGCAGTTCCCTGAAGGCCGTCTGGCTGGCCTGGTCGCCGACGAAACCGTCCTTGTCGCGCAGCTGCAGGCTGTAGCCATCGACCTGCAGGCCCGGGAGCTCTCGCAGGCCATGGACTTCGGGACCGGGCAGGTCGTCCTTGACGTCCTCGACGTTCTTGGAAGCGCGGGAGGATTTCTTCTGCGAGGACTTGGATTTCATGGCAATCGACTATGGACGCCGCCGCCGCCTGCTTGCATCGGCTCCGCGCACCACGGCGTGTAGGAGATTGGCGGGTACGCCGAACCAAGCGTTGTCTATACACTGGCCGCGATGCACCTGCTCTGCAGCCTCTGGCGCGCCGCCCTCTTGCTACTGATCTCGATGACCTGGCTTGCCCCCGCGCAGGCCGCGGACGAAGCACTGCGCGTCGGCTCCAAGCGCTTCACCGAGTCGTACATCCTGGCCGAGCTGCTCGCGCAGACGGCCGCGCCACACACCACGTCGCCGCCCGTCGTGCGACAGGGGCTGGGCAACACGGCCATCGTCTACGAAGCGCTGCGCTCGGGCGCCATCGATCTCTATGCCGAGTACACCGGCACCATCGCGCTCGAAATCCTCAAGGGCTCGCCCGCGGACACGCGCGAGGCGATGAACGCGGCGCTCGCGCCGATGGGCTTGGGCGTGGCGATTCCGCTGGGCTTCAACGACGGCTATGCGCTGGCCGTGCGCGCGGCCGATGCCGAGCGGCTCGGGCTCCGCACGCTGAGCGATCTGGCCAAACACCCCGAACTCAAGCTCGGCTTGTCGAACGAATTCCTCGGCCGCGCCGATGGCTGGCAGGGCCTGGCCGCGCGCTATGGCTTCACGCAAACGCCCACCGGCCTCGACCATGGCTTGGCGTATGAAGCGGTAGCCGCCAAGCAGATCGACGCGATCGACATCTACACCACCGACGCGAAGATCGATCACCTGGGCCTTCGCGTGCTGGAGGACGACCGGAAGTACTTCCCACGCTACGACGCGGTGGTGCTCTACAAGCTCGACCTGCCCACGAGGCTGCCGAAAGCATGGGCCGCGCTGCAGACGCTGGAAGGCAAGGTCGATGAGCACGCGATGATCGCGATGAATGCGCGCGCCGAGCTGCAGAGCGTGCCCTTCGACGTGATCGCGCGCGACTTCATCGCCAGCACCGGCAAGACAGGAGCGGCGCCGACGCAAGACACCCGCCGCGGTTTCACCGCCAAGCTCTTCGGCCCCGACCTCTGGAAGCTGGCGCGCCAACACCTGCTGCTGGTGGCGCTGTCGGTGGGCATCGCCATCCTGATCGGCGTGCCGATCGCGATCCTCGTGTTCTCGCATGTGCGGCTGCGCGCCGTGGTGCTCGGCATCGCGAGCCTGATGCAGACGGTGCCGTCGCTGGCGCTGCTGGCGGTGCTGATCTCGATGCTGGGCGCGATCGGTGCGCTGCCGGCTTTGATCGCGCTCACGCTCTACTCGCTGCTGCCGATCATGCGCAACACGGTGACGGGTCTCGCCGAAGTGCCGAACGGGCTGCGCCTGGCGGGCACTGCGCTCGGCATGACGCCGCCGCAGAGCCTTCAGCTTGTGCTGCTGCCGCTGGCGCTGCCCACGCTGCTCGCCGGCGTGCGCACGGCCACGGCGATTGCCATCGGCACGGCGACCATCGCAGCATTCATCGGCGCTGGTGGCTTCGGCGAACGCATCGTGACCGGCCTCGCACTCAATGACCGCGAGCTGCTGTTGGCCGGCGCGCTGCCGGCCGCGGCGATGGCGCTGATCAGCGAGGGGATCTTCGAGCTGATCGAATGGACGATGCGCCGTCGCCGACGCGCACCGCCCAGTTCGCTCCCGCGGACCTGAAGATCAGGCCAGCGTGTAGGCCGTCTTCACCGTGGTGAAGAACTCCTGCGCGTACTTGCCCTGCTCGCGCGGGCCGTAACTCGAACCCTTGCGGCCGCCGAACGGCACGTGATAGTCGACACCCGCCGTCGGCAGGTTGACCATCACCATGCCGGCCTGGCTGTGGCGCTTGAAGTGCGTTGCGTACTTGAGCGACGTGGTCGCGATGCCGGCGGAGAGGCCGAACTCGGTGTCGTTGGCCGTGGCCAGCGCTTCTTCGTAGTTCTTCACGCGGATCACGCTCGCGACCGGGCCGAAGATTTCCTCCTTGTTGATGCGCATCGTCGCGGCCGATTCGCTGAACAGCGCGGGCGACATGTAGTAACCGTCGGTCTCCAGCTTCAAGAGCTCGCCGCCGGCTGCCAGCGTGGCGCCTTCGCCCTTGCCGATGGCGATGTACTCCATGTCCTGGTTGAGCTGCGACTTCGAGGAGACCGGGCCCACGTCGGTGCCTTGCGCGAGCGCATCGCCGACCTTGATCTTGGCCATGCGCGTCTTCATCGCCTCGATGAATTTCGGGTAAATGCCTTCGGTGACGATGAGGCGGCTCGATGCGGTGCAACGCTGGCCAGTCGAATAGAAAGCGCTCTGCACGCTGAGCTCCACGGCCTGCGCGAGGTCGGCGTCGTCGAGGATGATTTGCGGGTTCTTGCCGCCCATTTCGAGCTGCACCTTCTTGTGGTTGGTAACGCACTGGATCGCGATGTTGCGGCCCACGCCCACCGAGCCGGTGAAGCTGATCGCGTGGATGCCGGGGTGGCTCACCAGCGCCTCGCCGATCACGCTGCCGCGGCCCATCACGAGGTTGAACACGCCCGCCGGAATGCCCGAGCGGCTGATGATTTCAGACAAAGCCCAGGCGCTGCCCGGCACGAGGTCCGCGGGCTTGAGCACCACGCAGTTGCCGAAGGCGAGCGCGGGCGCGATCTTCCAGGCGGGAATGGCGATGGGAAAGTTCCACGGTGTGATGAGGCCGACCACGCCGACCGGCTCGCGCGTGATTTCCACGCCGATGTTCGGGCGCACCGAAGGCAGCAACTCGCCCGAGAGGCGCAGGCATTCGCCCGCGAAGAACTTGAAGATCTGGCCCGCGCGCGTGGCTTCGCCGATGCCTTCGGCCTTGGTCTTGCCCTCTTCGCGCGCGAGCAGCGTGCCGAGCTCTTCCTTGCGCGCGAGGATTTCGGTGCCGATCTTGTCGAGCGCGTCCGAGCGTGCCTGGATGCTGCCCGTGGCCCATGCGGGGAACGCGGCGGTGGCGGCAGCCACGGCGGCATCGACATGCGCCGCGTCGCCCTGCGTGTACTGGCCCAGCACGTCGGCCAGGTTGCTGGGGTTGACGTTGGGGCTGTAGCTGTTGCCAGCCAGCCATTCGCCATTGATGAGGTTGTTGAATTCAGTCATCGTCGATGTCCTTGTTTGCCTGTTGGGGTGATGGTTTTTTGCAGTCTAAGGGCTAGGTGGCGCCTTCGGACTCCACGTAGAGGGCGTACAGCGAGTGGCTGGCCGCCATGTAGAGGCGATTGTTCTTGGGGCCGCCGAACGTGAGATTAGCGCAGCGTTCGGGCAGGCGGATGAAACCGATGGGCTTGCCCTGTGAATTAAAAATCTTGACGCCATCGAGGTCTTCGGACCTCGCAAGCGGCTGATAGACCTTCATGCCGTTGCCGGCATCGGTGGGCTCGGACGCCAACGCGCCGTTCCAGCCCCAGCCCATCCAGATATTGCCGTCGCGGTCGACACGAAAGCCGTCGAGCGCGGCCGCGCCCACGCCGTCGATCAGCTTGGCCTTGTTCGACACGCTGCCGTCGGCTGCCTGGAGCAGGCGACGGCGATCCATGCTGTTGTTCATGCAGTCTCCTTGGGTGTCGAAGCCGCCGACGCGCAAAGGCACCGGGCATTCAACGGACCATGCAGGGCCGCTTGTTGTCGAAGGTCCAGTTGGGGATCAGGTACTGCATCGCCTGTGCATCGTTGCGCGCGCCGAGGCCGTGCTTCAGGTACAGCTGGTGCGCCTTCTCGACTTCGGCCATGTCGAGTTCGATGCCCAGGCCACCACGCGTGGGCACTTTCACGAAGCCCTCTTCGATCTGCAGCGGCGACTTCGTCAGGCGCTGGCCGTCCTGCCAGATCCAGTGCGTGTCGATGGCCGTGACCTTGCCGGGTGCGGCAGCGGCCACGTGCGTGAACATCGCGAGCGACACGTCGAAGTGGTTGTTCGAATGCGAGCCCCAGGTGAGGCCCCAGGCCTGGCACAGCTGCGCCACGCGCACCGAGCCCTGCATCGTCCAGAAATGCGGATCGGCCAGCGGGATGTCGACCGACTGCAGCGAGAGGCTGTGCACCATCTCGCGCCAGTCGGTGGCGACCATGTTGGTGGCGGTCGGCAGGCCGGTGGCGCGGCGGAACTCGGCCATCACTTCGCGGCCGGAGAACACGCCTTCGGCGCCGCACGGGTCTTCGGCATAGGCCATCACGCCATGCAGGTCACGGCACAGGCGGATCGCGTCGGCCAGCAGCCAGCCACCGTTCGGATCGAGCGTGACGCGCGCCTTCGGAAAGCGTTCGTGCAGCGCGCGGATCGCTTCGACTTCTTCCTCGCCGCGCAGCACGCCGCCCTTGAGCTTGAAATCGGTGAAGCCGTAGCGCGCATGCGTGGCTTCGGCCAGGCGCACGATGGACTCGGGCGTCATCGCCTCTTCATGGCGAAGGCGGAACCAGTCGTTGTCCGCACTCGGGTCGGTTTCGTACGCCAGGTCGGTCTTCGTGCGGTCGCCCACGTAGAAGAGGTAGCCGAGCATCTGCACCGCATCGCGCTGCTGGCCTTCGCCGAGCAGGGCGGCAACGGGCACTTCGAGGAACTGGCCGAGCAGGTCGAGCAGCGCGGCCTCGACGGCGGTGACCGCATGGATGGTTACGCGCAGGTCGAAGGTCTGCTGGCCGCGGCCGCCGCTGTCGCGGCCGGCGAAGGCGCTGCGCAGGTTGTTGAGCACCGCGTTGTGGCGGCCGATGGGCTGGCCGACGATGAGGTCGCGCGCGTCTTCGAGCGTCTGGCGGATCTTTTCGCCGCCCGGCACTTCACCGACGCCGGTGTGGCCGGCGCTGTCGGTGAGGATCAGCAGGTTGCGCGTGAAGAACGGGCCGTGCGCGCCGCTCAGGTTCATCAACATGCTGTCGTGGCCCGCGACGGGGACCACGCGCATGCCGGTGACGACGGGCGCACCCGACACGACATTGGAAACGGATTCAGGAGTGGTCATCTTCGGGCTTGGTGCCTCAGTCTGCAGTGATGTGGCGGGTGTCGATCAATGTCTTCCATCGCGTCCATTCGCGCAACTGGAAGGCGGTGAAATCCTCGGGTGTGCTGGCGACGATTTCAAGGCCCTGGTCGAGCATGCGCCTCTTCGTCTCCGGGTCCTGCATCGCGGCGATGACGGCGTCGCTCAGCTTCTTCCTGAGCGCGGGCGGCAGGCCTTTCGGCGCGGCCATGCCCTGCCACGAATAGACCTCCGCGCCCTTCACGCCGGCCTCGGCCAGCGTCGGCACATCGGGCAACACGGGCGAGCGCTTGTCACCGGTGACGGCAATCGCGCGCAGCTTGCCCGCGCGGATGTGCGGCAGCACGGCATTGACGTTCTGGAACGAGAAGTCGACCTGGTTGCCCAGCAGATCGTTCACTGCAGGCGCACCGCCCTTGTAGGGCACGTGCACGCCTTCGGTCTTGGTCTGCTGCCAGAAGAGTTCGGCCGACAGGTGATCGGACGAGCCGTTGCCCGAGCTCGCGAACGAGACCTTGCCCGGCGTCTTGCGCAGAAGCGCGAGCACGTCGGCCACGGTGTGCTCGGGCCGCGCGACATTCGCGACCAGCACGTTGGGTGCCTGCACGGGCACGCTGATGTAGTCGAAGTCTTTGGTCGCGTCGTAGGGCACGCTCTTCTGCAGGTGCGGCGTGACGACGAAGGCGCCGAGCGAGGACACCAGCAGCGTGTAGCCGTCAGGCAGTGCGCGCCTGACGAAGCCCGTGCCGATGGTGCCCGTGGCGCCCGGGCGGTTGTCGACGACGAAGCTGCCGCCGAGCCTGGTCTGCAGTTGCAGCGCCAGTGCACGCGCCACCATGTCGGTGGAGCCGCCAGCGGGGAACGGCACGATGATGGTCACGGGTTTCTGCTGCGGCCATGCGTCGGCTTGCGCCGAGGCATGCAGGGGCAGCATCGCGGTGGCGGCGAGCACGAGGCCCGCCGCAAGAAGCGCTCGTCTCTGCATCCGTTGCTTCCGATCCGATCAGGAAGGAAGGCGAACAGCCTGGCGCGCGAGCAGCTTCCAGTTGCCGCCCTGCTTCTGCCAGACACCGAGGATCTTCAGCGCGACCTTGCCGGGCTTGCCCGAGTCGTTGGTGTCGGCCGCGAGCGAGTGGCGCACGATGGCCGTGTTGGCATCGACCACCTTGATGGTCTGCTCGGTGATCGTGATGGTCACGAAGTCCGATTTGCCGTCGAGCAGGTCGCTGATGAAGCTGGCCTTGGTGTCGACCTTGCCGCCCGAGTGGCCGTAGCTCAGGTCGTCGGCCACCAGCGCGCCGAGCGCAACCGCGGTCGGGTCGACCATGGCGACGCGCAGGCGCTCGGCGGCCGCGGCCACCGAAGCCTGGTCCGACGCGCCACCGCCCGCGGGCATCATGGCGCAGCCAGTGAAAACGACGGCCGAAGCGGCGATGAGGAAGAGTTTCTTGATGAGCATGTCGTTATCTCCTGTTGTTGTGAATTGATGTTGTCGACGGCAAAGCGAAACTTCCGAGGCTTCTTACTGCGGGCCGAGCGTGGCGATCAGCGCCTTCAGCTCTTCCATCTCGCCGGGCTTCAGGTCGGTGAGCGGTGCCCGCACCGGGCCCGCGTCGTGGCCGACGATCTTGGCGCCGGCCTTGACGATGCTCACGGCGTAGCCCGGCGTGCGGTTGCGCAGCTCGAGGTAAGGCATGAAGAAGTTCTTCAGCAGGCGGTGCTGCGTGGCCATGTCGTCGTTGGCGACCGCGTGATAGAAGTCCATCGCCGTTTTCGGGATGAAGTTGAAGACCGCCGACGAGTACACCGGCGTGCCCATGGCCTTGTAGGCCGCGGCATAGACCTCGGCGGTCGGCAGGCCGCCCAGGTAGGCGAAGCGGTCGCCCATCTTCTGGTAGATCGCGACCATCGCCTCGATGTCGCCCACGCCGTCCTTGAAGCCGACGAGGTTCGGGTTGCGTTCGGCCAGGCCCGCGAGCGTGTCGGGCTTGAGGCGGCTCGACGCGCGGTTGTAGACGATCACGCCGAACTTCACGCTCTTGCACACGGCTTCGACGTGCGCGGCCAGGCCTTCCTGGCCGGCTTCAGTGAGGTAGTGCGGCAGCAGCAGGATGCCGTGCGCGCCGGCCTTCTCGGCGGCTTGCGCGCACTGGATGGCAAAGCGCGTCGGGCCGCCGGCGCCGGCAATGATCGGCACCACGCCGCGGCAGGTATCAACGGCGGTCTGGATGATGCCGGGGTACTCGTCGCCGGTCAGCGAGAAGAACTCGCCCGTGCCGCCCGCGGCGAACAGCGCGCTCGCGCCGTAGGGCGCCAGCCATTCGAGGCGCTCGACGTAGCCCTTCTTGTTGAAGTCGCCGTTGCTGTCGAAGTCGGTCAACGGGAACGAGAGCAGGCCGGAGCCCATGATGGTCTTGAGTTCTTGCGGGTTCATGGGGATAGGTCCAGTGAAGATTGGGATGAGAAAAAGAGAGAGAGTTGGCGACCGGTCAATCGAGCTTGACGTTGGCTTCCTTGATGACTTGCGCCCAGCGCGCGCGCTCCTTGGCGAAGAACTGGTCCTGCTCGGGCGCGGTCATGGTCACGACCTCGGCGCCCTGCCCTGCCAGGCGGGCACGGATGTCGGGGGTGCGGATGATGCGGACCAGTTCCTTGTTGAACCGGGCGACCACCGCATCGGGCGTGCCGCGCGCGGCGACCACGCCCTGCCAGGTGCCCGACTCGTAGCCGGGCACGCCCTGCTCCGAGATGGTCGGCACGTTGCCGATCAACGGCATGCGGGTGGGCTTGGACACCGCGATCAGCTTGAGCTTGCCGCTCTGCACATGCGGGTAGGTGGCGAGCATGCCGTTCATCAGCACCTGCGTCTGGCCAGCGACGGTGTCGAGCACGGCCTGCACGCCGCCCTTGTAGGGCACGTATTCCCACTTGGCGCCGCTCTTGCGCTGCAGCTCGACGCCTGCCAGGTGCGCGGTGCTGCCGCTGGCGGTCACGGCGAAGTTGAAATCGCTCTTCTTGGACAGCTCGACCAGTTCCTTCAGCGTATTGGCCTGCACCGAGGGATGCACCACCAGGAGGTGCGGCGAGTAGGCCAGCATGGCCACGCTGCGCAGGTCCTTGGTCGGGTCGAAAGGCAGCTTGGGGTACAGCGACGGGCTGATGGCCAGCGCGCCGAGGTCGCACAACATGAGCGTATGGCCGTCGGCCGGGGCCTTGGCCAGCATGTCGGCGCCCAGGTTGCCGTTGGCGCCCGCGCGGTTCTCGATCACCACGGGCTGGCCCAGCGCGTCCGACAGCGGCTGGCTGATCGAGCGCGCAATGATGTCGGACGAGCCGCCCGGCGGATACGGAACGATGAGCCGGATCGGCTTGGACGGCCAGTTGCCGCCGCTGCCCTGCGCAAAAGTGCGCGCCGGCAGGCTGGCGGCCAGGGTCGTGGCAAGCGCGGCGCCCAGTGCGCCGCGTCGATTGATGGTCATGCGGATGCCTCCAGTTGTTCGATGTGTGCCATAGCTTCGCCCGAGGTCAAAGCGAGAGATCAGTCATCGTACAACTACAAAAACAAGTTGTCCAGACTTGGTCCCAAAAAATTCAGCGAAGGGGTTGGTTGTCGGACGAAGCGGCGTTGCCGCCCTTGCCTGCCGCGCCCGCACCTTCGGCTTTCGCCTTCTGCTGCTGCGCAGCCTCTTGCGCCATGCGCAGGCGCTCGCGGCTGTTCGTCAAGTGGATGCGCATGGCGGCGCGGGCCGACTCCGGATCGCGGCGCGCGATGGCCGCATAGATTTCTTCATGCTCGCGATTGACGCGGCTCAGGTACGCCCCGCCATCCTGGATGCGGATGGCGCTGATGCGCGTGCGCGGAATGATCGTGGTGCCCAGGTGCCGCATGATGTCGGCGAAATACGGGTTGCCGGTCGACTGCGCGATCTGCAGGTGAAAGCGGAAATCTGGCGCGACGGTGTCGCCGGCGATCGTCACGTTGTGTTCGAAATCGTCGAGCGCCTGGCGCATGGCGACCAGTTGCTCCTCGGTGCGCCGGCTCGCGGCGAGCCCGGCGGATTCGGTCTCGAGACTGATGCGCAGCTCCAGCACGGCCAGCACATCGACCGACGCGGCGATCTCGCCCGGATCGAGGCGAAACACCCCACCCGGCCGCGGCTGCAGAACGAAGGTGCCGACGCCGTGCAGCGTTTCGACCAGCCCGCCAGCCTGCAATTTGGAGAGCGCCTCGCGCACCACGGTGCGGCTGACGCCGTAGGCCTGCATGATGGCCGACTCGGTGGGGAGCTTGTCGCCCGGGCGCAGCGACTGGCTGCGGATCTTCTCGCCCAGGTCTTCCACCAGCCCGTGCGCCAGACCGCGGGCACGCTGGCGCGGCCGCCCCACGAAGGCCGCAGGGCCTGCCGCCGAGCCGGCTTCCGCCGCCGCATCTGAAACCAAGGGATTACCCGCAGTCGTCTGAACCATGGCCACGATGATAATCTCCAATTAGTTGTACGACAACCGATAACTTATCACTCTGACATCTCCTGAAGCCGCTTCGCAAACCTCTTTGGGGGCATTTGCGGTCTCTTCGGCACTCACATGAAGTACTCCCTCGACTTCGCTCCGCTGGCATCGTACTGGCCCGTTTTCATCAACGGCGCATGGCTCACGCTCAAGATGACCGCCCTGGCGATCGTTGTTGGCGTTTGCGTCGGAACACTGGTCGCGTTCGCCAAGCGCAGCCAGATCAAGCCCCTCGCCCATGCCTGCACGGTCTACATCGAGATCGTGCGCAACACGCCCTTCCTGGTGCAGATCTTCCTCCTGTACTTCGGCCTCGCGAGCTTCGGCGTGCGCATGCCGACCTTCGCGGCCGCGGTGCTGGCGATGGTGATCAACATCGCGGCCTATGCCGCGGAGATCATCCGTGCCGGCCTCGAATCGGTGCCGCGCGGGCAGATCGAGGCGGCCGAGTGCCTGGGCCTCTCGAAGTGGCGCATCGGCTGGCACGTGATGCTGCAGCCGTCCATCGAGAAGGTGTACCCCGCCCTCACGAGCCAGTTCCTCTTGATGATGCAGGCCTCGGCGATGGCTTCGCAGATCTCCGCCGAAGAGCTCACCGCCATCGCCAACACTGTGCAGTCGGACACCTTCCGCTCGCTGGAGACCTACATCGTGGTGGCCGCGCTGTACCTGGTGCTGTCGCTCTTCATCAAGCTGGTGACCTGGGCGCTCGGCGAATACATGTTCCGCCGCCGCCGCGTGGTGCGCCGCGCGGCCGCGCAGGCCGGCAAGGTGCAGCCCGCCGCATCGACGGCTGCGGTCGCCATTCATGGGGGCGCAGCATGAGCCTCGGTCATTTCACCTTCACGCACCTGATGTACCTGGTGCAGTCGATCGGCTGGACGCTGCTGCTCTCTGCGCTCGCCTTCGTGCTGGGCGCCATCGGCGGCTTCGGGCTGATGCTCGCGCGCATCTCGCCGCGCGCGTGGCTGCGCTGGTTCGCGGTGGTCTACATCGAATGCATCCAGGGCATTCCGCTGCTGATCCTCTTGTTCATCGTGTACTTCGGACTCTCGGTGTACGGCCTCTCGCTGCCCTCGCTGGTGGCGGCCGGCATCGCGATGATGATTTACGTGAGCGCCTACCTCGGCGACATCTGGCGCGGCTGCATCGAGGCCATGCCCAAGCCGCAGTGGGAAGCCTCCGAGTGCCTCGCGTTCTCGCGCTGGCAGACGCTGCGCCTCGTGATCATTCCGCAGGCCGTGCGCCTGTCGCTGCCGCCTACGGTCGGCTTCCTGGTGCAGATCATCAAGATGACCTCGCTGGCCTCGGTGATCGGCTTCGTCGAACTCACGCGCGCCGGCCAGATCATCAACAACACCATCTTCCAGCCCTTCCTGGTTTTCTTCCTGGTCGGTGCTTTCTATTTCGCCTTGTGTTATCCGCTGTCGCGTTGGAGCGAAGCGATGGAGAAGAAACTCAATGTCGCCAATCGTTAAGTTGGACCACGTTTATAAAAGCTTCGGGTCCAACCAGGTCCTGAAGGGCGTGTCGTTCGAAGTCGCCAAGGGCGAGATGATCGCCATCATCGGCGCCAGCGGCTCGGGCAAGAGCACCGCGCTGCGCTGCATCGACCGGCTCGAAGTCATCGACAAGGGCACCATCGAGGTCTGCGGCATCCGCGTGGACAGCCCCAACGTCGACCTCAAGCAACTGCGGCTCGAAGTGGGCATCGTGTTCCAGAGCTACAACCTGTTCCCCCACCTCACGGTGCAGGAGAACATCATGCTGGCGCTGCGCCACGTGAAGAAGCAGTCGCGTGGCGAAGCGGCCGACGTGGCGATCCGCGTGCTCGACCAGGTGGGCCTCAAGGCCAAGGCCGACGCCTATCCCGAACAACTCTCCGGCGGCCAGCAGCAACGCGTGGCCATCGCGCGCTCGCTCGCGATGTCGCCCAAGGTCATGCTGTTCGACGAAGTGACCTCCGCGCTCGATCCGCAGCTCACCGGCGAAGTGCTGCGCGTGATGGAAGACCTCGCGGCCGGCGGCATGACCATGCTGCTGGTCACGCACGAGATGGCTTTCGCCAAGCGCGTGGCCGACCGGATCATCTACATGCACCAGGGCACCGTGTGGGAAACCGGCCCCGGCGAAATGCTCGACGCGCCGAAGACGCCGGAGCTGCATGCCTTCCTGAACAACGGGCTGTAAGCAGGCAGCCCGGGTCTTTTCTCGCTACTCCCATACCAACTTACACCAGGAGATATCCATGAAACTCGGCACCACCTTCACCCGCACATGCGTCGCGCTGGCCCTCGTGGCCGGCGTTGCGCAGGCCGCCATGGCCGACCAGCTGGACGACATCAAGAAGGCCGGCAAGATCCGCGTGGCCATCGCGATGGGCACGCCGCTCTTCAGCTTTGCCGATGCCAACCTGCAGCCCACCGGCTCCGACGTGGACACCGCCACGCAGCTGGCCAAGGACCTGGGTGTGAAGCTGGAGATCGTGTCGATCACCAACGCCGCCCGCGTGCCCACGCTGCAGGCCCAGCGCGCCGACCTGGTGATTGCCGACCTCTCGATCACTCCCGAGCGCGAGAAGGTCGTCGATTTCTCCGTGCCCTACGCCGTCATCAGCATCATCGTGGGCGGCCCCAAGAGCATCAAGGTGGCCGACTACGCAGACCTGAACGGCAAGCGCATCGGCCTGACGCGCGCCACCGTGAACGACACGCTCACCACGCAGCAGGCCAAGGGCGCCGAGATCGTGCGCTACGAGGACGACGCCACGCTCATCACCTCGATGGTCACGGGCCAGATCGACCTGTTCTCCAGCACGCCGTCGAACCTGAGCGAAATGATCAAGCAGGCCCCCGCCAAGAACCTGGAGCTGAAGTTCTCGCAGAAGGATTTCGACCTGGGCATCGCGCTGAACAAGGAACAGCCCAAGCTCAAGGAATGGGTCAACAACTGGGTCGTGACGAACCAGAAGAGCGGCAAGTTGAACGCCATCTACAAGAAGTACCACGGCCGCGACCTGCCCGAGCGCATCACCAAACTGTGATTGGACGAGTGACGATGGAAGCTTCGAACAAGAAACTCAACCGGCTGCTGCTGACCGGCGCGGCCGGCGGCCTCGGCAAGGTGCTGCGCGAGCGGCTCAAGCCGTACGCGAACGTGCTGCGCCTCTCGGACATCGCATCGCTGGCACCGGCCGCCGATGCGAGCGAAGAAGTCGTGCCCTGCGACCTGTCGGACAAGGCCGCGGTGCATGCCCTGCTCGAAGGCTGCGACGCCATCGTGCACCTGGGCGGCGTGTCGGTCGAGCGGCCGTTCGAGGAGATTCTCGAAGCCAACATCAAGGGCATCTTCAACGTCTACGAAGCCGCGCGCCGCCATGGCGTCAAGCGCGTGGTGTTCGCAAGCTCCAACCACGTGATCGGTTTCTACAAGCAGACCGAGCACATCGATGCGCACGCGGCGCGCCGGCCCGACGGCTACTACGGCCTGTCGAAGTCTTTCGGCGAGGACATGGCGCAGTTCTACTTCGACCGCTGGGGCATCGAGACGGTGAGCATCCGCATCGGCTCGTCGTTCCCCGAGCCGCTCAACCGCCGGATGATGAGCACCTGGCTCAGCTACCGCGACCTGACGACGCTGATCGAGAAGTCGCTCTTCACGCCCGATGTGAAGCACACCGTGGTCTACGGCATGTCGGACAACCGCGACGTGTGGTGGGACAACAGCGCCGCGGCGCACCTGGGCTTCGTGCCGCAGGACGGCTCCGAGGTGTTCCGCGACAAGGTCGAGGCGCAACCGCCGGTCGCGCCGACCGACCCGAACGCGATCTACCAGGGCGGCGCGTTCACCGCACAAGGCCCCTTCGGCGATGCAAGCTGAGCTCGTCCTCGACGCGCGCAACGGCACTGGCGAAAGTCCGGTGTGGCATGCCGCGGAGCAGGCGCTCTACTGGGTGGACATTCCCGCGCGCGCACTGAACCGCTGGCATGCGAGCGAAGGCCACGCGCAGTGGCATGCGAATGAAATGATCGCCTGCATCGCGCCGCGCGCCGATGCGCCCGGTGCGTGGATCGCCGGCATGGAAAGCGGCCTGTTCTCGCTGCTGCCGCAGGCCGACGGGACACTTGCAGCGACATCGCTCGCACCCGTCGAACACGCGGCACCGGCCATGCGCTTCAACGACGGCCGCTGCGACCGCCAGGGCCGCTTCTGGGCCGGCACGATGCTGCTGGACATGGCCGCGGGCGCACGCGTCGGCCGCCTCTACAGCTACGGCAAGGGCAGCGACATCACCACGCTGCAACTCGACGATCTCATCGTGCCCAACGGCCTGGCCTTCAGCCCCGACGGCCGCACGATGTACCTCTCGGACTCGCACCCGAGCGTGCAGGCCATCTGGGCCTTCGACTACGACACCGAGACCGGCACGCCGAGCAACCGCCGCCTCTTCGTCGACATGAAGCCCCTGCCCGGCCGCCCCGACGGCGCGGCCATCGACGTGGACGGCTGCTACTGGATCTGCGGCAACGACGCCGGCCTCGTGCACCGCTTCACGCCCGACGGGCGCCTGGACCGCTCGCTCGAAGTGCCGGTGAAGAAGCCTGCGATGTGCGCCTTCGGCGGCCCGGCGCTCGACACGCTCTTCGTCACCTCGATCCGCCCCGGCGGCATCGACCTGTCTGACCAGCCGCTGGCCGGCGGCGTGTTCGCGCTGCGCCCCGGCGTGCAGGGCGTGCCGGAACCGGCCTTCGGCTGACCTGTTTTCTTTTTACGTTTTCGACAACCACCCAGCAGAGGAAGAGACAAATGAAACTCCACAAGACCCTGATCGCACTTGCCGTCGGCGCCGCAGCCGCGCTGTCCACCATGGCTGCCAGTGCCACCGAATTCCGTTCGGCCGACATCCATCCCGACGACTACCCCACCGTGACCGCGGTCAAGTTCATGAGCGAGCGCCTGAAGGCGCTGTCGGGCGGCAAGCACACCATCAAGGTGTTCAACAACAGCTCGCTCGGCAGCGAGAAGGACACCATCGAGCAGACCAAGATCGGTGCGCTGCAGATGGTGCGCGTGAACATCGCCCCCATGAACAACATCTGCGCCGAGACGCAGGTGCCGACCATGCCTTTCCTGTTCCGCTCGGTCGACCACCTGCACAAGGTGCTGGACGGTCCGATCGGCGAGGAGATCCTGAAGTCGTGCGAGAAGCAGGGCTTCATCGGCCTGGCCTACTACGACAGCGGCGCGCGCTCGATGTTCACCGCCAAGAAGCCGGTGCGCACCTTTGCCGACATGAAGGGCCTGAAGGTCCGCGTGCAACAGTCCGACCTGTGGGTGTCGATGCTCGAAGCCATGGGCGCCAACGCCACGCCGATGCCCATGGGCGAGGTCTACACGGGCCTGAAGACCGGCCTGATCGACGCCGCCGAAAACAACTACCCCACCTATGAAAGCGCCCGCGCCTTCGAAGTGGCCAAGTACTACAGCAAGACCGAGCACTCGATGGCGCCCGAGATGCTGCTGTTCTCCAAGCGCGTGTGGGACAAGCTCTCGCCCGAAGAACAAGGCTGGATCCGCCAGGCCGCCAAGGAGTCGGTGCCCTACATGCGGAAGCAGTGGGAAGAGCGCGAGATCAAGTCGCTCGCCACGGTGAAGGCCGGCGGCGCCGAGATCATCGAAGTCGACAAGGCCCCGTTCCAGGCCGCGATGAAGCCGGTGTACGACAAGTTCATCACCGACGCGAAGCTCAAGGACCTGGTCAAGCGCGTGCAGGACACGAAGTAAGCAAGTCAGTCGGTTGAATTGGCTCCTTCCCCCGCCGGGGGAAGGTCGGGATGGGGACACGACGGCGCTGGCATAGAGACGCCGCTTGCCCCTACTCCGCCCTCCCCCGGAAGGGGAGGGAGAAAGACAAAGAAGAACTCACATGTACACCAAAATTTGTCGCACCCTCGCACGTGCCTGCATGTGGTTGGGCATCCTCGGTCTCGTCGCAGTGATCTGCGCGGTGAGCTGGCAGGTGTTCGGCCGCTATGTGCTCAACAACACCCCCACCTGGGCTGAAAGCCTCGCGCTGCTGCTGGTGATCTACGTCACGATGTTCGGCGTTGCCGTCGGCGTGCGCGATGCCGGCCACATCGGCCTGGAGTCGTTCCTCGTGCTCGCGCCCGACTGGCTGCGTCTGAAGATGGAATACCTCATTCACGCGCTGATCCTGACCTTCGGCCTGGCCATGGCCTGGAACTGCGCCTCGCTCGCCGAATCGGTGTGGGACTACCGACTGCCCACGCTGTGGATTTCGGAAGGCTGGAAATACGTGCCCGCGTCGATCGCCGGCGTCTTGATCGTGATGTTCTCGATCGAACACATCATCGCTTTGGCCCAAGGCCGCGAAGTCGAACCCGCCTGGGGCTGAACCGCATCATGACGATCCCTCTCCTCATTCTTTGCCTCTCGTTCACGGTCTTCCTGCTCCTGGGCGTACCGGTCGCTTTCTCGATCGGGCTCTCGGCCCTGGCCACGCTCTTGTATGAAGGCCTGCCGCTCGCGGTGGGCTTCCAGCAGATGACCTCGGGAATGGGCATCTTCTCGTTCCTCGCGATTCCGTTCTTCATCTTTGCCGGCGAGCTGATGCTCTATGGCGGCATCGCGGACCGCATCGTCAACTTCGCACGCAACCTGGTCGGCCACGTGCGCGGCGGCCTCGGCATGTCGAACGTGGTGGCCTGCACGCTGTTCGGCGGCGTCTCGGGCTCGCCCGTGGCGGACGTCTCGGCCATGGGCGCCGTGATGATTCCGATGATGAAGAAGGAGGGCTATCACGCCGACTACGCGGTCAACGTGACGACCCACGCGGCACTGGTCGGCGCGCTGATGCCGACCAGCCACAACCTGATCATCTATTCGCTCGCAGCGGGCGGCAAGGTGTCGATCGCGGCGCTGATCCTGGCGGCCCTGCTGCCGGCGGCCGTGCTCACGCTCAGCAACCTCGCGGCCGCCTATCTGGTGGCGGTGAAGCGCGGCTATCCGGCCGGCAAGTTCCCGGGCTGGGACATCGTGGCACGTTCGTTCGCAGCCGCCCTGCCGGGCCTGTTCATCGTGGTGCTGATCCTCGGCGGCATTTTGTCAGGCATCTTCACTGCGACCGAATCGGCGGCGGTGGCGGTGCTCTATGCGCTGGCGCTCACCATCTTCGTGTACCGCACGCTGAAGTGGGAGCACTTCATCAAGGCGGCATCGAAGGCGGTGCGCACCACGGGCGTGATCCTGCTGCTGATCGGCATCTCGAGCACCTTCGGCTACCTCATCAGCCTGTACGGCGTGGCCGAGCTCACGGGCCAGATGCTGTCGCAGGTGACCACCACGCCGTGGATGATCTTCCTGCTCATCAACATCATCCTGTTCGTGCTGGGCACCTTCCTGGACATGGCCGCGACGATCCTGCTGTGCACGCCGATCTTCCTGCCGATTGCCCAGCACTACGGCATGACCTCGGTGCAGTTCGGCGTCGTGATGCTGATCAACTGCGCGCTCGGCCTGAACACGCCGCCGGTCGGCACCACGCAGTTCGTCGGCTGCGCGATCGGCGGCGTCTCGGTGGGCACGGTGATGAAGACGATCTGGCCGTTCTACGGCGCGCTGATCTTCGCGCTCGGCGTGGTCACCTTCGTTCCCGCGTTCTCCACCTGGCTGCCCAGTATGTTCATGGTGGTGAAGTAACCCAAAGAGAGGCCCCATGATGGCCGAGACAAACTCCCGCCCCCCGCTCTACATCCGCATCCACGCGGCCGACAACGTCGCCATCGTCGCGAACGACGGTGGTCTGAAGGCCGGCGCGACGTTCGCCGACGGCCTCGTGCTGGTGGACAACGTGCCGCAAGGCCACAAGGTCGCGCTCGCCGACCTGGCCGAGGGCGACGCCATCGTTCGCTACAACGTGGTGATCGGCTACACGCAGAAGGCGCTGGCGCGCGGCAGTTGGGTGCACGAGCGCGTGATGCGCATGCCCACGGCGCCCGAGCTCGACGGCCTGCCCATCGCGACGGTCAAGCCCCCTGCCCTGCCGCCGCTGGAGGGCTACACCTTCGAGGGCTACCGCAACGCCGACGGCTCGGTGGGCTCGCGCAACATCCTGGCGATCACGCAGACCGTGCAGTGCGTAGCCGGCGTCACCGAATTCGCGGTGCAGCGCATCAAGGCCGAGCTGCTGCCGAAATTTCCGAACGTCGACGATGTGGTGGCGCTGGAGCACAGCTACGGCTGCGGCGTGGCCATCGACGCGCCCGACGCGATCATTCCGATCCGCACGCTGCGCAACATCAGCTTGAACCCCAACTTCGGCGGCGAGGTGATGGTGGTGAGCCTGGGCTGCGAGAAGCTGCAGCCCGAGCGCCTGCTGCCGCCGGGCACCATTCCCATCGCCGACCAACGCGGGGAAAACGCTACCGATGCAGCGCTCGATGTGGTGTGCCTGCAGGACGATGCGCATGTCGGCTTCATGTCGATGATCGATTCGGTGATGCGCCAGGCCGAGGTGCATCTCGCGCGGCTGAACGCGCGCCGCCGCGAGACCGTGCCCGCGAGCGAACTCGTGGTGGGCGTGCAATGCGGCGGCAGCGATGCCTTCTCCGGCGTGACCGCGAATCCGGCCGTGGGTTTTGCCACCGACCTCCTGGTGCGCGCGGGCGCCACCGTGATGTTCTCGGAAACCACCGAGGTGCGCGACGGCATCGACCAGCTCACCTCGCGCGCGTTGTCACCCGAAGTGGCCGAGGCCATGATCCGCGAGATGGCCTGGTACGACGCCTACCTGCAGAAGGGGCGCGTGGACCGCAGCGCCAACACCACGCCGGGCAACAAGAAGGGTGGGCTCTCCAACATCGTCGAGAAGGCGATGGGCTCGATCGTGAAGTCGGGCTCGGCGCCGATCTCAGGCGTGCTCTCGCCGGGCGAGAAGGCCAGACAGAAGGGCCTGATCTACGCGGCGACGCCCGCCAGCGATTTCATCTGCGGCACGCTGCAGCTGGCCGCGGGCATCAACCTGCACATCTTCACCACCGGCCGCGGCACGCCCTATGGCCTCGCCGAAGTGCCGGTCATCAAGGTCGCCACGCGCAGCGACCTCGCGCGCCGCTGGCACGACCTGATGGACGTGAACGCAGGCCGCATCGCCGATGGCGACGCCACCATCGAGGACGTGGGCTGGGAGCTGTTCCGGCTGATGCTCGACGTGGCCAGCGGCAAGAAGAAGACCTGGGCGGAACACTGGAAGCTGCACAACGCGCTCGTGCTGTTCAACCCCGCACCCGTGACCTGACACATCGAAAGGAAGCATCCATGGAAGACCTCAAGGACAAGACCGCACTCGTCACCGGCGCCAGCACCGGCATCGGCGCCGCGGTGGCCATCGCCTTCGCCGCGCGCGGCATGCGGGTGGCGGTGCACTACAACAGCTCGGCCGATGCCGCGAACCAGGTGGTGGAAACCATCCGCGCCGCCGGCGGCACTGCCTTCACGGTGAAGGCCGACGTACGCGACACCGGTGCGATCCGCGATTGCGTGAAGCAAACCCAGGCGGAGTTCGGCCGCATCGACGTGCTGGTGAACAACGCCGGCAGCCTGGTCAAGCGCGTGCCCATCGCCGAGTTCGACGACGCGCTGTTCGACGAAGTGATGCACATCAACGCGCGCTCGGTGCTCGCGTTCTGCCGCGAGGTGGTGCCCCTGATGCGCACGCAGGGCGGCGGCAACATCATCAACGTGACCTCGGTCGCGGCGCGCACCGGCGGCGGGCCGGCCGCGTACCTGTACGCGGGCTCCAAGGGCTTCGTGAGCACCGCGACGCACGGCCTGGCGAAGGAACTGGTGGGCGACCGCATCCGCGTGAACGCGGTCGCGCCGGGCGTGATCCAGACGCCGTTTCAAGACCGCTTTTCGACGCCAGCGATGCTGGAGAACTTCAGGGCGAGCATTCCGATGGGCCGCATCGGCGAGCCCGAGGAATGCGTGGGTGCTTTCCTTTACCTCGCCTCGGAGCAGCTCTCGGGCTATGTGACGGGCCAGGTCATCGAGGTGAATGGCGGGCAGTACATGCCCTGACATTTTTTGGAGAGACGGCCCTCGTGACGGGGTCGTTCGAGGATCAGATCAACAACGGAGACAAGAGACATCATGAAAAGAAGCACACTCATCCGCGGCCTCGCTGCCCTCTCGGCCACGGCCACCCTTTCGCTTGGCCTCGCCTCGACGGCCGCGGCGCAGGCCAACGACTTCCCGAACCGCAGCATCGAACTGCTGGTGCCCTACCAGCCGGGCGGCGGCACCGACGGCCTCGCGCGCGCTTTTTCGGAAGCGAGCCGCAAGCACATCTCGCAGAGCATCGTGATCGTCAACCGCCCCGGCGCGGGCGGCGCCATTGGCTGGACCGAGGTGATCAACGCCAAGCCCGACGGCTACAAGCTCGCGGTGCTCACGGTCGAGTTGCTCACGCTGCCGCACCTGGGTCTGGCCAAGTTCAACTACGACGACTTCCAGCCGATCGCGCAGCTCAATGCCGACCCGGCCGCGATCACCGTGAAGGCCGATGCGCCGTGGAACACCATCGAGGAGTTCCTGGCCGCCGCGAAGAAGTCGCCCGAGGGCATTCGCGTGGGCAACTCGGGCAACGGCTCGATCTGGCACCTGGCGGCCGCGGCACTCGAAGACAAGACCGGCACCAAGTTTGGCCACATCCCGTTCCAGGGCGCTGCGCCCGCGGTGCTCGCCCTCCTGGGTGGCCACATCGAAGCGGTGGCGGTGAGCCCGGCCGAAGTGACGACGCATGTGCAGGGCGGCAAGCTCAAGGTGCTGATGGTGATGGCCGACAAGCGCGTGAAGGGTTTCGAGAAGGTCCCGACCGCCAAGGAGCGCGGCATCGATCTTTCGATCGGCACCTGGCGCGGCATCGGCGCGCCGAAGAACACGCCGCCCGAAGTGATGGCCAAGCTGCGCGAGATCACCGCCAAGACGGCCGCCGAGCCGCTGATGCATGAAGTGATGGACAAGCAGAACCTGGGCTACGTCTACACCGACGGCGCCGTGTTCAAGGAAACGCTGGCCAAGGACAACGTGTATTTCAAGCAGTTGATCACCAAGCTCAACATCAAGCCCTGAGCACGCGGTCATGAAAAAAACCATCGCATCGCTGCTGTGGCTGGCCATGGCCGGCCAAGCCTCTGCCGGCACCTGGGTCTACGTGTCGAACGCCGACAGCCAGGAGATCTCCGTGCTCGCGCTCGACCGCGACAAGGGCACGTTGACGCCGGTGCAGACGCTCGCCGTTGGCGGCACGGTGATGCCGATGGTGGTGAGCCACGACAAGCGCGTGCTGTATGCCGCGCTGCGCTCGCAGCCGTTCCGCGTGGCGTCGATGTCGATCGATGCCGCCACCGGCAAGCTGCAGAAGCTCGGCGAGGCGCCGCTGGCCGACAGCATGGCCAACATCGACCTCGACGTGAGCGGCAAGTGGCTCTTCGCGGCCTCCTACCAGGGCGGCAAGATCTCGGTGAACGCCATCGGCAAGGACGGCACCGTCGGCGCCATCCAGCAACTGGTGCAGACGGGGGCCAATGCGCACGCGATCCATGCGGATGCCGCCAATCGCTACGTGCTCGCAACCAGCCTGGGCGGCGACAACATCTCCAGCTGGCGCTTCGACGCCGAGAAGGGCCTGCTGTCGCCGAACGATCCGGCGCTGACGACGACCGCCGCTAAAGCCGGACCGCGCCACTTCGTCTGGGACAAGGCGCAGCGCCACGTCTACCTGCTCGATGAACTCGATGCGGCACTGCACGTGTTCGCGTGGGATGCCGCGCGCGGCACGCTGAAGCTGGAACAGAGCACGACCACGCTGCCCGCCGGTTTCACCGGCAAGCCCTGGGCCGCCGACCTGCACCTCACGCCGGACGGCCGCTACCTGTATGCGTCGGAACGCACGTCGAGCACGCTGTCGGCGTTCAAGGTCGACGCCGCCACCGGACAACTGCAGCCGCTGGGCCAGACGCCGACAGAGAAAGGTCCGCGCGGTTTCGCGATCGACCCGAGCGGCCGCTACCTGATCGCCGCGGGCCAGGAGTCGCACGGCATTTCGCTCTACGCCATCGATGCCGCGACCGGCACGCTCGGCAAGCCCGAGCGCCTGGCCGTGGGCAAGAACCCGAACTGGATCGAGATCGTGGACCTGCCTTGAACGGCTGACGTCCGCCCATCGCCCATCAACACACTGGAGACAACAACATGCAACGCCGCACACTGATTCAAACCGCCCTCGCCTCTTCGCTTGCCACGGCGTTGCCCGCGTTCGCGCAGAGCAGCAACAACTGGCCGACGGGCAAGGCCATCACCTACCTCGTGCCCTTTCCAGCGGGCGGCACCACCGACGTGCTGGCACGGCTGATCGGGCAGAAGCTCGGCACCGTGCTGGGCACGAGCGTGATCATCGACAACAAGGGCGGCGCCGGCGGCAGCGTGGGCTCGGAGATCGGCGCGCGCGCGGCGCCCGACGGCTTCACGGTGGTGGGCGGCACGATCAGCTCGCACGCGATCAACGTGAGCCTCTATCCCAAGATCGGCTACGACCCGCAGAAGTCGTTCGCGCCGGTGACGCTGATCGGCACCAACCCGGTGGTGCTGGTGGTGAACCAGGCGAGCCCCTACAAGACGCTGAAGGACGTGCTGGACGCGAGCAAGGCGAAGTCGGGCGGGCTCTCGTCGGCCTCGGCTGGCACCGGCACCTCGCAGCACCTGGCGCTGGAGCTGCTGGCATTCAAGTCGGGCGTGAAGTTCACGCACATCCCCTACAAGGGCAGCGGCCCGGCAATCCAGGACGTCATCGGCGGCCAGGTCGACATGATGTTCGACACGACGGTGGTGGCGGGCCCGCACATCCAGAGCGGCAAGCTGCGCGCCATTGCCGTGACCTCCGCCAAGCGCCTGGCCTCGATGCCCGATGTGCCGACCGTGGCCGAATCGGGCATCCAGGGGCTGAAGGATTTCGAAGTGGTGTCGTGGCAGGCGATCTTCGTGCCCGCCGGCACGCCGGCACCGGTCGTCGAGCGGCTGCACACCGAGATCCGCAAGATCCTCGCGACGCCTGAGATGCAGGACAAGCTCAAGGGCTTCGGCATGGAGCCGGCCGATCTGTCTACCGCACAGATCGCGGCGTTCCAGAAGGCCGAGGTCGAGAAATGGGCCGGGGTGATCAAGGCTGCCGGCATCAAGGCGGACTAAGTCATTCGCCACCTGCCGGCGCTCACGCAAAACCGAGGGAAGCTTCCTACGCCCTGCGAGGAAGGCGCTTTATAGAATGCCCCTCCGATCCGCATTCGAGGCTTCCCCCAACGTGTCCGACCGCTCCGCAGTTCTGCCCCAATACCTGTTTCCCAAGCAGGCCCTGACCAATTTCGCCGGCTGGGTCGCGGGGAAGGAACGCGGTGCCGTCACGACGTGGATCATTCGCCGCTTCGTCGCCAAGTACGACGTGAACATGGGCGAGGCGCTCGAGTCCGACATCGAGCACTACAAAAGCTTTAACCAGTTCTTCACGCGCGCGCTCAAGCCCGGCATGCGCCCGCTCGCGCAGGCCGACCTGGTCTGCCCCGTGGACGGCGCGATCAGCCAGTTCGGCGCGATCGAGGGCGACCAGATCTTCCAGGCCAAGGGCCACAACTACACGACCACCGCGCTGGTCGGCGGCGACGCCGCGCTGGCCGCGAAGTTCGCGCACGGCAGCTTCGCGACGCTCTACCTGAGCCCCAAGGACTACCACCGCATCCACATGCCGTGCGACGGGCGGCTCGTGCGCATGATCCACGTGCCCGGCGACCTGTTCTCGGTCAACCCGACCACCGCGCGCGGCGTGCCCGGCCTCTTTGCGCGCAACGAGCGCGTGGTGTGCGTCTTCGAATCGGCCCGCGGCCCGTTCGTGCTGGTGCTCGTGGGCGCCACCATCGTCGGCAGCATGGCCACCGTGTGGCACGGCGTGGTCAATCCGCCGCGCGTGGGCGAGCTGCGCGAGTGGCACTACAACGACCAGCAGATCGACATCAAGAAGGGCGACGAGATGGGCCGGTTCTTGCTCGGCTCCACCGTCGTCATGCTGTTCCCGGCGCCTGCATTGGCGTTCAACCCCGACTGGTCGCCTACTCGCGCGATCCGTCTGGGCGAAGCCATGGCCGACTACACGAATTTGTGAGGCTTTGTCTCACAGCCCGCATGCAGCATGCCCTTACAGCTATAAAACTAGTAGCATCCACATCGTTTGCGCTATAGTCGCCGGCCAGCAGGACGGTCCATAACCAATCACAAACAAGAGCGCGCGGCATCGGCCATCCACAGGCCAACGGCCCGCCCAGCTTCGAGGAGATGATGTCGATGAGTACCAAGGAAAACGCAGCCGTCAGCCAGTTGCTCGCACTGCTGGAAGCCCGCTATGCGCTGCGTGTGCTCTGGGCCCTGCGCGACGGCCATGCCCAGACCTTCCGCCTGCTGCAGGACAGCGTGGGCGGCATCACTCCCAACACCCTGAACACCCGCATCAAGGAACTGCGCGAAGCCGGCATCGTGAGCCACGGCAGCGACGGTTATTGCCTCACCTTGAGTGGGCAGGACCTGCTCAAGCGGCTTTCCGACCTGCAGGCCTTTGCCGGCAAATGGCAGTTGGGTCAGCTCAAGAAGGCGGCCGCACCGGCTGCCCCCGCAGCCGCTGCGCCAGCCGCACCCGTCACGCCTCCAGCCCCTTCCTCGCCACCTCCCCCGCCCCCCGCACCGCCCGCCGACACGACGAGCTGAAGAGGCCGTCAGCCGGCATCGGTAAACTCCGCGCCTTCGATCCAATTCACCATTCATCGACGCAAGGAGCGTTTTCCCATGCCTACCACTCCCTCCGGCCTCCAGTACGAAGACACCGAAGTCGGCACCGGCGCCGAAGCCAAGGCTGGCCAGCACGTGCATGTGCACTACACCGGCTGGCTCTACAACGACGGCGTGCAAGGCGCCAAGTTCGATTCGAGCCGCGACCGCAACGACGCTTTCGCGTTCTCGCTGGGCGCAGGCCAGGTCATCAAGGGCTGGGACGAAGGCGTCGCCGGCATGAAGATTGGCGGCAAGCGCACGCTGATCATTCCCGCATCGCTGGGCTATGGCGCCCGCGGCGCCGGTGGCGTGATCCCCCCGAACGCCACGCTCAAGTTCGACGTCGAACTGCTCGACGCGCACTGATCGCTCACTGGCCACGTTGGCGCACAGGCCCGATTTCGGGCCTTTTTCATGCCTCCACGGCCCCCTTTTCCGCATTTTTTCGCTTGAAATGCTTCTGGCCAGCCCCAAGTGGCTGGCTATCGTTTGTTTTCCCGGCGCACGCCGTTCTTTGAAAAATGTCTGACCCGCAACAATCCGCACAGAATTCGCAAATGCTGCAAGGCGAGCCCAGTCCCGAAGAACTGGAGGCCGCGCAGGCCGCCAATGAAGCCGACGCCTTGGCCGCGGCGCAAGGCGAGCTGGCTGCGCTGCAAGCCAAGAACGCCGAATTGGCCGATCAATACCTGCGCGCCCAGGCCGACGTTCAAAACGCCCGCCGCCGCGCCGACGACGAAATCACCAAGGCCCGCAAATTCGCGGTCGAGGCCTTTGCCGAAAGCCTGCTGCCGGTGACCGACAGCCTGGAAGCGGGCCTCGCCATCAAGGACGCCACCCCCGAGCAGATCCGCGAAGGCGCCGAAGCCACGCTGCGCCAGTTGAAGAGCGCGCTCGAGCGCAACAAGGTGATCGAAGTGGCCCCGGCCGCCGGCACCAGGTTCGATCCGCACCAGCACCAGGCCATCTCGGTGGTGCCCGCGCCCGAGCAGGAGCCCAACACCGTGGTGAGCGTGCTCCAGAAGGGCTACACCATCAACGAGCGCGTGCTGCGCCCGGCGCTGGTCACGGTCAGCGCACCGAAGTAATCAGCACACAAGATTTCCACAGGAAATCCCCGCTCCTTCCCTTGAATCGAGCTGGGTTATCCACAAGTTCATAACAACATATTTTTCAGGCTTTCAGGAGTACAGAACATGGCAAAGATCATCGGCATCGACCTCGGCACCACCAACTCGTGCGTGTCGATCATGGAAGGCAACACCACGCGTGTGATCGAGAACTCGGAAGGTGCCCGCACCACGCCGTCGATCGTCGCGTACCAGGAAGACGGTGAAGTCTTGGTCGGTGCCTCGGCCAAGCGCCAGGCCGTCACGAACCCCAAGAACACGCTGTACGCGATCAAGCGTTTGATCGGCCGCAAGTTCGAGGAAAAGGAAGTGCAGAAGGACATCGACCTGATGCCCTACACCATCGCCAAGGCCGACAACGGCGACGCATGGGTCGAAGTGCGCGGCAAGAAGATGGCGCCGCAGCAGGTCAGCGCCGACATCCTGCGCAAGATGAAGAAGACCGCTGAAGACTATCTCGGCGAAACCATCACCGAAGCCGTGATCACGGTGCCGGCGTACTTCAACGACGCACAGCGCCAAGCCACCAAGGATGCCGGCCGCATCGCGGGCCTGGACGTCAAGCGCATCATCAACGAGCCCACCGCTGCGGCGCTGGCATTCGGCCTCGACAAGCAGGACAAGGCCGATCGCAAGATCGCCGTGTATGACCTGGGCGGCGGCACCTTCGACGTGTCGATCATCGAAATTGCAGACGTGGATGGCGAGAAGCAGTTCGAAGTACTGTCGACCAACGGCGACACGTTCCTGGGCGGCGAAGACTTCGACCAGCGCATCATCGACTACATCATTGCCGAGTTCAAAAAGGAACAAGGCGTCGACCTGAGCAAGGACGTGCTGGCACTGCAGCGCCTGAAGGAAGCCGCTGAAAAGGCCAAGATCGAACTGTCGAACAGCGCGCAGACCGACATCAACCTGCCCTACATCACGGCCGATGCCTCGGGTCCGAAGCACCTGAACATCAAGCTCACCCGCGCCAAGCT
>Ga0163161_10000554_pt1 | contig 30160 bp, 19 predicted proteins | sample S45metaG_FD_129847 | JGI IMG/M metagenome (GOLD analysis project Ga0163161, IMG submission 129847) | Switchgrass rhizosphere microbial communities from Kellogg Biological Station, Michigan, USA - S4-5 metaG | ecosystem: Host-associated > Plants > Roots > Rhizosphere > Soil | place: USA... | reverse complement strand
TCGCAGTCGAAGCGCTTGCTGATCTTGTAGGCGCGCACCTGGCGGCGCATGGCGGCCAGCGGAATCGCCAGCCCCTGCACGAACTCGCCGGGCTGCAGCTGGTTCTTCATGTAGTCGATGTAGAAGTCGGGCAGCGGCATGCGGCGCACCACGTCGCCGCGGCGCAGTTCGATCTGGGCATCGAGCGACATCAGCACCGGCGGCGAATCGCCGATGGGCGAGCCATTGGCCACGTTGCCGCCCATGGTGCCGGCGTGGCGGATGGGCGGCGAGGCGAAGCGCAGCCACACGTCCTGCAGGCTGGGCACACGCTGCACGAGCGCTTCGAAGGCGGACTCGAGCGAGGCGCCGGCGCCGATGTAGAGCTCATCCGCCCGGGTTTCGATGGTCTTCATTTCGGCCACGTCGCCCACATAGATGATGTCGCCCAGGTCGCGGAACTGTTTGTTGACCCAGAGGCCGACGTCGGTGGAGCCGGCCAGCAACTGGGCACGCGGCTTCTGTTCGCGCAGCGTGGCGAGTTGGGCGATGGTCCTGGGGGCGTGGAAGTGGTCCATGCGGGCGCCGAGCGGCGCGGCGTAGTTCAGGTCCTGCCCGTCGTTCTGCAGCGCTGTGAGCGCGGCCACCACGGGCTGAGTGTCGAGCCGCACGGCAGGCAGGTCGAACATGCGTTGGCCCGCATCGAGGATCGGGCGGTAGCCGGTGCAGCGGCAGAGGTTGCCCGAGAGGTCGTCGGCCAGTTGCTGGCGCGTGGGCTGCGTGCCCTCGGCCTGGTGGTGTTCGTAGGTGGACCACAGCGACATCACGAAGCCCGGCGTGCAGAAGCCGCACTGGGAGCCGTGGCAGTCGACCATCGCCTGCTGCACCGGGTGCAGCGTGTGGACGGGGTGTTTCTTGTCCTGCAGCGCCGGCGCAGCGCACTGGGCCTTGAGGTCCTCGACCGTGAAGAGCGCCTTGCCGTGCAGCGTGGGCAGGAACTGGATGCAGGCGTTGACCGTCTGCAGTTGCAGGCCGCCGATGGCGCCGGGCGCGTTGGCGTCGGTCGCCAGCTCGCCGATCACCACGGTGCAGGCGCCGCAGTCGCCTTCGTTGCAGCCTTCCTTGGTGCCGGTGCAGTGCGCGTCCTCGCGCAGCCAGTCGAGCACCGAACGGGTCGGATGCACGCCGCTGACGTCGACGATCTTGCCGCGATGGAAAAAACGGACGGGCTGGATATTGTTGGGCTCTGTACTCATGCGCTTCGCTCGTGGGCGGCTCGGTGTTTCCGGCCAAGCCTGGACGTTAGTCGCTTGGGCCGCAACCCACATACCGCGGGAGCCATATTGCGTATGTGGGCGCGGGTATGCGACCTAGGGGGAAACCCTGGAAAGCGGGAGCAATTACCGGGCCATGGGTGCAGCGCGTCCCCCGGGAGACCGTGTCAGATCGGCTCGGGCACGGCTGCCGCCGTGGGTTTCGGCTGGGCGTAGCGCCACGCGATCAGCGTGCCGATGCAGAGGAACGCCGCGGCGATGAAGAACGGTGCGCCCGGCAGGTGGATGGGCGCATCCGTGCCGATGAAATAGCCGAAGCTGCCGGCGAACATCGCCGGCCCGACGATGCCTGCCACCGACACCAGGCTCGTCAGCGCGCCCTGGATGCGGCCCTGCTCACCAGCGCCGACCTGCCGGGTGACCAGCGCCTGCGCCGCCGGCCCGGCGAACGCCAGCAAGGTCCCGAACGGCAGCGCGGCCAGCAGCATCCAGCCCGCGTCGGCCAGGCCGATGACGACGAAGCCGAGCACACCGAAGCCCATGCCGAGCAACAGCGCACGGCGCTCGCCGAAGCGCTTCACGCCCGGCCCGATCAACAGCGCATTGACCAGCACGCTGAGCACGCCCACCGCGCCGAGCACCCAGCCCACGGCGTCTTCCTTCCAGTGGTAGCGGTAGTCGGCGAACAGCACGAACACGCTCGGGTAGACGTACTGGGCCAGGTTGACGAGAAAGATCACCGCCGCCAGCCCGAACACCTGCGGATAGCGCTTGAGCAGCACCAGCGAGCCCAGCGGGTTGGCGTGCGACCAGTCGAACTTGCGGGCACGCCGCTCCGGCGACAGCGACTCCGGCAGCACGAACCATCCGTAGCAGAAGCTCAGCAGCGTCAGGCCGGCCGCGAACCAGAACGGCAGGCGCGGATCGATGTGGCTCAGTTGCCCGCCGAGCACCGGCCCGAACACCAGGCCCATGCCGAAGGCCGCGCCCACGATGCCGTAGCTGCGGGCGCGATCTTCCGGCGGCGTCACATCGGCGATGTAGGCATTGGCGATGGTGAAGCTGGCCGAGAACACGCCGGACACCACCCGGCCGACGAACAGCCACGGCAGGCTGTCGGCCAGGGCCATGAACACGAAATCCACGCCGAGGCCGAGGCACGACAACAGGATCACCGGCCGCCGCCCGAAACGATCGGACAGCGCGCCCTGGATCGGCGAACTCACGAACTGGATCGCCGCGAACGCGGTGCCGAACACCGCGATCCAGTAAGCCGCCGTCACCGTGCTGCCGCCGGCCAGCCGCTCCACCAGGTGCGGCAGGCCGGGCAGGATCAGGCCGAACGCCAGGAAGTCGATCAGCACGGTCACGAAGATGAAGGCGAGCGCGGCGCGGCGCACGCGCGGCGCTGGAAGGGTCGAGGCGGTCACTCGCTGCGACTCAGGTATTTGCCCACGCGGGGATGCGCCTCGATGAGGCCCCCGAGCCGCCCGAACAGGCCATCGAAGCATCCGAGCATCAGCGCGACGATCTTCTTCAGCCGGTCGCGCTCGAACATCAGCATGGGCACGATCTGCTTGAGCGTGTAGACGTTGATGAACAGGATCGCGGGAAAGGCACGCACATGCGCCCGCGAGAGGTCCAGCGCATTGCGCGCGATGTAGTAGCGCCGCGCCGCCGGATAGTTGATGAAATGGATCTTCCAGCCGAACAGCGACCGGGCCTGGATGTCGCCGATCTGGTGTCGCAGCACGACGTGCGGGTTCAGGTACAGCGGCACCTCGCGGCCGAGGGCTCGCATGCAGTAGTCGGTATCGACGTGGTCGATCACGTAGCGCTCGTCGAAGCGGCCGACCTTGGCCCACGCGCCGCGCGAAATCAAAGAGCCCGAGGAGATCATGAAGGCGCAGGGCATCAACGGCTCGTTGAAAGGCTGCTGCAGGTCGAACTGGTAGACGCGCTTGCCCTCGAGGCCGAATTGCGGGATCAGCGCGTCCAGGTTCGTGTCGTGCACGAGCGGGCCGATCAGGAAGGCCGCGTCTTCCTCGCGTTCGCCCTCGCCCGCCCTGCCCCGGGCCACCATCGCGGCCTCGCACATGGCATCGAAGTAGCCGGGCGGCAGCTTCGAATCCTGGTCGAGCAGGAAGAAGAGTTCAGCGCCCCGCGCTTCGAGTTCGGTGATGCCGCAATTGAAGGCGCCCGCGATGCCACCGCGGTTGCCGTTGTGCAGCACCGGAACGCCCGCCTCGACGAGCGCCGGATGCCAGCCGTGCAGCTGCGGCGTGTTGTCGACCACGCAGAGGCGCTCGCACGAGGCGGCCAGCGAATGCAGGTTCGCCACTTGCTCGTCGGTCGGGAAATAGGTGACGACGACGGCACCGAACGGGACGGACATCCTCGGCGTCAGCCTGCCGTCGTGGCGGCCACCAGCGAGCGCGGCCGCATGTCCTGCCAGTTCGCCTCGATGTAGGCGCTGCAGGCGTCGCGGTCGGTCGGCGCCAGCGCGACTTGCCAGCCGGCGGGCACGGCGATGAAGGCGGGCCACAGCGAGTGCTGGCCCTCGTCGTTCACCAGCACCTGGAAGCTGGCGTTCTTGTCGTCGAAGGGATTGCTCATTTCGAATTTCCTTGTGTGTACGGTTCGTGTGTGGCGCTCAAGCCATTTCCGCGCGTTCGGAGGTGTGCAGAAGTGCCTCGAGGGCCCCGGCGATGCCGGTCAGAGCGCGATGGCACGCGAAGTCCTCGCGCAGCACCGCCGCACGCTGGCGATAGATGGAGTTGCCCAGCACCTTGCGCACCGCGTCGCCGACCTGGCGCGCGGTCGGCTGGCCGGTGGCGAGGTTGATGCCCGCGCCCGACCAGGCCACGCGCGCGGCGATCTCGGGCTTCTCTTCGGAAGTGCCGGCGACCACCAGCGGCACGCCGAGGCTCAGCGCATGGTTGACCGAGCCGTAGCCGCCGTTGGTGACCATTGCGTGCAGCTTGGGCAGCAGCCGGTCGTAGGGCAGGAACGGCACCACGCGGGCGTTGACGGGCAGGTTCGCCGCGAGGGCCGGCGGCACCGGGCCGCCCGTGGTGGCGATGACGAGGATGTTCTTGTCGCCGGCCAGTGCCTGCAGCGTCGGGCCGATCAGTTGTGACGGGTTCTGGTTGGCCAGCGTGCCCTGCGTGACCAGCACGACCGAGCGGCCGTCGTCCAGTTCGTGCCACCAGTCGGGCGGCGTGAAGTCGCGGCTCGCGGGCGAGAGCAGCGGGCCGACGAAATGCACCGACGCGGGCAAGTCGCTGCGCGGGTATTCGAACGAAGGCGCCGTGAGCTGCAGGTACAGATCGGGCAGCTTCACCATCGCATCGACGAAAAAATCCGGCAGCGCGGGCAGGCCCGAGCGCGCGAGCAGCGTGTCGAAGTAGCGCTGCACCTCGCCGAACATCGCCTGCTTCAGGTTGGCGTTCATCGCCTTGTTGCGCACCCGCCCTTCCGGCGTGGCCGATGGCGGCAGCGCGGTGCCGAAGAAGGCGGTGTCGCAGCTGGAGAGCGGCAGCGCCGAGATGCCGATGCCGACGATGGCCGGGCGGTCTTCGCGCGCCTTGCCCAAGAGCAGCGGAAAGGTGCCGCAGAACATCGTGTCGACCAGGATGGCGTCGGCCTCGAAATCTCCCAATATCGAACGCAGGCCCGCGTGCTGCGCTGCCATCGCGTCGGCAAAGAAGTGCTTCAGCCCGAAGCACATCTGCGCATGCGCCGAGGCGATGCGCTGGCGCTCGGGGAAGCGCTTGTCGAGGTCGCGGTAGTCGAAATCGATCGCGCGCTCGAAGGGCGTGAAGCCCGCGCCGGTCGCCTCGGCCTGCGCCCTGAACTGGCTCGCGGTGTGCACCCGCACCTCGTGCCCCTGGTTCACCAGGTGCTGCGCGATGGCCAGCATCGGCAGGACGTGTCCCGGCAAGGCGGTTGCGGCGATGAGATAGCGTGCCATGGGGTTGCTCCTTTGCTTCAAGAAGTGGTGGTTTCCAAAGCGCGACGCGCCTTGGTGTCGATGCCCAGGTCGACGAAGTAGCGCTGCAGCAGGTCGCGGTCCACCGGGCGGATCGGCGCGCCGATGGCTTCGAGCTGCGCATGCGTGGCCGCGCCGCTCACCTGCGGCGGCGTGGCCGTGGTGTCGTAACGGTCGAGGATGGCGAGCACGGCGGCCAGGTCGCGGTCCTGCGCCACCGCCAGCCGTTCATGCGCGCGCTGCAGCCAGGGTTCGAGCCCGACTGGCTCCAGCCGCATGCCCATGCGCTCGAAGACGTGCGGAATGTCGCGCACCCGCAGCGCCGCCTGGCTCATCAGGTGGAACACCTGGCCCCACGAGGCCTCTTGCGCCGCCAGGCCGAGGATGGCGCGCGCCACGTCGTCCACCGGCGTGAGGTTCAGCGGCAGGTCCATGTCGGGAATCGCTTCCAGGTCGGCATAGAGATGCGCCACACGCCAGATCAGGTCGTCGGCATTGCAGATCGCGTGCGTGTGGTCGCCGGTAACTGCGCCCAGCCGGTAGATCGCGACCGGCATGCCGCGCGCCTGCGCCTCGCGGGCCAGCGCATCGCCGACCCACTTGCTCTGGCTGTAGCCATCGACCAGCCCGCTCCACGAGGCCAGCGCCGATTGCTCGGTGATGGTGTCTTCCTTGTTGTTCTGGTCGATCACCGCGAGCGTGGAGACGTAGTGCATGCTCTTCGCGCGGCCTTGCGAAGTCCATTCGAGCAGCGTGACCACGCTGTCGACGTTCGCGGGCTTGAGGCTCGCATAGGGATGCAGGAAGTCGACCTGCGCGGCGCAGTGGTAGATGGCGTCGCAGCCATCGCGCACCAGTTGCACGGCCGCGTCGTCCAGGCCCAGGCGCGGCTTGCCGAGGTCGCCGGTCACGACCTTGATGCGCGCGTCGTCCCAGATCGCGCCGAGCTGGCGCTGGGCCAGCGTGCGCTTCAGGCGCGCTTCGCCGGCCTGCTCGTCGGGCGCACGCACGTGGCAGACCACGCAGGCCGTGGTGTCGCGCAGCAGCGCGGCCAGCAGGTGGCTGCCGACGAAGCCGCTGGCACCGGTGAGGAACACGCGGCGCAGTGCGAGCTTCGGTGCGGTGGCCTGCGGGCGGATGTGCGCGGGCAAATCGAGTTCGCGCGACAGGTCCAGCGCCTCGGCCGTGCCGCCTTCGTTGTCGAGCCACGCGGCCAGGTCGGCGATCGTCGGGCGGTTGTAGACCTCGGCGTGCGGGAAGTCCGCGCGCACCTGCTGGCGGATGCGCATGCCCAGCTGGATGGCCATGAGCGAATGCCCGCCGATCTCGAAGAAGTTGTCGTGGATGCCGACGCGCTCCAGGTGCAGCGTTTCGGACCAGAGGCCCGCGAGCAGCTTCTCGGTCGGCGTGCGGGGCTCCACATACAGCGCGGCGGGCTGCTGGTCGGGCACCGGCAGCGCCTTCTTGTCGAGCTTGCCGCTCTGCGTGAGCGGCAACGACGGCAGGCGCACGAAGGCCGAGGGCACCATGTAGTCGGGCAAGCCCTGCGCCATGTGGGCGCGCAACTCGGTCGGCTGCGGTTCGGAACCGGCGACGAAGTAGGCGACGAGGCGCTTTTCGCCGGGCACGTCTTCGCGGGCGATCACGGCGGCCTGCGTGACCAGCGGGTGCTTGAGCAGCACGGATTCGATCTCGCCCGGCTCGATGCGAAAGCCACGGATCTTCACCTGCTGGTCGGCACGGCCGAGGAAATCGAGCGTGCCGTCGGCGCGCCAGCGCGCGAGGTCGCCGCTGCGGTACATGCGGCTGCCGGGGGCGCCATGCGGGTCGGCGATGAAGCGTTCCGCGCTCAACGCAGGACGGTTGAGATAACCGCGCGCCACGCCGCTGCCGGCAATGTAGAGCTCGCCCGCGACGCCCGGCGGCACCGGCTGCAGGGCGCTGTCGAGCACGTACATCCGCGTGTTCCAGATCGGCTGGCCGATGGAGGGCAACTCCTCGGCCGTCATCGGCGCGCTCATGCTCGCGCAGATGGTGATCTCGGTCGGGCCGTAGGCGTTGATCATGCGGCGGCCCTGCGACCACTTCGCCGCCAGCGCGGCGGAGCAGGCATCGCCGCCGACCACCAGCGTCCGCAGGTGCGGGAACTCGCCGTGCGGCAAGGTCGCGAGCGCGGCGGGCGGAATCAGCGCGTGGCTCACAGCCTGCTTCTCGAGCAGGTCGGCCAGGTCCGTGCCGAGCGGTTGATCCGGCCCCGGCACCACCAGCGCGGCGCCGACGCGGAAGGCCATCAACTGATCCATCACGGAGGCGTCGAAACCGCTGGACGAGAACTGCAGCACGCGCGAGTCGTGGTCGATGGCGAGCCGCTCCGCCATCGCGGTGCCGAGGCTGCTGAGGCCCGCATGCGGCACAACCACCCCCTTGGGTACACCGGTGGAGCCAGAGGTATAGATGATGTAGGCGGCATCGCCGGGCGCGGCCGTTTGCGCGAGCGGCTTGTCCGACTGAATGGCCATCGCAGCGACCATGCTGTCGCTGTCGAGCGCGATGCAGCCGGGGATGCCGGCCAGTTCGGGCAGCAGCGCATCGTGCGTCAGCACCGCGACGGGCGCGGCCTCCTCGAACACGAAGGCGCTGCGCGCGGCCATGTGGCTGGGGTCGATGGGCAGGTAGGCAGCGCCGGCCTTCACGATGGCCAGGTGCGCCACGATGAGATCGAGCGAACGCGGCAGCACCGTCGCGACGATGGCGCCGGCCCCGATGCCTTGCGCGCGAAGCAGGTGCGAGAGCCGGTTGGCGCGTGCGTCCAGTTCGACATAGCTGATGGTCGCGTTGTCGAGCACCACCGCGTCTGCATGCGGGCGCTGTGCGGCGTGCGACGCCACCATGTCGGCGAAGGAGAGCGATGCGAGATCGCGCTTACGGCCGCTCCAGTCGGACAGCAGGCGGTTGGTTTCTTCGGCGCTCAGGATGGCGATGCCGCTCACCGCGTCGTCGGGCGCCTCGCAAGCCTCTTCGAGCAAGCGCACCAGCCGCGTGCCCATGGCCTCGACGGTACTGCGTTCGAACAGATCGCTGCTGTACTGGATGCCACCGGAGATGCCGCCCGGCAAGCCATCGGCGCCGCGCTGCTCGCCGAGGATGAACGACAGGTCGAACTTCGCGGTGTCGATGACCACCGGCTGCGGCGTGATCGACAGGCCCGGCAGGCTGAACGACAGGCGGCTCGTGCTCTGGAAGCCCAGCATGACCTGGAACAGCGGAAGGTTGGCGCGCGAGCGGCCCGGGCGCAGCAGCTCCACGAGGCGGTCGTATGGGAACTCCTGGTTCGCGTAGGCCGCGAGGTTGGTGGCGCGCACGCGCGAAACCAGCTCGCGCAGGCTCGGCTGGCCCGAGGTGTCGGTGCGCAACACCAGCGTGTTGACGAAGCAGCCGATGAGCTCGTCCAACGCGTGGTCGCTGCGCCCGGCGACGGGGCTGCCGATGACGATGTCGTCGCCCGCACCGAGGCGGCTCAGGAGGCCCGCGAGCGCGGCCTGCAGCACCATGAAGACGCTGGCCTGTCCGTCGCGTGCCAGTTGCAGGATGCGTTCGTGCACGTGTGCGGGAATCTGCAGCGGAACCACGTCGCCGCGGTAGGTGGGCACAAGTGGGCGTGCGTGGTCGACAGGCAATGCCAGTTGCTCGGGCAGGTCGCTCAACGAAGAACGCCAGAACTCGCGCTGGCGGCCGGCCATGCTGTCGGCATCGTCTTCGCTGCCCAGCAGCTCCTGCTGCCATAGCGCGTAGTCGGCGTATTGCAGCGGCAGCGGCTCCCAGCCCGGCGCCTTGCCTTCGCAGCGCGCCGCGTAGGCCACGCTGATGTCGCGCGCCAGCGGCAGCAGCGAAGAGCCATCGCCGGCGATGTGGTGCGTGAGCAGCAGCAGCACGTGTTCGTCGACGGCGAGCTTGAACAGGTAGACGCGCAACGGCGCCGCGCTGCCGAGGTCGAAGGCATGGCCCGCCGCGGCGTGAAGCTGCGCTGCGATTTGTTCTTCGCTGCTGTCGGCCTCGATCACCGCCGGTCGCGCATCCGCGCCGTCCAGGATGTGCTGGTACGGCAACCCGTCTTCGTTCGGGTAGACGGTCCGCAGGCTTTCATGGCGCTGCACCAGGTCGCCGAGCGCCGCATGCAGCGCGGCGCGGTCGAGTACGCCGGAAAGGCGCAACGCCAGCGGCATGTTGTAGGCCGGGTTCGCGCCTTCGAGCTGGTTCATCAGCCACAGGCGGCGTTGCGCGAAAGACAGCGGAATGCGCGCGGGGCGCGGCATTGGCACAAGGCTCGGGCGCGCGACCGATTCCTGGTCGAGCAGTTCGGCAAAGCCCGCGATGGTGGAGACCTGGAACAGCGTGTCGACCGGCAGGTCGATCATGAATTGCTGGCGGATCATCGACATCAGCTGCACGATCATCAGCGAGTGCCCGCCGAGTTCGAAGAAGTTGTCGTTCACGCCGACGCGCGGCAGGTGCAGCGTTTCGGCCCAAAGGCCGGCGAGGATCTTTTCGGTCGGCGTGCGCGGTGCGGCATAGGGCGTGGCGGCCTGCACTTCCGGAGGCGGCAGCGACTTGCGGTCGAGCTTGCCGCTCGGGCCCAGCGGCAGCGACGGGAGGCTGACGAAGGCCGAGGGGACCATGTACTCGGGCAGCGATTGCGCGAGATGCGTGCGCAGTTCGGCCGCTTGCGGATCGGTGGCATCGGCGGCCACGACGTAGGCGACCAGGCGCTTCTCGCCCGGCACGTCTTCGCGTGCGATCACCGCAGCCTGCGCAACCTGCGGGTGCTGCAACAGCGCCGACTCGATCTCCCCCGGCTCGATGCGCAATCCGCGGATCTTCACTTGCTGGTCAGCGCGGCCGAGGAAGTCGAGGCTGCCGTCCTTGCGCCAGCGCGCGAGGTCGCCGGTGCGGTACATGCGGCTGCCGGGCGCGCCGTAGGGGTTGGCGATGAAGCGCTCGGCGCTCAGCAGCGGGCGCTTGAGGTAGCCGCGTCCGAGGCCAACGCCCGCGATATACAGCTCGCCGGTCACGCCGGCCGGCACCGGCTGCATGCCGCTGTCGAGCACGTGCATCTGCGTGTTCCAGATCGGACGGCCGATGGGAACGCTCGTGGCTTCCGCATCGCGCACGTCGTTCGGGCGCTCGCACTCCCACGAGGTGACGTCGACGGCGGCCTCGGTCGGACCGTAGAGGTTGTGCAGCTCGCACGAAAGGCGCTGCTGGAACTGCGATTGCAGCGCGGGCGACAGCGCCTCGCCGCTGCAGATCACGCGGCGCAGCGTGGTGCACGCGGCAGCCGTGGGTTCGAGCAGGAAGACCTCGAGCATCGACGGCACGAAGTGGATCGTCGTGATGCCCTCTTCCGCCATCAGCCCAGCGAGGTACGCCGCATCCTTGTGGCCGCCCGGTTTCGCGAGCACCAGCGTGGCGCCGTCGATCAGCGGCCAGAAGAATTCCCACACCGACACGTCGAAGCTGGAAGGTGTCTTCTGCAGCACGCGGTCGTCGGCCTGGAGGCCGTAGCGGTCCTGCATCCAGCAGAGGCGATTGACGATGGCGCGGTGCGACACGACCGCGCCCTTGGGCATGCCGGTGGAGCCCGAGGTGTAGATCACGTAAGCCGGGTGCGACGGGTCGATGCCGACGCCCGGATCGGTGTCCTCGCAAGTCACCAGATCGGCAATCGTTTGCGCCGCATCGATCAGCAATGTGGGGGCCGTTGCGGGCAGCGACTCCGCAAGGGCTTCGGTCGTGACGAGGCACACCGGCTGCGCATCGCCGAGCATGAAGGCGATGCGGTCCTGCGGGAAATCCGGATCGACCGGCAGGTACGCCGCGCCGGTCTTCAGCGTGGCGAGCAAGGCGACCATCAGGTCCATCGAGCGCGGAATCGCGAGCCCCACGGTGCGCTCGGGGCCTGCGCCGCGTGCGCGCAGCAGGTGCGCGAGACGGTTGGCGCGGCGGTTGAGTTCGTCGTTGCGCATCGCCCCGCCGTCGAAGCGCAACGCGATGGCTTGCGGGTTGGCAGCGAGTTGCGCTTCGATGAGCGCAGTGAGGTGGGTGTCAGGCACCGCGTGGGCCGTGTCGTTCCACTCGACCAGCAACTGCTTGCGTTCGTCGGCACCGAGCAGGTCGATCTGCCCGACGGCCTGCAACGGAAGCCGGATCACGGCGTCGATGAAGGCCAGCAGCCGGCGCTGATGATCGGCCAGCTCCTCTGCGGTGTGCACCGCAGGGTTGGCGTCGAAGTCGATCTGCAGATCCTGCCCGTTGCCGCGCTCGTAGAGAAAGATGCCCAGGTCTTCCGCCGTGCCGTTCGAAAGGTTGCGCGGCTTCGCTGGGTAGCCCGCAAAGCGGAAGTCGTAGTCGAAGGGCTCGACGTTGACCACGGTGGTGAAGAGCTGCCGGTTGTTCACCAGCATGTTGAGGTCGCTGCGCAGGTGCTCGTAGCGGTACGACTGGTGCCGCAGGATCTGCCGCATCTGCCGGCCGACTTCGCGGATCAGCTCCGGAATCGGCAGGTCCGCGCGCATCGCGAGGCGCAGCGGCAGCGCGTTGGCCACCATCGCGGGCACGCGGCGCATGCGGTCGTTGTGGCGCGCGGTGACGGGAATGCCGATCGCCATGTCCTCGATGCCGGTCGCGCGGTACAGGTAGGCGGCGGTGGTGGCGATCAGGATCTGCGGCAGCGTGGTGCCGAGCTCCTGCGCGATGGTCTGCAGCGCCTGCACGCTGGCGGCGGGCAGATGCACCGTCTGGCGCAAGAGGCCGCCGATGTTGACCGAGCGGCGCGAGGCGAGGCTCAGCGGATCGGGCGCGTCGGCGAAGCGCTCGGTCCAGTACTGGCGGTCGCGCGGAAAGCGGCCGGACTCGCGGTAGGCATGCTCTTCGTCGGCCAGCTGAGAGATCGGTGCGAGGCGCGAGTCTTCGGGCACCGCTGCGTTGTCGTCGGCCATCGCGGTGTAGATGTCGGCGAAGCGGCGTGCAATGAGCCCGCCGCTGAAGCCGTCGAGCACGATGTGGTGGCTGCGGTGGTACCAGATGTGTCGATCAGGCGCGAGGCGGATCAATCCGGACAGCCACAGTTGCCCGTGCGCGAGGTCGATGTTCCGGGTGTAGTCGGCGCGCATCCAGCGCTCGGCCTCGGCCAGCGGATCGCTGTCGCCGCTGAGGTCGAGGTAGGGGATCTCACCAGTGAAAACAGGTGCAATCACCTGCCGCGGCCCCTGCGGGGTATCGACGAAGCCGAGGCGCGTTGCCTCGACTTCATCGGCCACTTGGCGCATGGCCGCGAGGAAGATCTCGGGGTCGATCTCGCCAGCGATGTCGATGGCTTCGGCGAGATTGAAATTGGTGTCGGGCGAGGCGAACTTTGCGCCGAGCCACATCGCCATCTGCCCCGAGGTAAGGGGGGCGGTGCGGCCCAGCTGATCGACGGTACTCATGCACTTCTCCAGGTCTTGAGTGAAATTGGCAACGATGCATGTGCGCGTGAAATGGACGCGTCGTGCATCGGCCGCTCAAGGAGAAATGCCGGTGCTCCGCGGTAACAATCCGTTCACATTGCCAGTCCACTGTACAAGTGGTTGCAACCATTTCAGTGACGGTTTTTGGGCTGAAAACATTTCATGAACGTCTTTGAGCGCGAAAGATTTCATCCTTGCGATGCGATGTGAATCGCGGCTTTCGGAATCGAAGGCTTTCATCGTATTTCGGGGGCCATGCACTCCAAAAGCTTGTTGCGATGCAGCAACTTGGCGAGGAAGTTGTAGGGGCATCGCTCGACGTGTTATTCGTAGCGGCCCGCGCACACGCGCCACGCGGCGCGTACTTTGGTTGTCGAACGCGTCGTTGCTTCAGGCGCGCTCGGAGAACAACGCCGTGATCACCTGCCGCAACCAGCGATTGGCCGGGTCGCCCTCGAAGCGTTTGCTCCAGTGCAGCGACACGCTGAAGTCGCGCAAGGGAAACGGCGGCTCAACGATCGCGTAACCGCCCTCTTCAGCAAAGCCGCGCGCGATGTTGCGCGGCATCACCACCGCGAGGTCGGTGGCGCGCACGATGGCGGGCAGCACCATGAAGTGCTCGGTCGTGAGGCGGAGGCGATCTTCCAGGTTCAGCAATTGCAGGATGCGCAGCGTGTCGGCGTGTGTGCGCACGGCCACGTAGTCGAGCTCCTGCAGCGCCTCGAGCAGCGCCTGCCCCTTGCGCCGGCGCTTCACGAACGGATGGCCCTTGCGCAGCAGCACGATGTAGCGGTCTTTCAGCAGATGCGTGCGCTGCGTGTCGCGCACGTTCGACAGGAAGCCGAAGGCGAAATCGATGCGCCCGCTATCGAGCGCGGGCGCGACTTCCGCCGGCAGCAGCGGCAGGGTCTCCAGCCGCACACCGGGTGCCAGCTCGCCCAGCCGCGCCATCAGCGCGGGCAGGAAGCGACCCTCGCCGATGTCGCTCATGTGAATACGAAAGCTCTTGCGCGAGACCTGCGGCTCGAAGCGATCGGGCTCGTGAAGCGCAGCCTCGATCGTGCCGAGCGCCGCCTGAACCGCGACCGCGAGCCGGTCGGCACGCGGTGTCGGCGCCACGCCGCCGGGGGTGCGCGTGAAGAGTGCATCTTTCAAGAGCAACCGCAGCCGGCCCAAGCCGTGGCTCGCCGCCGGCTGCGTCAGGCCCAGCGACTCCGCCGCGCGGCTCACGCTGCGCTCGCGATAGACCGCATCGAACAGACGCAGCAGGTTGAGGTCGACCGAGTCGATATGCATGCCATTCATATTACTTAGCTTGATTATTCTATTGAGCGCGGACCCCATGGCACGCACACTGGCGAGCGGTTTTCAGGCGGCCTCCAAGCCGACTCGATCGAACACCCCACGAAAAGAAGGAGACACGACATGGCCCTACGCCGTTCGCACGCGGTCCTCGCCGCCCTGCTCTTCACAGCCACCGCCGCTTGGGCCCAGCAGCCCCCGGCCGAGGAACCGGGGTGGGCCAAGGGCCGTCCCAAGAACGAAGCCGCCACGCGCCTGGCACCGGTGCCTTCCTTCCCGATTCCCACGGCGCCCGATCAGTTGCCCACCGCCAAGTTCAAGCTCCCGCCGGGCTTCAAGGTCGAGACCTGGGCCTCGGGCGTGCTCGACGCGCGCGAGCTGCGCCAGGGCGCCAAGGGCACGGTCTTCGTGAGCACGCTCTTCGTGGGCAACAAGGTCTACGCGATCGCGGAGAAGGGCGACCGCAAGCCCAAGACCATCATCGACAAGACCGAGTTCGCCACCGGCATCGAGTTCTACAAGGGCGCGCTCTTCCTGGCCACGCACAAGCAGATCGTGCGTTACGACGGCATCGAGGACAAGCTGGACAACCCCGGCACGCCGGTGGTGCTCAACGACAAGCTGCCCGGCGGCCAGGACCACAGCTGGCGGTACCTGCGCATGCACAAGGACAAGCTCTACTACGCCGTCGGCGCGCCCTGCAACCTCTGCGAGCCCGACGAGGCGCATGCGCGCATCTTCCGCATGAACCCCGATGGCAGCGGCATCGAGACGGTGGCGCGCGGCGTGCGCAACACGGTGGGCTTCGACTTCGACCCGAAGACCGGCAATCTCTGGTTCACCGACAACGGCCGCGACTGGCTCAGTGAAGACCTGCCGAACGACGAGCTCAACGTGGTGACCAAGCCCGACCAGCACTTCGGTTATCCATACTGCCACCAGGGCAACATCCTCGATTCGGAATTCGGCTGGGGCAAGAGCTGCAACGACTACCAGAAGCCCGCAGCCCTGCTCGGCCCGCACGCCGCCGCGCTGGGCCTCGCCTTCTACAACGGCAAGAGCTTCCCGGCCAAGTACCGCGGCGCGATGTTCATCGCGCGCCACGGCCCGTGGAACCGCACCATCAAGTACGCCGACATCGCGGTCGCATGGCCCGACGGCAAGGGCGGCGCGAAGGTCGAGCCCTTCATGACGGGCTTCGTCGAGAACAACACCTACCTCGGCCGGCCGGTGGACTTTCTCGTGCTGAAAGACGGCTCGATGCTGGTGAGCGACGACCACGCCGGTGCGATCTATCGCATCAGCTACGGCGGCAAATGAAGAGAGCCGGCGTCATTGCGAAAGCGATAGCGGCGGGCTTCATGGCGGTGGCGCTGTCGTCGGCGATTGCGCAGGGCACGGCGAAGCCAGCGCAACCAACACCATCGGCTCAGCCCAGCTATGCCCAGCGCTACGCGTCCCTGTGCGCCTCGTGCCACGGCGCGAACGGCCGCAGCGAAATGGCGGGCACGCCGGTGCTTGCGGGCCAGCATTCGTTCTATGCGATCACGCAGCTCTTTCTCTTTCGCGAAGGCCGGCGCGACAACCCGGCAATGACCGCAGTCGCCAAGACCATGACCGATGCCGACCTGCGCGGCTTCTCGGACTACATCGCCACGCTGCCAGCGGTGCCCGCACCGCCGGCCGCCGCGCCGCCGGATGCCGCACGCATGACGCGCGGCCAAGCCTTGGCGCAAGAGCATCGCTGCGTGATCTGCCACGGTGCCGACCTGAGCGGTGGCCAGCAGGTGCCGCGCATCGGCCAGCAGCATGAGGACTACCTGCAGCTCACTCTGCACGGCTTTCGCACGGGCAAGCGCCCGGGCTACACGCAGGCCATGGGCGAGGCGGTGAGCCGCATCGCGCCGGAGGACCTGGACACGCTCGCCTACTACGTCGCGCGCTTTCCCGGCGCTCCCGCGAAGCCTCCACCGAAGTAACACCGCCGTACGACATCTGCGAGTGCGCCATGCGGACGCAGCGCACCGCGCACCCGCAATTCCCCAAAACCACCCATACCGGAGCCGAATCTCTTGGAAGTCTCATTCAGCAAGGAAGTGGAAATGCTGCGTCTCGGCGCAGGCGACACCTTCCACGGCGAGGGCATCCTCGCCATCACGAAGGGCCTCCTGCAGTCGGGCGTGGCCTACGTGGGCGGCTACCAGGGCGCGCCCGTGTCGCACCTGCTCGACGTCATGGTCCAGGGCAAGGCCTACATGGACGAACTCGGCGTGCACGTCGAGGCCTGCTCGAACGAAGCCTCGGCCGCGGCGATGCTCGGCGCCTCCATCCACTACCCGCTGCGCGGCGCGGTCACCTGGAAATCCATCGTCGGCACCAACGTGGCGGCCGATGCGCTGTCGAACCTCTCCTCGCCGGGCGTGACCGGCGGGGTGCTGGTCGTGGTGGGCGAGGACTACGGCGAAGGCGCGAGCGTGATCCAGGAGCGCACGCACGCCTATGCGCTCAAGTCGAGCATGTGCCTGCTCGATCCGCGGCCCGACCTCGGGGTGATGGTGCGCATGGTGGAAGAAGGCTTCCGCCTTTCGGAGACCTCGAACATGCCCTGCCTGATGGAGCTGCGCATTCGCACCTGCCACGTGCGCGGCAGCTTCGAGTGCAAGGACAACGTCGCGCCAGCAGTCTCCACACGCGCGCTGATGACCGAGCCCGCGGGCTTCGACTACATGCGCCTCGCGCACCCGCCCGTCACCTTCCGCCACGAGAAGCTCAAGGGCGACCAACGCATTCCGGCGGCGCGCCGCTACATCGTCGAGCACGGGCTCAACGAGCTGATTCCCGGCCACCGCCACGCGGACCTGGGCATCGTGGTGCAGGGCGGGCTCTACAACGCGCTGATCCGCAGCTTCCAGCAGCAGGGCCTGGCCGATGCGTTCGGCGAGACCGACATTCCGATCCTCGTGCTCAACGTGACCTACCCGCTGGTGCCCGAGCAGGTGGCCGACTTCTGCTTGGGCAAGCGCGCGGTGCTGGTGGTGGAAGAAGGCCAGCCCGAGTACATCGAGCAGGACATCGCGACCTTGCTGCGCCGGCGCGACATCCAGACGCCGCTGCACGGCAAGGACATGTTGCCCGCTGCTGGCGAGTACGGCGTGGAGGTGCTGTCTGGCGGCATCGGCGCCTTCGCTGCGAAGTACATCGAAGCCGGCGAGGCGTTGTCGTCGGCGCAGGCATGGCTCGCGGGCAACCGCGAACGCCGCGAAGCCGTCGCGCGCCAGCTCGCGGCGCCCCTGCCCAACCGCCCCCCGAGCTTCTGCATCGGCTGCCCCGAGCGCCCGGTGTTCTCCGCGCTCAAGCTCGCGCAACAGGAGACCGGCCCGGTGCACATCGCGGCCGACATCGGCTGCCACGCCTTCGGCACCTTCGAGCCGTTCTCGATGGGCCACTCGATCCTCGGCTACGGCATGAGCCTCGCGAGCCGCGCGGGGGTGGCACCGATGATGAACCGCCGCACGCTGTCGATCATGGGCGACGGCGGCTTCTGGCACAACGGCCTGCTCACCGGCGTGCAGAGCGCTCTCTTCAACGACGACGACGCGGTGCTGCTGATCTTCAAGAACGGCTACACCTCGGCCACCGGCACGCAGGACATCATCTCCACGCCCGACGACGAGACCAAGGAGCGCGCCGTCGACAAGCAGCAGAGCCTGGTCGACAAGAACCAGACCATCGAGGCCACGCTCACCGGCCTGGGCGTGAAGTGGATGCGCACCGTGACCACCTACGACGTGGAGCGCATGCGCAAGACGCTGACCGAGGCGCTCACCAGCGACTTCAACGGCCTGAAGGTGGTGATCGCCGAGGGCGAATGCCAGCTCGAGCGGCAGCGGCGCATCAAGCCGTGGATCGCCGGCCTGCTCAAGAAGGGCGAGCGCGTGGTGCGCGTGAAGTACGGCGTCGATGAAGATGTATGTAACGGCGACCACGCGTGCATTCGCCTCTCGGGCTGCCCGACGCTCACGCTCAAGGACAACCCCGATCCTCTGAAGGTCGACCCGGTCGCCACCGTGATCGACGGCTGCGTGGGCTGCGGCCTGTGCGGCGAAAACGCACACGCGGCCACGCTGTGCCCGAGCTTCTACCGCGCTGAGGTGGTGCAGAACCCGAAGTGGCACGAACGCCTCGTGCACTCGCTGCGCGGCGCGGTCGTGCGCGCACTGCAACCCGCATGAGCCGCACCATGGAAACGAATCGTCCCATCACCCTCCTCGTCTGCGCCCTCGGCGGCGAAGGCGGCGGCGTGCTCACCGAATGGCTCGTGGACATCGCCCGCCATGCCGGCTACGCCGCGCAGAGCACCTCGATTCCCGGTGTCGCGCAGCGCACCGGTGCCACCACCTACTACATCGAGGTGTTCCCCGTGCCGCTCGCACAGCTGGGCGGCAGGCGCCCGGTGTTCAGCCTGAGCCCGGTGCCCGGCGCGCTCGATGCGATCGTTTCATCTGAACTGCTGGAGACCGCACGGCAGATCGGCAACGGCATGAGCGCGCCGTTGCGCACGCTGGTCATCAGCTCGTCGGCGCGCATCTTCACCACCGCCGAGCGCATGGAGCCTGGCGACGGGCGCGCCGATGCGCAGCGCCTGGTCGACGTGGTGAAAGCCTTCAGCCGCGAACACCATGTGTTCGACATGAACGCCATCGCGCGCGACACCGGCACGGTGGTCAGCGCCGTGATGCTCGGCGCCATCGCGGGCAGCGGCCTGTTCCCGTTTCCGCGCGAAGCGTATGAGCACGTGGTGCGCGGCGGCGACACGAGCGCGCCCGAGAAGCTCAACAAGATGGCCGCCGCCAGCCTGCGCGGCTTCGCGGCCGCCTTCGACGCGGTGAGCGCGCCGCGCACGCAGGCCGCTTTCGTGAACAGCGTGATGGCCGGCGACACCGCTGACGCGCCACCGCCGGCACGCGCACTGCCCGATGAACTGGCGCGCCGCTTCCCGCCCGCCGTGCACGACATGCTCGCGCTCGGCCATGCACGCGTGCTCGACTACCAGGATGCTGCCTACGCGGCGCTGTACGCCGACCGATTGGCCAAGGTGCTCGATGCCGAGCGCACCGCCGATCCGGCCGGCGCCCACGGCTTTGCCCTTACCCGCGAGGCCGCGCGCTGGCTCGCGCTGTGGATGGCCTTCGACGACATCGTGCGCGTGGCCGCGCTCAAGGGCCGCGCGAGCCGCGCCCAACGTGTGCGGCAGGAAGTGCGCGCGGGCGACGAAGACATCGTGAAGCTCTACGACCACTTCAAGCCCGGCGCCGCCGAATTCGCCGCGCTGCTGCCGCCCGCGCTGTCGCGCCGCGTGACCGCGTGGGACCGCGGCCGGCAGGCGCGCGGCCGCGAGCCCTGGGCGCTGCCGCTGAAGGTGGGCAGCCATTCGGTGTTCGGCATGGCGTCGCTGCGGCTCCTGTCGTCGCTGAAGTGGCTGCGCCGCCGCGGCAGCCGCTTCGCCGACGAGCAGGCGCTGATCGAGCGCTGGCTCGCGGCCGTGGAAGCCGGCACGCGCGAAACCTGGGCACTGGGCCACGAGCTTGCGCTGTGCGGCCGGCTCATCAAGGGCTACGGCAGCACCAACGAACGCGGCAAGGAGAACCTGCTGCACGTGACCGACCATCTCGCGGCACAGCCAGGCGTGGCGCCGTCCGTGCGCGCGCAATCCGTGGCGGCGGCGCGCACCGCCGCCCTGACCGACGACGCCGGCCGCGCACTCGATGCCGCGCTGGTCGCACACGGTGCGCCCGCCCGCGCGGTCAAGGCCCAGCCCATCCGATGGATGAAGCGCAAGCCGAGCGGCGGCGCCTGATGAGGCGGGAGGCGACACGATGGCATTGATCAGCGTCGAAGACCACCGCCGCCGCGCGCGCCGGCTGCTGCCGCGCCTGGTGTTCGACTACGTCGATGGCGGCGCCGAGGACGAACGCTGCCTGCAGCGCAATCGCGACGCGCTGGAACAGCTGCCGCTGATCCCCGAGTGCCTGCGCGACACCAGCACGGTGGACATCGGCGTCGAGCTTTTCGAGCGCCGCTGGCGCGCCCCGTTCGCGGTCGCGCCCATCGGCCTCGCCGGGCTCGTGCGCCCGGGCGCCGACGCGCTGCTGGCCAGCGCCGCGCAGGCCGCAGGCGTGCCCTTCATTCTGTCGACCGCATCGAACATGCGCATCGAAGACGTGCGCGCGGCGGCACCCGAGGCATCGTTGTGGATGCAGCTCTATGTGATGGGCGAGCGCGCCATCGCCGAGGGCATCGTGCAGAGGGCGCGCGCGGCCGGCTTCGAGGCGCTGGTGCTCACGGTCGATGTGCCGGTGAGCGGCCTGCGCGAGCGCGACCTGCGCCACGGCTTCCGCGTGCCGATGCGGCTCACGCCCGGCACGCTCTTCGACATGGCGCGCCATCCCGCGTGGCTGGCGCGGCTCGCGCGCGGCGGCATGCCGCAGTTCGCGAACCTGCTGCCCGGCAATGATGGCGCCCCGGTCTCCGCGCAGACGCAGGCCGCGCTGCTCTCGCGCACCATGGACCGCACGCTCACCTGGGACAGCATCGCCTGGCTGCGCAGGCTCTGGAACGGTCCGCTGCTCATCAAGGGGCTGCTCGGCGCCGAAGATGCGAAGCGCGCCTTGCGCCATGGCGCGGACGGCATCGTGGTCTCGAACCACGGCGGCCGCCAACTCGATGCGGCGCCTGCCAGCATCGGCGCCTTGCCGGCCATCCTCGACGCGGTCGAGGGCCGCATTCCGGTGCTGGTGGACGGCGGCATGCGGCGCGGCAGCGACATCGTGAAGGCGCTCGCGCTCGGCGCGCGCGCGGCGCTCGTCGGCCGCGCGCCGGTCTACGGGCTGGCCTGCGACGGCGGGCGCGGTGCGCTCTCGGTACTGCGGCTGCTCGCCGAGGAAACCGAACGCACCATGACGCTCGTCGGCGCATCGCGGGTGGGCGAACTTGGCCGGCACCACGTCGGCCTGCCCGCGCCACCGCACCCCCAGGAAATCCCGCGCGGGAAAGCCTCCATTTACCCGGTCCACGCCGCTGCCTAGGCTGACCGGTCTCGACGATTTCAAACAGACCATAAAGAAGGAGACCATGAAAACCACCGACCGCCATCCCCATCGCCGCAGCGTGCGCCCCTCGCCCGCCGCCCTGCTCGCAGCCTGCGCCGCGCTCGTGCTCGGCACGCCCGCCGTGCACGCACAGGACAAGCCCGTGCAGCTCAAGCTCTCGAGCTGGGTGCCCGCGCAGCACCCGCTCAACCCTGCCCTGCAGGCCTGGGCCGACGACATCAAGAAGGCATCGAACGGCAGCATCACCGCGATCCTGTTTCCCTCGGAGCAGCTCGGCAAGGCCTTCGACCACTACGACATGGCGCGCGACGGCATCGCCGACTTCTCGTACGTGAACCCGGGCTACCAGCCGGGCCGCTTTCCGGTGATGGCCGGCGCGTCGCTCCCCTTCCTCTTCGCCAACGGCAAGGAAGGCTCGGCCGCCATCGACGACTGGTACCGCAACTACGCGGCCAAGGAGATGAAGGACGTGAAGTACTGCTTCGCGTTCGTGCACGACCCCGGCACCTTCCATTCGCGCAAGAAGATCACGCTGCCCACCGACATCAAGGGCATGAAGGTGCGCCCGGCCACCAGCACCGTGGGCCAGCTCATCACCTCGCTGGGCGGCACCAACGTGCAGGCCTCGGCGCCCGAGTCGCGCGACATGCTGGAGCGCGGCGTGGCCGATGCCATCACCTTCCCCTGGGGGTCGATCGGCCTCTTCGGCATCGACAAGGTGGTGAAGTACCACATGGATGCGCCGCTCTACGTCACGCCCTTCGTCTGGGTGATGAACAAGGGCAAGTACGACGCGATGTCCGCCGGGCAGAAGAAAGTGATCGACGACCATTGCACCAGCGAATGGGCGCAGAAGGTGGCGGGGCCGTGGGCCGATTTCGAGTTCGGCGGCCGCGCGAAGATCGCCGCGCAATCGGGCCACGAGGTCTACAAGCTCACGCCCGAGCAACTCGACGCGTGGCGCAAGGCGGCCGCGCCGTCGGAGGCGCAATGGGCCGAGAGCGTGAAGAAGGTGGGCGAAGACCCGAAGGCGGTGATGGATGCCTTGAAGGGCAGCCTCACCAAATACAAGTCGGCGCTCTGAGCGATGGCTGCCCGGTCCGCCAGCTACATGGACCGCGCGATCAACACCATTGAATGGCTCGCCGCCATCTTCGTGGGGATCGTCGCGCTCAACATCTTCGTGGCCGTGGTGCTGCGCAAGTTCTTCGACACCTCGATTCCCGATGCCTACGACTTCGGCCGCATGCTGCTGGGCATCCTGATCTTCTGGGGCATCGCGGCCACCAGCTACCGGGGCGGCCACATCACGGTCGACCTGGTGTGGACGGCGGCAGGCCCGCGCATGAAGCGCGTGATCGACGCGTTCGCGACGCTCGTGCTGCTGTTCGTGGTGGCGGTGCAGACCGCGATGCTGTTCGACAAGGTGCGCGGCACCTATGTCGACAACGTGCTGACCTACGACATGAATATTCCGACCTGGCCGTTCTACGCAGTGGCCTGGTTCGGCGACGTGTGCGCGGTGCTGCTGATCGCCATTCGCACCTACAGGCTGATCTTTCATCCCGAGCAACTTGACGAAGTTCACGCTGAACAGAAAGCCGACGAATGAGCCCCGATGCAGTCGCTGTACTGGGCTTTGTCGCCCTCTTCGTGTTGATGCTGTTGCGCGTGCCGGTGGGCATGGCGATGGGCCTCGTCGGCGTCACCGGCTACAGCTACCTCGTCGGCCCCGGGCCCGCGCTGAAGCTGGTGGGCCAGACCTCCATGCGCACCGTGACCGACTACACCTTCGGCGTGATCCCGATGTTCATGCTGATGGGCGCGCTGGTGTCGGTGTCGGGCGTGAGCCGCGAGCTCTTCAAGGCCGCCAACTCGATGATCGGCCACCTGCGCGGGGGCCTGGGCGTGGCCACGGTGGTGGCATGCGGCGGTTTCGCGGCGATCTGCGGCTCGTCGGTGGCCACGGCGGCCACCTTCTCTGCCGTGGCCTATCCGGAGATGCGGCGCTTCAACTACCCGCAGTCGTTCTCCACCGGCGTGATCGCGGCGGGCGGCACGCTGGGCGCGATCCTGCCGCCCTCGACGGTGCTCGCGGTCTACGCCATCCTCACGCAGCAGGACATCGGCAAGCTCTTCATGGCGGGCATCGTGCCGGGCATCCTGGCGATGGCGATGTACGTGATGACCATCGCGATCATCGTGAAGCTCAGGCCCGACTGGCTGCCCGGCGGCGAGATGAAGCCGTGGTCGGAACGCTTCAAGGACCTGAAGAACGTGTGGGCACCGCTGGTGCTGTTCGTGTTCGTGATCGGCGGGCTCTACGGCGGCTTCTTCACGCCGACCGAGGCGGGCGGCGTGGGCGCGAGCGGCGCGTTCATCCTCGGGCTCGTGCGGCGCAAGCTCGACGGTCCGAAGATCCGCGAGGCGCTGCTCTCGGCCACGCGCACGGCGGCGGCGGTGTTCACGGTGCTGATCGGTGCGCTGCTGTTCGGCTACTTCCTCACCATCACGCAGAGCCCGCAGAAACTCACCGAATTCCTCACCGGCCTCGGGATCGGCCGCTACGGCGTGCTCGCGCTCATCATGGTGATGTACCTGGTGCTCGGCTGCCTGATGGATGCGATGGCGATGATCATCCTCACGGTGCCCATCATCTTCCCGGTGATCGTGCACCTGGGGTTCGATCCCATCTGGTTCGGCGTGATCATCGTGATGACGGTGGAGCTGGGGCTCATCCATCCACCGGTGGGGATGAACGTCTTCGTCATCAAGAGCGTGGTGAAGGACGTGAGCTTCACCACCATCTTCAAGGGCGTGTTGCCGTTCATCGTGACGGACATCGTTCGCCTTGTGATCCTGATCGCGTTCCCGGTGATCGCGCTGTGGCTGCCGACGAGAATGGGCTGATGACTACAGGCAAAGAGATCACCTACACCGCACGCGTCGAGTTCGGCGATTGCGACCCGGCCGGCATCGTCTGGTTTCCCAATTTCTTTCGCTGGATCGATGCGGCCTCGCGGCATTTCTTCGCCGGCTGTGGCGTTCCGCGCTGGGAAGAGACCACCCAGACGATCGGTGTGATCGGCACGCCGCTGGTCGACACGCACACGCGCTTCGTGAAAGCCGCGAGCTACGGCGACACGCTGGAGATCGCGGTGCGCATCACCGAGTGGCGCGACAAGAGCTTTGTGCAAACCTACCGCGTGACGCGCGGCGAAGACCTGATCCTCGAATGCGAAGAGGTGCGGATCTTCGCGGCGAAGCGCGAAGGCGGAGGCATCCGTGCGGTGCCGATTCCGCCGAGCATTCGCGCGCTCTGCGAATAGCCGCTCAGCCGACCTTCTGAAGCTTGGCGAGCAGACCGTCGACGCCGCGATCGATCAGGTCGAAGGCTTCCACGAAGGCCTGCTGACCGCCATACCAAGGGTCGGGCACATCGCCTTCGTCGTCCTCGGAGAAGTCGGTGAGCAGGTGCACCTTGTGGGCGGTTCCCGCAGGTGCGAGACGTCGCAGCGCAGCGCAATGCTGCGCCGTCATGCCGACGATCCAGTCGAAGTGCTCGAAGTCGCTGCTACGAACCTGGCGCGCGCAATGCGCGTGCATCTCGATGCCGCGCCGGTGCGCTTCGGCAACCGAGCGCGGATCGGGTGGATTGCCGCGCTCCTCGTCGGAGATGGCGGCGCTGTCGACATCGACGGGAGTGCCTGCGAGGCGGGCCTTGTGCAGCAGGAGCGCGTGCGCGGTGGGAGACCTGCAGATATTGCCGGTACAGATGAACAGAACAGAGGGTTGGATCATCGAATTGAAAGCCTGTTGAAAGGTTGAAATGCAGGCCGAGGCGAAATCGCAACAACGAGGCGATAACGACCCTGCTGGCATTGCAGGACAAGCCCAAAAAGGTTGACGCTCATTGTGACGCGGTGCAACAATCCTGCATCTTTACTTCGGAGCCCCGTGCGTGGACAGTGCCAGTTGGATCAGTGACAAGAAGACGCGTGCCTCGGCAGGCGTGACACATCCGGCCCTCTAGCGCAGGCTCTCTCGCGCTGTGGCCGTCGTGCACGCAGCGTGACCCGTTCGCCAATCAGGCCAGCGGTTCTCTCCTCCCGAAATCCGTCTTTCTCCGTCACTGACTTATTCAGTCAGCTTGCGTGTCCGTGCGCGAGGCCCTTCCACACGAAGGAGCCTTGTCATGCGTCAATTTCAAACTCGTCAGCAGCAGCATCGGCAGCCGATGCAGGAACCCGTTCGCCCGTCGGCGCACGTGCCTGCGCGCGCAGCGACGGCGCAGGACGCCGAGAACGAAACGCTGGACCGGGCCGCCGCGCTCTGGACCACGCGGCGCATCCGCAGCTTCTTCCTGCTGCTCGATCAGCCGCTGCGCGCAGCGCAGCGCTGAAACCCGGCCGCACACCACGAAGGAGGCCTTCCATGGACCCAGCCCCTCATCGGCGCCTCTGCGCGCCCCACCCGTTCCTGTCGATTGCAACAACAGCGCAGCGCGCCGTGCTGCGGAGAGACTCGCACGTCTGATTGATTGACGCGTGGGCGTTCTTCTCCTGCCCGGCCTGCGCCGCGAGGAGAAAAAAATGAAGAACGTCCTGAAGTCCTTTTTCGAGAGTTTCCTGCGCAGCCGCCACATGCTGCATCACTTCGAGCGCTGGCAGACGCTGCTGGGCTCCAAGCCGGTCGGTGTGAGCTCGGTTGCGATGCCGCCCGACATCGCGAAGGCGCTGGCCACGGCATCGCGCACCGACGCCGGCGAGATGCTCGTCATGCTCGACAGCTCGCCGCGCGGCCTGAGCGAAGGCCACGCGCAGGTGCTGCGCAAGCGCCTGGGCAGCAACGAGGTGCGCCACGAGCAGCCGCTGCCGTGGTGGTCGCACCTGTGGCAGTGCTACCGCAATCCGTTCAACCTGCTGCTCACGGTGCTGGCGCTGATCTCGTACGTGACCGAGGACATGAAGGCCACGCTCGTAATCGGCAGCATGGTGGTGCTGTCGACGGTGCTGCGCTTCCTGCAGGAGTCGCGCTCCAACAAGGCGGCCGACCGGCTCAAGGCCATGGTGAGCAACACGGCCACGGTGCTGCGGCCCGCGCCGGGTCGCAAGGCCGGCGCCGCGGGCGACGAGGGCTTCGATGCCACGCACGCGGGCACGGTGCGCGTCGAGGTGCCGATGCGTGACCTGGTGCCCGGCGACGTGATCGCGCTCTCGGCCGGCGACATGATCCCGGCCGACTGCCGGCTGCTCACGGCCAAGGACCTCTTCATCAGCCAATCGGCGCTGACGGGCGAGGCGATGCCGGTCGAGAAATTCGCCATCGACCGCGGCGACCGCGAGGCCGGCGTGCTGGAGCGCGAGAACCTGCTCTTCATGGGCACCAACGTGATCAGCGGCACCGCCACGGCACTCATCGTTCACACCGGCGACCGCACCTTCTTCGGCGCCCTTGCGCAGCGCGTGACGGCCACCGACCGCGGCACCAGCGCCTTCCAGGCCGGCATCAACCGCGTGAGCTGGGTGCTGATCCGCTTCATGCTGGTGATGGCGCCGCTGGTGCTGGTGATCAACGGCGTGGCCAAGGGCGACTGGTGGGAAGCGGCGCTGTTCGCGCTGTCGATCGCGGTGGGCCTCACGCCCGAGATGCTGCCGATGATCGTGACCGCCACGCTCGCCAAGGGCGCGGTCGTGATGTCGCGCCAGAAGGTGATCGTCAAGCGCCTCGAAGCGATTCACAACTTCGGCGCGATGGACGTGCTGTGCACCGACAAGACCGGCACGCTCACGCAAGACCGCATCGTGCTCGAGCGCCACACCAACGCATGGGGCGAGGGCTCCAACCATGTGCTGCAGCTCGCCTACCTGAACAGCTTTCACCAGACGGGCCTGAAGAACCTGCTCGACAAGGCGGTGCTGAACCATGCCGAGATGCAACCCGAGACACGGCTGCAGACGGCCTACCGCAAGATCGACGAAGTGCCCTTCGACTTCTCGCGCCGCCGCATGTCGGTGGTGGTGGAGAACGGCGGCAGCGAGCACCTGCTGATCTGCAAGGGTGCGCTCGAAGAGATCCTGTCGGTGTGCACCTCGGTCGAGCGCGGCGCCGAGGTGCTGGCGCTCGATGCCGAGCTGCTCGCGCGCATCCACAGCGTCGCTTCGGAGCTGAACAAGCAGGGGCTGCGCGTGGTGGCGGTGGCCAGTCGCACGATGGCTGCCGATGCACGCAAGCCCGCGTACAGCGTGGCCGATGAATCGGGCCTCACGCTGCTGGGCTACGTGGCCTTTCTCGATCCACCGAAGGAATCGACCGCACCCGCACTGCGCGCGCTGGCCGAGCACGGCGTGGCGGTGAAGGTGCTGACGGGCGACAACGAACTGGTCACGCGCAAGGTCTGCGGCGACGTGGGCATCGAGGCCGGCCACATCGTGCTCGGTCGCGAGATCGAGGACCTGCGCGACGATGAGCTGCGCGTGCTGGTCGAAAAGCACCAGGTGTTCGCCAAGCTCACGCCCGCGCACAAGGAACGCATCGTGCACGCGCTGCATGCCAACGGGCACGTGGTGGGCTTCATGGGCGACGGCATCAACGACGCACCGGCACTGCGTGCGGCGGACATCGGCATCTCGGTGGACGGCGCGGTGGACGTGGCCAAGGAGTCGGCCGACATCATCCTGCTGGAAAAGAGCCTGATGGTGCTGGAGCAGGGCGTGGTCGAGGGCCGCCGCACGTTCGCCAACATGCTCAAGTACATCAAGCTCACCGCGAGCTCGAACTTCGGCAATGTGTTCTCGGTACTGGTGGCGAGCGCGTTCCTGCCCTTCCTGCCGATGCTGCCGCTGCATTTGCTGGTGCAGAACCTGCTGTACGACGTGTCGCAGATCGCGATTCCATTCGACAACGTGGACGAGGAATTCCTCAAGTCGCCGCAGCAATGGAACCCGGCGGACCTCGGGCGCTTCATGGTGTTCTTCGGGCCGCTGAGCTCGGTGTTCGACATCCTGACCTACACGGTGATGTGGTACGTGTTCTCGGCCAACACGGTGGAGCACCAGACGCTGTTTCAGTCGGGCTGGTTCATCGAAGGGCTGCTGTCGCAGACGCTCATCGTCCACCTGATCCGCACCCGCAAGATCCCGTTCCTGCAAAGCCGCGCGGCCTGGCCGTTGCTGGCGATGGGTGCGGCGATTGCGGCTGTCGGCATCTGGCTGCCGATGGGGCCGCTCGCGCATTACTTCAAGCTGCAGGCGCTGCCGCTGGCTTACTTCCCGTGGCTTGTGGCGATGCTGGTGGGATATGCGGTGCTGACGCAGACCGTCAAGGGCTGGTATGCGCGGCGGTATGGGTGGCAGTGAGGGCTTTTGTTCAGCGCTCTTGTTCAGGGCGCGTGCACAGGCCGCCGGGCACTCCCCTCCGCGAATGTCCCCCGCTTCGCTCCTCCTTTATTTCGCTGCGGGGAGCACCCGACGCCCTGCGCACTTGGGCACGCTGCGGGTGTATCGCTGATCAACGACTGCACTGAAAAACGAGCACGCCGATGGGGTGCCTTGCGCAGCGAAATCAAGGAGGAGGCGAAGCCGGGGGACATTCGCGGAGCAAGGTACCCCGTCGGCGTGATCGACGCCCTGAACAAAGCTACACGCAGATGACACCCAAGCCCCGCACACTGGCGCAAAACATCGGAGGACATATCGGATGCAAGCCATTCAAAACTTCAACCTGCCCTCGCTGCTCGACACCTTTGTCAGCGTGGCAGTCGCCTTCACGCTCGGCTCGCTGATCGGCCTGGAGCGCCAGATACGGCAGCGCGCCGCGGGCCTGCGCACCAACACGCTCGTGGCAGTGGGTGCTGCTGTGTTCGTCGACATGGCGAACCGGCTGCATGGCCACGATGGGGCCGTGCACGTGGCGGCCTACGTGGTCTCGGGCATCGGCTTCCTGGGAGCGGGCGCGATCATGAAAGAGGGCACCAACATCACGGGCCTGAACACAGCGGCCACGCTGTGGGGATCGGCGGCGGTCGGCGCTTGCGCTGGCGCGGACCTGATCGGCGAAGCGATGATCGCCGCGATGTTCGTGCTGGCCAGCAACACGCTGCTGCTGCCGGTGGTGAACCGCATCAACCGCCGGCCGATCAATGAAGAATCGAGCGAGGCGACCTACACGGTGCGGGTGATCTGCTCGCGCGCAGCACGGCCCGATGTGATGGACCAGCTGCTGCTCCTGCTCGAAGCCGCGAACTACCCCGTGCGCGATGTCGACCAGCACGCTTTCGGGCCGGCCGACACGGAGATCGAGGCGACGCTGTATGCCACCGCGGTCGAGCCGCTGGAGCTCGACCAGGTGATCACGGAACTCGAAGCGCTGAGCGGCGTCCAGCAGGCTTTCTGGAACGCCAGCGCCGAGGACTGATTAAACGCCCAGGATCGACACGGCCTTCGTGTTCAGGTAAGCCTCGAGCGCCTCGGGGCCGCCTTCCGAACCGTAGCCCGAATCCTTCACGCCGCCGAAAGGCATTTCGGGCGACGGGGTGGCGGGCTGATTGATCCACAGCATGCCGAGTTCGAGCTTCTGGCTCAGCAGGTGCGCGCTCTTGATCGACTTGGTGAAGGCGTAGCCGGCCAGGCCGAACGGCAGGCGATTGGCTTCGGCAATCGCTTCTTCGAGCGTGTCGAAGCCACGGATCGCGGCGATGGGGCCGAAGGGTTCGTTGTTGAACACGTCAGCGTCCAGCGGCACGTCGGTCAGCACGGTGGGCGCGAAGAAGTTGCCCGAGTCGCCGACGCGTTCGCCGCCGGCGGCCACGGTGGCGCCCTTCTTGCGCGCGTCTTCCAGCACGTAGGCCATCGCGGTGAGGCGACGCGCATTGGCCAAGGGGCCGATGGTCGTGCCTTCGGCGAGGCCGTCGCCGAGCTTCAGGCCTTCGGTGTACTTGACCAGCGTGCGGGCGAATTCTTCGCGCAGGCTGTTGTGCACCAGGAAGCGGGTCGGCGAGAT
>Ga0163161_10000552_pt1 | contig 30355 bp, 33 predicted proteins | sample S45metaG_FD_129847 | JGI IMG/M metagenome (GOLD analysis project Ga0163161, IMG submission 129847) | Switchgrass rhizosphere microbial communities from Kellogg Biological Station, Michigan, USA - S4-5 metaG | ecosystem: Host-associated > Plants > Roots > Rhizosphere > Soil | place: USA... | reverse complement strand
TCACGACTACATCATCGACCTTTGCTGCGACGCCTGGACCAGGCTGGTCAATCAGCCCTGGCGCATCATGACAATCGGACGTCGCAAATGGGCGCGTGGGTCATGATCAATGCAGGTCGGTATGAGTCGACAACTTCACTTTAGAGACCTGCTGGCCGGTCGTGGCCGCCTTGATGAAGTCTGCGGCCGCTACGCGCCCTTGCCTCCATCAAGGCAATCCGGCCTCGAATAGGTCGGTTCCTAATGTGCTATGGCGCCGAATTTATCGCGACCGCCGTCCAGAAATGGCTGGGGCAAATCGGCGTGAAGACACTCTACATCACGCCGGGGTCACCATGGGAGAATAGCTATAACGAAAGCTTTAACGGGTCGCTTCGCGACGAACTGCTCAATGGCGAGATTTTTTACAGCTCCGCCGAGGCCAGAGTGCTGATCGAAGCCAGGCGGCGGCATTGCAACACCGTCCGCCCGCATAGCAGCCTGGGCTACCAATTACCGGCACCAGAAACGGCGACGCCGCCATATCCGGCTTCCGGTTCCGCTTCGCTTCACCTCCGTCCAGATATGGCGGCGATGAACATAATGCACTAGCAAACCAATCGGTCCACTCGGTGGGGGCAGATCACTATCTCGCGGGCGATGTCGCATATCTCGCAATAATTGATGGTAGCGGGCAACTCATCGGTCTCTCGCGGGGTGACCTCGAGCAATATTGTTAGGACAAGCGGCTGTGTCCGCCCAACCTCATACGCGTAGACGCCAATCCTCGCGTCGACTGTAAGATCATCAATGCGGATCGCCGTCGCGCGTCTCAAGGTCTGCGATTCAACCATCACAGCCCAAGCGCGCGCTCTGCTGCGTCGACCGCGTTGTGCAGAAGGCATGCAATCGTCATTGGTCCGACACCACCAGGCACAGGGGTGATGGCTGCTGCATTGCATGCTTCCTCGTAGACAACGTCCCCCACGATTGCCTTCTTCCCGTTGCGTTCAACCCTGTTGATACCGACGTCAATCACGACCGCTCCTGGTTTGATCCAGCTGCCCTTCACCAGTCCCGGCGCGCCGGCGGCTGAGACGATGATATCTGCTCTGCGAACCTTTTCTCTTAGATCGACAGTTGCCTTATGCGCCACTGTCACGGTGCATTCCTCGCGCAGCAACAGTCTTGCCAACGGTTTGCCCACGATGTTGGACATGCCGATTACGATCGCATCCTTCCCCGCCATCTCCGGCACCTCCTGTTTGAGGAGGATCATGCAACCCATCGGCGTGCAGGGCGTAACACCACCGGTGCCCACGACTTGCCGGCCAATATTGGTCGGATGAAAGCCATCGACGTCCTTTGCCGGCTCGATAGCCTCGATCACCTCTGCCGCCGTGATGTGAGCGGGTAGGGGAAGCTGAACGAGTATGCCATGTACAGCCAAATCGGCATTCAATCTCTGGACCAGATCGAGCAACTGCTTTTGGGCGACATCGCTCTGCAGCCTATGCTCGACGGACATCATGCCAATGGCGCGACATTGGTCAGCCTTTCGCCGCACATAAATCTGACTGGCCGGGTCATCCCCTACCAAAATAACTGCGAGCCCCGGAACGATGCCTGTGGTAGCTTTTATTCGTTCAACACGAATACGTGTCTGTTCCGTCATCGTGACAGCAACTGCCTTGCCGTCGATTTTCTTGGCAGTCATTTTGTTTACTCTCCTTAGCCAATAGGTGCGTCGGGAAGGATCGAAATGCCTTCCGCCAATGTGAAATCGAATTGGATGATCTCGTCGCGATCGAGGTGCGAAGGCGCGGTTTCGTAGGAACCGATAAGCCCCTGCACCACGCTGAACGTGACATCTTTGTCGAGATAGGGATCGTCGGGCGAGAAAATCTGGGTGACAAGCGTGTGATATCCCGGTGCCGAAATCATGGCATGCAGATGTGTCGGCCGATAGATGCTGCGCTTCTGCCGCAATGTCAGCATGCCTACCGGCCCGTGTGCCGGCATCGGATAGCTGACCGGCTTGATCGTCCTGAAAACATATCTACCGTCCCCATCGGCCTTGAAACGACCACGCAAATTGCCTGATGTTTCAGGATATTGGTTTTCATAGAAGCCGCTGTCGTCCGTTTGCCAAACGTCGATGACGGCGTCTGCAATACCCGCTCCATTGCGATCGCAGACCCGCTCGGAAACCAAGACGCTGGTTCCGGCCGTCCCGTCATGCGCTATTGAGGCCCCAAGAGGCAGGAAAGGCGCGCCTTCTTTCCAGAAAGGGCCAAGCAGGGCAGACTCCGTCGCGCCATCGCTTGATCTGTTGATCATGTCGACGAGGGTCGATACGCCCCACGTATCCGAAACTAGAATGACCTCATTATGATCAACCGTGGTGAGATGGCCTAGCGCCGTCACAAATTCGATTCCGACCCGCCATTCTTCCACGGTCGGACGTATTTCGCGGACGAACGCATGCAGATGTGTCACCAGAGAGTACATAATCTCCTGCAACTTGCTTCCCCGCCATGGCTCATCGCTTCAAGCACATCGGCAGTCAGTGCCTCTTCGTCAAAAGTCATTGTCATGCTTCCACCGCTAGCGGGGCCCGCCCGGCCCAAGCATTTCCCAGGAGCACGCGGATGCCCTCCTCGCGAATAGGCTCTGGATTAGGATAGGGTTTCTCGGCGGCCTGGCGTGCAATCTTGGTAATGTCGCCTTGCTGCATCCCGATCTCGCGGAGCGATTTCGCTATTGGAAGTCGCTGGAGCAGATCAAACAGCCCCTGCACGCCATCAGGCGCGTTCAACGCCCGGGCCACCCTCTCATTGGCCTGTGGAGCCGCAGCCGCATTATACGCCAGAGGGTGTGGGAGGATGATCGCATGCATCTGCGCGTGCGGAAGGTCCAAGGCTCCGCCAAGCGTATGGCATAGCTTGTGATGAAGCCCCATGCCGACCTCGGCTGACACGGTTCCGCAAAACGAAGCGCCGTACAACCCGTCCCCCCTGGGTCCAAGATCGGACTTATCGTCTCTGATATGGGGTAAAGCGCCTGCTAGTGCGCGGATTCCTTCTTGGACCTTCAACGAGGTGACGGAATCAGCATCCGCGCTGTAGAGGCCCTCTACTGCATGAGCGATCGCATTCATGCCACTTGCAGCCGCAATGGCGGCGGGCAGCGCGAGCACCAGCGAGGGATCGTAGATGATCGTTCGCGGAAGAACTTGCAGGTCCCTACCGGTCTTCTTAGTACCATGCGCACTCTCACCCCAGACCGGCGTTGCCTCCGATCCGGAAAATGTGGTCGGCATGGCGATGAGGCGCCATCCGGTCTCCCTCGCGACACCTTTGCCAAGCCCGATGGCAGAACCGCCGCCGATCGCGAGAGCGCATCAACCCCGCCCTCGCGAGCGACCTTCACGGCTTCCACAGTTATCTCAACCGGCGTGTGCATGACTGCTGAGGACAGTAGGACCGCAAGTATCGACTCCAAGGTAGACGCCATCCGCATGCCGAGTTCTGCTTGTCCTGCCGCCGTGATCACAAGGACCTTGCGCCCCAGTCGCTCAACCTCGCTGGAGAGGTCCAGATGACTACCAGCGCCGAACCGGACACGACTGGAGGCCGGGCTATATATGAACGGCGATATCATTTTGCTCCCCTACCTGTCGTTTGTCGCATGCCACATTCAACCTGACCGGACAAGTGGGCGCAGAGCGATTGGCTTTCGGTAACAAATATCGTTAGGGCGGGTGCCTTGCTTGCGGCCTGCATTGATTCTGTTAAATTTGGCCAGACAAGCGCAGGTGAGACAGATCGAACAGATGACAACCAATATAGAGCAGCCGTCCGAAAACACGACACCTACCGGTGCGACTGCCCCCCTTTATCAAATGGTCGTAGGCGAGCTCAGATCGGAGATCCTGCAGGGTGTCTATCCGATTGGAACGGCTTTACCCTCTGAACTCACGCTTGTGAGCCGGTTCAATGTGAGCCGGCACACCGTCAGGGAAGCGCTGCGGAACCTGAAAGATTTAGGGCTGGTGGAGTCGCATCAGGGCAAGGGAACATTGGTTCTACAGCCCGGCGGGCCGCAGGTTTATGTTCATCGGGTCAATTCGATTGCTGATCTTCACGACTATAATGTCGAGTCCCGTTACGATGATCAGGCAGAGACGATCAAAGTTGACAGCGCTACAGCAGGCCGTCTTGGGGTTGAAAAAGGGCAAACCTGGCTCAAGATCGGCGGAACCCGCTACGATCCGGGAAAGAGGGACCCTATTTGTGCGGTCGAAATATATGTGCCTGGACGTTTTGCGGGAATTGGTCGATTACTTGGTCGTCGAACCGGTCCGATTTATGGATTGGTCGAAGATGTCTACGGTGAGAGCATCGGTGAAGTTGACCAGACGTTGCGCGCCACGCCCCTTCGTCCTGAACTTGCTGCCATTCTCAAGGTGGATGAGGGCGAAATAGCCATTGAGATCAAGCGGATTTATCGCCTGCTGGACGGCAGCCCCGCAGAGATCACGTTCAACTATTACAACGCCGCCAATTTCAATTTTTCCATGAAGCTTCGTCGCGTTCGAAACGGCGGCTAGGTGCCGGCGCGGGATTGACGCTTGAATTCAACTGGATCATCCTGTTAGATATGACCGGACAAGTTGACGCTACCGCCAGCGATTCAGCAGGCGGTTGGTCAGACGGAAGCAGGAGAGTTGAATGGCGCTTGAGAACGTCAAGCACTGGGAAGTCGGAGATGTTCGGATAACCCGCATCGTCGAAGTAGCCGCATATGCTGCAGACATCGGCATGCTGCTCAAGGATGAGGGTCCCGAAATATTCGAGCCCTACAAGGATTGGCTGAAGCCGAACTTCATCACCGACGACGGGCTGATGCTCATGCAGTGGCAGGCGTTCGCTGTACAAACTCCAAGCCGCACGCTGATGATCGACACATGCATCGGCAATGACCGCAAGCTGCATTTCGACGTGTTCAACGACATGCAGACGTCCTTCCTGGAGGATCTCCAGGCCAGCGGAATTGACCCGCTCAACGTCGACACGGTCTGCTGTACGCACCTCCATTATGACCATGTCGGGTGGAACACAAAGCTCGTCGACGGCAAATGGGTCCCGACATTTCCCAATGCCCGGTACCTCTTTGATACGACCGAATATCAGGAAATCAGGCATCTTGAGGAGATTGGAGACTGGCATGGCAGCCATCTGCCGGATGCCATTGATCCGATCATGGCTGCAGGACTTCACGAATTCATCTCCGCTCCGGGATACCAAGTCTGCGACGAGATATGCATGGAGCATACACCTGGTCACACAGCCGGGCATTGCGCGATCTACATAGAGTCTAAGGGCGAGCGAGCTGTTATCACCGGCGACCTGCTGCACCATCCTGTTCAGTTCGCAATTCCTACGCGCCATGGTTCGTTCGATCACGATCCCGTAACCGGCGCACAGACCAGGCAAAAGTTCGTATCGGACAATGCCGACGGCGCCATCATGGTCATCGGCTCGCATTTCAGCGATCCCACAGCGGGCTGGATCGTCCCTGACGGTGCAGCGTGGCGCTTTGTGACAGAGCGGCCGACAGCTGCCGCCTGAAACCGGCAAATACCCTTATCCAATCTGGAGAGTAAAATGGTTGACGCAAGCAATGCGAACGAGCAGCTCGTTCTCGATTTTTTCGCAACTCTAAGCTCGGGCGACCTTGAAGCGCTCGCCCTGCATCTGCATGAAGATATGAGCTGGACGACGATGATCACCGACGTCCCTGGCGCCGGCCGCCATGATGGTCGTGACCATGTTCTCCAGAATTTTCTCGCGCCGGTCCGCGGAAGCTTTAAGGACGGCGATCCCAAGGTCCATGTAGATGGCCTGGTTTCGAGCGGCGATAAGGTGATGGCCGAGACCCATGCAGTTGGCAGCCGCGCCGATGGTCATCCTTATAACAACCTCTATGCCTGGGCATTCGAGATCCGAGATGGCCGTATCCTGCATGTCCGCGAGTATATGGACAGCCTTTATGTCGCGCGCTTTTTCAATATGGACCTCTCGGAGCCTGCGGCATGACGGATTTTAATGGGAAGGCCTATTTCATCAGCGGAGCAGCAAACGGACTTGGCCGCGCGATTGCTTTGGGGCTGGCCCAACGCGGCGCTATTGTCGGGATTGCGGACCTTGATGGCGATGGCCTTGCCTCGCTTGCGGAGGAGATCAGGGGGGCTGGTGCAGACTGCGTCAGCCTCACGGCCGATATGGGCGATCGCGGATCGGTCTTCCGGGCCGTGCGCGCCCTTGCGGGGAAAGCAGGCGGCGTCGACGGTGTTATCAACAATGCCTCCTATCTCGTCTATGAGCCGATTGAGGATGTGACCGAGGACACCCTCGACAAGATGATCGGCGCGGGCGTCAAATCGACGATCTGGGGCTGCCAGGCCATGGTGGAATGCCGTCGGCAAGGTGCGCCAGGAGCCATCATCAATTTCAGCTCGCCCGTGGTTTTCAAAGGCTATCCACGGACCGCAATATACAGCCTCGTCAAGAGCGCGGTTGCAAGCCTTACCCGGACCCTCTCGGCCGAACTGGGGCCGCAGAATATTCGGGTCAATTCGATCGCCCCTGGATCTGTTCCGACGCCGGGTGCCCTGAAATATGTCGATGCCCAGGAATATGAACGTCGGTCCACCACCATCCCTTTGCGGCGTCTCGGCCAAGAAGCCGATATCGTAAGCGCCATCGTTTTCTTGCTGGGAGACGAGGCTTCGTTCGTAAATGGTGCAACCCTGGCCGTTGATGGCGGCATCACCGCGTCGGCTTAAGTGTTGGAAGGAAGCTGGAGCCATGAGCATCCAAGCGAATGAGAAGCACGATTATTTGATACTCGGCGGCGGGACCGCTGGCTGCGTCCTGGCAAACCGTCTCAGCGAGGATCCCCGTAATTCGGTCTGCCTCATCGAGGCGGGACCGCCTGACTCCAACCCGCTCATCCGCGTGCCTGCAGGCGTGGCTTTTACGATCCTCAATCCCAAGCTTGGATGGGGGCTAAAGACTGTGCCGCAGAAGCATTGTAACAATCGCGAGATCATGATCCCGCGCGGGCGTGTGCTGGGCGGCTCGAGTTCGATCAACGGAATGGTATATTTCCGGGGGCATCCTGGCGACTTTGACGACTGGGCAGCAGCAGGTGCAGCGGGATGGAGCTATGCAGATGTGTTGCCCTATTTCCTCCGCTCGGAGAATAATGAGAGCTACGCGGGCAGTCCATATCATAATGTCGGCGGGCCGATGAATGTGACGACGCTCAAGGCGTTCAATCCGCTGGTCATGAGTTTCCTCGAAGCGGCTCAATCGCTCCAACTGAGGATGCAAGATGATTTCAACGGGCCGGATCCTGAAGGTTTTGGCACCCGGCAGGCTGCGATAAGAAAAGGAAGGCGGGAATCGGGAACCACAGCGTTCCTAAATCCGGCCCGCTCCCGGCCCAACCTCAAGATCGTCACCCATGCACTGGTGAAGCGGCTTCTGATAGAGAATGGCCGTGCATCGGGCGTCCTGTTCGAACAGAATGGGGTGGAAAAGACCATTTTGGCGGGAAGGGAGGTCATTCTGAGCGGTGGCGCCTATGGCTCCCCCTCCATGCTTTTGCATAGCGGCATCGGTCCTGCGAACGAATTGCGCGCGTTGGGCATTGCGGTCCATCACGATCTGCCGGGTGTTGGCAAAGGACTACGGGATCATCCTTCCGCCGCTTTGCAGATGCGCACGAACGACACCAGTTCCTATGGCATATCCTGGCGCAAGGTCCTTCCTAACGCCATCGATGGACTTCGCTACCTGTTGCTCAGAAGCGGCCCTCTGGCGGGCAACATGTTCGAAGGTCATGGCTTCTGGAAAAGCAATCCGACCCTTTCGCGGCCCGACATGCAGATCATCATGATGCCAGCGCACCGGAATGCCGAGCCCAAGGCCCTGCCGCGCGGGCACGGATATGGTATCATATCCGCGCTGGTGAAGCCCAAAAGCCTGGGCGCACTCACCCTTGCATCGACCGATCCACGCGACCGTCCACTCATTGACCTCAACTTCCTTGGCGAGGAAGAGGATTTGGTGAAAATACGCAGTGGACTGAAACTCGGCCGCAGGCTCCTCGCGAACCAGGCGTTCAGCCGCTATCGGGGGCATGAAATCCTGCCCGGCAAGGACGTGCAGTCTGACGACGAGTGGGACGACTATATCCGCCGGACCTGCACTATGGTTCACCATCCCGCAAGCTCGTGCAGAATGGGCGTCGATGCGATGTCTGTCGTCGACAAGAATCTCAAGGTGCGTGGTATCGATGGGCTTCGTGTGGTCGATGCCTCGGTGTTTCCGACGCTGATTGCCGGGAATACCAATGCCGGAGTTGTGATGGTTGCGGAGAAGGCCTCGGATCTGATCCTGGGTCGTGCTGCTCCTTCCGCGATCCAGCTGTACCACGCAGCGTGATATCGCTGTCCGGCGCGTGGCCGCGCCGGGCAGCGACCTGTTAGCTGTTGAGGATAAGGGTCATGCTACCCTTGCGCGATTTGAGTCTCCAGCCCTCCGGCGTCCGCACGAACCGATCGCGATATTCGCCAACGAAGAGCCGAGGTTCTGCGACGACCGGACGTGCTGCTTCGACATCAGTTGTGGACAGGAAGCTTACATAGCTGATGCCCTGGGCCTCATCCGGGCCTTCCATATCGATGACGATGTTGGTCACGATGTGTCGCGACAGACGAGGAGGACGCCCTTCTAGCATCGCCAGAATCTCCGCCCGGCCGATTGTCGGATTTTCCGGATCGAGCGGCCGTGCGAAAGAGCCGTCCTCGACAAAGAGATCGGCCAGCTTCTCAAGCTCGCCCAGATCGTTGAATATGGCAAACTGCTTCACGATCTTCTCGCAAGCCAGCTCGGCCGATAGCCTTTCCAGATCATTCATTATGATTTCTCCTTACCAATTAAAATTGACGCCCCATTCGCACGCAGCTTCCTTGCCGCCGACACCGGCCTCAACGGGCGGCGCCTGAATGGCACCGGGCGTTCGCGAGAAACGGGGCGAAGGCGCGGGTTGCGTGACGTCATCCACGACGACAAAGGCGCCACGCGCGACATTATGCGGATGCAAAGGGGCTTCGGCCATCGACATGACCGGCGCAAAACATGCGTCCGAGCCTTCCAGCAAGGCGGCCCAATCGTTGCGCGATCTGGTTGCGATGATTCCAGCCAGGCGCTCCTTGAGGACAGACCAGTCCTCTTGCGCAAGCTGCCGGTCGAAAGCAGGATCGTCGAGCTTCGCTCGACGCCGAAGTTCGTCATAAAATTGAGGCTCTATTGCCCCAAGCGCGATCCAGTGGCCATCAGAGCATTGGTAGCAGTTGTAGAAATGCGATCCGCCATCAATGATATTGACACCCCTGCGATCCTGCCATGTCCCGCGCGCAAGATGGCCATACAGCATCCCCATCAGGCCGATCGTTCCATCGGTCATCGCGCAATCGATGACCTGCCCTTCGCCGGTCTGTTCTGCGTGGCGTAATCCGGCCAGAAGACCGAACGCCAGATAAAGCGCGCCGCCGCCAAAATCACCGACGAGATTGAGGGGGGGAACCGGGCGCTCGGCGGGTCCGATGCCATGAAGCGCGCCGGTGATCGCGATATAGTTGATGTCATGGCCGGCCATGTCGGCATAAGGTCCAGACTGGCCCCAACCTGTCATCCTTCCATATACAAGGCGCGGATTACGTGCCAGCACAGTGTCGGGCGCCAGGCCCATACGCTCCATGACGCCCGGCCGGAACCCTTCAACCAGCAGGTCCGCTTTCTCCGTCAACGCCAGCACGCCCTGCCGCCCTTGCTCGGTCTTGAGATCCACGACAAGCGACCGGCGGCCCCGCGTTTCGACCATGTAGCGATCATAGGAAGCGCCTGGGCGATCGATGCGCAGCACATCCGCTCCCAGGTCGGAAAGCAGCATGCCGCACACGGGGCCAGGTCCCATTCCGGCGAATTCGAGCACTTTGATCCCGCTGAGCGGACCTTTCGCCACGCTCTGCATCAAGGCGCCTTCAATTTCATACGGCGGATTTTGATCCCCGCAGCTTCCCGGTCCCAAGTCTGTTGCGTCACGCCCTCGGACCGCAATCGATGCTTTTCGATCTTCTGCGTTGGGGTCCTTGGAAACTCCTCCACAAGCCTGACGAAACGAGGGATCATGAAGTGGGCGATCTCCTTTTCAAGGAAAGAAATCAGCGCCGCAGGATCAAATGATTGCGGCTCATGAACCTTAAGCACCGCCATGACTTCCTGCTCCGCGCCATTGGGAGCGGGTACACCTATCGCTGATGCCTCGATGACTCCGGAAAAGGACATCAGCGCATTTTCAACCTCGAACGAGGAGATATTCTCTCCCCGGCGCCGGATCGCATCCTTTGCTCGATCCACAAAATGATAGTGCCCCTGCGCATCGCGACGAAACATGTCCCCCGTGTGGAACCAGCCATTGCGCCAAGTCGCTGCCGTTGCGCGGTCGTCGTTCAAATAGCCGTGGCTTATGGTCCAAGGGACATCCATGCGCACGATAAGCTCGCCAACGGCTCCGTCAGCGACCTCTTCATCAAACGCATCAACCAGCCTCAACTGCGTCCCGGGGGAGGGGAAACCGCAAGTGCCCGCAACCACCGGATCAGGTCCGCAGAAAAGCGGAACAGCCAGCTCGCTCATGTTGAATTCGGTATAAACGCGTACGCCAAAACGCTCTGCAAATTGCATCGCAGCCACCCCATAGGGCGCAATTACCGCAGTGCGCAGACCGTGGTCTTTATCACCAGGAGCGGGAGGAAGTCCGTTGAGGAAATCAACCATCGACCCCAGCAGCCCCGTCGTCGTGATCCCATAGCGCTCGACTATGGACCAGAAGGCTCCGGTGCTGAATCCATCGGCGACGACGACAGAACCGCCGTGAAACAGTGCCCAGAAAAGGCCATATATCCCACCGACATGATAGAGAGGCATGGCAGTCAAATTGCGATCACGAGGCCCGATATTGCGAAACCCAAGCGCTGCGCTACGCGCGTGCCTGTAACTTGCCAGTACCGCCTTGGATGGTCCCGTCGTGCCGGAGGTGAAGATCACCATCTGGGTATCCCAGTCCTCCACGTTACGGGCAGGAGGAAGCAGAGCGTCGGGGTCGGCTACCAATGCTTGTGCCCCATGAATCTTAAAGCTGGTGGAGACACTGGGCTTTCCCCCCATGACAATGACGTCTTTTAATTGACCTATATCAATCTCTTCCAGACGCTCGAACAGTCCGGCATGAACGATCATCAGACGTGCGCCTGCCGTTCGGATGACATGGGCGAGCATGGCCCCCCTGTAGCTCGTGTTTATCGGGACATAGATCGCCCCAAGGTAAGATAAGGCAAAAATTGTCGCGACGGACGTGGGACAGTTAGGCATCCAGCTGAGAACATAGTCGCCCTGACCCACGCCGAGCCTTTGCAATGCAGCAGCCTGAGAGCGTGCCTCTCGCCGCAGATCGCGCCAAGACCAGATCCCTCCATCAACGAACAGAATAGCGTCCTCGTCCGGCGCCTGTTCCGCACGGAAATCTAAAATCGCGGTGAATGGACGTTGTTGAACGCTCATGAGTTAGCGATCCTTTGCGCGATATGTGGCGCCTTCCCGCTTATTAGGGCGACCAGGAGCGCTGCTACGGCGCCAGGGACCGCGAGAACGGCACACAGCACAGCGACGTCCAGTCCTGCTGTCAGCATGAGGCCTGCGACGCCCGGCCCGACGACTGCGCCTATGCGCCCTGCGGTCGAGACAAGGCCGACGCCGGTCACACGCACGGGGGTCGGGAAAGACTGAAGCATCAACGTGTAAAGAGCGGCCATGCTGGAAAACATCGCGACGCCCGTTCCCACAACGAAGGGGATGATTACCGCTTGCATCTCCAGCGCGAAACCGGTCGCCGCCATACCCAGGCACATCAGTCCCACCGTCCAAATGGCAACGCGAGGGGAGGTTGAGTTGGCCAGAAGAATGCCTGCAGCCAATGCGCCGGCCAGTCCCCCGATGTTGAGCAGCAATCCCGCTGTCACTGCCGCCTTCCCCTCATACCCTGCCATGGCAACAAGCTTGGGCAGCCAGCTGAGGATGAAGTAGAAGGAGGTCATGAAAGAAAAGAATATGAGGGCGAGCGCTAGGGTAATTGGCAGCTGCACACGGTGGAACAGCATAGCGACGCCCCCGTTCGTGGTCACGACCGCTGTGCCCGGCAGAGCTTGGATTGACTGGCGATTCATCGCCACCAACATTCGGTTGACAGCATCCAGAGCGCCCGGCCTGCGCTTTTCGATCAAGAAGTCGATCGATTCTGGAAGAAAGGCCAAGGCGAGCGGAACAAGAACCAAGGTGCCCAGCGCGCCGGCCAGAAATATGCTGCGCCATCCATAGCTTTCGGCCAGGAAGAGCGCTGCGGCACCACCGGCAACCGCGCCCGTAGGGAAAGCTGCCGCCATCAAAGCCATACCCATTCCGCGCCAGCGCGCCGGGCAATATTCCATAACCATCGTAGCTGAGCTGGTCAGAACCGCGCCTATGCCCACGCCAGTCGAAAAGCGCATGAGAGCCAGTTCTTCATGGGAACGGGCAAGAGCCGACAACAGCATGCCGCTTCCCACTACCGTGACGCAGAGCAGAATCGTGGGACGGCGCCCCCATATGTCGCCGAGAGGGGAGAGAAGCAGCGCGCCGACGCCCATGCCCAGGGGACCGGCGCTCAGCAACAGGCCAGTCTGGGCAGCAGTGAGGACCCATTGCTGTCCAACGGGCGCCGCTGCGAAGGCCATTGCCAGCACGTCAAATCCATCCATTATGTTGATTGCAAAGCAGATCAGGACGGCGCGAACCTGCAGCGCGCTGATTCGTCCGCTACTCAACAGATGCGGCTGTTCATCGAAGACCACTGCCACGCCCACCTCTCCAACTTATCCGGACATGCCTATAGCAGCTTCCTATCGCTGCCTATGGCATGATCGCAACCGATTTATTTGCACAAGAAAGCGACAGATGTCACCGGTTGCAAACTTGCACGGACAAGTGCTAGTTGATCGAAGCTCACTCAATTGCCGCTTTTGCGGTCGAGGGGAGTGGATGCAACTGAAAGGAAAAAAGATGCCCAGCGAAGCCTATGATCGCGGACTGGCGCTACGCAAGGAAGTCCTTGGAGCCGAATATGTCGAGCGCTCCTTCGCCAATGCCGATGATTTCAGCCGCCCGATGCAGGAACTTTCCACCGAATATTGCTGGGGGAATATCTGGTCTCGCGAAGGCTTGTCCCGCCGTGATCGCAGTCTGCTGAATATCGGCATGATCAGTGCCCTTAACCGCCCTCACGAGCTGAAGCTGCATGTAAAGGCTGCGCTGAGCAACGGTCTTACCCGTGATGAAATCCGTGAAGCGATCCTTCAGGTCGCGATCTATTGCGGGGTACCTGCGGGTCTTGATTCGACCCGCATCGCGCGCGAGGCTTTCGCTGAGGTCGACGCAGCAGCCTGAGACAGTCTGGAGAGGAAAATTGTGACCATGCATACCCCCACCTCCGCCAAGAGCGCAGGCCTGGTACAAGAGCGCCTCAAGCATCTGGAAAATGTCATCCGCACAGATGTGGAGAATGGCGCCTATTGGGGCGCGAGGGTGATCGTCGCGCGCCATGGCGAAGTCGGCCTTGATTCAACCATCGGCTGGGCCGACAAGGAGCGTACCCGCTCACTCGAACATGACAGCGTGTTCACGATCTTCTCGATGACCAAGGCGATGACAAACATCCTTTGCCTTCGCGCTATCGAGAATGGCCAGTTCTCGCTCGCGACGAAGATCGCCGAGGTGATACCGGAGTTTGCCGGCGGGCTTCGCGAGCATATCACGGTGTTTCATCTGCTCACGCATATGTCGGGATTACCGATGCTCTTTCTCCTCAAGCCGGGGATGCCGATCGACATATTGGAGGACATGGTCCGCACGACCTGTGAAATGGTCCAGGCGATCGAGCCTGCCGGGGAGAAATGCAACTACTCGCCCATGCTCAATCAGTTGCTGCTTGGCGAGGTGCTGCGCCGCACCGATCCCAAGGGCCGCGCTTATCGCGATATAGTGCGCGAGGATCTGTATGAGCCGCTGGGAATGACAAGCAGTTCGATCGGGGTGCGCAAGGATCTCAAAGATCGCCATATATTCCCGGATTTTCGTGGAAACGCACCAATCGACCATGTTGGCAGCAGCGGCATGGGCGAGAATGGTGCCTATCGTGAGGAATTTTCCGAAATGCCGTGGGTTGGCGCAGTTTCGAGCGCACCCGATATTTTCCGCATGGCCGAGATGCTGCGACGTGGCGGCACACTGGACGGCTCGCGCATCCTTTCGCCGGCAATGATCAGAAAAGCCCGGCAATGCTATACCGGGGATAAGCCGAACGAACTTTACAAGACGCTTGCCCATAAAGATCAATGGGAAGTGTCGCCCGGCTATATCGGCCTCGGCTTCTCCCTGCGCGGCACCAAGATGACCAATCACATGTTTGGCACGCAGACCTCTCCGGAAACCTTCGGCAATTACGGTGCCGGCAGCACCATCTTCTGGATCGATCCGGAACTGGACATGACGTTCGTCTGCCTTACCACCGGACTTCTCCCGTCGAATCCCAATATCGTGCGATTCCATCGCCTGGCGGACATCGCTGTCTCGGCGGGAGCTTGACCATGACGCAGTTATTCGACTTACGGCGGTGACACGCGGCGCCTCGGCACGCCTCCATAGAGGCGGCAATGCAGCGGCCGCGCTCAGATAGCTTTTTTCTCTAGCTAAGATCGGCGGGGTTCCTTGGGATCCCGCCGATTATCGCGTCTCCAACTTTGGACACTGCGCCCTCAGACCGGGTCAGCATCAAGCCTTACAATCATGCCTTCCAGCCCGGATCGCAATGCCGGATATCGCTTGGTGACCAGCGGGTCATGTCCAGGAATGACATTCTCTGAGCCGTCGGCAAGACGCAGGCAGGTTTTGTGTCCTTCATACATGTCTCCCAGATTATAGACGATCGGGAAGCTGCGGCCTTCATCCATGTTGGCGTAGAAGTGGCTTGCATCGGACGCCACCACCACCCAGCCGCGGCGCGTCCAAACCCTCACGACCTGCAGCCCGTCCGTGTGGCCGCCTACCCTGTGCAATTCGACCCCCGGGGCGAGCGTTGCCGGGCCGTCATGGAAACAGACATGGCCGCTGAAGACGCGTTCGACCATCGCCGCAACGTCGCGGCCGTCAAAAGCAGAACGCAGCCCCGCATGGCACATGCAACGCCCTGTCGCATAGGCCATCTCGCGATCCTGGATGTGAAATAGCGCTTGGCCAAACATATCGCGATTGCCCGCATGGTCATAGTGAAGATGAGTTATTACGACATCGGAAATATCCGACGCGTCGAGACCGACCTCTCGTAGGAGCTGCCCTGGTGTCGCAAGCAATTTGCGGCCCCGCATCGTGGCGGCCTCCGCATCAAAGCCCGTATCGATCAGGAAAGCACGGTCGCCTGATCGCACAAGCCACATGAAATAGTCGAGTGGCATCAGGCGGTCATGATCATCGCCATCGATGAAATTATGCGCTGCGACTTGCCGTTCATTCACAGCATATCGCAGCGCCAGAACCTCATATTGCGGAAGGTCCGTCATAACTTACGGTCACGCAATCTGTCCGGCCCTTTCTTCAAGATCCAATCCCGCGCGCGGTGTGGGGTCTGTGTTTTTCCAGCGCGAGTCGGCACGTAATGTGTCGCCGATGACCCTGAATGGGAAGAGCATCATCATCTTCTGGCCCACAGGATCCTCCGACCCCGCTTTGACTGTCTCCATGTCCTGCTTGCGCTTGACCGGGTCAGCCTCCTCCATCATGCGCTTGTTCTGAGAAGCATTGGGTGAGGAAATGTCCCAGAACACCCGCCGCCTCTCATCGAAATAGCGATCAAGGATGGTGTCGCTCTCTTCTCCGGAAATGACTGCAGGGAGAATGTCCGACAAGATGCAGGTGTCCCAGATCCCCGTCGTAAGACCCATGCCTCCGGTCGAATTGGTAGCATGTGCTGCATCGCCGACCAGAAGGACCCGCCCCTTGCGCAGCGTCGCGGCAGCGCGCTGATGGATGTTGTAGGGCCGGGCGGTAAGAAGATCGTATTTTACGCCTTCAGGCACAAAGTGCCTGAACCGTTCCTCGAGCCTTTCCATGGAAGTCTCTTCTGGCAATGCGCTGCTCTCGGCATAGGTAACGCGCCACAGACCATCATTGTCGATTGCGACAACGACACGTCCATGATTGGGGTCAAGCACGAAGTTCGACGCCTCGTAGCCGAGCTTCTCGAAGGGATAATAGACATTTGTGGCGACGAAGCGCTCTGCCCAGGTGTGGCCTTCGAACTCGATGTTCATCAGCTTGCGTACAGCACTCCGCGCGCCGTCAGCCCCGATCAGATATTTGGTTCTGAACTTCATCTCGCCCGTCGGCGTATCCGCAGTCGCAACGACGCCATGACCATCTTGCTCGATGGCGGTCAGTCGGTTGCCGAACAGAGTTTCGACTCCATGTGCCGCGCGATGCTTCATGGCGATCCGGGCAATCTTGTTCTGACCGCAATGCAGGTTGCAATCGTAGGTAATACCTTTGACGACATCGTGGCTCACGGTCGCCTTAACCCCGAATTCGGGGATATGGCACGCGAACCGCCTGCCGACGAGCGATTGCACGGTTACATCGTCCAGCAGGCCACAGCCATCAAGCGGTGCAAGTGTCGACTGCATACAGACCATGGCGCGCGGGGCATTTGACAAGTCGTTGTCTGCTTCAATCACAAACGACCTTGAGGCCTGCCTGACCCAGTCCAAGCGCGGTCAGCAAGCCTGCAGGCCCAGCACCCACGATCAACACGTCGCCAATTTCTTCCACTGCACCTCTCCTAGCCAAACAGCCTAGACGGCGCCGCCACACTTGACCGGACATATTTTGACTGGCATCCGCGCTGTAGCTTCTATGTCATCAAGAAACCTCGACATCAAGACCTTACAGGTGCTAAGGACGGGAAACTTATCTACAGAAACATGTCCGGATAGATGAAGCCACGGGAGAGAGATGATGGGCTTGCATGCTCCAGCGCCAGCTCATGTTCCAACCGGTTCGATTGATCTCCTTGCGGCGGAGGTTTTACAGGATCCGCACAGATCCAACGGCGAGCTAAGGGAAATTACTTTCGTGGTCTGGCTCGAGAAGCATGGTGTCTGTGCCGTCACTCGGCACAAGGCCATCCAGTCTATGTATGCTGACTGGCGGAGCTTCCACAATTTCGGCTCTCCATTCAATCCGGATTCGCTGATCCCCGCCGTCATCATCATCGACAACCCGCCGCAGCATACGAGGCTGCGCAACGCAATCATGCCTTATGTCTCGCCGGCTGGCCTGGCGCGATATCGTAAGGATTTCGACACAACCGCCGAGCTTCTTATCGAGCAGGTATTGGATGAACGCGAGTTTGACGCGCGGGATCTAGCCGCGTCATTCGTCCTCAAGGCATTTCCCGACCTTCTCGGCCTCTCGCTCGAAGGGCGGCATTTCCTTCTGAATTTCGGGGAAGCCATCATTAACACCCTGGACCCTATGAACGATCTGACGATTAAATCGCTCGAACGGGCAGCGCCAGCATTTGCCTGAGTCGGAATGTTTCAGGGAAAAGGTGCTCCCAGGCAAATTGGCTCCACAGGTCTATGCGCTGACGGAAACCGCCGATGTTTCCGAGGAAGAAGCCGGATCGCTCGTCCGGACGCTTCTGGCAGCCGGCTTCGATACCACAATCTTGGGTATCACCTCTGTATTCTACGGCTTCACCCAAAACCCAGACCAGTGGCAACTGCTTTCGGATCCCAAGATGGTCCGTGCCGCGTTCGAGGAAAGGATCAGATATTTTCCGCCCAATCGCTTCGGTGGTGGCTTGGTTGCGGCAGAATCGGAGTTTGAAGGCACGCATTTTAAGGCAAGAGACCGGATTGTCACCCTGCTCGCAGCAGCCGGCCGGGATCGCCGACGCTGGGATGGTGCTGACATTTTTTACATCGCACGTCCCGCGCGCTCGCATCTGAGTTTCGGTCACGGAATTCATTCCTGCCTCGGCCAGGTGCTTTCGCGAACCGAATATGATGCGCCCAACACTGCGCTGTTCAAGCATGTGGAGCGGATCGAGGCGGCAGGCCCTGCGGAACGCGCCGTCAACAATATCGCGCTCGGATGGGGCAAGGTCCCCATCCGGCTGACCTTGAGATAAGGATTTTTGTGAGATATGAACAAAATGCCCCTTCAGTATGAAGCCTGCCTCATCAACGGCGAATGGCGCGCCGGCGCCGAGTGGATGACGGTAGAGAACCCGGCTACCGGTAGCCATCTCGGTCAGGTTCCCGCCTTTGGCGCATCCGAAACGCGCGAAGCGGTAGCAGCAGCGAAGCAAGCCATGAAGGGCTGGCAAACGCGCACGGCCGGAGATCGTGCGCGAGTTCTCCGGCGTTTTTTCGATCTTATCATCGAGAATAGCGATCAGCTCGCCCAGCTTCTGACGGCCGAGCAAGGCAAGCCGCTAGCAGAAGCAAGAGGTGAAATCGCCTATGCTGCCTCATTCATCGAGTGGTATGCCGAGGAAGGCAGGCGCCTCTATGGCGATGTCATCCCCTCCCATGCTGCGGACAAACGCATCCTGGTTCTCAAGCAGCCTATCGGAGTCGTAGGGGCCATCACCCCCTGGAATTTTCCCGCGGCCATGATCACTCGCAAAATCGGCCCTGCTTTGGCGGCAGGCTGCAGCGTCGTCGTCAAACCGGCCGAGCAGACGCCGTTCACCGCGCTCGCACTGGGCGCATTGGGCATGGAAGCAGGCCTTCCCGCCGGGGTGCTAAATATCGTTACGGGCCACTCTCCCATCATCGGAGAAGAACTGACACGCAATGCCGACGTCGCAAAAATCAGCTTTACTGGATCAACCAGGGTTGGGGCCATTTTAATGCAACAGTCAGCGCCTACGATCAAGAAACTCAGTCTTGAACTTGGCGGAAATGCGCCATTCATTGTGTTCGACGATGCCGACCTGGAAGCTGCGGTGGCAGGTGCGATGCAATCGAAGTTCCGAAATGCCGGCCAGACCTGCGTCTGTGCCAATCGCATCTACGCTCAGGAGTGCATCTATGACAGATTTGTCGAACTTCTGAGCGCTGAGGTCAGGCAGCTAAAAGTCGGTGACGGAACCGCGCCCGGCACAACGATCGGCCCCATGATCGACGACCAGGCGCTTAACAAGGTCGACGAGCATATCGCTGACGCTCTGGCTTTGGGTGCTAAGGTAGAGGTCGGTGGTGAACGGCATTCCCTGGGCGGTCGTTTCTACGAACCGACCGTACTGAGCCATGTCACCCCGGCCATGAAGGTCTGCCGGGAGGAGACTTTTGGGCCGTTGGCTCCCGTGATCAAATTCGCTGATGAAGCCGAGGTCATCGACCTCGCCAATGACACCGAATTTGGGCTCGCGTCGTATTTTTATGCGCGCGACCTTGGCCGGGTGTGGCGTGTCGCTGAAGCGCTGGAAGCAGGCATAGTCGGGGTGAACACAGGCCTTATTTCCACTGAAGTAGCGCCTTTTGGTGGCGTCAAAAGCTCGGGACTTGGGCGTGAAGGGTCGAAATATGGGATCGATGATTACGTCGAGACAAAATATGTCTGCATGGGTATCTCCACTTAGGCCCAAGGGCGGCTCTATCGCTGTATGAAGCGTCAACAAAAGCTAGCGGCCCGGAGGGACCGATGGCGGCAAAGAGAAACAATTATGTATTTTACAAACCCACGCTGAAACGATAGGAATGATGGCAAGGAGTTAGCCGTGGTGCCCGTGCTGTCCGCCCCTCATTTCCACGACGAAGCCAAGGCTTTCTGGTATCTGGAAAGCGTCATTTGGGCAGACGGCGTGACCTGTCCGCATTGTGGTGTGGTTGGTGGTCGCGTCTATGACCTGTCGGACGTTCGCGGCTCCAAGAGCGCGAAGAACCCGGAAGGCGCGATCCGCCATGGCCTTAAGAAGTGCGGCGAGTGCCGCAAGCAGTTCACCGTCAAGGTCGGTACTGTTTTTGAGCATGCCCGCATGCCGCTCTATAAGATGCTCCGGGCCGTCCACCTGATCGTGTCGAGCAAGAAGGGCATCAGCGCCCACCAGCTTAGTCGCGTTCTGGAAGTTCAGTATAAGAGTGCGTGGTTGCTTGCCTACCGTATCCGTGAAGCCATGCGTTCGGGCGACCTTGCTCCTTTCGGCGGTAACGGCGGCATCGTTGACGTGACCGAGACTTTCATCGGCAAGTTGAACGACGTCGAGAAGAAGCGCGCCTTCATCACAAGATGAAGGTTCTGGCGCTGGTTGACCGCGAAACCGGCAAGGCCCGCACGATGGACATTGATGACGCAAGGCCGAAACGCTCATGCCGATCGTGTTTGAGAACGTCGCCCGCGAAACCCGCGTCATGACCGACGAACACAGCGGTTCCCGTTCGATGAAGGATCACTTCATCAGCCATGGCACAACGAGCCACGGCAAGGGCCAGGATGTTGATCTGACCGACCGCACCATCCATAGCAACACCTTGGAAGGCTATTTTTCGATCTTCAAGCGCGGCATGAGAGGTGCCTATCAGCATTGTTTTGCGCTGCTATTAGCTGAGGGTTTGTAAATTGCACAATCGCCAAAGATAAAGAGGCTCCGTCGAGCCGCTGCGAGGGGCAGCAACATCGGCCCGAGGTTGAACCCCTCTCACCATCGGTGCCGGTTCACGCCCGCGCGCCTGGCACCTTTCCACGAGCCACGACCGCAAACAGGATTGCGGCGACGATAACGGGTGAAGCGAGGCAAAATGTCGTCATCTCCCGCGAAACGCCAAACCCCAGTAGCAGGCCCGCCGTGTATGAACCTAGGATCGATCCTATTCGGCCGATTGTGACGATCAGACCAATGCCGCTGGCACGTATCTCCGCGGGATAGGCAAGGGCGGTGACGCTATATGCTAGCGCAGATCCCGCCCACATGAGGAAGCCAAGCACTGCTGAGGCCATATATAGTGCGCCCGTTGTCGGCGGAAGCGAACCAAAACAGGCGATCGTCGCCCACATCACACAAAGAACTGCCGCCACGAGCCAAGATAGTTTCATCCGGCCCGAAGCGAGGCCAACACATAAACCTCCTGCGATGCCAAAGAGGTTGATGATGATGGAAGCCGTGACACCCGAACGGTCAGGTAGCCCCATTTCGGTCACGAGCTTTGTTGCCCAGTTTATCATGAAATAGAAGGCGAACATGAAAGCGGCATAGGCCAGAGCTAGTTTGACTGTGACGCTATTATAGTCGCGCAGCAGCGCATAGGCGTCCATCTGACGGTGCGCCTGTCCGCTTGTTGGGACATCCGCCAGCGGCCCCAGATTCATGCGAAGCATGTAGACGTTAAGTTGACTCAGCGCCTTGGATGTACGCTTTTTCAATAGGATGCTTGGCGATTCCGGGAGCCAGACGAGTAGCACCGGAAACAGAAGCGTCGATGCCCCGCTGCCAAACCAGAACACTGCTTGCCAACCGAATTCCTCCAGCAGCCAAAGGGCAACGGCGCCACCGGCTGTCGCGCCGAATGGAAATCCGATCACCACCAGGGACACGGCTAGCGTTTTTCTGCGGTCAGAACTATATTCCATTGCCAGCGCGCCGCCTGAAGCGTTCATGCCGCCAATGCCGAGCCCGGTCAGGACCCGGCTTAGGGCCAGAATATCCGGTGTCGTGGCCAAACCCGAAGCAGCCATGCCCAGAGACATCATGGCAAGGCTGGCAAGAATGACCGGCCGACGCCCCACCACGTCTGCGAGAAACGAGAAAAAGAGCGCGCCAATACTGATCCCCAGCAGGCCTGAGCTCAAAAGTAAACCTAGCCGCTCGCTGGACAGAGACCATGTCCGCGCCAGTGCGGGTGAAACGAACGCCAGCGCGAGAACGTCGAAACCATTAATCACATTGATCATGACGCACATCGCCACAACGATCATCTGGTACCGCGTCATCGGACCGTCGCGGAGTATCTGCTGGACCTGCACGATAATTGCTCTCCCTACGAGCGGTTACCGGACTCTCGATGGAGAGGGGTCGCGCGTCCGATCCCGCTCAGAAATTATATTTTGCCGTCAAAGCCCATTCCCTGGGTCGGCCAAGCGTCGCCTGGGCCACGCCTGCGATCGAGTAGAGATTGTCGTAATTGACGGTGGAATAATATTTGTCGAACATGTTCGTTACCGATGCGGCAACCTCGAATTTCTGATCCGGGTGACGCCATGTCAGCCGCGCATTCGCGATCCCATATCCCGATGTTCTATTCGTTGCCCGATTGGAAGCATTGCTCCAGAACTTGGTCTGATAAGCATAGTCGAACCGGGGTGTGAAAGAACCGATCGACCCCGCATCGATCTCATACTGCATACCACCGCTCAGCTTCCAGTCCGAGGTAAATGGAGCGATCATGTCGAAGCGAATACCCGAAGCTACGGCTTCTGCGGTCAGGCTTTTATAGTCGAAATCGAGATGGCTGAGCGAAGCGTCGATCAAAAGGCCATCAACGGGCTTGATGTTAAGCTCGGCCTCGAAGCCCTTCATCTCGGCGCGACCCGCATTAATAGGCACAGAAGCCGGCGCGGTTCCCAGAAAACGCTGGTTCAAGATGAGCTGGATATCGTTATATTTGTTGAGGAATGCAGAAAGGTTGAGGCGCACGCGTCGGTCGAGGAAGTCCAGCTTGGCGCCAACTTCGAAGGCTTTGAGCGTTTCGGGGAAGAAGGGCACGACCTGTTCAACAAAGAAGGGACGCGGGTTGATGCCGCCGCCCTTAAAGCCCGTCGAAAATGTCGCGTAAGTCATGAGATTGCCGGACCAGCGATAGTCAGCGCTCAGGCGATAATCCCATCGTGAGGCAGAATATTTGAAGGTCTGGCCGTTGAGGGCTCCCAAGGGAAATGCGCCGGGCAAGTAGGATACACGGCCGAACGTGAAATCCTTGCTTTCGTCGGTGTACCGCAAGCCACCCGACAGCGTGAACTTGTCGAAAGGATGCACTTCAACATGTGCAAAGCCCGACTTGCTATCCGAAGGGATGCGGTCTCTCCCAGCATAGAAGTTGTTCGGGGGAGAGAGGAAATCAATGACGGAGTCGTAACGACCCTTCGCCTTAAAATAAAACCCGCCGACCGTATAGTTCAGCATTTCATCGAAAGCTGCGCCGGTCAGGCGCACTTCCTGGCTGAAGGACCGAAATCCCAGTCCAAAGGACTGCGTCGCGAAGGCATAGGGCGAACCATCCAGATCGAGGCCATAATTCGCCGAATATTTTCGGTAGGCCGTGATCGATGTCAGTTTGAGATCATCGGAGAATTCATAGTCGATCTGCCCTGATACACCCCAGCCCTTATAGCCGTTGCGATCGCTCACCACAAGATTGCGCGCCGAATCGGCGAACGTCCCGTAGTTGACGTACCGGCCGCCCTCGAGAAACTGGCTCATGTCTACGCCAGCGGCGAACGGCCCCAGCGCCGTATTGTTTACAGCGGAGATGCGCGTACCTGCGACTTGGCTGTTGTCCCGGGTCCAGTCAGCGATCAACAGAACTTCGAGACGTTCGGAGGGCCTGATGCTCAGCGAGCCGCGAAGCCCCTGAAAATCCTGGCCACCTAGGCTGCCCAACTTACAGCTTGATCCGGACTGAGCTTGGCGGGGCACGCCAGAACCGGGGTGGAGGCAACCATAGTCCATACGGCGAACATGACCCTCGCGGCTTTTGTAGACGCCCGCCAGGCGCAACGCGACCCTGTCTTCGATGATAGGCACATCAACGCTCGCGCGGAAATCCAGCCGGTCGAAATTGCCGACGGTTGCCTCGATAAACCCTTCGCCAGTACCACGAGGCCGGCGTGAGTAAAGCTTTACCGCGCCGCCAATCGAATTCTTGCCGGCCAGGGTGCCCTGCGGTCCGCGCAGAATTTCGACCCTATCCAGGTCAAGAAGATCGAGCTGCGCCCCATATACCGTTGGATAGTAGACGTCATCGACATAGAGGCCGACGCCCGGTTCATAAGCGAAATTATTGTCGAATTGCCCGACGCCGCGAATGGAAAGAGCGGCGGTGTTACCATAGGCGCTCACCGACTGCCTGATGGTCACGTTCGGCGCAGACTGAGCGACGTCAGCGAGTCCGGTCTGACTGCGCGCCTCCATCATGTCTGCATTCATCGCGGTGATCGCGATAGGTGTGTCCTGAAGGTTTTGGGCGCGGAACTGCGCGGTCACCACGATGTCCGCTGTGCTTGCCTCCGGCGCCGCCTGCGACTCGGCCGCGTTCTGCGCAAGCGCTACCCCCGGGGCAGTTGCGAGACACAAAACGCCGAGAGACGCATTGCGCATGAAAATTTGGACGCCGTTAGTCGCCATATCACTCTCCCCTGTTTTCCCATCTATGGAGAAAGAGCTAATCCCCCCAACTTGTCCGGTCAAGTCAAACTGTGAACTTTTTCGGAATGGAGTTTTTTCTAGTTGTTTTACAATAGCATGGATAATATTTTCGTGCGTGAATTTCCGTTTCCGGATATATGTATGGTCATCATTCTACGGGTACACGCCATACGTCGCCATATTGCGCCTCTGTCAGATACGCCCAGCCGTCCTTTACGGCGACATTGGTCACGAAGTGACCGGCCCCCTTTGGCAGCGACACCGATCGGCCGAGATTGCCGGCCGAATCCGCCCGTCCTAGAGATCCGCTCCCGAACTGCGCCCACATTAGTCCGCCGTCAGAGCTAAGCACCATGCCGTCAGGCCCCAGACCTCCTACAGTCCTAATATGCACGAAGGTCGACTTCATAGGCTCCCGATTCGCCACAGAAGGGATCATGAGGATGGACTTGTCCGTGAACTGCCCGACAAAGACGTAGTTTGGATCGGATGAGACGGCTACGCCATTGGGGAAGGAAAGGCCATGCTCGACCACCGATATCTGCCCACTGGCCGTAAGGTATAGTAGGCGCCCTTTTCGGTCCGTCGCAGATGAGCCGTTCGGATCTGTGATGTAGGCCCCGCCCGCATGATCGAAGGCGAGGTCGTTCAATCCCCTTAAGGGTTGGCCATCGAGAGAATCAACAATAACACTGAGCATTTTTGAGCGAACGTCCAGCGCCAAGACGCCTCGCTTGTTGTCAGTGATGAACAGGCGCCCATCCTTGTGAAAGCGTGCACCGTTAGGAGCTCCGCCGGTATTGGCGACGATTTCGCACGCCCCCTCCTTCACGCGGAGAATATTTGCGCTCTTTAGATCCACGATCCACAGATACCCGTTCCCGTCGAACGCCGCCCCTTCAAGAAAACCTCCGCAGTGCGCGACTTTCTCGGCTTGCCTGGCCGGGCCCTGCGCCAAGGCGGTGCCAAGAAATGTGAGCGATGCCGCCAGAACCGCCATGATCTTCATCTTCCACCTGCCTTTAACTCTTGTACGGGGGGGCGAGCAGCGACGCAGGGCACATTCCCATCGAACGCCGGCTCCTACGCACGCGTCAAACCGCCGATTAGCCCGCCATAAAAGGGCATTAGCATCCCGGCTAGTCGGAGCCTTGCTACGACATCGTCAGGTTTGATGGCAACTATATTTGTTCGGACAGGCTGAGACGCGGCCCGCCTCGTTACCCTGCACGTTACCCCCTTAGCTGCCAAAATCTGCCTCCCCCTGCTGCAACGACAGACCCATATTTGACCGGACTAATTGAACCTCCGCCTGCTGTTGCAACGGTCAGTCCGGAGTCGGCCTTTCGCAGCCATCTGCCCGTCTTCCTTGATATCCAGGTCGACATGTTCCGCAGGCACATTCAGCTTGTGCGCCTATGGCACGTCAACGCCGCCATAATTGGCCTTCCAAGCGTACAGCGACACACTCGACTTGGCTCAGGCTAGCTGATCCGACTCGCTCGATCCGCACGCTTGCCCCGATGTTGCGCCAGGTAGTATGTCGCCGTCAGCGCAGTGGCGCTTGATGCGGGGTAGAGTGGGGAGAATGGTACCATGTCCGATCTCGGGAGCGAGCACCCGTCACGGCAACGCTTACTGGCGGCGACAGAAGATCTGATTGCGGAAGGCGGCGTCGCAGCGATATCGACGCGCAAGATCAGCGAGCGCGCCAGAACCGCCATGTCGCAGATTACTTATCATTTCGGGGGGCTCGACAGACTCCTACACGCCGCGATGGAGGACAATGCGGGCGCCGTGACCACTCGGCGCGTTGTGGGTCTGTCTGCGTTGGATGCAGGGGCGAAGCCAGTCGATCTGATTGACGCATTCTTCAGACCGATCTGGATGAGTTCGGTCTGGTCTAACCAGACTTATGCCGCTCTCGTCGTGCAGGCGATCTACCGCCATGCCGATCCTGGCACACAGGGCCGCGTCGATGCCATCCTCGATAAAGGGCGGTCGGCATTTTTTGCGCGCATGTCGAAATTCGTGCCAAGCCTAGGCCGTGAAACATTGGAGCGACGCGTCGTCATGCTGATGGCCTCGGCGTTTAGCGTCATTCCTCAGTCCGACTCGTGGCTGCTTTTCCGCGGCGCCGGAAAGGTGGAGCAGGACATACTCCGCGCCGAATTCATACACTTCGCGTGCGCGGCCCTCGCTGCCCCGCCTGAAGCGTCTCATGGTGACCGAAAGGCTCAATAGCGGCTGACGACGATCCATGTGCCAGCCGCGCCGAGTTTGTCGTCCAACGACACTTAGGGCTAGACTTCTGTCGATAACACGTTAATTCGTTCGAACGAACAATACGAAAATTTTTGTCAAAATGGCGTTCATGCGACGCATGGGAGAGAGCATGTTTTTGAGAAGCGCATGGTATGTCGCAGGCTGGGCGACCGAGTTCGAAGGCGGCCGCCTTCATGCTCGCACAATCATCAACGAACCAATCGTGCTGATGCGCGACGCCGATGGCATACTGATAGCGCTTGAGGATCGCTGCCCGCACCGCTGGGCGCCGCTATCGCTAGGGCGGATCGAGGATGGAACGTTGCGATGCATGTACCACGGCATCCGCTTTTCCACCGACGGGCGGTGCATCGAGGTTCCCGGACAGGAAAAACCTTCGCCCGGGCTGCGAGCCCGCGCTTATCCGGTGGTCGAGCGTCACAAGTGGGTCTGGGTCTGGATGGGCAAGGCGGACGAAGCCGACGAGACGCTGATCCCGAACGCCAGCTATCTCGATCTGCCGGACCGCTACACTTTCTTCGGCTCGCTCGACTATGATGCCGACTATCGGCTTATCAACGACAACCTGCTCGATCTTTCGCACCTCGCCTATGTGCACGCGGCGACCATCGGCCGCTCGGCAAGCGCGGATGGCGCTCCCCCGCCGATCACCAACGGCGCCGGGGCGCAGTCGATCGAACGCGGCGTCCGGAACAACAGCTGGAAGACCGGAAAGATGGTCGTCCTGCCCAGCGACGCCGAGGCCGGCGATCTGTGGGCGGCACTCGACTATATGGTGCCCGGCCTCTACATCCGCCGGATCGCGATGTTTCCACCGGGCACGGGGGAAGCCTGCGGTTTCGGGGATCCCGGAGATTCTGTCGATGCGCTCGTCGACAGCTTCACCTGTCAGGCGGTCACGCCGATGACGCCGACATCCACGCGCTACTTCTACTCCGGCGGGCAGCGAATCGGCGACGGCAGCCCGGAATCGGCGCAGCAAGTCTTCGCGCTGGTCGAACAGGCGTTCGCCGAGGACAAAGTGATGATAGAGGCCCAGCAGCGCGTGATTTCAAACCATCCGGGCAAGCGGATGGGATGGATAAACGCCGATCGCGGACTGAGCTTGTTCCGATCAACGATGGAAAGACTGATTGCCGAAGAGCAGGAACGAAACGCAGCGCCCGCGGCGCTGGTGGCCGGGTGAGTGCCATGTACAAGGTGATCCTGCTTTATCCACCGCCGAGCGATCCAGAGCGCTTTCGGCGGCATTATCTGGCGACCCATGTGCCTTTGTGCCGGAAAGTTCCGGGTCGGCTGCGTTTTTCCTACGGCCTTGGCCCGGAAGCGCTCGGCGCGGACTCGCCCTGGTTCTGCGTGTTCGAATCTGAATTCGCGAGTGAGGCGGCGTGGCGCGATGCGATGACAAGTCCTGAGGCGCTTGCGGCGCGGGCTGATGTGGCCAAATTCACCGATCGGCTGCCGACGATGATCGCCTATACGATGGCGGGTTGAGCGGTGGCAGCGAGTTGCTCACGGAATTGAGGTCGACTAGCGCTGTACACGAGTTCTTTGCCCACTTGGGGCAGCACTCGGCTCCCTTTTCAACCGGCCAAGTTCGGTGCAAGGTCCACTCCAAGTTCGAGCAGGTAGGGCTTCAGATGCTCGACCGCCCGTTTCGCGATGATCCGGCCGACATTGGTAGATCCGGTGAAGTTGATCCGCTTCACTTCAGGCGCATCGATCAGCGCGCCAACCACCTCGGCCGCATCCTCAGGATGCGTTCGTCACCACATTGAGGACACCCTCCGTGAACCCGGCTTCGGCAAACGCCTCGATGATGAGCGTGTGGGTGCGCGGGCACAGTTCGCTGGCCTTGAGGATCACGCTGTTGCCGCAGGCTGGCGGGATGATCGGGGCATTCCAGGGCGCGATGCCCAGGATCACGCCGACCGGCGCGAAAGGCTTGCCGACCAGGGTCTGAAGTGTGTGTGATTTCTCCTACGCTCGCGAGCTTTCATGATGGCGGACGGCGTCCTCTGCATGTGGATGCGCGGTGGCACATCGAAGGGTGGCTATTTCCTCAAGGCTGAACGGCGTTCCGGTAACGCTGATCGACAATGGCATGCCGTGCGTGGTAATGAAGGCAGCGGATCTCGGCATCACCGGCTATGATGACCGTGAAACGCTCGACGCGGACAGTGCGCTGAAAGCAAGGATCGAGGCAATCCGCCTTGCGGTGGGCGAGAGGATGAACCTTGGCGGCGTACTCGAAAAGTCCGTGCCCAAGATGATGCTGGTCGCACCGCCCCGGAACGGGGGTGCGGTCTGCGCGCGCAGCTTCATTCCGCACATGGCGCATGCCACCATCGGCGTGCTGGGCGCCGTTTCCGTGGCCACGGCCTGCCTGATCTCCAGTTCACCCGCGGCAGACGTGGCGGTAGCGCCCGAAGGCCCCCACAAGACAATTTTGGTCGAGCATCCCACCGGGGAAATGAGCTGCGTGCTAGAAACTAATGGCGCTGGAGAGGTTGTGACCGCCGCACTGCCCGCGAGTTGATGGATAGCCAGGTGTTTGGCCGACCCGATCGTCGATCCCGCTATCGTCGAACCACTGTCCAACCGGATAATTCAGATGACCCGACGCATCGTCTCATGGCACCCAAGCCCCTCAAAGCCCGCCTTCCCGCCTCCACCGGGCGCGCTCGATGCCCCTTGCCAAGTTTTCGGGCCGATGGCGCAGTTCCCGTTCAGCGCCAAGGCGAAATATCAGCCGGAGGATGCGGGACCGGATATGCTGTTCGCCGTGCGCGATTGTCTCGGCTTCTCGCGCAATGTGATCGTCCAAGTGAGCTGCCATGCCGCCGATAATGGGCCGGCCCGATGTGCGCCAAGGTCCGGACGGTGCCGATATGAGGGCGTTCCGACGCCTGCTCGATTCGCGGCCGGACATCTGGATCAAGGCAACCTGTCCCGACCGGCTGGATGCGAGGAAGGAAGGCGGCAAGGAATCCCCCTGGACCGACTTCGCACGCTCGGTCGCGCCGCCCTTCGCCGATTATCCGGATCGCTGCCTGTGGGGAACGGAGTGGCCGCACCCGAACATAGAAACCGAAATTCCCGATGACGGACATCTCGTCGACATGATCCCGCAGAACGCGCCGACTGCCGAGCTCCAGCATCGCCTGCTTGTCGCCAATCCCACCGCTCGTTACTGCAATGATTAGCCTCGCGTCCGGGCGCTCGCCATTATACCGACGCGCTACTATGCGCTTGGTCGGTTCATCGCCCGTCCCAGCTCGGCTGCAGGTTGTGTCCCGGGAGGTGGTGTAGCTTCCGCCGGTAGCGAAGCTGACCGGACGCGCGCTCATCGATAAAGCGCTGTAGCGGCCGGTCAGTTTCGCGGGTGGTCACCGGCGAACTTCGGATAAGTTGGAGTTGCGAAGCTCAACTTACGGAGACCACC
>Ga0163161_10000551_pt1 | contig 30373 bp, 57 predicted proteins | sample S45metaG_FD_129847 | JGI IMG/M metagenome (GOLD analysis project Ga0163161, IMG submission 129847) | Switchgrass rhizosphere microbial communities from Kellogg Biological Station, Michigan, USA - S4-5 metaG | ecosystem: Host-associated > Plants > Roots > Rhizosphere > Soil | place: USA... | reverse complement strand
TGCCGAAGAGCACAAGTTGCGACGGCGGCAATGCAGCGCCTGCTTCTTTGTCGGCGTTTGCCGTGTGATCCAACTGCCAGAACAGCTTGTAGGTTCCGCTGGCTTCGATCGCGGCGACCAAGCGAGATGTCGTCTCGGCGACAGAGAACTTGCTGGGGCGAGTGACGATCCCGGAGTCCTGGGCTTGGGCTGGCGAGAGCGACACCAGGAGCGCGAGTGCCGCAAAGTACTTCTTCATGCTTCCTCCCGCGGACGACCACGCTGATTGTGACGCCGAACGTTCGACATGAGCGCCGGGCCCAAGGGTTGCGCGGCAGCCTCGGGCTGTCCGCTCGACGGAGGTTGACGCTCATCGCTCTACGGGTCCGGTGACTTCAGTAAGGAGTTCCGTCCTTGTGCACGTACTGACCTTTGCCGCCGATGCGAACGACTCGAAGATCGTCTTCGGGGTAGGTCACCTCATCGCCTGGCATCCTGTCCCCGATCTCGAGATACAGCACCTCGTCTGACGTGTCGTTGCACAGGTGGTGAGCGTTTCCAGTCCCAGCCCTGAAGCCGGCGCACATGCCGGGTGCGAGCTGGAGCCGACCTTCATTGGTGTGCAAGGTGGGTCGACCACGGACGATGTAGACGAACTCGTCCTGCTTCGTGTGAGCATGTCGAAGCGATGAGATTGCGCCCGGTGCCAGGCGGGTGAGATTCACGCCGAAGTTCTGGAGTCCGAAGAACTCGCCGAGCTGACGCTTCTGCCGGCCGTCCATGCGCGCGGCGAACGGCTCGGGATAGGAAGAAACCCAATCGCGAGGAGGCACCTCGGAAGCGTCTATGGCCATCGGGATCGTGGTTTGGGGCATCGCAACCTCGGACGGTTGTGGAGTGGGTCAACTGAAGGGATGATCCGGCGGCCGTCGGTCACGGAATCGTGGCGTCCGCTCGTTGCAGGAGCGACGGAGGAACCGACAACCCCAGGCAATTTGCCTCTTCTACGGGCGGCCGATTGGGTTCTCCCTCCCGATATAGCTGCAAGTCCAGGCGCGTAGGAAGCCAGTTACGCGACTCGCCGTGCTCGCTCAGTTTCTGACACAGGCGTAGTACTTGGGTCCCTTCACGATGGTCTTGTCGAAGTTGCACTTGGTGGCAATCTCCGAGTCGGTGTCGATGAGAATGACCCGATCGGAGGCGGCGTGGGCCAAGGGGATGAGATTGCTGCCGAAGACACCTGCGATGAGCCCGGCGGCAAACGCAGTCGATGCAACGACACCAGACGTCATCTTCATAACGACACTCCCTTTGCCTGTGGTTGCGAAATGTCAAAACGCGCTCAGGCAAGACACGCTTGACGAAGCACGTGGTGCTTCTGGTCCGTGGCACGTCCGCTAGGTGGAAGGGTCGGGCTTTGTGCGTCGCCAGGTGCACGGACAGCATTCGCCCGCAGCACCCAGCACGACGAGAACGACTGTCGCTTTACGCCTGTTCATCGGGTCCCCATGGCTTGCCTAAGCACCTGCCGGGGGCTTCATGCTCAGAACGTACCGTCGATGCGAAGCGCTTCCAAGCGAAGCGCGATCCGCTCGATGGCGGGGTCAAGCGTCACTTTGGCGCAGCCGGGAGCAGCCCATAGCTGGCCATGACAGCGATCAACGCCGACTTGTCCGGGGGCCCTCCGGCATTGACCACGGCGGCGACATCTCTGAAGTACTGAGCCCCGATGTCTGGAGAAAGGACGATCAAGGCGCGAGCGGTTTCCGCGAAGGGGTTGGAGAACGCATGGGGCACGCCCTTGGGGGTGCTCATGGTTTGGCCGACGGTCAGATCATTCGTCTCGGCTCCGACCGAATATCGAAGGGTGCCCGCCAGGACGTACACGCATTCCTCATTGTGCGAGTGACTGTGTGGCGGAGGAACGTTTGAGCCCGGCGGCACGGTCAGTTCGAACATCCCCAGACTCTGCGTGTGCGAGCCGTCGACGATGTAGTTGATGCCAAGTCGACCCACTTTGATTTCAGTGGCGCTCATGGGATCCCTTGGTAGTTGAGCCTAGACGGCATTGTGCTGGGCGACCACTGCAACGCCAACAGCCAGCAGCAGACAGAGCGGCGAATAGACCCACGTGTCGAGTCGGGCGAACCGACTTCCGCGGACTCGCTTGAAAAATCCGACGTACTTGAACTCGCCGATGGCCCGCGCGAGCAGGCCAAGCGCCAGCGCGAACGACGACCAGGTGAGCAGCCGGGGCGGAATGCCAAGTTGAACCAGCCCGCCCGTCGCCGCGACAAGACATGCGAACAGGAGCAGCACGAGACCGACAGCTGCCGTAGCCTGGGCCGAAGGCACGAAGAGCGGCTTACCGTCGGCGCTCGGGACGGCGCCGCCGGCGCCGGCAGACGGGAAGAGCGCCATCCGAAAGTGCCACAGCGCCAACACCACGAAGGCGACGCTCACGCACAGGGCAACGGCCGTGTTGCTCACAGATGTGAAAGATGCGTGGGCGCAGCAAACCGGTCGTTCGCCCCGTCGACGCAGGCCACGGGGATGCGAGAGAGTTCCTCCTCCGAGACGCCCTCCAGGCAACCGATGTTGACGCCGTACATCTCTCCAAGGGGTGTCTCGGTTCCGATGCCGAACGGACGGACCCCGCAGTGCCTGCAGAAGTAGTGCAGGTTCTTGCGCGTGTTGAACCGGTACTCGGTCAGCTCGGCTTCGCCTGCCAACAAGCGAAAGTGTTCTGGCGTCGCCACCGCAGGCCAAAACCGGGTTCGGCGGCAGATGGAGCAGTTGCAGCGATACGAATCCTGCGAGAAGTCGAGTTCGGCCTCGAACCTGACCGCTCCGCAATGGCAACTGCCGCGGTACGTCTTGAGCATGGAAATAGCGCGAAGTCTAGGGCGCGGGCTTCGGAGTCGGCGAGTTGTGGAAGTGCACGTTGCTTCGGATTTGCCTGGCACAGGTCAGGCGGCATCCGGCACAAGCTCGACCTCAGCTTCGATCTCGACCGGAATGTTGAACGGAAGCTCGGCCATTCCGACGGCACTGCGCGCATGCGCTCCGACCCGGGGCCCGAAGACGCTCAGGATCAGTTCCGAGAATCCGTTGATGACTGCGGGCTGGCGGTTGAAGCCGGGAGCAGAGTTGACCATGCCGAACACCCTATTCCAGCCGGCGATGCGCTCCAGGCCGCCGAGCTCGCGCTTGAGACTGCCCAGGATGGCCAGACCGGTCAGCTTGGCGGCCGCATACGCCTGCTCGACGGAGACCTGGGTGCCCACCTTGCCGAGCGGCTGGGCGAGTGAACCATCGGCGTTCGTGGGACCGTGCCCGGAGATCAAAGCTCGCGAGCCGACGACCCGAACCCACGGAAAAGGCAGAGTAACGCCAGGCGGCATCTGCAGCGGCTCCGGCAGCACCAGACCCAACTCCTTCAGCCGCTCTTCAACGGTGGGCATCGGCTCGGCTCCGCGGTGACTTGGTGGCGACTGGTTCATGAACCCGACCCTTGAAGCGGGGTGGAAAGTACCACCAGGTCGCGAGAACGAGCAAGGCAAACACGGTGTACCCGGCAACGAACACCCAAGGCGGCGCGCTGTAATAGAGCAACTGCTGAAGCCAGTGCTCGATGAAGCCGCCGCCGTACGATGCCGCGCCGGCGCGCGAACGAAGCCACATTTCGAAAGTGGTGAGAGGACAAACGAAGTCGAGCCAAGACTCCGCGACGACGATACCGATGGCTGCAGCATGAGCGACTCGAAACCAGGCGTTGTTCACCCACTCCCAGTGTTCGAGATTGCCAACGATGACGAGCAGCAGCCCTGCAACGACAAACGCCGCAATGCCGACGTGAATGACCAGCACGGCGTTGGCGAGCAGCAGACTGAGCGAGGGATCGAGCAGCACAGGTTGGAGGGGTTGGGGCGTTACGGCTGCGGCCGCGGAGGTCTGGTGGGGGGACGCCGCACCTTGGCCGGGGAGCCAGACGGGAGCCACGCTCCAAAGGCGGCAAGCGCCTTCTCCTCGCTCAGCGCACTGGCCTCCTGCAGGACCGCGGGGGGCACCCATTCTGGAAATGGGACGGCGCGGCTCACGTGATGACCGGACGCCGTGTGCTCCTCTCGGACCCGTGAGATCTGTTCGGGCAAGAAGCGTCCGGCCAATTGAGCAAGCGCCGGCCAGAGGCGCCGATGAACGAGAGTCACCTTGCCATCCACAAGACGGCAAACAAGGACTTCGTCGGACTCCGCAAGCGCCCGCAGCGTGGCATAGATGTGCTTGCCCTCAGGATGCCCCCACCAGCTTCCCTTGACGGGCCGGCCAACGATGGCTTCGACAAGGTTGGGTGCGCTCCCCTTTGCCGAGGCCAGGACGACGCCGCGCTCCTGCACGAATGCCCTGGCATCATCGACGGTGAAGCGCGCCGGGCGGGCGTTGCTCATGGCGGCTAACGTTCGACGTGAGCGGCGGTCGGAGGCAAGCGATGCTTGCCGGAGGACGTCCGCTCGATGGAGGGATTAAACCTCTGGGCGAGGCCGAGGATCAACTTGTCGTCTCCCCCTTCAGAGGCGCCGGCAATGCCGGGCCCGGCCAAAGGACGCGTTGTTCACGTATTTCATTGAAGAACCAGTCGTGGAAGCCGCGCGCCAAGATCCACTCGATGCGGTCGCCACGCCAAAAGATCCTCTGCTTCTCCAGACCATCGCCGCCAATTCCGGCCATGAAGCTGCGCGCGCGCTCCAGGTCGGCCGCGCAGATCGGCAACGATCGCATCCGCTTGAACCAGCGCGTGATGTTCGGATGCCGGTCCGGCGAGTGGGCCACTTCCATCGCCCGCGCGCTGGCGATGTGGGGAAAGAGCGATATGTCTGCGATGGACAAGGGGCCGCTGAGGTACTCGCGTTCCGTGAGCTCGGCTTCCAGTGTGTCGTAGACGAGCGAAAGATCAGCACGCGCGGCTTCAAGAAGTCCCGCCGGCATCGTGTCCGAGCGTTCGGCCCACTTCCAATACGAGATATCTACCAAGATCGGGTCGACGAAGGTGTCTGCGGCGCGCTCCCAGGCGCGTGCGTGGACTCGAGCGTCAGGGGCGCCGGGATACACCGGTGGATCCGGATAGCGATGCTCGAGGTAGCTGACGATGTCGCTGGAGTTGACAACGATCGTGTCACCGTCGACCAAGGTCGGAACCTCGACCCTCCCATTCACGGCTTTCAACTCCGCGTGGTTGGACTTGAGAAGCCCGTCCTTGACTTGAAACGCCAGTCCCTTGAACTCCAGGACCATCCGCACCTTGCGCGCGAAGGGGCTGAACGCGCTGTCGAATAGTTGCATGTTTCCTCCAAGCGGTCCTTCGCGTACTCGGACGGGTGAGAGACTGGCGTCGTGGTGGGCATTCTTACAGCGGCTTGCCGATCAGCCGGCGCGCGCGCTCGACAAGTCGCTGCGCATTGCGGTAGGTCGGAACCTCGACCCACAAGCCCTCGACGAGCGCCCGATCTTCCCCACGCGCGCGGGCCGCCTCGAATCCGTCGACGATCGCCGCTGCTCGACGCACTTCGTCGGTGCTCGGCGTCAGCGCAGCATTGATCGGCCCTGCGTGCTCGGATCGCACCAGCGCCTTGCATCGGTACCCGAGGCGGCGCGCGTAAAGCGTCTCGCGCACCGCGCCCTCGACGTCGCTGAAGGTGTAGGGGGCGTCGATCGGCTCAACCGCCGCGGCCCGGCATTCGAGCAAGAAGCGCCGACGCGAATGATCGAGCTCGACGGCGTCGGCCTGCCGTTCGGCGCCCAAGTCGGCAGCAAGGTCCTCGGCGCCGAGAAGCGCCGCCCGGATGCGCGGGCTGCCGCTTACGATGGTGCGAACTTCGACCACGCCGAGGGCTGTCTCGCACACAGGCAAGATCTCCGTAGCGCCAGGCGCGATGCCGAGGATGCCCTCCCAATGTGCGAGCGCGGCGTGCAGCGCGTGCATTTGCGCGGAGCTCACCGCCATGGGATAGGCGACGACGGCAGGCCGCGCCGGCATGGCGGCTGCCAGATCGATCGGGCCGTCGGCGTCGAGCGCATTGATGCGCACTGCGGCTACGCGGCCCGCGTCGCGCCAGCGCCGCAGCAAGCTGGCGAGCTTCCCCCGAGCTTCCTCGCGCCGGGCCCGCGGAGTGAAATCCTCGAGGTCGACGATCAGCGCATCGGCGCCGCTGCGAAGCATCGCATCGTGCGCGTCAGCGTCGGCACCTGGACCGAATAGCCAGGTCCGTCTCAGGTCGGAATCGTCAGGTGGCATAGAGCGTCAGGCACACGGTACTCGAAAGCCCAGTAGTACTGCCACTCGCGATAGACGGGAGACTCAACCAATCCCGTTCCCGCGAGCGCTTGGAGTTGCGCCTCGGTCGGAAAGTTCTTGAGGATTCGATGCTTCGAGCCATCGTCCAGGCTTCGGCTTTGATACGTGTTGCCGTTGGCGTCCTGCTCGGTGATGGTGGATGAGCTGCCTTCGACGAACAGATTGTCCAGCAGCACGACGCGCGCACCCGGCGCAAGCGCCGAGTTGAGGCCGAGCAGGAACTCGCGCTGCCGTTCAAGCGGAACATGGGAGAACCAAAACCCCGCAAAGGCCGCGTTGAACGAGCGACCGAGCCGGTCCAGCGCGTAGGCATCGCCGATGTGGAATTCGGTATTGGGCGCGGCGACGCGCTCCCTGGCGATTCGGAGAGTTTCCGGCGATGAATCGAGTGCGAAAACGCTTGAGGCAACTGGAGCGATGAACTGCGTCCAGTAGCCCGTGCCGCACGCGACCTCCAGCACCGTGGTGCCGACCAGGACAGAGGGGAGCCACTGCTCGATCTGGCGCAGATCCGACTGGCGCTCGGGCTTCAGGTACACGCGGTCGTACTCACTTGCTCGAACCGCGTAGTACGACTGCATGGGCGAGAGGTTACGTCGCAACCGGGGCCCCCATATTCGACCAACTGAATTTGACATCTTCGAGCTGCCGCTCGGGTTCGAAGCCGCGTTCAACGACGATGAACCCGTGCTTCTCGTAGAAGCGGCAGGCCACGGCGTTGCGTGCGAACGTGTACAGCCAAAGGCTACCCGACGACTCCGCCTTTGCCGACGCCAGCAGCGCTGACCCGATGCCCTGGCGATGCAGCCCCACTCGCACGTACAGCTGGCTGATGGACGCCGAGGACGCCGCCACGAAGCCCACGAGCTGTGAAGAGAGAAAGGCGAGCGAAACCCGGTTCGTCGGCAAGACCTGCGAAACGAAGTATTCGAGCTGCTCCGACAAGGGATGCGGGTCCGTCACACCCACGCCAAACTCGAAGGACTCGCGCCATAGCCTCACCACGGGCTCAAGGAACGAACCATCGTATTCAGCGATGACCGGCGACATGCGACTCCGCTTAGGCGGCAACGTCATTGCCAAGGATCTCGTAGACGTTCCCGTCGGGCGCGAGGAAGTGCTGCCATATCTTGCCGGATGCGCGCTGCGGCTCCTCATAGACGAACTCGATGCCAGCGCTGAGCAATCGAGCGTGGGCAACTGCAAAGTCGTCGACTTCAAGGGCGACGACAGGACCGCCTCCGAAGAAATCGTGGTGTTCGTCGAGCTGACCATAGACGTGTACTTCGGTCCCATCCTTCAGCCTGAATCGGCCCGATTTGTCGTCGATCGACAGGACGTCCAGACCCAGCACGTCTCGGTAGAACGAGTTCATCTGATCGAACTGTCGTGTCCTGACTCCCATCCAACCCAAGCGTGTTACTTTCATGCGAAGCCTGAGGATTCGTCATATGGTCATCTGAGAGCTGCTTGCAGGGTTTCCCGATACTTCTTGTTCCTGCCAAGGTCGTTGTGACCGACCCCTTCGATGACCGTCATCCTGGCGACCCCTGGATCGAAGCGGCTCATCAGCTTCTCCGTGCTGCCGCGCGGGATCTGTTCGTCGTTTTCGGCCCGGATGATCGTCGTCGGAACCCTGATCCGGGGCGCGAACTTGCCCGATTCGTAGGTGTCGAGTGCTAGCCACCGGACCGGGAGCAACGGGTACATCTGCGCGCCGATCTCGACGATGCTGTCGTACGGCGTGATCAGGACCAGTCGCGAAGGTGCGACTCGGCTCGCCACCTGCACCGCCACGCCGGTGCCCAGGCTGCGACCGAAAATGGCGACGTCGGTGTGGCGCGCGCGGACCTTCTCGAACAGCGCGAGGCCGTCGGCGACATTGTCCTTCTCGGTCGGAAGGCCGGTGCTGCCGCCGTAGCTGCGGTAGTGCATCAGGTACAGCGCCTGATCGGGAAAGGCCTGGGCGTACGAATCGAGGTTTTGCGATACGTCTTCGCCGTTGCCGCCGAAATAGACGATCGCCTTTGGGCCGTCGAGTGGCCGCACCGTGACGACAACTTCGGCGCCGTCGACTGCCAGCCTGAGCGTGGATTCCGCTGCCGTGACGGCGCGAGGCTGGGGGTAGTAGATCAGCGAACGCTGGAAAACGTACATCGCTACGCACAGACCGGCGTAGCCGACGAGTGCGACGGAAAAGACGACGTAGACCGCTCGCGTCATGGCTGCGCTAGGTGAATGGCATGGGGGATGGCATCGCGGCGTGGCGCGTCACTGGGTACATGGCGTCAGTACGGAGTGCCGTCCTTGTGGGCAAACTGAGCCTTGCCATCCGATCTGACGAATTGCAAGTCGTCATCCGGAAATGTCACTTGCTCATCGGGTGTTCGATCCCCCATCTCCAGGTAGAGAACTTCCTCCGTGGTCTCGTTGAGCAGGTGGTGGGAGTTTCCCGTTCCAGCTCTGAAACCGGCACACATGCCTGGGGCCAGTCGCATTCGCCCTTGATCGGTGTGCAGAGTGGGGTGCCCGGAGACGACGTAGACGAACTCGTCCTGCTTCGCGTGTGAATGGCGCAGCGAGGAAACGGCGTTCGGAGCGAGGCGCGTCAGATTGACGCCGAAGTTCCTGAGGCCGAAGAACTCGCCGAGTTGACGCTTCTGTCTGCCCTCCATGCGCGAGATGAACGGTTCGGGATAGAACGAGACTGCTGCGCGGGCAGGGATGTCGACGGCACTGATCGCGATCGGCGGCAAGAAAGATGACATGGACACCTCCGGATGGTGGATTCGTGGCCCGAGAGCGACGAGCCCTGGAACGTGAGAATGGCGCTATGCATTTTTCGAGCATCGCAGAGCGGTGAAATTCGCCTCGACTACCTCTTGCCCCCGAGCACGAGCAACAAGCCGCCAACGACGATAGCGCCGACGCCGGCCCACATGGGCACGTTGACGGTCTGCTTTTCCTTGGCAGAAAGCTCGAGCGGGCCCAGCTTCACAACGGTCGTGTCCTTCGTGTAGCTGAACCCGCCATAGGCGAGACCCAGGATGCCAGCGATGACGAGGACGATGGCGATGACTTTGACGGGATTCATGGGGAGCCTTTGCCGGCAGGTTTAAGCACGGTTGTGCGGGATCGGATCAGACGTCATTTCGGCACGAATACGGATGAGTTGCAACAGTGGAGTTCGGTCTCACCAAGCTGTCTCGGCCCAGACGGTGTTTGGATGTCGGCAATCAGGCGGCACTCGTTGCCCTTGGTCACGGTCACTGGAGCTTTCGAGACCAGTCCTATCTTGGCGAACAGGGCAACGACTTGGGAGGGCGCGGGATGTCGTATCTGCAGCCGTCGAAGAAGCAGCCCGCGTGGCGGCAAGGCGGCCGCTGGATTGACGCCTGAAGCGCGCTGAATCAGCAGGGGAGCGGCACCGTCGAGAGGCAGGCTGCCGTCTGCTCTTACCGTCATCTTCCAGGTGTGATGCTCACGGCGCATGGACTCGACCTCGCCGAGCTCTGGAACCGCAGCCTTCGCGATGTCATCAGTGCTTGCGACCCAGGCGGCCAGACGCGCAGGCGAGCCTGGAAGCATTTCATCGAGGCCGAACCATCGTGGCCGCTTCCCAGGACCTGCCCCGGGGTCCGCCGAGATCACTTCCAAGTAGACATCGGAGCCGAGGGCCAGCAGCAGGTTGTGCGTCGCCATGCCGGGATGCGTCCTGCCTGGCCCAGGCAGGACGCCGAGGGCACCCTGGATGTAGGCGGCGCCGGCCTCTAGGCTCGGCGCGACGACCGTGATGTGGTCGAGGCGAGTGATCATGGTCGCAGTGCGACAGGAACCCGGAACACGCCCGGGCTGACTCCGATGGCGTCTTTGACCCAGACGAACTTCGCGTCGGGCCATGGGCTACCGTGGCGGACGACTTCCGGTGGATTGCCTTCGTAGTAATGCATAACGCCGGAAGCGAGTCGCACCGAGGGACGAACAGACCGGGCAGCGAAGCACCGAAAACTCCGTAGGTCTCTTCGGGCGTGTAGATCGTCTCGAACCCATGGTGCGTCCTTCCGTGCGAAAGGCGATCAGGCTGCCTTCAGAAAAGGAAACAGTCGGGGAGACGTTTCGACTCTGTTTTCCGCTCGATGGACGGGTTAGGCCTCAGTGGGACCGCTATGCAAATGCGTCTCGCGACCACTGGATGTTCTTCTTCGTGCGGTCGAAGAAAGGGGCGAAAACAGAGAGCAGGGCGACCTCTCCGCTGTCGACGATAGGTCCGTGCACGGTGTCCCGGGGGATGAACATCAAGTCTCCGGCTTTGACTCGCCTCGTCTCCTCTCCGACCCGAAAGCCACACTCACCCCGCAAAACGAGGACGACTTCGTCGTGGTGGGGCTGGCTGTGAAGCACGTCGACACTTTCTCCGAGAATGTTGACGTTGCAGGACAGGTCTTGACCGTCGAACAGGAACGATCGTCTGATCGGATCTCCCGCGGTTTCTGGATCGATAGCGAGCCCGCGCAGGGCATCGTCGAGCCGGTGGAAGTATTGCGTGTCCATGAGGAGCTCCTGTTGCTGGCGCCGCCAACGCATTGGGTTGGACCTGAAGCGAATTCTCGTGCACGATGAGGCGTCCCGGCCCTTCCGCCGGCCAAGACGGAGGCAGCAGATGATCAAGGTCAGCGTGATGTACGCAAACAAGCCCGGTGCCCGGTTCGACCACACCTACTATCGGGACAAGCACATGCCGCTGGTAAAGGCGCGAATGGGGAATGCCTGTCTGTTCTATACGGTGGACAAGGGTCTGGCGGGAGGAGGGCCGGGCGATCCGGCCACCTACATCGGCATGTGCCACATTCATTGTGACTCTGTGGACTCGTTTCAGGCTGGGTTTGGTCCACATGCAAAAGAAATCATGGCGGACATTCCGAACTACACGGATCTGGCTCCTCTGGTCCAGATCAGCGAGGTTGTGGTGGGAGGTCCGTAGCGTTGGATGGGGCGATGGGCAGCGGTCGCTGGTCATCGCTCCGGTGCGACTCGTCGCGGAGATTCCACTTCAGGGCCTCGTCGATCACAGCGTGCGAGTCGCGTCCCACCGTCTGACACTCGCCGTTGGGCACAACCATCGCCGCGCTGGGAAAGGAGATCAGGTACCTGGCCATCGTGCTCTCATCTTGAAAACGGGGCATGGTCTCGCGGAAGGCCCCGCCACAGGCGGAGGAGTTCGCTCTACCACACCGTGTAGACCATGAAGAACCCGGCGACCGTCATGACCGTCAGCGCAGCCAGGAACAGCAGTTCGATGACCCGCGTCAGCAGCGCGGCGCGCTTGTGCGAGCGCGTCCGCAGCGCAAACGTGATGAGGTAGATGCAGAGCAGGAAGGTCGCCGCGCACATCGCCAGGACGTCGTCGATCGCCGTCGCTGCGCCTCGGTGGGAGTTGTTGATGAACGCGACGATGCCGATGCAAAGTCCCGCCAGGGTGCCGCACAGCGAAAGCAGGCTCGTCAGCTCGTCGCGCTGAATCGGGGTGTCGCCGGAAGTCGTCATGTCCGAACCGATGCGACGAGGCCGCGCGACTTGCACTCGATGTACCCGATGCGAGACTTCATGTATTGACCAACGTCCGCTCGATGGAGGGGCTAGGCTTCACGTTGCACCTTTGCTTGCTGAGTGACGAGAAGATAGGCATTGAGTGTCTCGAAGGACGATACGTCCGTGGTGTGCTCATCTTCGCTTGGCCATTCGAACCGCGCAAGATGGTCTGCCGGGTGTGTGCCGCACGTTCGAACTCGCGAAACAGGACTGGATCGATCTCGCTCATGCGAACGTTCGCTCGATGGAAGGGTCAGGCGTCACTGCTCAACAGCTTGCGCATGCTCGAGGAGGTGACCTTGTACCCGAGCGAGCGATACAACGCCTCTGCGCCAGGGTTGTGACCAAACACATTCAGCCGGAGCGCCGGCAATCGCATGTGGACGGCGAGTGCCTCGAGCGCGAGAAGAGCGGCCTTGCCGTACCCTTTGCGCTGCTGGTCGGGACGAATGCGGATGTTGTAGACGTAACCTGCCTTTGCCTCGCCCACGCCAACGATGCCGAACCAGACGGTTCCGACACTCGTGCCCGAGGGGTCGTGAACCTCATAGAACGAATGGTCCGGAGTGTCGAAGCCCTGCGGAAGCAATTGATCGAATTGGGCCTTCGCCTTGGCCAGCGCCTCGCCGGCCGACCAGTTCCCGGCAAGAACATGATCCTGCGCGTACCCCTCGTTGGCCTCAGCCGCGAACGCGGCGAAGGCCTCACGCGACATCGCAACGAGCTCAGCCATGGTGGTCAGGTCGCCTGACGTTTGAGCCCAGCCGCTCGCGGAGGCTGGCGAAGCCAGCCGCAGCGAGTCGGCTGGAGCGAAAGGGTCGGTGTCACACAGATTGTCTATCCGTCAGTCGATCTTCAGCCCGAGCGCTTTGACGACTGGTGTCCAAAGAGCGACGTCGGCCGCGAGGGACCGCCGGAACTCCTCGGGATTCGAGTCGAGAGTGGGTTCAATGCCTGCGTCGATCAATGACCGTTGATAGGCCGGTTCGGCGATCGCGGTTCGTGTCGCCTGCGCAATCTGTTCGACGATCTCCTTCGGAGTCCCGGCTGGTGCGAGCAGCCCAATGGAGCCCCTGACCGTCATGCCAGGGAAGCCCAGTTCGGCGGCCGTCGGAAGCTCAGGCGCAGCGATGAGCCGCTTGGCACTCGTCACGGCAAGAACGCGCAGCTTGCCGGACCGGTGGAGTTCGAGCACCTGCCCGGTCACGCCTGGCGTACCCATCGGAATCTGTCCACCGAGCAGGTCTGTGACCAGCGGGCCGGTTCCCCGGTAGGGGACCTGGACGATGTCGGGCGTGCCGGCGAGCGACTTGAACAACTCGCCGGTCAGATGCTGTATCGAGCCGACGCCGGCGTGCCCGTAGGACAGCTTGCCGGGATTGGCTTTCGCATAGGCGATCAACTCCTTGAGGGTCTGAACCGGCACCGAAGGGTGCACGGCGATGCACAGAACATTGGCGGCCACGGCCGCGATCGGATCCAAGTCTTTGACCGGGTCATAGAGCGGCTGGCTCTTGAGCAGGGCCTCGTTGACATGCGGCAGCGTTCCGCCGAGCAACAGCGTGTAGCCGTCAGGTCGCGCGCGCGCGACCGCGGCGGCGCCTAGCGAAGCGCCGCCGCCACCGATGTTGTCAACGACCACCGTGCCCAGCAGTGGCCTCATCTTGTCCGCCAAGGGGCGTCCGACGGCGTCGTATGCACCGCCTGGAGGAAATGGAATCACGAGCCGGATCGGCCGCGATGGATAGGCTTGCGCCCGTGCCATGCTGGAGACGACCGCTAGCGTGACAGCGCCTGCGGCCAGATGCAGAAATTGTCGACGGGGAAGTGTCATCGCGGTGCTCCTCTGGTACCGCCGATGTCGTTCGAGTACCCGCGCGAACGGCGCCGCTAAACGCCCGAAGCGGCCTTTGGAACGTCCGCTCGATGGAGCGGGTTAGGCGGCAGCACTCGTCCGTGCGACGTAAGACTGCCAAGGAATGAGCACCGGCACCAGCAACTCTACGGCTGTTACCGCACCGAAGGCGACTCCGGGCGAACCGCTGACGAGCCAAGCAGCCACCCGACCGAGGCCGCCAAGAAAGACCACGAGACAGACAAGCTTGAACAGTCCGGTGTGGCGCTCGATGTTCGGAATGAACCACCAAGCTACGAGGGCGAGACCGACGTCCCAGCCGGACATGAACCGAAACTGGCTGTCGAGTTTCGGCGTCGCCGCTTCGAGGGGAATGTACATGGTGACGCCCGTGAACAAACCCAGCGTACCGAAGGCCAGGGGTAGCAGACCCAACACCGCGATGGTGACCTGGAGGGCGCGCTTCATCCGACGCCTAGGCATGGTGGACTAGAGGCCAAGTGCCTTGAGTGTCTCCGGCGCGATTTCCTCGAAGCGGCGATGGAACAACGGATGCGCGGGATCACCGAAGCTTACGGACGCGTTGCGGGCGTCGTAGACGGCTGCCCCGTGTCCGACGACCGTCTCGTGTTCGAGAACGTCGAAAGAGATTGTGCCGGTCGTCGGCTCGAACGAGGCGAGAACTTTGACCCCTCTTGCGGGAGCTCCGCCGGCGATCGCGCCGACGCCGTCAGGTCCAAGGTACAACGCCTCCCCCTCGAGCAAGAGTTGCCCTCTTAGAACGGACTTGTCGGTCGCCCAGACGCCGACAAGGCCCTTTGGCAGCGAAGCGGACATGGCCGGGCCAACGAAGCACAAGACCGCGAGCACCACGAAGATCTTACGAAGCATCGTGGGTCTCGGCGACCAAGGCCTTGACGAACAAACGGTTCTCGAAGCGCTCATTCTCGAACTCATGGTTGGTGGAACCCAGTTCCTCGTACCCCTGACTCGCGTAGAAGGCCAACGCCCGGGCATTGCCAGCCCAGGCAGGGAGTCAAAGTGTAGATGCGCCTGCGGTACGCGCGAAGCCTTCGGCGTGGTGCAGCAGCAGCGCGCCGACGCCTCGGCGGATGAAGGGCGACTGCACATAGAGGCGGCTCAGCTCGGCCGCGGGACTCATGGCGACAAGAGCATGGGTTGCGCCCAAGGAGACGCTTGCGAACGCCACCAGGTGCCGCTTCCGCTCGGCGAGCAACACCCGCACTTCCTCCCCGGCTTCGCGAACAAGGATGTCGCTCACGGGGCCTAACGTTCGGGATGAGCGGCAGCCGCAGGCAGGCGCAGCCTGCCGGAGGAAGTCCGCTCGATGGAGGGGTTAGGTGTCTGCTCGTTCAAGCGCACGGTCTCGCTCGCCTTCGAGGCACAGCTCGGGCTCACGGTACCAAGCCTTGTGCGGCGAGATCTGACCGCACGCCGGGCACTGGGTAAGGGGCCACTGGAGGCCACAGCCTGGACAAACGCCGCCCGTCCAGAAGGTGTGCCACAACGTGGCACAGCTGGGCACGCATTGCCAACGATCCTCAGCCCGGGGCCGGTACTCGCACTTCGGACAGAGGATCTTCTTCTCGCGGGACACAGGTCATTTCTCGACGATGACTACGATCTTGCGCTGTGCCGAAAAGCTGACAACCTCGGCAATGGTCTCTGATTCAGGGAACGACAGTTCCGGGAGCGACCGACCTTGCCAGAAGACTTGCTCGCCTACGGCCAGGCGCGACAAGTGTTGCTTGAGCCTCTCGACTCCGGAGATGACCTGGGTTGGCTCTTTGATCTCACTCAGGATCTTCAGGCGATTCGTCCCCGAAAGCAACGCGAATTGCCACTCGCAGGCGGGACAGCTCTTCCAGCTGTAGAGCTCCACGCCTTTGAAGGATTGACGAGTCGACGGCGGGCTTTCTTGCCCGAACAGGGCCCCAGAGGCCATCCAAATCAGCAGGACGAGAACGAGCGTGCGCATGTGCCGCCTAACGTTCGACATGAGCGGCGGGCGGGAGCAGGCGCAGCCAGCTGGAGGACCTCCGCCCGATGGACGAGTTAGGCCTCAAGGTAGTTGGACAGTTCGATTAGGTTTTGGTCAGGGTCGCGAAGATAGACGGAGAGAATGGCGCCAATTGCGCCTGTGCGCGCAACCGGCCCTTCAACAATCCGTTCACCGATTGCTTCAAGGTGTCGGACGACTTCTTCGATCGGTGTATTCGTCACCAGGCAGAAATCCGCAGAGCCTGGCGTTGGAACATTGGCCTTCGGTTCGAATTCCTTGCCAACCTCGTGCAAGTTGATCTTCTGATGCCCGAACGCCAAAGCCGTCCGGCCTTGCCCGAAGTTGACGACAGACATGCCAAGCGCTCTGGAATAGAAGTCGCAAGTTGACTGAACACTTGCGACCGTGAGAACGATGTGATCGATGCGGTCTATGCGCATGCGTCCCTCGGGCCTAACGTCGCGATCTCGTGACCAGAACTACTTGGAGTCGTCGTACAGGGGTTTGCCCTTGTCGACGACGTGACCGACTTGAACATCCTTCCTCCTTGATCAGGGCATAGGCCGTCGGCGCAGTCTGTATTGACACATTTGCGTTGTCAACAACGGCACCCTTATTGCCTACCAGAGCCGCGACTCGAAGCCCCTGCGGAAGCAATTGATCGAATTGGGCCTTTGCCTTGGCCAGTGCCTCGCCGGCCGACCAGTTCCCGGCAAGAACTTGATCCTGCGCGTACGCATCGTTGGACTCAGCCGCAAACGCGGCGAAGGCCCTCACGGGACATCGCACCGAGCACAGCCACGGTGGTCGGCACTTCGGTGGTGCCGCTCAGTCGATGAACTTCCAAGTGTCTGCTCCATCGAACCGGCGTACCTGAACGGACTCTTGAAGGCGTGGATCAAAATTGTTCAGATTGACGCCGTGCTTGCCGCCTGGCTCGCGGACAAGTGGTTCCCAATGCGTGGCGCACCCGCAGGTCTTGCAGCGCACGTTGCGCAGCGTCTTGTCGCCCCAGATGTACTCGGCCGTATTCTCCGGATGCCCTTCTATCCGAACCGTGCCGAACTCGTAGTAAGCCCAGAGTCCGTTGAGGCGCCGGCAGATCGAACAGTTGCACTTGGTCGCCTTGTCTGGCGCCGAGGGTAGCGTGAGACGAACTGCACCGCAGTGACATGAACCTTGCAGCAGTTGTTCCTCAGACATGGTGGACTCGCTTTGGCTTCCTGTGCCGCCTAACGTTCGACATGAGCGGCGGGCCAAGGGGCGCGAAGCGGCCCTCGGAAGGTCCGTTCCATGGAGGGGTTAGGCATTTGCGCACAGCAGTTAAGCCCGATTGCCGCCAGGTACGTAACCAACTTCCGGTACATCGAAATTCTCGGTGGAGTGCATGACTTCCCCCGTTGACAGTCGAACGCGAGCCATTTGGCACAGTTCATTCGCTGGAAGAGCGGGGACGTCGGCGAGGAAGACCCAGGTCTCCCAGCTCTCGGACGGTCGAAGACGGACCGGAAGGGGGCGCTGCTGTTGCAACGCATGCGCCCTGGAAGCTGCCTCAAGCCAAACGTGGGTGACCTCAACTTCGCGTTCGAAAGAAAGGTTCACCACGTTGATGAAAAGCGCTGGCCGATCTGGCTCAGTGACGAAGCAAGCCAAGTGCGCCCGCACACTGGTGCTTGGTCGCGTTGGGTCTGCCTTGGCCCTGCGGCCAAGCTCGGCCGCAACTTCGGCGGCCACGTTACCGACAGGTTGGAGTACCGTGTTGGCGCGCAGGTACGCTGGTATTGCGTCGAATGGAGTGGCCTCTACGATGACGGAGAGGACCCGGCCATCGGGGTTCGGCCACTTTTCTTGCGCGAGTCTCAGCTCAGTGAGCGCGTAACTACCGAACCCCACTGAGGCGGGTGACACCAGGAAGACCAGTTTGTCCGCGGCCTCCAAGTGCTCGCGGATCAGACGATGGAAGCCTTCGCCTGCGGGAAGTGACGTGCGGTCGAAGAACACGCCGTGCCCCTCCGCCCGCAGAGCTAGGCTGACCTCTTCCGCCACGGCTTCGTGCACTCGAGCGTACGAGACAAAGACTTGCATCTACGGTCCGATTTGTGCAGGCAGGGCACTCACTTCGGCACGGGGACTCTGGAGAATGTTTCCGACACCACACGCCAGCGCTGCGCCTTCTTGACGGCAACCCATGTGAACTTGACCGTGCGCTCAGAATTCACGCCGATGACGATCCCTGTGTCGCCATGAAGAAGAATCGACTCATTGTTCACTTGGAACGGCTTGATGTCCGCCATGCGCACCCACTCAATGAATTCTGCGCGATTCATTGTCCGGCCAGAGACAAAGGTGACCATGAACCGCTCGTCTAGCAAGCGCTCTAGAGCTTCCGAGTCATGCCGCACTTCTGCTTCGATCCAGGCGTCGCTTAGAGCAATGAGCTCAGACTCCTGTGCCACTTGCTCCGCGTGAATGGGTTCCAACATCGCTCCTACTGCGCCAAGGAAGGCGACGTGAAGAAGGCACCCGGAAAGCCTCATGCGAGCTCCTCGGGATGGCCTGCGTTGCCTAACGTTCGACATGAGCGGCGGCCGGAAGGGCGAAGCCTGCTGGAGGACGTCCGCTCGATGGAGGGGCTAGGCGTCATTCGGGGAGCGAAGGAGCTCACTGCCGCTCAGGTAGGGGGCCACGACCTCGCGGGTTTGACTGCTCTCGACGACGGGGACGATTTCGAAGGTCGCTCCCGTTCCCTGCCAGTGAAGCACCCACTGCTGGAACAGTCTGAGGTCTTCGCATTCCATGAGTTGAAAGCATCTGGCGAAGTTGGGCTCGATCCAGCTATTGACGTACTTCAAGCCCTCCGGAAGACCGCGGCCCTCTCGGCTCACGCGCTCATATACGGGAAGCATGTTGTTGCCTTGGAACCGTTCGATGACCATGAAAAGCATTGCGACCTCTCGCGGGCTGGCGGCCCATTCTGACTCGAGCCTGGGCTCACCGTCGAGAACGGGCGCCCACCCTAAAGGCCAGAGGGCAGGCTATGGTTCATCACTTACCCTCTCGGAGTGGGTTGCCATCGCGCCCGCGACGGCCATCGTTCGACGAGATCGAGAAAGAGAGGCTCGACTCTATCCGGATGCTTGGCCGCTTCGTCGGCCAGTGCACCAGGCGCCTCGTTGAAAGCGAGAGTGGATAGGTCATCCATTCTCAGCGGGTAGAGCATTCCGTCCAGGTGATCGCACTCGTGTTGCAGCAGCGCCGCCCATGTACTGCGCGCCTCCTGTTCAACGCAGGTGCCATCAAGTGTCTGATAGCGGATCGAAATCCTCGGGTAGCGAGGAACCTTTCCATGCAATCCAGGGATCGACAGACATCGCTCCCACACGGCAACCTTGTCGTTCGTCAGCGGCGTGATCTCGGGGTTGATCATCACGGTCCAAGGCACCGGCTGGAGGTCAGAACCGGCTGGAATTTTGGACGCACCGATGCGATAGACGACGACGCGCTTCTCGATGAACACCTGTGTCGCTGCGAGGCCACTTGCACCAATATCCTCGAGTGTTTCACGCATGTCTGCGCAAAGACGTGCGATTGCCGGGTCTGTCGGATCGTCGACCCTGGCCGCGACTCGCCTCAGCACTGGATGCCCCATCTTCGCAATAGCAAGAATCGACATGGCTTGCTCCTTGACAACTTGCCGGAGGGCGTCCGCTCGATGGAGAGAGGTTAGGCGCCACCTTGCGGCATGCGCGTGGAGTGCAGAAACGCAAGCCGCCACCTCGATTCTTGACAGCGAAGCACGACCGACTCGAGCCATGACATCGGAGTTGGCTCAGAGTCCTGAGCCTCAGCGATAGAACCACGATTCACGTACACGACAACCCCGAGACTACCTTGCACTTCGATCTGCGGCGAGTTCACCGACCATCGGTAGCGTCTGCCCTCTGCGTGGTATCTGCTCATAGCCTCCACTAGTTCGCGACCGGTCATAGGTATGCCGTTCTCGAAAGCGTGAAAGTCCTCGCAGAGAATCTCTTTGAGGCGAGCCTGGTCGTTATCGCCAATGGCCACGAAGGCACGCTCGATCGTCGCAATCATCTCCTGTGCTTCAGCGTTCAATCGAACTCCTTCAGCCGCTTCGGCGGCGTTAAGCATCAGAACCGACGTCGTGGGGCCTAACGTCTGGCATGAGCGGCGGGCGCAGGCGGGCGAAGCCTGCCCGAGCATGTCCGCTCGATGGGGGGCTAGGCGATGCCACCTTCAGGACTCTTGGCACGGCACCGATCACTACGGTGGGTCTTTTTCATACGTCGTGATGCCCTGTGGCAACTGGACCCAAGGATGGCGACGGCAGTCGTACACGGAGTCCTCGGGCGGCGGGAACGTGGGATCGGCGAATGCTCCCACGGCGACGGCGACACCGAACTTCTCGCGACCCTCCTCGGTGTGGAAGACGGTCGTTCCACACACGGGGCAGAACCGAAACCGGAACTTGGCCCCGTGGTCGCCTGTTCGTACGTATTCTGTGGCAGTGCCGGAGACCGTGTAAGGGGCCGCAAAGCCCGCGAGTGCAGCGAAGACGCTTCCCGTCCGGCGCTGGCACGCCAGGCAGTGACAAACCCCAACTCCGCGAGGCTCGCCGTTCACCTCGATCCGAAGTTGACCGCAGGAGCAAGCAGCTGTTCGATTGGGCATGGCAAGTGCAGAGATGCGCGTTCGAGTTGCCTAACGTTCGACATCAGTGGCCGACAAAAGCACGCGAAGCGTCCCTTTGACTGTCCGCGCGATGGAGGGGTTAGGTGACGCGCGGCGCCGTTGGCGCGATGTCGAAGTGCAGAACATCTTCGCGCACTCCTAGTTTGGTGTACAGAGATATTGCAGGCTTGTCTCCCCGATCTGCCTGAACAAATATCACATACGCGCCACGCTCAGCGGCGACCTGACTGAGCCTGGCGATGAGTGCCGTGGCCACACCTTGTCTGCGATGCTGCTCGTCCACCGCGAGATCGTAGATGTAGATCTCAGATCGAGCCTGTTCGAATTTCGGTAGGAGGTAAGCTACTAGGCCTCCGACGACACGTCCTTCAGCGAACGCAGCCAGGCTGATAAATGTGCTGCTGGCAAGCAGCGATTCGAGGTAATCGTCGCCGGGTTGTCGTGTGGTGTAGGTTTCCACATCTGCGAATGCCCTACCGAACATTAAGAGCATGGCGCGGAGCGAGCCAGCGTCACTAGTGCGTAGGAGATCGATGTGGAAACGTGTCTGCATTGCGGTGACGCCGTCGTTTGCGGCGGAGGTTCATTGGCACCTGACGTTGGCGCTGAGCGTCCGCTCCAGCAACAGGTTAGACGCCGATGCTAAGTTCTCAACGCTCACGTCTCATGGGATCCGCTCGGGAAGCTTGCTGCCCGAGCTGTTGGGCGAGGCCGACGAGAATCCCTTCGGGACCCCGGATATAGCAGAGCCGATACACGTCTTCATACTGGGCCACCTCGCCGACGAGCTTCGCGCCAAGTTTGCTGAGTCGGGTGAGCGTATCGTCGATGTCCTCTACGGTGAACATGACGCGCAGGTACCCAAGAGCGTTCACGGGGGCGCTGCGGTGATCGGCGACCACAGGCGGCGCGAGGAAACGGGACATCTCGAGCCGGCTGCAACCGTCCGGCGTACGCATGATGGCAATCTCGACGCGCATGTCGCGCAATCCAGTGACGGCATCTGCCCAATCTCCTTCGACTGGAGCGCGCCCCTCGAGCTCGAGACCAAGTTCGGTGAAGAACTCAATGGCGGCATCGAGGTCCTCCACCACGATGCCGACGTTGTCCATGCGCTTGACCGTCATGATGGCTCCTTGGCGTCTGACGTTTGAGCTGAGCGGCCGGGCGGGATGCGGGTTCGCTCTGGTGGAACGGATTGTGGGTCGATACCGGAGACCTCTGGCGCCCCCCTGACGGGCACAACACTTGCCGCGTTGTACTGAGCCGCGCTTGTGACTGGGGACTCCCATGATCGATGTGTTGTTCATTCAAGGCGCCAGCAAAGGGGCCCACGTGGCCGACGCCAAGCTGGCGGCAAGCCTCGCCGAGCACCTCGGCGCGGACTACAAGGTCCGCTACCCGCGGATGCCGCGCGAGGACGAGCCAAGGTACGGAGCTTGGGCGTCGACGTTCTCGAACGAACTGGCCGAAGCCAACTCGCCACTCGTATTCGTCGGCCATTCGCTAGGCGCCAGCTTCTTGCTTCGCTACCTTGCTTTGAACGATATCGAGCCCCGGCCACTCGGCGTCTTTCTGGCGGCGGCGCCGTACGTTGGAGGGCTCGGTTGGCCGGGTGTTGACTTCGAGTTGCCAGCTCAAGCAAGCGCGAGACTCCAGGAGATGAGGGTGTTCTTCTTCCAAGGCGGTGCCGACGAGGTGGTGCCGGCAGCGCACATGACCTTGTATGAGAAGGCCCTCCCGCACGCGACGGTGCGGCGGCTGCCGGGGCGAAACCATCAACTAGACGACGATCTGACAGAGATCGCCGCGGCGATCCGCCAACCAGCTCAGCTACCTAACGTTCGACATGAGCGGCGAGCCAAAGGCCGCGAAGCGGGCTTGGGAACGCCCGCGGGAACGAGGAGTTAGGCCACACCGGCTGTGCCTACTCTCGATTGCCCGCGGCGATGAGAGCAGCTTTGTCGCGCACCATGCCGCCAGACTTCCCAGTCTCGAGAAGGCTCTTCAGGTCGCATAGCACGATTGCAAACCCTTCGGTTGTAGATACCGCCGCAGAGGACGAGTCGCGTCCCTTGAAGCCTTTGGCCGCCACCTGTACGACAGTGGAGGATCTTCCCTTCGCGCGGAACTCAAGGGCGACCGCGATACCGTCCGACCAGATGAAGGAGATGTACTTTCCCTGGGCAAAACGAGTGACTTCAACCGTTTCGGTAGCACCGGGAACGCGGAACTCCCAGTTCACCTTGGCTCCTTCGGCAAGAGGACCGCTTGCTCGCTTCAGCCAGAACTTCTTGAGTAGTTCGGGTTGCACGAACGATTCGAAGACTGCCGATCGAGGGCTCCGAATGAGCATCTCTGCGCGTGCGATTGCTGGCATGCGTTACTCCTGGATCTGCGACCCATGCGGCGCGGCGCCGTGCGCAAGAGGTGACCGGTGGACCATGGCTGTGATCACTCCCGGTTCTCCTGATACTGCGCGGCCCCTTCGATCGGCCGTAGCCAGGGCTCGCGGCGCTTAACCCAGAGCTCGTAGCTCGGGACGAGTGGGGTGGGGGCTTCGGAAAGAATACCGAGCTTGAACTCCGCCTCGAGATCATTGAGGGCGAACAAGCGTGAACCGCAGCGAGGACAGAAGTGCTGGCCGTTCAGTTCGGAAGTCTCGCCTGTGCTTTGGAATTGGCGGGCGGGCCAAACCCCGTAGAAAGTGAACGCCGACCCGCTCTCTTGTCGGCACTTCGTGCAGTGGCAGATGCCGATGCGAAGCGGCTCCCCACGGGCGGAAATCTGCACCTGCCCGCAAAGGCATCCGCCCGAGAACAACTTCATGGCAGAGGAGGAAGTAGGTTGCATGGGGCCTAGCGTTCGACATGAGCGGCGGCCGTAGGCAGGCGCAGCCTGCCCGAGGACGTTCGCTCGATGGAGCGGTCGGGCGGCGTGCTCATTCCCGCAGGATGCTCCCGTTGAGCTCGACAAAAGCCGCGCCCTCGAACCGTGCTCCCAAGGTGTGCTCGTCGTCCCAAGCGGCCGCAAGCGCGACCTCCGAAGTGAGCTTGCCACTCAGCGGGGTGACGGAAGCCGATAGAACTTGCACAGACGCCCAAATATCGCCAGGCTGACCCACTGCCGGAAGTGGCGGGCTAGGCGCTTCGGCTTCTCCTGCGTCAACTGCCTCCCGGTAGGGTGCCAAGTGCTCGACAAGAGCCCGAGCGACGGAATCCGAGCTCTGCGCCCACACAGTTGGCAAGGCCTGGGCAGCAGCCACAGCCTCGGCATCAGGCTGTGCCCTTGGGCCGCTGATCGAGAGGGGCACGACTCTTTCTGCAAGCTTGATCTTCCCGCGCCATAGGCCTCCAGAGCGTTTGAACTCCCCGAGGGTGGGATCAACATACGCGGCGGCTCGGAAAAAACCAAACATGGCTCCAGCTCAGACGTTGCTCGCGTTGTCTAGCGTTTTGACATGAGCGGCGGCCGCAGGCAAGCGCAGCTTGCCGGAGGATGTCCGCTCGATGGGGTTGGGCCTCACAGCCAACGGCGCACCTTCGCTTGGTAGTCCGTGTACTCGCTGGCGAACAGCTTCGCGAGCGCACGCTCCTCGGGCTCGATCTGGAAGCGGGTGATGTAGAGCACGAAGGCGACCGGGCCAAGCAGTGCCCAGGCCGAAGACAGAAACACTGCCCACGCCACGAGAACGCACAAGAGACCCACGTACATGGGGTTTCGTGTGACTCGGTAGACGCCCGAGCTGACCAGAGAAGACGTTTGCTCTGGCTTCGTGGGATTGAGGGTTGTTTGCGCTCGCCGAAATGCGAGGACGCCTGCGGCGCTGAAGCCGATACCCACCAACATGATTGCCGCAGCTGCACCGAGACGCAAAGCGCTGGGAAGCTGGAGCAACGGTGCAAGCCGAGACGTGGCCCACATTGCGCCTGCGGTCACCGCCGCCACGGCGGGTGGTGGGATCTTGACTTCGAGCGATGCCATGCCTGCGATCGTCGGCCTATCGTTTGACATCAGCGGCGTCTGGAAGCGTGCGAAGCACGCTGGAAGACCTCCGCTCGATGGAAGGGTCAGGCGGCACTGGAGCAGTGCCGCTCAGTCGATGAACTTCCAAGTGTCCGCTCCATCGAAATGGCGTACCTGAACGGTCTCTTGAAGACGCGGATCAAAGTTGTTGATGTTGACACCGTGCTTTCCACCCGGTTCCGGAGCGAGTGGCTCCCAATGCGTAGCGCACCCGCAGGTCTTGCAACGCACTGTGCGCAGCGTCTTGTCCCCCCAGACGTACTCGGTGGTGTTTTTCGGATGGCCCTCTATCCGAACCGTTCCGAACTCGTAGTACGCCCAGAGTCCGCCAATGCGCCGGCAGAGCGAGCAGTTGCACTTGGTCGCCTTCTCCGGCGCTGAGGGCAGGGTGAGTCGAACTGCGCCGCAGTGACATGAACCTTGTAGAAGCTGTTCTTCGGCCATGGTGAGCTCGCTGGTTTGTGCCGCCTGACGTTCGACATGAGCGGCGGCGGAAGCAGGCGCAGCCTGCTGGAGGACGTCCGATCGATGGAAGAGTTAGGCCAAATGGAGAACGACTCGCGTGGAGCTTCGTCGTCACGCGACTACTCGACGTGGCGAGCCAAAATCTTAGCGATGTTCGACGATGCAAACCAAGCGAAAACCAGGCCCGCGAGAACAGACAGCGCCAGAGCGGCCGCACGCCCTGTGTCGTCCAGCTTCGACAGCGATGGTCCGTGAAGCATGTTGCTGATCTGCCCACCCGGGAGCATCGCGCGCCACAGCAGGAAGGCAAGAATCACCACCGCCGCCAAAGATCACTCGCCGCAGAATCCTGAAGTTGGCTGCCTGAGTCGGAGTCATGGAACTGTCTTCTGTAGTGGTCATGGTCGGCTCGAGGACGGCGCATACACGTCCGGGTCGTGCAGTTCCATGAACATGCCCGGCGCCGACAGCGGCACGAAGCCGAACTTGGCGTACAGGTCATGCGCGTCGCGCGTGGCGAGCATGAACCTGCGAAGGCCCTGCAGTTCGGGGTGCCGCTGGATCGCCTCGACCATTCGCTTCGCGACGCCCTTGCCGCGATGAGCCGGAAGGACGTAGACATCGGAGAGATAGGCGAAGGTGGCCTTGTCCGTGACGATCCGTGCGAAGCCGATCTGCTCGCTGCCGGCGAGCGCGGCGAAGCAGATCGAGTTGTCGAAGGCCTTCTGAACGGTCGAAAGGGGAACACCGCGAGACCAATAGGCCTGCGATAGGAAGGCGTGGGCCGCCTCCACGCTCATGCGCGACTTATCGGAGGTGATCTCGTAGGGCTGCATAGACGACTGGAGCTCGTGTGTGCCGGTTAGGCGCCTTCGTAGTCACGCTGCCTTCCGCCATACGAGGATCAAGGTCAAAGAGCCGCCTCGGAACGACATGGTCGGCGTACGTAGCGTCAGCTCGTCATTGACGACAGAGAAGTGTCGCTCTTGCACCGAACCCTCCCAGTTCGGAAACCGATGGATTGTCACGTGGTGCTTGACAGTCCGTTCGCTGGTGTTGATCTCGTACGTTCCTGCATAGGCCTCCATCGCTTCGAATGCGTCTCGGACTTCGTCACATGTACCGCCCAGCGGGTCAGACGTCGGCTCCGACCATCACCGGCGCCGCCGCAATCGGCAACGTATGGGTCGGGTAGAGCAGCAGGTCGACCCAAATGTGCTTGCGCATCGGCGTCGCCTTGCTCATCGGATGCCTCATGCCCCCATTGGAGCACCTGATGGAACGTGCGGCTTTGCCCAGAATCAACGCACCGCTTCGCTTCCCGGTTTCCGCCGCTCCGTTGCGAGATGCCTAACGTTAGGCGTCACTGTCCCACCGAGGTGCTGAGGTGGAATGTTGCAACCAATATTCGCCAGCCTTCGGCAAGGCGAACGACGTTGTACGACATGCGCCATTGCCTTATTAAGCTTGCGTCAGCACGAAGCATCTTCCATGTCATTGTCGCGAGGGCGCTGCCCTGCCCAATGGCAATAACCTCGAAGTCGCACATGGTCCCACTCCGATAGCCATCGCGTTGGTAGGTGTCGGCCACTACTTGGAAGAATTGCGCAAGCTCTTCACTGGAGCGGAGGCAGTGAATCGACCCGTCGCCTCGCACGGTGATCGTTGGGACATGGTAGAGCGCGGCGACCCGGTTGCCGTCGATGCTGGCAAAGGCCTCGTTGTACTGGTCGAAGAAGGCCTGGACTTCAAGTTCAAGCGCTGTCGCCATCGTTCTTCTCCAGCATTTCCGAGGTCGCGACTCTACGCGGTTGTGGGCATCAGAGGAGAGCGGTGCCGCGGGGGACCGGATGGGAGCGCCTACCTCGTGTGCCCCGCCGCCACTGGCGCCGGGAGATTGAAGCCGCGAGTCGGCGGGTCCGCTCGAACGCGGGGTTGCGCGGCCGCATGATCACTCGATGGTGTGATCGGCTCGCAGCCGAAGAGACGGTGGTATCGCAATACCGAGCGCTTGCGCAGTTTTCAGGTTGATCGCTAGGTCTATCTTCGCGGCTTGCTCCACCGCAAGTTCGCTCGGCTTGGCGCCTTTGAGGATCTTGTCGACGTACACGGCGGCGCGGCGGAACTGGTGGTCGAGACTCGACCCATACGACATCATGCCCCCGAGGTTCACGAACTCCCTCGCGTGGAACACGGCGGGTAACCGGTGCTTCGTCACCAATTCGACGACCTGCTCCCGAGCGGTGAAGAACACCGGGTCGGGGAGGACCACAACCGCATCGGCACGTTCCCGCGACATCGCTGCGAATGCGCCCTCGAATTCATTTCGCCCGCGAGCCTCCACGAGTTGCAAGCTGATGCCCAGCTTGCCGGCGGCAGTCTCGGCCGCCTTCCGGTAGATTTCCGCACCGGGAGGGACGGGATTCCACAAGACGGCCACGCGCGAGGCTCGCGGTACCGCTTCCTTCAAGAGCTCGAGCCTTTTTCCCTGAACCTCCGGGCTGGGATCGCTGGTGACTCCAGTGATGTTTCCCCCGGGCCGTCTGAGGCTTTCGACAAAGCCAGAACCCACGGGATCTCTCCCTGCTGCCATAACGACTGGGATCGTCGATGTCGCTTGCTTGACCGCGGCAATCACTGGATTGCCACCCGTGACGATGACGTCGACGTTGAGTTGAACGAGTTCCGCCGCGAGATCGGGGAGCCGCTCTTGCTTGCCCCAGGCGAACCGCCGCTCGACAACGATATTTCGCCCCTCGACGTAGCCAAGCTCGCGGAGCCCGTCTTCAAACGCCTTGGTGAGGGGCGCCTGCTCCTCTGGCGTAGCAGTCTGGATGTAGCCGATCCGGTACACCTTTCCACGCGGTTGGGCGTCGGCAGTGAACGCCGCGAGAAGTAGAGGGACAACAGCGATGGCGAGTCGAGATACGCTGTACTTCACGACCGTTGGTCTCAAGTGGCACCGGCATCCTAAACGCTGGCTTGAATGCGTCAGCGGCGGTACGTTCGACATCAGCGGCAGCCGGGGTCAGGCGCAGCCTGCCGGAGGATGTCCGCTCGGTGGAGGGGTTAGGTTAGGTTCCTCGCTCGCGAAGGGCATTTTCAATGCGCCGATCCGGAATCAACCAGAGAACGGCGACGAAGACATAGATGGCTTGCGCGGCCCAAGGAAGCCAAGCCGTTGCTCCAATGGCCAACAAGTACAGCAAAGGCGACACTTTGCCTTTCCAGTCTCGCCCGACTGCAAGGCGCAACACCGAGGAGTGGCCTTCGGCCCTGATGATCGATTGCTGGAGCAGCCAGTATGCAACGGCGGCCATCAACAAGACAGCGCCATACAGCGCCGACGGAATCGAGGCGAAGTGGTTCTCACCCATCCAGCCGGTCGCGAAGGGGAAGAGCGAAAGCCAGAAGAGAAAATGCAAGTTTGCCCAGAGCACGGCGCCCGAGACCTTCGTTGAAGCGTGGAGCATGTGATGGTGGTTGTTCCAATAGATGCCCACATAGACGAAGCTCAGGACGTAGCTCAGGAAGACCGGTAGCAACGGAAGCAACGCGTCGGCAGTAGCGACGTGTGGCACCTTGAGCTCAAGGACCATGATCGTGATGATGATGGCGATGACGCCATCACTGAACGCCTCAAGCCGCCCTTTGCCCATATGCGCTCCCGGCCCCGGGTTACCTAACGTTCGATATGAGCGGCGGGCCAAAGGGCGCGAAGCGGCCTTTGGGGCGTCCGCTCGATGGAGGAGTAGGCGTCACCGGTACGAAGCGTGGGTGACCACAAATCGCGCTTCTCTCTTCCACTACGCGAGCCCGGACCAAAATTCCGCCAAGGCTGCAGCGCCCCGTTTAGGGTCTTGGCACATCCACCAGTGGCCAAGCCCCTGCAGCACAGCGACGCTGCCCTTTGCTCTAGCAGCCGACCGCCGTGCCAGCACTTCGCCTCCGACGAAATGATCCTCCGTGGCGACGATAGCCAGTCCAGGCCTGACCGCCGCATCGCCTAGCCGCTTGCCCCAGTTCTCGACCGCGGGCTGTTTGCTAGAGCGGTACAGCGCGAGAATGCAGCGGCCCATCGCCGCGTCGAACTCAGCCCCGACCTTGGCCGCGACACCACTGCTCATTCCGAGCGACTCGAACCGCTGGGCGCGCGCCTCCTGAGGGGCCGCCACCGCCTGGGCCACGGACTGCTCGCCGGCACCCGGTGTCTGCCATACCCGCGCCATGTCGTGCCACACGTAGTCCGGGTCGAACAAGCCCAGGACATCTGCGGTCCAGGATCGGATGAGCTCGGGACGCTCCATGCCTATTCGCATGACGTGCGCACCGCCCCAATCGTGCCCGACTAGGTCAATGGGCCCCGCGATTCGCTCGAGCTCACGGGCGAGCCAGTCGCGGTATTCGTCAGCTGTCGCATTGAACCCGTCAGGTACCGGAGCCCCGAAGCCGGGTGGCGAGAGAGTAACTACATCGGTGCGCGGGAGGTGAGGTAGCAGGTCGTCCCAAATGGCGGCGGTTTCCGGGTTCCCGTGAACGAAAACAGCAGGCATACCATTCTCCGAGGTGCAGTTTGTTTGGTGACCTTCGCTCAAGCCAGAGAGCACTTCTGAACGGTGGAGAGCGTTCGGGTCGTTATGTCCTTGCCGAACGTGCGTTCGAGCAGGCTCATGAAAACAGGACCCTTCGCGGTCACGGTGTACGCCGTGAAGACTTCTTCGCGGGCCAGCTTCAGGATTGTGGCGCCATCGCGTTCAATGGGCAGCTTGACGCTTGATGCAGCAGGGTTGCGGAGGAAGGTAACAACTCGCTTGGCATCGGGCGAAAGGCGGAATTCCGCGAAAGGATCCGAAGCGACGAGTTCCCGAAGATGCTGAGTCGACCGGACGATTGCACTGAAGCTACTGCCGAGCTCGGCGTGCATCGCCTTCTCGGCTCGCCGTTGCAGAGCGTCCAACGACGAAGCGCGCGCGTCGAAAACGACGTTTCCGCTGGAAAGCAGCGTACGCACCTCAGAGAAGCCAGCCGCCTCGAACGAGCGCTTCAACGTAATCATCTGCGCGTTCATCGGGCTGACTCCCCGAAGGAAGGCGACGTAGCGGGGCATGACTTCGCGCTTGACTCGCCCTGTGTTGCCTAACGTTCGACATGAGCGGCAGCCGTAGCCAGGCACAGCCTGCCGGAGGATGTCCGCTCGATGGAGGGGTTAGGCGTCGTCATGATGGCGGTGTTCACTGCACCAGGGCTAAGCCGAGGGACGCAAAGCCTGGGTTGAACGCGACTTCCCACAGGTGACCGTCAGGGTCTTGGAAGTAGCCCGCGTACCCTCCGTAGAACGTTGCGTGGCCGGCCTTGACGATTCTCGCGCCCG